>ENA-ORUA01001271-ORUA01001271.1-human-gut-metagenome-genome-assembly--contig:-NODE-1271-length-23524-cov-14.752652_pt1 | contig 23524 bp, 24 predicted proteins | sample MGYA00242076_ERZ509201 | MGnify/ENA primary metagenome ERZ509201 (study PRJEB26280, sample SAMEA2338863) | human gut metagenome | biome: human gut; feature: human-associated habitat; material: faeces...
GAGTGGCTTTCAGCCCCACAGCGAGCTATGGGGTTTTTCGCCACTTATTTATAACGGACTTGCCGAAAATGAATATGGCTGGTGGTATTTAACTAATGGTACAGTAGACTTTAATTACACTGGTACAGCCAGCAACGAATATGGAACTTTCATTGTTGTAAATGGTGAAGCATTTATGCAATAAATGATTAGGTAAATATTCACAACAAATTTAATAACTTATTTGATACTACTAAATACAATTAAATAAACTTTTTAAGTGGGTGTTAAAAAATAAATTAACACCCACTATATTTTTTTGCACTAACAAACCAGTCTATGTTATAATGATAAATATTAATAAGGTATTATACCTTTAGAGTTTTTAAAAGTATATACATAGAAAGGGAATTATCATGGGAAACAGCAAACGCAAATTAAATATCGCAGCAGTTTTATGCGTGATATTTGCAATTACCACTATTGCTGGTATTGCAGCAAGCCTTATTATTTTAAAAAACAGGCATTTTTATTCAGATGAACGTCTTGCTTCTATAAAGCAGAGTGCGTCAAAAGACACTATTAACAAGATTGAAAATCGTCTTGCACAAGGCGAAACAATGGTTTCTATACTTCGTGATATTGACCCAGATAAGATGGTATATGTATCTGGTGGAACTTATGTATTTGCTAATATTAACCACTCACTTAAAATGAATACATTTTCAAATGGTACATTTGCCAAAGACTCAAATAATCAGATTACTTATTCAGAAAACGGCAAAGTAGTTTCACACAAAGTAATTGATGTGTCAAAATATCAAACTGCTATTGATTTTGCTAAAGTTAAAAATGCTGGCGTTGAATATGCAATGGTTAGATGTGGCTATAGAAGTTATGGTTCTGGAATTCTTACAGAAGACACTTCATTTAACAATTATGCTGCTGAAGCTCTTAAAAATAACATCAAAATTGGAGCTTACTTCTTCTCTCAAGCAATTAATGTTGAAGAAGCCAAAGAAGAAGCTGAATATGTACTTAATATGATTAAGCCATATCAGATAAGTGGTCCTGTAGCAATTGATGTTGAAGAAATATTTGACGACACTTACCGCCAAATGCACCTTTCAGCTTCACAGCTTACAGATGTTATAATAACTTTCTGTGACCGTATTAAAGAAGCGGGTTATACTCCTATGATTTATAGCAACTTATCTTCATTTATTGGCAACATTGAACTTGACCGATTAGAAAATTATGAAAAATGGCTTGCATATTATAGTGATGAACCTTATTTCCCTTATGAAATGTCAATGTGGCAGTATACAGACAGTGGTAGTATTGATGGTATCACAGGAAATGTTGACCTTAATATAAGCTTTAAAGAATGGAACTAAAAATATTTAATTAACATATAATTTTGCTAAGAATATACTTGCGGTGATACCTGCTAGTGTTGCTATCAATGCCCCCGGCAGAGTCCACCGCGTTTTTTTTACCTTGCCTGCCATAAAATACACTGACATCGTATAAAATATCGTTTCGGTACAACTCATAAGTATAGAAGCTGCCATTCCTATATATGAATCTGTTCCATACTCCTTAAACACATCAAGGGCAAGCCCTGTAGCCGCTGAAGAACTAAACATTCTAACTATTGTAAGTGGTACAAGTTGCGATGGAAACCCTATCTTATCTGTAACAATTGACAATACATTTGACAAAAAATCTAAAAAGCCAGATGCTCTTAATATTCCAACCGCTGCCATAAGCCCCACAAGTGTAGGTGCAATTCCTACAACCGTTTTCATCCCATCTGCTGCCCCTTCAATAAATTCGTCATATACATCTGTATAGTGAAGTATTCCATATACAACAATAAAAAATATAACTGACGGTATTATAAGCGCAGAAATAACAACAATAATTTCCATAAATATACTCCAACATTTATTCAAAATAAATCATTATACATAGTATTTTCACACTAAATTATAAATCACACATAAAAACAAAAAAATCTCTTGCTCTTTGTTAAAGCCTTAACAGCTATAATACCTCTAATGTTTATACTTTATTTTACAATATATAATTCCAGCAATCGTACTTACAATAGTAGCTATAAGCCCCGGCAGTACAACAGCAGTCGGATTGACACTTCCATATTGACTTCTATAAGCAATTATATTTACTGGAATAAGTTGAAGTGAAGATATATTAATTACAAGAAATGCACACATAGCATTACTTGCTTCTTTTTTCATATCATTTAGTTTAGAAAGCTCCTCCATAGCCTTAATACCCGCAGGCGTAGCCGCCCAACCTAAGCCAAATATATTTGCAATAACATTTGTTGTCATATACTCCATAGCTTTATGAGCAATAGGCACATCTGGAAACAGCCATTTCATTACTGGTGCAATCAACTTCTCACACTTGCCTATAAGTCCTGACTTAGAAGCAATCTGCATAAGCCCAGTCCAAAGTGACATAACACCAAGCATTGTAATACAAAGTGTAACTGCTTCCTTTGAACTATCTATAGCCCCATCTGCAACTTGCGTTATATTCCCAGAAAGCACCCCATATACAACGCCCACAATAATCATAAATCCCCACAAATAATTAAGCATACATAATCTTTCATACACTTTATTTACACTAATATATGCTTATAAATAAAAAAAATGCCTGTGAATACCTTCATCTTTTCCACACTCCCCACATTTTTATAAACTGTATTTTGCTCAAAAACCTTGTGACAAGATAGCAGGAGTATATAAAACCAACTATGAGAAACTCGTAATGCAAATTTCTCAAGTTATCGCAACAGTCGTCAAGGTCTTGTGCAAGCACAGACTTTGACTCATAGTTCTTTTACTGGTGTGTGTGCTTATACACTCCTGCTATCTTCTCAAACTTTATTGTAATGCAAAATACAAAATGTAGTAAAAAAATAATATGGAATTTTGTAGTATATGGTAAAAGCTTATTAGTTCTTAGTTGTGCTATTCAAAGCCAGTGATGTACCGCACATGGAAGTGCGGTCAAGCAATCAGCGGCACGATGTCGCATTGATTGCGGTCACGTTCGACTTTATTACATAAACTAGCACAGCTTAGAACTACTTAGCTTTTATCCAGCGACTATAAAATTCCATATTATTTTTCCTATGTCATTAATCTCTTAATTTACTTATAAGAAACAACTTGATTTGTATGCTCTGTCTTAAATTTTAACATCATTTCCTTTGTAAGACTTATATCATCAGCTTCTTCATTGATATCTTCCGCCTTAACCCACTCCGCAACTGAAAGTTCATCTTCTTGCAGCTTAATCTTATCGTCACCTACAAGGTCACAATAAAAACCTGCAAGCAAACTTCCACTCAACGCCCATGGCTGACTCTTATAATACCTTACATTAGTTACGTCAAGACCAACTTCTTCCTTAACTTCTCTAATAACAGTTTCTTCCAAAGTTTCACCAATTTCAGTAAATCCCGCTACAAGAGCATAATTAGTATAAGTTCTTCCCGCGTACTTAGTAAAAAGTATTCTATCCTTATCAGTTACTCCAATAATAACTGCTGGGCTTATTTTAGGAAATACCATGTTATTACAACAAGGACATTTTACCATTCTTTCCTTGTCATCATGCACCATAACTTTTCCACATCTTCCGCAGAACTTGTTATCTCTATACCAACCATAAAGGTGATATGCTGTAATTACTGCGAATGCTCTATACTTAGGCATCGCTTTTCTAAACGAATTAACACCAATAAACTCATAACCCTTAATAAAACTATTATATTCACTGTGTATATTAGAATCAGACATTTCACCTAAAAATATACCTTGCTGTATCTCATTATTTTTTACTGCAAGGAAATATTTCTCATTATCAACAGATAATAAATATATAAATGTAAATTTATCTTCTATACTATGTCTACACACTCTACCAACAAGATTTACTGTGTCTGATACGTCTTTAACACTCTCCCTATCTAAATTATTTTCAACACTATTTTTAAATAGCTGATAATTCGGATATACTATTTCCTTATCATCATATTTTCCTAATACACTCGAACCCTCGAAAAAAAGAATTGTATCATTATCTGTTGGAGTTAAATTCTTATATTGATTATCAAGGTGTCTTGGCATAATATCTTGTATCATACTAATATTACCATTCCTTTCATGCAAATGCCCCCACTTATTGCTACTTGCAAAAAATGGGGGAAATTATTAAAAGTATACAAATTCATCTTGTGGTGCGTCTGCTGGTTCAACCTTACTTGAATAAAGTACTGGACCTTTCTTCTTATATGCCATCTGAAATTCATACTTAATCTTAGCTGTTACCATAACCCATTCTTTATTTTCAAGAGAAGCTATATTGTCATAGTAATTGATATATCCAATAAATGATATATCATCAGCACAACAAGTCATTACCTTTCTTCCTGCAACGAAGTTCTTATCCTTAAAATACTTATTCTTAAGCACTTGACCTTTAAACTTAACCGTCTTTCCATTATAGACTTCTGGTCTTTCATTAACGTCCATATACCAGATACCGTAATCACAGTCATCAACCTCAATTAAATCTGAATTGATATCATAAGGAAGCTGTTCTGCAATTGACATCATGTCGCCCTTTTCGTCTTCAAATACTATTTGAACTGCCGAATTAAGTGCTTTCATGCTTCTTCTATAACTTCCTAAGTCCATGCTTGACTTACATCTGTTAAATACTACCATATCAACATTCTTAACCATTTCTGCCATGATAGACTTCATGTTAGCCCACTGATTAGAAAATGTCATGGCATCAATAATTGTAATTGACTGATATACTTCCCAGCCAAATGGCTTTGCTGTATCAAATATAAGTGCTGGGTCCCACATTCCGTTATATTCAACGATAACAACCCAAGGGTCATACTGTTTATCTAACTCCTTGAGTTTTTCTTCTGTGAAATCTTCTTTTTCAAGGACAACCATTGATACTCCGTTATCCTTTAACATTTTTTCATCGTATTCTTCTTCGCCTTCTTCACATACAATAAGTAGTTTATTTTTTGCTTCTTCAAACTGTCCCATCTCAATTGTATCAGAAATAAAGCTTGTCTTACCGCTGTCAAGCTGACCGTTAATTAAGAATACTGGTATTTGGTACTGTTCTTCCTGTGCCATATATATTTACCGTTTAATTCCTTTCTTTGTTGAAATATCTAATTCTAACATTCTTACTAATACAAGCAAATCTTACACATTTATTATTTTTAACAACAAATGCGATAGATTTACTTGATATTATTAACTATATTATACATTAAAAAGCTTCTTCAATTCTTCTTCTTTAAGCTCTGCTCCGATTACACAAATTCTTCCTGTGAAATCTGGCTTTCCTTCACGAATTTCATATTCACCCGGTACAAGGTCAAAGTACATCCATGTTCCTTCTTGTGTTGGAAGCATACCCTTTGCTCTTAATATCTTGCCAAATTCGTCTGAGTTAGCAAGTGTATCAAGAATATCATCAAGTGTTGCTTTGTCGTACTTATTAGGAGTTTCTGTTCCCCAACTTGTAAATACTTCATCTGCATGATGATGTCCTTCATGGTGATGATGTCCGCAACCACATTCACCGTCGTGATGATGATGGTCGTGGTCATGTCCACAACACTCGCCATCGTGGCGATGATGTTCATGTTCTTCATGCTCGTGGTCATGTCCACAGCACTCGCCATCGTGATGATGATGGTCATGGTCATGTCCACAACACTCGCCATCGTGGTGATGATGGTCATGGTCATGTCCACAACACTCGCCATCGTGGTGATGATGGTCATGGTCATGTCCACAACACTCGCCATCGTGGTGATGATGGTGTTCATGTTCTTGATGTGCCTTTTCTGCTGCTTCTGCTAACATTTCAAGTTCTAAGTTAGTTACATTTTCCATAGCCCCAAGAATTTGTGCACCTTCAATGTCGTCCCAAGGTGTTGTAATAATGTGTGCGTTAGGGTTAAGCTGTCTTATAAGCTCAATTGCTTTGTTTAACTTTTCAGCACTGATATTTTGTGTTCTACTTAATATAATTGTTCCAGCATGTTCAATCTGATTGTTGAAAAATTCACCGAAATTCTTCATATAAACCTTGCACTTAGAAGCATCTGCTACTGTTGAAGCGCTGTTTAATTTAATTTCATTTTCAATATGAAGGTCTTTTACAGCCTTAATTACATCTGATAACTTACCTACACCTGATGGTTCGATAATAATTCTATCAGGGTGATACTTGTCTACAACTTCCTTTAATGATGTACCAAAATCACCAACTAAAGAACAACATATACAACCAGAGTTCATTTCTCTAATCTCAACACCTGAGTCCTTTAAGAAACCGCCATCAATACCTATTTCGCCAAATTCATTTTCTATAAGCACTACTTGTTCGCCATTTAAAGCTTCTTTTAATAATTTACTAATAAGTGTAGTCTTTCCTGCACCTAAGAAACCAGATATAATATCTACTTTTGTCATTTTAAATATCCACCTTTCTTCTCAAAAGTTATATTCAATATATTTTTACTCTAATATTTATTATACAATGTTTGTCAAGACAAACTCATTAAAAATTTATTAAATTTAATTATCCTAAAACACTTTCAACAAATAATTGACACCATATATGACACCATATATAATGTATATAGGAGGTTTTATCATGTCAAAATGGGATAAACTATTAAAAAAATATGCACATTGTCAAAAGACTTACGTTTTGATGAGCTACGAAAAGTATTAGAAAGTTATGGATATGAAATGAATTCTCCAAAAAGCGGAAGTAGTCATTATACATTTAGAAAATCTGGTTGCAACCCCATTACAATACCTAAACATGAGCCAATTAAAAAAGTATATGTTGAAATGGTGAAGCAAATTGTTGAAAGTGAGGCGAATAACAATGAAAACACTAACTGATTATATGGCAATGAATTATCGTATGGAAATTGTAGAAGATAAAGACGAAGGGGGATTTGTAGTTTCTTTTCCAGAGCTTCCCGGTTGTATTACTTGTGGTGATACTATAGAAACTGCCATTGCAAATGCTGTAGACGCTAAAAAATCATGGTTACAAACAGCACTTGAAGATGGAATTACTATACACGAACCAGATAGCTTAGAAGAATACTCTGGTCAATTTAAACTTAGAATACCACGTAGTTTACATCGTTCTCTCGCTGAACATTCAAAAAGAGAAGGCATTAGCATGAATCAATATTGTGTATATCTTCTATCTAAAAATGATACTTTATATTCTAAATAAAAATTGATGTTGCAATACCAAACACTTCTACAAAATATAAAACGATTAAGATTATATTCTACAGAAGCTTTAGTATTGCAACATCATTATACACTAAGCTAAAATATGTACTTCTTTTACCAGCTTATTATTAAAAACAATTTGACATTTTGTCATTTTACTATTATCTGAATAATCACTATTAATTTCTTTTGCAAATTCTTCTAATGATAAATTGTTATTATCCTTGTCATAAAAGACACAATCATTATCAAATACATAAGCTTGCGAACTTATATCTCCATTATCTGATAGACTATATCTATCAATCCCCTTTAAACTTGTAGAAACATCTTCTACATAAATAATTGTATCTTCTGATTTAGCTTCAGATTGTTGTATCACACTACTACTTTGTTCTTGTGTTATATTATTTTCTGAATTGCCACAAGCAACGGTAAATAACATACACGAACTTACAATTAATAATATACTCTTTTTCATATAATCACTTTCCCAACATATCAATCTATTGTATATATTTTTAATCTTATATCAAATAAATATGTTTTCAAGCTACAGACATCTTAATTATCTAATCTATATATACTAAATTGATTCAACACTTTTTCACAATGCAATAATCTACAACCATCATAACAATAGTTGTAAATATACACTACAATGAATTTTAAAGTTATTCAATTGCTTGAAGCTTAATTTTTTACATTAATGAAGACTATCAAGCACACTAAAGTAATTTTCAAATGTCTTACCACAACACTCGCAATTATCTATAACTACTCCCTCACATTTAAGTCCAACAAGTGCAAATGCCATTGCCATTCTGTGGTCATCGTAGGTTTGTATAACAGCACCTTGTGGCTTTCCTGGATATATTCTTATTGCGTCTTGTTCTTCTTCAACCTTGATACCAAGTCGTGTAAGCTCTGTTACGATGGCGTGTATTCTATCGGACTCTTGAAGACGAATGTGCCCAATATTTTTTATGTAAGTTGGTGTCTTTGCAAATGGTGCAATTGCTGCAAGTGTCATTGTCTGGTCTGAAAAATCATTCATATCAATATCAACACCACAGTAATCTCCATGTTCTGGGCCTGTAACATATATTCCTTCACGTTCTTCTCTTATAACGCAACCCATCTGCTTAAGCACATCAAGGAACTTCATATCGCCCTGCATAGAGTTTGAATGAACATTTTTAACAAGCACATGACCACCAGTAATTGCTGCTGCCGCATAGAAATAACAAGCTGCTGACACATCTGGCTCAATAAGATAAGTTTCAGCTAAATACTTCTGACCTTTCTTTATCTCATATACATTCCCTTCATGTAATGTATCACAACCAAACTGACGCATCATCTTAGTTGTTATTCTTATATATGAACCTTCTGTCTTTTTACTTGTAATATTGATTTTAAGTCCATTTTCAAGCATTGGCGCAACCATAAGAAGCGCACTAAGAAATTGTGTACTTTCACTTATATCAATATCAACTTCTGACGCAGGCTTTGCTCCATTAAAAGAAGCACCTTTTACTTTAACCGGAAGATGTCCGTTTTTTTCAATAAATGTAAACTCTGCTCCCATAGCCGTGAGTGCTTCAAAAAGTGGAAGCATTGGTCTTTTCTTCATCTGTTCAGACGCATTGATTGTGTACTCGCCATCTGATAATGCAAGCATAGCTGTTAAAAATCTAGCAGCTGTACCTGCACTTCCTACATCTATTGTTGCACTTTTCTTTGGAATATCTGCTCCATGTCCGTTAATTGCAACATAACGGTCTACTTCATTAACTTCTATAATATAGCCAAGTGATATAAGACTTGTAAGAAAATGTCTTGAGTCATTGCTAAAAAGAACTCCATTTAATACACTTTTTCCATCTGCAAGCGCAGCCATAAGAAGCGCCCTATTTGTAATACTTTTAGAACCCGGTACTTCTACTGTACAATCCAACGGGTGATTAATTGTTTTAACTTCATACTGTGACATAACCAAATTACCTCGATATATTTTCCATATTTTCTGACTAAAATACCTTTGAAAGCCTATACTGACTAATATCATTATGACTTCACATTAGCAAATTACCTTTAATTATATTAATAATGTCCGTTGATAATATTCTTAAATCAACATTATTTCTATAACCAAAATGTATTATACGCCAAATACTAAAAATGTTAAGTACTTTTTTGATTTTTATTTAAAATATTAGTACTTTCGCCGCAAAGTTATTAATTATAAAAATCAAATCCAATGTTTAAGTTAATATTTTTATGTTTTATTGAAAATATTTTAAAAAACTTAAAAATATGCAAAAAAAGTTAATAAAAAAACAAATTAGTACCTTAACATTTACAAAAATTATGTTTTATAACGTAAATTCATATCTATTTACATCTTAAATCTATAGACTTAAAAACCATTTTGCCCTATTATGCCATGTATCTAGCTTAACGGCTTTATCTATTCCTGCCATTGCAATGCGTTCTGCGTTATGATTTTCATTTTTAAGAAGTTGCCTTATAATATCCGGAAGTGCTGACAGGTTGTTTAAATCATAGATTACAATTTCTTTTCTATCTATATAGTTATCCTTGATATATCCACTTGTATCTGTTATACTTACACAACCATTTAACATGGCTGTAGCAATTCTATCGTGGAAACCGTCTTTAAACCATGGCATTACATTTAGCGCAAGCTTTGATTGGTTCATTAATTCAACTGACTCACGATATGATACTATATTATGGGTTATAAGATTGCTAGGATTACCCCACTTCGCCTTAATGATATCCCAACCATCACCAAACACATCTATTTTAATTCCACTATCTACAACTGTCTTTATAACTTCTTGCCTAAACTTTGCCCTTATCACACTATCCATTCGACTAAACAGTAAAATAATCTGATGTACATGTTCATCTGTTATATCCAAAGCATAGTCTTTCATACATTTTCTTATAGCTCGTTCAATTGTAAGTGACGTATCTTCATTGATGTATTGATACACAACTTGCCACATTGTTTTTAATGTGTCGTCAAGGTTATCTATCTGTATATCAATATCTTCATAATCTCTTACACTTCCAGTAAATATAACATCATAACGTCTATCATTATAAGGTGTAATGTCATCATTTTGCGCCTTTACTCCTGCAAGTGGCATATATATACTTTTTCTTAATCTGCCTGTCCTTTTATTATAATCTGAACCCACACCGTAGTATCTATTAATATATTCTGCCTGTTCTCTATCCACACAAACAAAGGTAACATTTTCAATATCCGACTCTATTGCATTGTGATAAAAAAATGGTGGGTCTGCTAGAATATCAAAGCATTTGACACCGCTTTTATTCCAATAGTTCCCACCGCTTATGTCGTCCATAAGCATACCTACGCTATTCATAAATATAACAAAGGTATCCTTATGGCTAACATATTCATTTATTTTATCAAACAACTTATCTTGAAAATAATGCAAGTCATTAACATTTACCATAAGAACATCTAGCCCTTCTTTTTCAAAGCCTATTGAAAGTTCTTCTGCAAATGCGTCAAGAGAGTCTATTATTCCCTTAAAAATAACAACTTTTCTTGCATTAATCATCGTGGTTGTTTTCCCTCATTTCTATCCTGCATATTACAATATGGTCTGTGATGACCTACATACTTGTAAGCTGGTCTTATTATCTTACCTGCGTTGACAAGTTCTTCAAGTCTATGTGAACACCAACCTGAAATTCTTGCCATTGCAAACATTGGTGTAAATAATTCTTCTGGTATTCCAAGCATTGTATATACAAAACCACTGTAGAAATCGACATTTGCACATACTGGCTTAAACATCTGTCTTTTCTGCATAATAAGGTCGCCTGCAACATTTTCTACTGTTTCATATAATCCAAACTCGTTCTGCATACCCTTTTCTTCTGAAAGCTTCTTAGCAAATTCCTTTAAGATAACTGCTCTAGGGTCAGAGTTTGTATATACAGCATGACCCATACCATATATAAGTCCAAGTCCGTCAAAGGCTTCTTTGTCAAGAATTTTATTAAGGTATGCGCATATCTCGTCTACATTATCCCAATCCTTACAATGCTCTTTAATATCAGCAAACATATTTTGAACCTTTAAGTTAGCTCCACCATGCTTAGGGCCTTTAAGAGAAGCTATTGAAGCAGCTATTGCTGAATAAGTATCTGTTCCTGATGATGTTACAACGTGAGTTGTAAATGTTGAGTTATTACCACCACCATGCTCTGCATGAAGTACAAGGCAGATATCAAGTACCTTTGCTTCAAGCTCTGTGAAATGTCCGTCATCTCTTAACATATAAAGAATATTTTCGGCTGTTGAATATTCTTTTTTAGGATTTTTAATCATAAGAGTTCCGTCTAACTTAAAATGTCTATAAGCTTGATATGCGTATACTGCAACTAAAGGCATTTTAGCAATAAGCTGTAATGACTGTCTTAATACGTTAGGCACTGAGATATCGTCTGGATTTTCATCGTATGAATAAAGGCTTAAGATACTTTTCATAAGTGAATTCATAAGATTGTCGCTTGTAGCTTTCATAATTACATCTCTAATAAATGCACCTGACAATTCTTGTAAGTCTGACAATATATGTAAAAATCTCTTGAATTGTTCATCGTCTGGAAGTGAGCCAAAGAGTAAAAGATATGTAACTTCTTCAAACTTATATCTAGCTCTTGACTTATCTTTTATTATATCAGCAACATTGTAACCTTGATAATATAATTCTCCATCCATAGGAATTTTTCTACCATTTACACTTTTACTTCCACAAACATCGGATATTTCTGTAAGACCTGTAAGTACACCATTACCGTTGCTGTCACGAAGACCTCTTTTTACATCGTATTCAGTATAAAGATTTTGGTCTATAGAACCTGACCTTGTACACTCTTTCACAAGTTCTTCAAATGCACCTGCTTCAACTGTAGTTAGTTCCATCATCTGCTGATTATTCATTGTTACTTCCTCCTAAACTAATATTTTCTTTTCCAATACATGCTTGTGATAAATCGTAAAGTTCTTTTATACTGCCACTTGTAAAGCCTTTCTTATCAATTACAAGACATTCTTCACTTCCGACAAAGAAATAGAAATTATCTATATCTTGCTTTAACTTTACGACCCTCTCCCATTCAAACAGTTCGCTGTCATCATCTTCATCAGACACAGTTATTCCTGTTTCGTCTATGCTATATATGAACTTTATATTGTTCATATTACCATACAACTTATTATAGCTTTTAAGTTTGTTGCTATCCATTCCATACATTCCTATATAAAGACATATTACTGCCACTATCGCATATATGTACATTAATGGCTTTGATGTCTGCATACTTCCCATCATATCGAATATAAAATATCTTACAAACATCATAACTGATACAAGTCCAAATGTATTATATATAAGTTTAAATCTTTTATATTTGTTATCATCTGAATTATTCGCCCACATTATTCTTTTTATATATTCTTTTTTAAATGTGGTTGTATTCTTAATAACCATTTTTACAAACTCCATTTCTGAAATGTTATTTCCATTATTATAATTAACCTCTTAATGTAATATTTTACTCATTGTTTGTGCAAATAAAAAAGCTTTATTTATGAAAAATAACATCATTGTATACAAGTTTATCTCCAAAAAAATCCCTATAAACATTCTCTGTAAGTTCTCTTATATCTTTATCTGTCTTATTATCTGAAGAAAAAAGTATCTTATATTCATTATCCATAAAGTTACAACTTACATTGCTTACATTCATATGATTTTTCTTATAGAACTGTATTCTTTTTATCATGTTTTCTTTATTTGATAAATTGTCTTCGTAGTCTGGATTTTCTACTTCTAATATAAGTTCTTTATTGTTATTAACTGCTATATTTTTTAATTCTTGTAAGAACTTAGAGCCAATTCCTGACTGTCTTTTTCCAGATAGTACTGCAAGATAATCGAGTAAATATGTATTGTATTTACTGCTTTTTATAAAAAATGCGTAGGCTAAAAGTTCGTTATTTTCATACATTCCATATGCAAAATATGTATCATTTTCAAGCCCTGCCTCAATTTTTTTCCAAGGCTTTAATTCGCTTTTAGGAAAGTCATTTATCATGTGATTGTCAAATATGAACTTCATTTGTTCTTTTGATAATTTTTGTATCATTATATTTCCTTTTTAGTTTTAATTTATTTGATTTATAGTTCAATATTATATTATAGATTTGTAATAATGTCAAAAAAATGAATAATTATACATTTTAAAATATTACTTTTTACACTACACTTTTATATTTTTTGACGAGTTATTTATCATAACTTGAGTTTTTGTATTTTGCATTTTTTAGATTTTGGAGATAGCAGTAGTATATAAATAAGCACACACCAGAAAAAGAACACTAAACTATATTTGTATGCCCTCGTCAAACAAGTATGTTTGTCGCTGTCATACAAATATAGTCTATTGTTCTTTTTAATGGTGCATTTATTATTTATATACTACTGCTATCTAACGAAAGTTTATTTTTTGCAAAATATAAAAACCCACCACTACTTCAACTATGTTCTTTCTTTTCATTAATAATGTTGATATAATATTCTTATTATTTATGAAAGATGGTGATTATATGGCGATAGCTTGTGTTACTGGAGCGAGTTCTGGTATTGGTATGGAATTTGCTAAAAGATTGAGTAGAATGAATTATGAACTTATTCTTGTATCAAGAAACACTAAGGTACTTGAAAATATGGCTAAGAAGCTTCCTTGTAAATGTGAAATTATTACTTGCAATCTTGCTGATGAAGTTAGTTGTAAGAAACTCGCTGATTATTTAAAGACTAAAAAATTAACACTTCTTATTAACAATGCTGGGTTTGGAGATTGGGGTCTTTTTGATACTACTGACCTTGATAAAGATTTGGATATGATTAATGTAAATATTAAAGCACTTCATATTTTAACTAAGGAATTATTGCAAGACTTTAAGAAAAGAAATTATGGCTACATTCTTAATGTAGCTTCTTCGGCTGGCTTGCTTGATGGTGGTCCTTATATGGCTTCTTATTATGCAACAAAGGCTTATGTTACTAGCCTTACAAGCTCTATCTATGAAGAATTAAGAGAAGCTAACAGCAATGTTCATATAAGTATGTTATGTCCCGGTCCTGTGGATACTAATTTTAATAATGTGGCGGGTGTATCCTTTGCACTTTCTGGGATATCTGCTTCATACTGTGCCAAGTATGCTTTGTCCGAATTATTCAAAGGAAAGCTTACAATAGTTCCTACATTTACAATGAAAGCTGCGGTGCTTGCGGGTAAATTTGCACCTAGAAAACTACTTATTAGAATAACCGCTAAACAGCAATTGAAAAAGGGTTGATATAAAAAATACATATACACTCCTAAATCTATATATACTGTCTAAACATTCCCCTATTTAATAAAATTATAATTTATAAGAGTGTATATGTATTTTTGCTAATTAATTCCCTGCACAGCCATGCTTATCTTCATAAAAAATCCTTTCGTTTGCCATAAGCGGAAACCCATTACCTTTAGGCGATGGGGAGTTGACATGTTACTGCTACTCTTATAATTTTAATTCCTTTTTATTTATTACTGTAATTACATATCTGCATTGACGCACCATTTTCCATCACTACAAAACCATGCTTTTCATAAAATGGCACATTCTTTTTATCTTCTGGCATACATTCTATGTATAAAAAATCTTTATACTTTTCTTTTATATACTCTATCATTTTGCCAGCTATTCCTTGCCCTTGATAATCTGGGCGCACAAGTACATAGTGTATTTGCGCAAGCATTTCTGTGTCGTCAAGTACTCTTGTTAAACCTACAAGCTTATCATTATCCCACACAGTAAGAACAGTTTGTGAGTTTATAAGTGCCTTGTATAATCGCTCTGGATAATTACCCGACCCCCAACCAACAGATAAAAATAAGTCTTGTACTTGTTCTTTTGTAAATATTTTTTCTTCTTTGTATTCTAACATTTTCTACATCTCACTTATCTATGATAATCACATTTCTGACATTGTGTCATTTCATTTTTCGTATCTTCTTTATAAAAAATGTCAGACCACCTGCATATACTTTGTAATATAGGAACTACGGAATCACCTTTTTCTGTTAAAGAATACTCCACTCTTGGTGGAATTTCATCATAAGATTTTCTGTCAACAATTCCATCTGCAATCATATCTTTTAAAGTTGACGCAAGTACTGCGTCAGTTATGTTATACATTTCTTTTCGTATTTCACTATATCTCATTTTTTTATTCGCTGAAAGTACACATATAATTCTTGATTTCCATTTACCACCAAAAATCGTAAGACCGTATTCTAGTGGACACCTTATATCATCTTCTAACTTTTTCTTGTATTTTGCCATTAAAAAATCACCTTCAAAATATAATTGTCAAATCAACAATACAATCGTTATACTATTGACTTTATTAATTATATCTTGAAGGTGATATTTTTTGAAGTTACTATGAAATTTATTAGTTACTTTTAACTAGATTATTTTTGACACAATAATATATTAAAAAACTTAGATTTCTTTTTTATTATCCGCTCCCGGTGTTGTTACAATTACCTTTTCTGGTGTAATTATAAGTACTCCTTTAGCAGTAGCCGCACCATTGAACATCTTTTCTACCATTGCCTTAAATGTATCAACAAGTTCACCATCTGTAATATACTTTGCTGTCCCTTTTATCTGATAGCTTAATGTTAATGAATTTACTTGTATTTTGGAAGATATTAGCGAATTTGTTAGTTGCTATTAAATTTCATAGTTAGACTTCTTCTGTTAATATTCTCTAATTTTTTCTACCAGTTCGCTTATCTTTCTTAATCTATGATTAACGCCCGACTTACCAACTGGCGGGTTTAATAGTTCTCCTATATCTTTAAGCTTCATATCCGGATTTTGAAGTCTTATAAGTGCTACTTCTCTAAGGCCATCACTTAAACTTTCAAGTCCTACTGTATCTCTTACATATTCAATATCCCTAATCTGCTTTACTGCGGCTTCAATAGTTTTATTCATGTTGGCAGTTTCACAATTAACTTTTCTATTAACATCATTTCTCATGCCTTTAAGTATCATAATATTATAAAGCTTCATCTGCGAAACGAATGCGCCCATAATATTAATTACATCTGTGATATTACTGCCCTCTTTTATATAAGTTACATAATTGTGCTTTCTTTGTATGACTTTTGCATCAAGATTAAAAAACTTTAATATATCCTGCATACTTTTTGCATCTTCTTCATATTCGCATACAATCTCATAGTGGTATGACTTATTGGGGTCACTAATTGAACCTGCTGCAAGAAATGCTCCCCTTATAAAGGCTCTCTTACAACAATCCTTTTGGATAATTCTTTGATTTACAAATACTGGCTCAACTTTTGTGAAGCTATCATCACACCATTTTATTGCCATAAGAATTTTCGCAATAAGCTTTTGTTCATTTATAAATATATTAATGACTCTGTTATTCTTTCCTTCATACTCAACAATAAACTGACTTTCTAAAGCTTCAAAAGCCTTTATTGCAAGCTCGATAAACTTACGTTTTACGAGTTCATTTTCTGTAGTAATCATAAGCTGCATTTGTCCGCCAGATTTTCTTTTTATCTTTCCGCAAAATGCCATCATTGCCGCAAACTCTGCTATTTGACAATGCTTTGCACTATCTATCTTAGTTTCTAATTCTTCTTTTATTTCTAATGAAAATGACATAAAATCTCTAACCTACATTATCCCTTACGTCTTGAGTCCTTTTCGATATCCCTGTGTTCAACCTTACAAGCGTACTCTGTACTTTGTATACTCTTTGCTATGGCATTAGCAAGTGTTACAGAACGGTGTTTTCCACCTGTACAACCTATAGCTATAACAAGGCTATTTTTCCCTTCTTTTACATAGTTAGGAAGCAAAAATTTTATTAAATCTTCAATTTTTACAAGAAATTCCTTTGTTTCATCAAAGCCCATAACATAATCTTGAATAGCTTTGTCATTACCCGTAAGTGGCTTCAATTCATCAATATAATATGGGTTAGGTAAAAATCTTACATCTAACACAATATCAGCATCTACTGGTATTCCATATTTAAAGCCAAATGATAACACTGTAACAAAAAGATTACTATATCCTGTGTCTTGTACAAATATTTTTTCAAGTTCTTGCTTTAATTCCCTTGTAAGAAGTTGGCTTGTATCTATAATATAGTCAGCCTTTTCTTTTAAAAATGTCATTTGCTCACGTTCAAGCACAATTCCTTTATCCACTCTGTCGTCCTTTGCAAGTGGGTGTGTACGTCTTGTTTCTTTATATCTTTTAACAAGCACATCGTCATTAGAGTCAAGAAATAATATTTTATAATTATAATGTCTTGATTCTAATTTTTTTAACACTTCATTTAATTCACTTAACGCATGACCACTTCTTATATCAATGCCTAGAGCTATATTTGAATAGCCTTCATCTTGATTTGCGGCAAGGTCTGCGAATTTTATAATTAACGAAATAGGCATGTTATCAACACAATAATACCCTTCGTCTTCAAGTACATTTAACGCAGTGGACTTTCCTGCGCCAGACATTCCTGTAACTATAACCATTTTCATATGATATCACCATTCCTAATAAAACTTAAAATCCAAGTTTCTTAACTTCAAGCTCAAGTCTTACGCCATTAAGCTCATATATTTTATCACTTACTTTATTAGTAAGCTCAATTACATCACTAGCAGTAGCATTTCCCTTATTAATAACAAATCCAGCGTGTTTTTCTGAAACCTGCGCACCACCTACACTAAAGCCTTTAAGCCCTGCATCTGATATAAGTTTTCCTGCAAAATAACCCTCTGGTCGTTTAAATGTACTTCCAGCACTAGGGTATTCTAATGGCTGTTTTTCTTTTCTTTTATCAGCAAGTTCTTTTAATTTATCGTAAATTACAGCCTTTTCTCCTGCTTCAAATGCCATCGTTGCGCTAAGTACAATATAATTTTTCTTTGAAATTACACTTGTACGATACCCCAACTCAAGCTCATCTAAACTTAATGTATGCACATTACTATCTATATCCATTACTTCGGCACTTACTATAATATCTTTCATTTCACCGCCATAAGCACCTGCATTCATCATAACTGCACCACCTATAGTTCCCGGAATACCTGTTGCAAATTCAAACCCTGTAAGACTATTATCTGCAAGTATATGACCAAGTTTTGAAAGCATTATACCAGACTGTGCCTTAACATAAACTTTATTAGCTTTATCAACTGCACTACTAGAATTATCATGTAAAAATTCATACGAATTGAACTTATTATAAAGTTGTATTACAACACCTCGATAACCCTCATCACTAACTAAAAGATTACTGCCATTACCAATAATATAATAAGCTATATTATTCTCTTTTAAATATGCAATAACTTCTTTTATCTGATTGACATTTTGTGGTGTTACAAGACAATCTGCATTGCCACCTATTCTAAATGTTGTATGAAGCTTCATTGGTTCATCTGGCTTTACATTTTCATTTCCAAGTATGTCTGTTAATCTTGATATAATATCCTGATTTAACATTTAACAATTCCTTGCTGTAATTAATTACAGCTTTTCCTTTCCTAAATATACTGACTTATTATTTGCGCATACAAAGTAAGTCTGCATAAATATTGCATATACCATTACTACTAAAATTGATATCTTAATACAAATGCCCGACTTACTTAATAGTGTTAAAATAAAATATTAATATTTATTGTACAAGTTTTGCACAGCCATACATTCCTGCGTCATTGCCAAGCTTTGCAAGGATAATCTTTGTCTGTCTACTTGCGTGAAATGCCTGCTCTTTGTAATGTTTTTCTATTCTTTCTATGAAAAACTCTCCTGCCTTAGACACACCTCCGCCAATAATAAAGCAATCTGGGTCAATAAAACACGCCGCACAAGCAAGTCCTTTTGCAAGATATTTTGATACTTTATCAACTACATAAAGTGCAAGCTCATCACCCTTTTTAGCTTCATCAAAAACATCTTTTGCTGTAAAATCTTTTATATCTCTTAATGACGATGGCTCATCAATTTGCTTAAGTGTTTTATTTGCAACTCTTACAATGCCAGTTGCCGAAGCCACTTGTTCAAGACAACCTCGCTTTCCGCAATTACATTTTTCAGTTTCATCTTCTACTATTGGAAGATGACCAATCTCACCTGCTGCACCATTATTTCCATACAAAGGCTTACCATCAATGATTACGCCACCACCAACGCCAGTTCCTATTGTAATCATTATGCTAGTATTATATCCTTTAGCACCACCGAGCCAAAATTCTCCAAGTGCCGCCATATTAGCATCATTTCCAACTTTGACTTTCATTCCTGTCTTTTCTGACATTTCTTTTTCTACATTAAAAATGTCCCAACCAAGATTAACGCACTTATTAACAACACCATTTTCTGTTACTGCTCCTGGAACACCCATTCCAATACCGCACACTTCATCAGCATTAATATTATGAGCCTTCATTACATTGTCAATATGTAACTTAATATCATCTAAAATATGACTTCCGTTATCTTCTTTTCTTGTTGGTATCTCACTTTTTTCAATAAGAGTTCCGTCATTAGAAAACAATCCACATTTTACTGTTGTTCCACCAATGTCGATACCAAAACAGTAATTATTCTTCATCGTCTTCCCCTTTCATAAGGTTTTCTTGAACTCTTCTATATAATTCCTTTGCAGCATTATAACCCATCTTTTTCTGTCTGTGATTAACGGCTGCTGCTTCTACGATAACGGCAAGATTACGACCTGGTCTTATAGGAAGTGCATGACACACTACTTTATTTCCAAGATATTCTGTATATTCTTCTTCAAGACCGAGTCTGTCATATTCCTTATCTCGCTTCCAGTCTTCAAGCTGAATTACCATGTCGATTTCTTGAGTTTCCTTAACACTTTCAACACCAAAAAGTGTCTTTATATCAATAATTCCAATACCCCTAAGCTCAATAAAATACTTAGTTACGCCCGGAGCTGTTCCAATAAGTTCTTCATCACTAACTTTACGGATTTCAACAGCATCATCTGTTACAAGACGATGACCTCTCTTAATAAGCTCAAGCGCAGCTTCACTCTTACCAATACCACTCTCGCCTGTAATTAACACACCTTCACCATAAACATCAACTAATACTCCATGAATAACTATACATGGTGCAAGCTGTACCTTAAGCCATCTTATTACTTCTGCCATAAATGTTGATGTTGCTGTGTCACAAAGAAGTATTGGTATCTGATGTTTAACTGCAAGCTCTAACACTTTATCTTCTGGTCTTAGATTTCTACAAAATACAAGACAAGGAATATTGCTTGATAATAACTGATTATATCTTTCAAATCTTTCTGCTTCTGTAAGACTTTTAAGATATGAATACTCTACATTACCAATTATTTGTATTCTGTCATTGTCAAATTGGTCATAAAAACCTGTAAGCTGTAATGCAGGTCTATTAACTTCTGGTACATGAAGCCATATTTCTGACACATCTATTTGTGGAGTAACATTCTCCAAGTGCATTTTTTCAATTACATTTGCAAGTTTAACTCTTTCGTTGCCGTTCATAAATCGCCCTCCATTTTTTCAAAAATTATATAAATTTACATCTTGCACTTACTGACAAACTGCAACTAATATGAATATTTCTTTGGCAGTTGTCATAAATTTTCGTGCTTTTCCATTTGTACTTATTGATATGTACAGTTTAACATATACATTGTAGATGTCAAACAAGTATTGTGAATAATCTTACATAAATACTCAAATTTTCAAAGTATAAGACTTGAGTTTTTGCCTTTTGCTTTATAAGATTTTGAAGATAGCAACAGTATATAAACACACACACAAGAAAAAGTACAGTAGGCGATATTTGTATGCCCTCACCGAACAAGTATGTTCGTTGCTGTCATACAAATATCGCTGACTGTTCTTTTAATGGTGCATTACTGTTTATATACTGTTGCTATCTTACGAATGTTTATTGTAATACAAAATGCAAAAACTCAAGTATTCACATTGCTTCAACACTATCAAAATTTTAAAAAAGTAACTACAAAAATAGTTAAGGTTTATCTTACTTTTAGTGAAAATATTTATAGATATTTATTGCAACATTTTCTGTAATTCCGTCTGCCTGCATAAGTTCTTCTACTGTCGCATTTCTTATCTTTTCTATATCAAGAAACTTCTTCATAAGAGCCTTTCGCCTTACAGGACCAATTCCTTCAATATTATCAAGCACAGAGTTTACTTGTGCTTTTCCCCTTAGACTTCTGTGATATTCAATAGCAAATCTGTGTGCTTCATCTTGAACTCGTGTAATTAACTTAAAACCCTCACTTCTTTTGTCGATGGGTATTTCGACATTGTTATAATAAAGCCCCCTTGTATTATGATTGTCGTCTTTTACCATACCACACACCGGTATATTAAGCTTTAATTCTTTTAAAACTTCAAGTGCCACATTTACCTGACCTCGTCCACCGTCCATCATAATAATATCTGGATACACAGCAAAGCCATCTGAGTTTTCCATTGCTCTTTTAAATCTTCTTGTAAGCACTTCTCTCATACTACTATAATCATCAGGACCTTTAACCGTCTTAATCTTAAATTTTCTATAGTCATTCTTCTTAGGCTTGCCATCTTCAAATACAACCATAGAGCCTACCGACTCGATACCATTTGTATTAGAAATATCATAAGCTTCTGCTCGCCTTAAATTGCTTAATCCTAATAACTCTCCTATTTCTTTCATTGCTCCTATAGTTCGTTGTTGCTCTCGCTTAATATTTTCACCATCTTGAATAAGAACCATCTGTGCATTTTTGTAAGCAAGCTCAACAAGTTTTTCTTTCGTACCCTTTTTAGGCGTAACAACATTTACCTTTCGCTTTTTTATACTGCTAAGCCAATCACTTATTATATTAGCATCTTCAATTTCTTCTTGAAGCATTACGATATTCGGAATGTATGGTGTTCCACCATAGTATTGCTTAACAAATTGTGAAATAATCTCACTTCTTGTATCGCCTTGAGCTACACTCATGTGAAAATGTTCTCGCCCTAGTAACTTTCCACCCCTTATAAAAAATACTTGAACTACGGAGTCTGTTCCATCAGAAGCACATGCTATTACATCCCTGTCTTCATTGTCATCTGATGTAATTTTCTGCTTCTGTGCAATCTGCTTTACACTATACATCAAATCTCGATACCTTGCTGCTTCTTCAAATTCCATCTTTTCTGAAGCTGTCATCATCTTTTCTTCAAGCTCTTTTAATATCTTGGAGTAATTTCCATTTAAAAAATCAATAACTTTTTTAATTGACTGCTTGTATTCTTCTCTTGATATATAACCTTGACATGGCGCACTACACTGTCCTATGTGATAATTAAGACAAGGTCTTTCTTTGCCTTCATCCTTTGGAAGTCGTCTGTTACATGTTCTTATTTTGTATAACTTACACAACAACTCTATTGTGTCCTTTACTGCTCCTGCCGATGTATATGGTCCAAAGTATCTGCTATTGTCATGCTTCATATCTCTAGCAAAAAGCACTCTTGGAAATGGTTCATGTACAGTTACTTTTATAAATGGATATGTCTTATCATCTTTTAACATTGTGTTGTATTTAGGGCTGTATTCTTTTATAAGATTACATTCAAGCACAAGTGCTTCAAGTTCAGAGTCGGTAATTATATATTCAAAATATGATATATGCGACACCATTTTTTGAATTTTAGGTGTGTGATTTCTGCTGCTTTGAAAATACTGCCTTACTCTATTTTTAAGGCTTATTGCTTTTCCTACATATATTATTGTTCCTATGTTATCGTGCATTATATAAACTCCCGGTTTTGCAGGAAGCTTTTTTAATTCTTCTTCTAAATCAAACATAAAAAACCTTTCTATAATTAATCTATATATTAACTTTTATCTGCTTTACTGTTGTGAACTACCCATCACCTAAAGGTAATGGGCTTCTAAGATACTAATGTATCTA
>ENA-ORUA01001277-ORUA01001277.1-human-gut-metagenome-genome-assembly--contig:-NODE-1277-length-23395-cov-3.543916_pt1 | contig 23395 bp, 29 predicted proteins | sample MGYA00242076_ERZ509201 | MGnify/ENA primary metagenome ERZ509201 (study PRJEB26280, sample SAMEA2338863) | human gut metagenome | biome: human gut; feature: human-associated habitat; material: faeces...
AACAATCCAGACCACGCACACATCCTGTCCGGTATCTTGAAATGCCCATGCTGCGGAAAGAGTATGTACGGCAATATTGCCAAGGCTCATAGCAAGGACAAGAAAACACGGTATTATTACTACTGCAAAAATACAGTTACGCCGACAGGGCATGAGTGCAGTTTCCGGCTGAATATCGAACAGACAGAGATCAACAAATTTGTGGCGAAGATTATTTCCGCTATGGTCAACAATCCCCGATTTGTAGAAGCAATTCAAGCGAAAATCGGAACAGCGGTTGATACAGAGGATATGGAAAAGCAGATCGCCGTCCTGCAAGGGCAGCTAAAGCAAGCCTTTGGAACGAAAAGCCGCTTGGAGCGTCAGATGGATACCTTGGACATCAACGATGCCCACTATGACAGAAAGATTTTGGACTTGCAACGCCGCTATGATGAGCAGTATGATACGATAGAGGAAATCGAAGTTCAGATTGGCGAATTGCAAAGTCAGATACGCAGTATCCAGCAGGAGAAAATATCCGGCGATAACATTTATCGGCTCTTACTGGCATTTGATGAAGTCTACCATTCCGCAACAGAAGCGGAACAGAAAGAGTTTATGAAAGCCTTTATCGAGCGAATTGAGATGTTCCCGGAAAAGAGAAAAGACGGAAGCTGGATAAAGAAGATTGTATTCAATTTCCCTGTGCCTGTTGATGGCGAGGAAGTGAAAGAACTTCCCTTGGAAACTGAAACAACCGTCGAGACAGTGATAATGATGACGTATTGTGGTGATAAGGGGGAATAGGGTTGTATAACCACAAGATATTGTGGTTTGAAACTGAAAAATGAGCAAAAATCGAGGCGGAAATGGACGGTTTTCGACCTCGATTTTTTGAGCTTTTGACAGATGACATCGGAGAAAGGAAGGGAGAAAATAGATGACAATGGAGTAACTTGTGAATTTATAAGCAAATTATTTAGTGGGGGGAGATAGAAGGGAAAGTAAAAAGAAGTCAACAAGAGTTAAGTACTGAGCGCATTGGTGTTATTTGGGGGAATAAAGTATTATTGATTTTTTCATCATAAGAAAGCCGTAGTTTCTCTTTTATGAGAGCTGCGGCTTTTTTTCGTAAAAAACACAGGATAGCAGAAAGGAGTACATCATGTTAAAAGTATGTTTTCAAGCCATAACTACAGGTCAGAAGATATGGTCCAGATTCCCTGCGCCAAGGCAGACGATAAGGGAAATGTCAGGGCAGCTGGGAATGAATGCAGCGAAAATTGTAGAAGTAGAATCAGACGGCAGCGTATTTGCCCCATATCTGATCGGGAAAGAAGTACCACCAGAAAAAGGATATAAAGAAGTCGATTTTTTGGAGCGGCGCATGGAGTGCCTGACCAGAAAAGAACAGCAGGTCTTTCAGGAGGCACTGGAGATGGAACATCCTGAGACGCTGGAAGAAATGGTAAACCTGTCCTGTAACCTGGATAAATTTGAATTATTGGAAGATGGAAAGGTTATCAGGACGGGAGAAGTGCTGGATACAGTGTATGATTCGGAGCCGTTACCGGATGTAGGATATGAAAAGGATTCGGTATTTTGGCTGCGGCTGGATTCTCCATTTTATAAAAGGGACTATGGCAGATGGTATCCCCTGTCCCTTCCTGCGGATGAGGAAAAGCTGGAGAGGGTCGCGGAAGTGCTGGGGGTGTCTGATATAGAAGAAGGACGGATTTGTTTTTATGGAAGCCGGTATCAGGGGATAGAAGAGGTCCTTCCGTTGTCCTATGGAATCAGGGGGATGAATGCATTTGCGGGGTGTTTAAAACAGGAGAAGTTCCTGTGCTCGAAAGAAGGGATGGAAAAATTGTTTTCTGCTTTGGAAGCAGAACGTCCGGAAAATATGCAGGAAGTGGTGGAAATTGCCATGCGGCTGGAACTGTATGAGTTCCTCCCGGAAAAAATTGTGACAGCGGAGGATTATGGAGAATATCTGCTGGAGGAGGCACAGATTGTTTTGGATGAGAAAATCGCGCCATTTATTGACATAGAAGGCTATGGATTCTCCCAAATGGAAAAGAATGGAATCGTACAAACGGAACATGGCTTGATATTCCGGAAAGATAAGCCAATACAGATGCTGCCGAAGGAATTTGAGGGGATACGACTGTTTAGCCCCTTAACGGCGCTCATGTATGGACAGGAAGGGTATGAATCAGATGAGCCTGAGGAAATCACGCCAACGCAGCTGTGCAGGTATGTCAGTGCGATCAAAAAGCAGCTCATAAAAGAGCAGCTGGATACAGAAGGCGACCGTGGGTTAGCGGAATATATAAGAAACCGGATTCTTAGACAGAAAGTATTCCGGATGTTCCCCGATGTGGAAGTGTGGCAGGGGGAGCTGTGGGGAGTATTGGAGATAGAAAGCTATGGGAAGCTTTCAGATACAGAGCTGAATGCGGTAATAGCTGAATGGAGCGGTCAGGCAAGCGACGGATGGGGAGAGGGATTTGAGCAGCGCCCGATCCGGACAGAAGAGGGGGACTTGTATGTCAGTTTTTGGAATTCGGGCAGCGACTATTTCATTACGACAGAAGAAAAGTTAAAGGATGCATCATTGCGGCATTCAGATGTCGGGAGGGGAGGGATAGGGATGCGGATGGGATGAAGGAAGCAGGGGAGCTTGGAAGAGGAAAAATCAAAAGATAAGGAGAGAAGAAAACAATGGGATTTGATGCAAAGATGGAAGGATATGATCTGGTCGAGGTAGACGGAAGGGTTTGCCTGTTTTCTTATATGAGGCTGGACCGGAATAGTGTGCCGGAAGGGATTTTTTGCTATGAGGTGGAGGACTCGGAGAGGGAGGACTGCAGTTTTGGAAAAATAAAAGAGCGTGTGGAACACAGGCGGATGGGAAGTATCCTTTGCAGGGAAAAGCTGCCAATTGGGGCGGATGGGGAGTATCATCCGGAAAATCCTGTAAAAATGGCAGGAGAATATATTTCGCTGGGAGAATTTCAGGAGATTTCTGAGACAGAATTAAAGCAGTGGCTCGGGAGAAAATAAAATCCGGGCAGGAGTGGATATTGTATGAAAAGAGGAAAGGACAGGGGGAAAGCTGAACAGTTTTATTTCATGGGTAGGCGGTAAAAAAGCGCTGCGGAAAACCATTTATGGGATGATGCCCGCAAAATATGACCGCTATATTGAGGTTTTTGGTGGTGGCGGCTGGGTATTGTTTGGAAAAGAACCGGACAAGGGTGTGATGGAAGTGTTTAATGACTACAATGCAGACCTGATCAACCTTTACCGGTGTGTAAAAAACAGGACATGGGAGCTTTTGCAGGTGTTGGGGTTTTTGCCGCTGAACAGCCGGGATGAGTTTATGGAGATTAAAAGCTTTCTGGAAATGGGGGAGTGTGGCAGAAAGCAGGTAGCAGAAGAACTGGAGCTGGCATTTCACAATCTTCCGCCGGCAGAATTTGAGGAGATGCAGGGGCTTTTGCAGGGGAAAGCAGTGGCAGAGGATGTGCGGAGGGCAGCCGCATTTTATAAGATAATCCGCTACAGCTATGGGAGCGGCTGCACGTCCTACAGTTGCCAGCCTTTTGATGTGAGGAAGGTTTTTTCTCTGATCAGGGAGGCGGCGGAACGGCTTGCGGATACCGTGATTGAAAATAAGGATTTTGAGGCGCTGATCCGGCAGTATGACCGGGAAGGCGCTTTTTTCTATTGTGACCCGCCCTATTATATGACGGAAGATTATTACGAAGTGAGTTTCCCGGAGCAGGACCATATACGGTTAAAAAACACGCTGGCAGGATGTCAGGGAAAGTGGATGGTCAGCTATAACGGCTGCAGCTATATCAGGGCTTTGTACGCAGGGTATTATCTGACCGAAGCAACCCGCCTGAATAACATGGCACAGCGCTATGAGAAAGGGAGCGAGTACAGGGAGCTGATCATTACGAACTATGATCCGGAGGAGAAGCGTCGCAGCAGCGGTCAGATGACTCTTTTTGCCCCGGAATTTCTGGGAGGTGGGGGATGACAAATCTGGAAAAACTTTACCGGGCACGGGAACTGATCGAATCGCGCACCGGGGGCAGACAGCAGCTGGCTTTAGGCTGGGATGGTATGCCGGCGGTAAGGATAGAGGATCCCTGCATGGTCGGCGTTTATTTTGCACTGATAAAAAATATGCTGACAGGGATGTATGACAGCCGGGTAAAGGGATACATCCGGACGTGCGGCGGATACAGGCCGGGGGCGAGGATGAAAGACCTGACGGAAGAATGTGCACAGATTGCTTCCCTCGTGCTGGATTTGGAAAAAATGGAAATCAGTGTGACAAAAGAGGAGGCAGAAGCATTTTGCCAAAATCTTGCGGAAATAGAAAACAGGGAGGGGAGTAGTGGAGAAGAGGATATATAAGCTGATGGATGCAAAAGGTAGGGTATTGATTCCAAAGGAGCTGCGTGTGGAAACCGGGATTGGATATGGGGATATCGTGGCGTTGGAGATAGCGGACGGGAAGGTAACACTGCGTAAAGTGACAGTGATCGAACCGGGTGACCAGTCCCCGGAGACGGTAGAAGCATTTGTGAGGGCAGCGTTCCGTACAATGCCGGACCGTTTAAGGCTGAGCCTGATATCAGACCTATCAGGGCTTTTAAATGAGGAAAAAACGGGATGAACAAAAAAGGTACAGGCAGGTGCAGGGACCCAACCGGTCCAGAAGAGAAAACGATTAATGAGAAGAAAGGAAAAGATGATGGAAAAAAGAAAAAAGGATGGCTGTGAAACCAGCCGTAATAGACAGAAGAAGGAAACTGGAAAAAGGAATCGTATCGTTTTGCTGGCAGGGGCAGGAATTGTGGCAGCGGCACTTTTGACAGGAGGACTTATGCATGGATGCAGGGAAAAAATCCCGACCATGCAGGAAGTTTTTGAAGCATATCTGGAGGGAGAGGACAATGGGCTGGAGATGCTTTCGGGACTGGGGGAGAGCGAAAAGGAAAAAGTGATCGATACCGCAATCCGGATGCTGGAGGGACTGTTCGGGGATGGAAGCTCCTTTGACCGTGAATCTGCGGTGAAAGCGCTGGAACAGGCGATTCTGGAATTAAATTTAGGGCTTTCCGGAGAGGAAATCCATCAGTTGGCGGAAGCTCTTACGGATTTATATGTGAATGCCTATCAGGAAGTGTACACATCGGAGCAAAAGACACAGACGACGGTCAAACATCTGGAAAGCAGTGTGACAGCGCAGATGGAAGAAAACCTGTCGTCCGTTTCGGAGCATCTGACGCAGTTGGACCTTCAGATACAGGATAACCAGAATACGCTGGAGCAGGTTTTTTCTCAAGGGGAGTCTCTTGGGACATCTGTTGAAAATCTGAAGGAAAAAACGGAACTGATCAGGGAACAGGTTTCGGAGTCCATGAAAGAGATTGGGGAAGGGCTTTCACGGGTCGATCAGGCAGTCGGACAGACACAGGAAAAGCTGGAGCAATATCATGCAGCACATGAAGAAACGATACGGGAAAGCTCAAAAGAGCTGCAAAAGCAGATTTCGGGCGTCAGGGAGCAGCTGGCAGATGCACAGGAAACCCTTTCGGATACATTAAAAGAGATGGCTCAGAAAGGGCAGCTGCATCAGGAGGAGCTGTTAAAGCAGTTTCAGGAATTGGACGATGCGGTCAAAAAGACACAGGAGCAGTTAACGGAAATCGGGGAGAGCGGACAGAAAGCGCTTGCAGAGCTCGGTACAGATTTAAAGGGAGAGATGGCTGACAAGAAGAGTGAGCTGGAAGGGATACTGGAAGAGCTGGAGAAGAATCTGCAGGGAACGGCAAAAGAAAATATGGAATATATAGAAAGCCGTTTCTCTTCGATGGAGCTTTTGACAAAGGCATCATTAGAAGAATTGTCTGAAAACATCAATCTGTCTGCAGCCGGGCTTCAGGAACGGCTGTCGGAAATCCATGTGCAGATTTCTGATACAAAAGAACAGATCGGTGCTGCGCTGAAAACGATGGACCAGAAACAGGAGGAAAACTGTCAGGAGCTGATGCATGCTATCGAGGAAGCCACAAAAAAGATAGACGGTGAACTGGAAGCTGCATATCTGCAGCTGGAGGTACTGATCACACAGCTTTCAGCGGATACAGAAGCCGATCATGCAGAAACGTTAAAGGTGCTTGACGGGATGCGGGCAAGCCTCGGGACATCAATGCAGCAAAACCTGGATCAGCTGAATGCGTCTTTTTCTTCCTTGAATAGTGCTTTGGAAGTTTATTTTGAGAAATTGCAGGAGGCGCAGGGTGCCGGTCAGGATGCTATCGGGGAGCTGGGAATAGATTTGAAGGGGAACCAGCAGATTATTTTAGATAGTATTTCTGCCCATGGTGCGAAGGTACAGGAAGGGCATTCCGGTATCAAAGAAAGCATTACGCAGCATAACGCCAGCATGAATGCAGGGCTGGAAGGGGTCGGCAATGCTGTTGGCGCGTATCAGACCAGTATGCAGGAATTTCTTACGCAGCTTAAAACGGAATTAAACGACCAGTTAAAATCGGTTTTTACATTTGTGAGTAATGGAAAGCAGGGATTGGCATCCGCATTGCTCACAAAAGGGATGGAAGTAAGTCAGGATGCCACATTTTCACAATTTAGGGAAGCTATCCTGCAGATTCCCCAGAAGCTTGTGATCGGCGTGCAGGAGGTACCGGGGGAAATTTCCTATGATTACCATTACCACACAGACGCAGAGGGGACGCATGTGGGGGAGGTTGCACATCAGGATGTGGAGGGCGGCTGCTATACAAAGGCAGTTTACCATACCCATCAGAACGCTTGCTATAACTGGACGCATGAGCATAACAGCCATTGCAAATCCCATCCGATCTGGGTGGACTGGGCTGGCGGCGACCCGTATTGGGGAGTTGCTTATGATTGCGGTGACCAGCCGGCAAATAAGCGCGGAAGTTTAAAATGTAAGCTGCCCACATCAGAGGATGGGAAGCCGATTTATTATGAGCTGGGCTGTGGACTCAGCGATGGTCAGATTACCGGAGCGCACATCGTGTATCCGGAAGCCGGAAAAATGGATACAAGCCCGCGTGTGATGGAAGTGCCGGAAATAGGCCTGGAGCTGATCGTAAGACCGCAGGCAGATACAGCGCCTCCGCCGCCGATGCCAAAACCGGAGAATGGGGATGTACCCGAAACGGAAGAGGAAACTGTAGATACAGACAGCCCGACCGAAGCAGAGACAGAAGGGGAGAGTACAGAGGAAAGTACGGAAGAGGCCGGGACGCTTCCGGAAACAGAAGAGGTCATAGAGAAACCTGCAGAAACAGAAGAAATCCAGACGGGCGTTCCATCCGAGGACGGAGGTGTAGAAGAGACTGAGCCTGGACAGGAAGAGATGTCTGGAGAGACACACGGGACAGTAGAGGACATGACGGCAGAGGAAGGTGCAGGAGAAATGTGAGGTATATAAAGATGTATACAGAGAAAGATTGCGAACCATGTGATGGCTCCCAGTGCCTTATAGACAGGGTGGTCGTGTTAAGGCAGGAGGAGAAAAGCGGCCAGATTTTTCTGTGCCTCGGGGGAGAAGGTTCCGGGATTTTAGCAGAAAGGGGGGCGCTTCGGCTGATCTGTTTGGAAAACGGGGAGCGACATATCGGGTGGCGTGAAAATATGCTCGGTATATTGCGGCCGGAACTTCTCGGGGAAAAGGAAAGGCTGCATCTGTCACAGATTTGTCCGGGTGGAAGAAAGCCGGAGGGGAATGGGCGGTACTGGGGGTATTGTTTTTTAGAGGATGGCAGATTGTCGGATGGGGTTGCCTTAAGAAGTATGGAGGAAGCGCACCGATATGTACTGATGCAGAAAAGATACCAGTACCGGATCAAAATCTGTAGTCTGGACGGACAGGTAATACTGGAGGAAAGACAGGGGAAAAGGGTAGAGCCTTCGGGCGACCTGCTTGAATAAAAGGATTTTGGGAGGAACAGATGGCAAAGCAGGTATGGATTGAAAACGGGATCATCGTGTTCTATGGGAACCGTGCCGGATATGTGAGGGAGGGATATGCGGTGGCAGACCCTGTATTCCACACGTCGGAGCTGGAGGGGTTTCTGAAAAAGCAGGGGCAGATCAGGGATATCGTTTGGGAAGAAAGGACGTTTGAACTGCTGGAAAGCCGAAAAGATATTAAGGAAGCCCCCGGAGGTGTGAAGCGGGTAAGAGTATGGCAGTTAGACCCGGGAGTGGATATTGAGATGAAATTTATCAGCTATGCGGAGACAAAGAGGCTGTTTGGGGAACCGGACAGGGTAAAGTATCGGATAGTCTATGACGGGATCGCCAAGACGGATGACCTTGAAAGCCTCTATTATGCGTTTCAGGCAGAGCTTCCGGAAGGATACAAGGGGCATGTCCTGTCTGTCAGCGATGTCCTAGAACTGTATGATGGACACGGAAGCACATTTTATTATGTGGATCAGATCGGGTTTGTACAGATACCGTTTGAGGGAGCAGAGCCGGGGATGGAGTCATGTTTAGAAATGTAGCACGAGGAAGGGGAGGTCATGAAAAAACAGAACAAAAGAAAAAGGAGAGCACATTATGCAGGAGGTAGAGGTACGGATTACATCCGTGTGCCCGCCCGGAGGACAGGGTGGGATCAGAGCTTACGCATCTGCAACGATCGGAGGATGCTTTGGAGTGCGGGGAATCAAAATTGTAGAAGGAGGCAGGGACGGTCTGTTCGTGTCAATGCCAAGCCGTAAAACAGTGGATGGTTATTCGGAAGTATGTTTTCCTGTAACTGCAGAATTCAGGGAACAGCTTTATGGAAAGGTTCTGGGGGCATACCGGCAGGTGATGAGGGAGGTACAGACAGCGGCAGTGCAGGGATATGGAAGCCCACCGCCGGGACCGGGAGAAGAAGCAGGGTATGTGCAGATGCAATGAAAAAATGGAGGAATGGGAAGATGGGAAAATGGAGAAATCAGGTAAGGAAAGCCCACACGGCTGTAGTCATGAAAGTATGGGAGGCAAAGACAAAGCTGGCAGAAACGTCGGGAGAAGGATATGTGGATACCGCAGTAAAAATCCTGATCGCAGTGGTATTGGGGGCGCTGCTTCTTGCCGGGCTGTATGCATTGTTTAATGATACGGTACTGCCCACGCTGACGAACCGGGTCAAGGAGATGTTTGATTATGCAGGCTGAGCCGGCATTTCAGGCTGCAGAGGTGTTTTGGATGGAAATGCTGGTTTCTACAGCTTTTTTTTCTTTGCTTGCAGCCGTTTCGGTCAGGGACATCTGGTATCGGGAGGTTTCAGACCGGCTGCAGGCAGGGATTGTGATGACGGCATGCCTGAGGGTGTTATTTTTGAATGTTTCCCCGTGTTATATTCTGGGAGGATTCATTTTAGTGCCGTATTTGGTTGCGGCATTATGCGGAAAAGAGGGAAAAGGGATTGGCGGCGGGGATATTAAGCTGGCAGGGAGCAGTGGAATGGTCCTCGGTCTGCAGGGGGCGGTCAGCGCATCGTTGATCGGCCTGGTATTGTTTTTAGGATATGTCTATTTGCAAAAAAGGGCGGATGGAAAGGAAAAGGGTTTTCCATTGTGCCCTTTTTTGTGCTTTGGAGCAGCTGTTATTTATTGTTTACAGACAGGAGGATGGATGAGATGAGAAAAAAAGGAATGCTTGTGTTAGGGATCATGGCCGCTGCCACGGCAATAGGGATTTATTTTGGGCGCAGAAGAAAACAGGCGTAACAGGGAGGGGCGGTATCCAGACCGCCCCTCTCTTGTAGAGAAAAAGGAGAATATCAATGCAGTTTTTTAAGAATCGGACAGTTTTGGGGGTAATGTGTATTGCAGCGGCACTGCTGATCTGTTTCGGCATCACGCCGCTTTTTAACAAAAGTCTTGCAAATAAGGCGGAGATCGTGCGGGTCGTAAAGCAGATTAAAAGCGGGGAAAAGATTACGGCGGATATGGTAAAGACAGTGGAAGTAGGAAGCTTTAATCTTCCTGAAAATGTAGCGCGAAACCCTTATGCGGTGATCGGGAAGTATGCGGTGGCAGATTTTGTGGAAGGGGACTATATCCTGACTTCCAAGGTGGAAGTGGAACCGGCTGCAGAAAATGCTTATCTGTATCATCTGGATGGAAAAAAACAGGCAATCTCCATTTCTGTAAAAGCCTTTGCCAATGGCTTGTCCGGAAAGTTAAAGAGCGGGGATATTGTTTCAGTGATCGCGCCGGATTACAAAAAGCAGGGGACGACAGAAATACTGCCGGAATTAAAATACATGGAAGTGATCGCGGTAACGGCATCCAGCGGAAATGATGCGAATACAGAAGCGCAGGAAGAAGGGGAAGAAAAAGAGCTTCCGGGAACCGTAACGCTTTTGGCAGCCCCGGAGCAATCAAAGCTTTTGGCAGAGCTGGAGGCGGAAGGGAAAATCCATTTATCCCTGGTCTATCGTGGAGAACGGGAAAATGCTGAAAAATTTGTGGCTGCTCAGGATTCCATTTTAAAGGGATTGGAAAAAGAAAAGGACGGGAAGGACAACGGACAGACAGAAGATATGGAAGTGCATGTAACCGATAAATTGCCTGAAAATGATGCTGAAGCAGAAGATACAGCAGAGGAAAGCCTGTCTGCAGATGAAATACAGGAAAGCGAAGAAAGTACAGAAGAGCCGCAGGAGGTGCAGGAGCCTTGAATTTTATAAAAAACAGCATTTTCTGCCATCAGCCAGAGGAAGAGGAAGCGTATCGGGAGGAACCGGAAAACCAGATGCTTGCGGTGTGGGGGAGTCCGGGGTGCGGAAAAACGACAGTCGCATCCAAGCTTGCCATGCGGCTGGCAATGCAGAAGCAGGACGTAGCACTGCTTCTGTGCGATATGAATACGCCAATGCTGCCCTGTATCTGTCCTCCGGGGGAGCTGGAAGAAGAGCATTCTTTAGGAAGTATCCTCGCAGCAGCCCATGTGACGGAGAATCTTGTGCGGCATCATTGTATTACCCATAAGAAACTCCGGCATCTGACAATCCTTGGAATGCGGAAAGGGGAGAATGAATACACTTATCCGCAATATGAAAGGGTGCAGGCAGAGGAACTGCTGGAGTGTTTGAGGAAGATCGCACCATGTATCATCATTGACTGCAGCAGCTATATCGCCAACGACATCCTTTCCGCAGTTTCCCTGATGGAGGCTGATTCTGTGTTGAGGCTGACAGGGTGCGACCTGAAATCTGTCAGCTATTTTTCCAGCCAGCTGCCGCTTTTGAAAGAAAGTAAATGGGATGCGGACAAGCAGTATAAGGCTGCGAGTAATGTTCGGCCGAATGAAGCGAGCGCACATATGGAGCAGGTGTTGGGGAATACCGTATTCCAGATTCCATATTCCCGAGAAGTGGAAGAGCAGGTGCTGCAAGGAAACCTGTTTAAAGAGCTGGGATTAAAGGAGAGCAGAGGCTTTCGGAGGGCGATAGAGGCGGTAACCGGGGAGGTGTTTGGATGTTAGGCGAAAGGCGAAGCCGGGCCGGATGGTGCGCAGACCTATCTGAAGCTTTTAAAAATCCAGATGTAGAGGAAACAGAGGCGGCGACGGAAAGGGAGCAGAAAGAAGAAAAGGGACGTTTACCTGAAAACAGACCCTGCACAGGAAAAGAACCGGGCAGGATGAAAAGCAGCGACCTGTTTTTTGCCTCAGGAGAGAGCCGGGATTTTTCTTCCGTGCTTCGGGAAGTGCAGGGGTATCTGTCAAAGGAGTACAGCGGTCTTGTAACGGCGGGGGGAAGCGATGAGGTCAAAGCACAGATCAGGCGGTTTGCAGGAAAGTATATCCAGGACCACAGGATATGTGTGGCAGGGATGGGGACGGAGGAGCTGATCGATGCTATTTATTCCGAGATGGCGGAATTTGGCTTCCTGACAAAATATGTTTACGGAGAAGGGATCGAGGAGATTGACATCAACGCATGGGACGATGTGGAGGTACAGTTTTCGGGCGGGGAGACGAGAAAGCTGGAGGAACATTTTGAAAGCCCGGAGCATGCGGTCAATGTGGTCCGTCGGATGCTGCATGTATCCGGTATGGTGCTGGATGATGCCAGCCCGAGCGTGCTGGGACATCTGGCTAAAAATATCCGCATTGCTGTGCTAAAAACCCCGGTGGTGGATGAAGATGTGGGTGTCGCAGCGTCAATCCGTATCGTAAACCCGCAGAATATGAAAAAAGAGGATTTTATAGATGGCGGGACTGCCACGGAGGAAATGCTGGATTTTCTGGCGGAGTGTATCCGATATGGCATTTCCGTGTGTGTGGCGGGGGCAACCAGCTCGGGAAAAACAACACTTCTGGGGTGGCTTTTGACAACCATACCGGACAATAAGCGTATTTACAGCATCGAGAACGGTTCGAGGGAGCTGGCTTTGGTACGCAGAAAAGAGGGACGGGTGGTAAATTCCGTAATCCATACCCTGACCCGTGACAGTGAAAATGAGAGGCAGAGGATTGACCAGACGGCGCTGCTCGATATGGCCCTTCGGTTTAATCCGGATATTATCGTAGTCGGGGAAATGAGGGGACCGGAGGCAAATGCGGCGCAGGAAGCGGCACGGACGGGAGTGGCGGGCGATCCATTCCATGAGCTGTGATGCGACATACCGCCGGATGGTTTCCCTGTGTAAGCGTGCAGTGGAGATGCGGGATGAAACGTTGATGGGTTTTGTGACGGAAGCGTATCCGATCGTTGCGTTCTGTAAGCAGCTGGAAAACAAGGAAAGGCGTTTAATGGAGATCATGGAATGCGAGATACTTCCGGACGGGACACGGAGCTTCCGGCCATTATTTGAGTATCAGATTGAGGAGAACCGGATCGAAAACGGGAAATTTATTGTAAAAGGCAGCCACCGGAGGGTCAATGCCATTTCGGATAGCCTTAGGAGGCGGCTGATGGAGAATGGGATGCCGCAGGAGATGTTGGTGCGGCTTGCTGCACCGTTGAATGGAAGGAAGGGACAGAAAAAATGATCGCAATAGAAACGCTTGCCTGTGCAGGGCTGGTAACAGGGCTTTTTTTGCTTCTGAATCTCAATATATCAGAATTTACAGAGGGGCTGTTTGATTCGTTTATCCATCCCAGACAGGGGATCAGGGAAAAAATCAGGGAATCGACAGGGAAACGAAAGAAGGGAATCCTGCGCCGGGAGATTCTGGAAGCACAGGAAGTGCTTGAATTGACCGGGCGGGGGGAACGGTTTTCAATGGTGTGCGCCGTTTCGCTCATACTGTTTTTGATCGGGGCGGTCTTGGCAGGGCTTTTGGGGAGTTTGCTCTTAGCCCCGGTTTTGGCGTCAGGATTTTTGTTTCTCCCGTTCTGGTATGTGAAGCTGACCGCGCACCATTACAAAAGGGATGTATCGGCGGAGCTGGAAACAGCGTTGTCCGTGATAACGACGGCATACCTTAGGACGGAGGACATCGTGACGGCAGTAGAAGAAAATATTTCGTATCTGAACCCGCCGGTATCAGAAGTGTTTGGAGCGTTTCTGATGCAGGTGCGGATGGTGGACCCGGATATTGACGCAGCACTGCATACGATGAAAAGACGGATTGATAATGAGGTGTTCGGGGAATGGTGTGATGCTCTCAGCGACTGTCAGAGAGACCGCAGCCTGAAAACGACGCTTGTACCGATCGTGTCAAAATTATCCGATATGCGTAATGTAAACGCAGAGCTGGAATACCTCATCGCAGAGCCGAGAAAGGAGTTTCTGATCATGGTCATCTTTGTGGTTGGGAATATCCCGCTGATGTATCTGTTAAATAAAGAGTGGTACGGAGTGCTGATGCATACTGTCCTGGGGCAGGTCATCCTTGCAGGGACAGCGGCAGCAATTTTTATTTCAGCGGGTTTTGTAGTGAAACTGACCCGTCCGATCGAGTACAGGAGGTAATACCAGTGACAGTTCTTCTTTTTTTATTTGGTGTATTTCTGGCGATGGGGCTGTTTTTTCTGGCAAGCTCTTTTTTAAGGCTCCCGACGCTCAGGACGGCGCGGGCGATGCTGGGGACGGTCCGGCAGGAAAAAAAGACGGTAAAGACCATAGAAGCCTGTCTGATGTCAGCGGCAGTGTATCTGTCAAAATATATCCATATGGAAGCATACCGGAGAGGGAGGCTGGACCGGATATTAAAGGCAGGGGGAATGAACCTTTCCCCGGAAGTCTATCAGGCGTATGCCCTTGTAAAGACAGGGGCAGTATTATTGGGTACCATCCCCTGTGTGCTTTTTGTTCCGCTCTTAACCCCGGTAATCGTCATTTTGGCGGTGCTGCTATACTTTCAGGAGATGCAAAAGGCCGACGAACGGTTGAAAGCAAAGCGGGATGAGATTGAAGCGCAGCTTCCGCGGCTGGTCGCAACGATCGAACAGGAATTAAAATCAGGCAGGAATGTGGTCGGGATGCTGGAGCGGTTTCGCATGAATGCGGGAGAGAGCCTTTCAGGTGAGCTGGATATCCTGATAGCGGATATGAGGTCCTCTAACTATGAAGCTGCATTAACACGTTTTGAATCAAGAATCAACTCCCCGATGCTGTCGGATGTGGTAAGGGGGCTGATAGGGGTGCTGCGCGGGGATGACAGTGCTGTGTATTTTCAGATGCTGTCCCATGATTTTAAGCAGATCGAACTGCAGAGGTTAAAGGCAGAGGCGCAGAAGATACCGCCTAAGATAAGGGTGTTTTCCTTTGTGATGCTGATGTGTTTTTTGCTCACATATCTTACGATCATCTGTTATGTGGCAATAGAGAATCTGGGCGGGATGTTTTAAAGAAAGAAGGGGAAAGATGGGAAAACGGTGGAAACGGCTGTGGCGGGACCGGAGCGGGGAAGGATATGTGGATATGGTCGTTCTGGTCCTGTGCGGGATGCTGGTGCTGGCGCTGTGTGTGCAGGTACTCCCGGTGTTTGTAAAAAAACAGCAGCTGGATGTGTTTGCTACAGAGCTGGTGCGGGAAGCGGAAATATCAGGTCGGGTGGGGGCAGAAACCGACCGTCGGGAGGAAAGCCTGATTGAAAAAACAGGTCTGGAACCGGATATCTCATGGTCGCAGGAGGGGCGGATACAGCTAAATAAGGATGTGTCCGTAACGCTCACCTATGAAACAAATATCGGACTGTTTGGAAAATTTGGTTCGTTCCCGGTCACATTGCGGGCAGAGGCGTCAGGGAAATCGGAGGTGTATTGGAAATAAAAGGCGGACGGAAAGAAAAGATAAGAGGACTGGTGTGCAGGACGATAGAATGCCTTAAGGGGAAGGGCGGTTCAGGAGTTCCGATGGCGGCAGCGGTAACGTTGGCGTTATTGGTCATTTTTTGCGGAATCAGCGAGTATTTCCGGCTCCAGATTATTGCAGTCGGAGTAAGGGATGCATTGGAAGATGCGATCATCTCCGTGGTAAATGATAATTATGCAGGGGTCTATCATGGTGTGCGGGAGGGATATTCCGGAAGTTATCAGCCCTTTGGGGAGGATGCCTGGGAAGAAACGTTGGATACGGGGGATGTGTACGGACAGCTGGACAGAATACTTGGGACACAGCTGGATGGCGGCAGGCGTTTCAAATATATGGGGGATGGACAGACAGAAGAATTTGCGCTGGATGGGCTGGAAGTTACGATACGGAATGCACCGTTTGCGCCATCAGACCCGTCGGGGACACAGCGTTTTGAAGCGGAGGGAATAATCCGGATGGAAGCCCCGGTGCGTTTTTTAGGGAAAATGTTATTACCGCTTGAGATGGAGTTGAAAGTTCAGGCAGGATATACGGAGGTTTTTTAGGTAGTGATAGACTTTGCGGACCGTTTATAGTATGTTGTGGTCAGGGGAACAATGGATAAATATGGAGGAAGAGAGATGAAACTGACAGAAAAGGCAAAAAGGTATCTTCTGGTTTTAGGAGGCATTTTATTGTGTGCAGGGCTTTTGGTGGCAATCTGGTTCCAGCTAAAGCCGGAAGCTGTGCCGGAGGAACGGTTTGAGGCAGAAACCGGGGAAGTTACAGAGATAACGGTGGATATGGAACAGGAGGAAGAAAAAGGGCAAGGGGCGCAAAACGGGGATGGGATAGTGGAGACAGAACCGGAGAGCCTGCAGGCTGAAACAGAATCGGAAACCGAATCGGGAGAGACAGCACAGGATGGCTTGGAGAATGGGGCGGATGACGGACAGGAGAAGGACACTGTGCAAAGCATCCAGCTGGATGTGAAAAAACCGGAGGTGCCGGAGGAGGCGTTAAAAAACCCGGATCAGCAGCCGGGAGAAAATGCACCGGGGGAAACAACGGGGCAGGAGGAACCTCAGGCGGGCGACACGGATGGTGGACAGATTTTTATACCGGGCTTTGGCTGGGTGGAAAATGAGGGCGGCGGCAGCTCGGGAACTGTCGCGCAGGATATGTATGAAAACGGAAATAAGATAGGCGTGATGGATTAAACATCATGGGGAAAAGCACCGCATAGAGCGGTGTTTTTTTCGTATATGGGAGGAAAGCGGTGAAAGGAAAATGGAGGATTTTATGTGCTGTGTTCCTTTGTTGCTGGCTGTGTGCCATTCCAGTGAAGGCAGTGGGGGATGGAAATGTGGACGGCGGCGGGGGAAGCATGGGGCAGGTGAGCAGCCAGAATGTGTGGTCGCCGGGCAATGACGGGGTGCGTGTGACGGTGGTCCGGGCAGAGGGCAGGGAGCCGGTCACAAGGCCGGTCGACCTGACAAACAAAAAACCGAAAATAGATTACTCTTTCGGGAAGGTATGTAAACTTTCTTATTCTGGAGGAACTGCCCTGTCAGTGGATACAGGCACTTATGAATATGTGAACCCTGCGCAGGCACTGCCTAAGATTATCAGTTCTCAAAGCAATGGTGCTGCCAATATCGAAGCGATCAAAAATTATTTTACGGATGAACAGGTCATCAGGAGTATCGCAGGTTTGACCGGGATGGACTTTGAAGTGTTGGTAAGCGGGGGATATAAGCTGCTTTTAGAGCCGGTCGGTTATTACCGTTTTCAGGGGATCATGATCGCAACGACCGCTACGGAAGCTGCGCTTTATGATGAGAAACTAAGCGGCGGGCTGCGGAAGCGGATGGTATCTTTTACGCATAAAAACCTTCCGCTGTCCATGTTTTTGGAAACAGGGGATTTAGGATATCCGGCGTGGGGAAAGAGCACGGACCAGACGGTATCGGATGAAGAAATAAAAAGCAGCCTTGGGCTTGGGATTGTCCGGTTTCAGGATATCCTGCCGGAAGGACCGGAAGTAGCGAGCTATGACTATGAATACCGGACAAATACAGAAGTCATCACGTCTGTCCGGATCAAGGGGGGACAGAGCGACCCGGAGCATCCGGTAACTGTGACATTTCAGATAGGTGGGCGTGATTACAGGGTAGAAAATGTCTATTATCCGGAAGGGGAGGAACAGCTGGCATGGGTACGATGGACAACGCCAAAAGAGGAGCAGGTCATGGAAATCCCTGTAACGGTAGAGGGAGGCGGAACTGCAGAAAAAGGGATCATTACGGCAAGGATTACAGAGCTTGGGAAAAATCCCCCTCCGGACCCGAATGCGAACGATAGAAACGATAGCTTTCAGGCTGTGCAGATACCTTATCGGAGTGAAGCAACAACGACAGGATGGAGTGTGTGGAAGCCGTGGTGGAAGGCAGAATGGGTCTGGCATGAGACACCGGAGGCAGAGGAAGAGGGATATTGGGTTGACGAAGGCTGGTGGGAGTTTTTGCTGGAACGTCATTCTGCCAGCCTGAGTGCATCTATGGAGCTTTGGGGGGATGAAAAATCCCCGACTGCAAATGGGAAAACGATGAAATCAGGATACGGGTTTCATGAAAGGGTCATGACTTCTGTGCAGACAGACCAGCCGGATGCGGTAACCCCTGCGCAGAATGCAGTCACCTATTTCCCGGAATTCGGATATAAAACCTTCTGGAGATTATTAGAGCGCATGGGGGATGGCTATGGCATGACCCATGAATTTTTTGAAAACAGCTACAGCACTTACAGGGGGAGGACCCATTTTACTCCAATCTGGTATCCGGATGGAAGTTATACGCCATATACATGGCTGATGGATTGTTGGACTCCGGCGGGGATGCTTGCCAGGAATCTGACGGATACCTTGCAGATACAGGGGAACCTATGGGAAGACTGGCATATCGCGCCCCAGAATCCGTGGAGATGAAAAAGAAGGGAGATTTTAAATGCAGAAAACAAAAAAAGTCGTGTGTTTACTGGGGGCTGTCATGCTGGCGGCAGGGATGATGGCGTTCCCCGTGTGTGCAAAGGAAGCAAATGTGGCGGGCGTGATCGAGGAAACATGGAGCAGTGCGGCAGGGCAGATAAAAACTGTGGTGGACAACGTGGTGTTCCCGGCGATAGATATGATCCTGGCAGTTTTCTTTTTCGGGAAGCTGGGGACAGCATATTTTGATTACCGCAAACACGGGCAGTTTGACTGGGCGCCGCCCGCTATCTTATTTGTGTGTCTTGTGCTGATGCTGACTGCGCCGATGTATGTATGGAAGATACTCGGAATCTGATAAAAAGGGACAGGGGAGCGGCAGATGTTTATATGGGATTTTGTTGCGGACACGGTCCTGGGGCAGATTACGGACTGGGTCTATGGACAGATCGTAGGATTTTTGGGAAGCTTTTTTGCTCAGATGGGAAATATGGGGGCAGACCTGTTTGAAATGGAATGGGTACAGGCAATCGTAATGTTTTTTTCCTGTCTGGCATGGGCTTTGTATGTGACAGGTCTTGTGGTAGCAGGGTTTGAGTGTGGGATAGAGTATCAAAATGGAAGAGGGAGCATACGGGAAACTGGGGTAAATGCGTTGAAGGGCTTTTTTGCGGCAAGCTTGTTTTCGACCGTGCCGGTGGAGCTGTACCGCCTGTGTGTATCGCTGCAGGCAAGTCTGACGCGTGGCCTGAGCGGTTCCGGGGAGACATTTGGGGAGGCGGCGCAGCGGATACTTTCCTCGCTAAAGGATGCCGGGACCTGGCAGGAAGCAGCTGTGTCGGGCGTGTTTGGCGGGATATCTGCAGTAGACAGCCCGATTTTAATGATATTCCTTTTGATCTTGATGGGATATGCGGTCATAAAGGTGTTTTTTGCAAATTTAAAAAGGGGAGGCATCCTTCTCATCCAGATTTCTGTTGGAAGCCTTTATCTGTTCAGTGTCCCGCGGGGATATACAGATGGATTTATCAGCTGGTGCAAGCAGGTGGTAGGGCTGTGCCTGACAGCTTTTTTGCAGGCAGTGATCCTGACGGCAGGGCTGATGGCAGTAAAGGACCATGCGCTGTTGGGGATGGGGCTGATGTTATCGGCAGGGGAAGTCCCCCGGATCGCAGGGCAGTTTGGGCTGGATACAACAACGAGGGCTAATGTAACGGGGGCATTTTATGCGGCGCAGGGGGCGATAAACCTGACCCGGTCTGTGGTGCAGGCAATCACGGTAAAATAAAAACGATATCAGGAGGTTTGGAAATGGGATGCTGGGGAATCAAAGCCTTAGAGTCGGATGAAGGGCTGGATATTATAATCGAGCTGGAAAAGATACTTCCAAAGGACGGGCATTTGCAGTTGGAGAAGTTGAGTGGGGGAAGCAAATGCTGGGATGCTTATGGGGATGTGTGCGAAGATGGGAAAGTGCATACAAAGCCAATGGTGTTGGCAGAGGTCATTATGGCGTATCTGGATGGGGAGCAGTATAGATTATATGGAGGTTCCGATAAAAAAAGCAAAGAAATGAATTTTGCAAAAATAACGCAGTTTGAAGGAAAGCGGAAAACGGTCATGGTAATCCGAAACTATTTGAAAGATATGCTGAGACGGAGCAGGGAAAGGAGCAAAGAATATCAGTGGAACGGCTGGCTGAAGGAAGAAAACTGGATTGGCTGGCAGGGGCATGTTGAAAATCTGATAAAGCGGCTGGAGGAGCTTTTGGAAAAGGAAGGGGATACTATCCAGTTTTGGAATGCAGGAATGCAGAGGGCTGAGAAAAAGCAGATGATGAAATTGGAATAAGGGGGAGCTGAATGTGGACATTGGGGAGTCTGTTCGATGGGATCGGGGGATTTCCGCTGGCAGCTGTCCATAATGGGATAAAGCCAGTTTGGGCAAGCGAGGTAGAGGCATTCCCAATCCGGGTAACAAAAATCCATTTCCCGGAAATCTCAAGACAGCTTTTCGACAGGCGTTTTGCCGTCCTCTTTACCAGGACAGATGTTGCCGCCAGTTCTTCAAAAGAGCTTCCGTCCATATGCATATATCCCACCTCGCACGCACTGTAGGTATGCCCCTTTAATAATTTTCCCCGTTCCAAAAAAGCTCCGCCTATCCCCGTTCCGACCGTCAGCATCAGCATAGAGGAATGTCCTCTGCCGACTCCCTGATAAGCCTCCGCCATGGCCGCGCAGTTTACATCATTTTCCACATAGCACGGAATCTCAAACCGTTCCCGTACTTTTTCAGAGATATTCATCCCCGTATATCCGGGAATCAGATTTTCATTTGCTTCAGCAACGACCCCTCTGTCAGAATCAATAATCCCCGCGCTGGAGACGCACACTGCCTCCGGATTCGCAGCTGTGCTCAAATACTCTGAAATCCGTTCCAATACCGCATCCATGATTCCTGCTCCGCCTCTGGGCGTATCCATCACATCCGTCCTTAAAAAATTCATGTTTTCATCCATGATCCCGGATTTTATCGCCGTGCCTCCAATATCAATGCAGATAATCTTTTTTCCTCTTTTGTTTTCCATCATTTTTATCCTCTTTCTTCCCCTTTTGTAAAAGAGCAGACCCCGCTCCGGTATCTGCCCTCTTCCTCTCGTTTATCCTTTCAGCCCTCTTGCCTGGCGATACATATCCTCGATCACGATATCTTCAGCAGGCTCTGAAGAAAACGCTGCTGCAGTTCAAAATACTCGCCAGACAATACCTCATAGTATTCCCTTGCGCTCCTGTTGTCCTGCATTTTCTTCATAGCAGCAAACACGGTATCTTTTAGTTCCTGTCGATCTATCGGTTTCAGAAGATACGCAAAGGCTCCCTGTCGGATCGCCTGACGAGCATATTCAAATTCGTTATGACCACTCAATACAATAAAACCACATTCCGGCATTTTCGACCTAAGCCGCTCCATCAACGTAAGTCCGTCCATAAACGGCATGCGGACGTCTGTCAGGATAATATCCGGTCTGGAAGAAAGGGCCATTTCCAATGCCTCTTCTCCATCTGCGGCCTCTCCTACGACCTCCACACCGATTTCAGACCAGTCTATTGCGCTTTTGATACCGACACGCACATAATACTCATCGTCAACAATCAATAGTCGAAACATGGACACCACCCCCTTAGTCTCCCTATTTTCCTGATCCTTTCCCTCTTTATCGTAGACTTAAGTATAGCAAGGAATCAGAATAGCTGTCAAGGGAGGTGTGTCCTTCAGACCTGCATGACACGACCGATGAACTCCTTCACACGGGCATTCGGGTTTCCAAACACTTCCTCCGGCGTACCCTCCTGGCAGACCAGACCTTTTTCCATGAAAATCACGCGATCCGAAAGCTCTTTGGCAAACTGCATCTCGTGTGTAACAATCACCATGGTCATGTGCTCGTCTGCCAGCTGCCGAATGACGCGCAGCACCTCTCCGGTCAGCTCCGGGTCAAGCGCCGAGGTCGGCTCGTCAAAAAATAAAACCTTTGGCTGCAGGGCAAGCGCTCTGGCAATCGATACTCTCTGCTGCTGTCCACCGGAAAGCTGATAGGGATAGGCATCTGCCTTATCCGACAGCCCCAGCTGTTTTAACAGCTTCCATGCGCGTTCTTTTGCTTCTTCTTTGGAAACACCATCTACGCAGACTGGTGCATCGATGATATTTTTCATCACTGTATAATGCGGAAACAGGTTGAAGTTCTGGAACACCAGGCCGAAATTTTTCCGGATTTCCTTTAATTGCTTCTTATTTGCATAGACACATTTTCCGTTTTCTTCCCATGCAGCCTTTTCTCCGAGAAAAGAAAGCTCGCCGCCGTCCATTTTTTCCAGCATGGTCGCACAGCGCAGCAGTGTCGATTTGCCGGAGCCGGACGGACCGATAACCGATACGACTTCTCCCTTATGGACGGAAATGGAAATATCCTTTAAGACCTCCAGCTCCCCAAATGTTTTTTTAACATGATTCATTTCCAGATAAATCTGACTCATTGTAACATCGTACCTTTCCTGAATTTCCGTCTGACTGCAGAAATAAAGCTTCGCTCCTCTAACTGTCTCTCTGGCATCCTGCATTATCCGCGGTAATAATTTAACTTCTTTTCCACATGCTCCATAACAACTGCAACGACCAGATTAAAAATGTAATAAAATACTCCTGCTGCCATCAGTGGCATTACAGAAGCCTGTGCCGCTGCAATCTGCTTTGCAATCGTAAACATCTCCGTTACTGTCAGCACAAAGGCCAGGGATGTATCCTTTACCAGCGTGATCATTTCGTTGGTCACTGCCGGAAGCACCCGCTTGATGACCTGCGGCAAAATAATCCGGAAAAACGTCTGAACGCGGCTGTATCCTAATACTTTTGCTGCCTCATATCCGGAACCTTTTTGCTCTCCCAGACCTCCGGTCGGGTGTACTGGGGATATTCCAGCAGATTCTCCTGAAAGCTTTCTGTCACGCCGGAATCCTCATTTTTTAAAACACCGGGAACCATCCGGGAAATTGCGTCGATTTATCCCTGCCCGAAATCCGACCTCAAACATACGCTTCCATGGCATATATTTCGATTTCTCGCTGGCATACTTTACATATATTTTGGGCTTCTTTTCATAAAGATGATTCAGGATTCTGGATATCAGTGTCAGTCCTACTTCATCCGCTCCCGGATACATCAAAACCTTATGAGAAATTCCCAAGCGGTCTTTATGCAAAACTTCCCCTGCTTTATGAATCTGCGCACCATAAATTTCATAATAATCAGGTTCCTCATCACTGCTGGAATAATTCGGGCAACGCATAACTACCTGAAATCCATAAATGACCATTTCAGGATTTCTTTTACGGATGTCTTTCAATACAGTCAACCGTTTTTGCAGACTTTCTTCTGTATCGCAATGTATTCTGGATGGAACCAGACCTCCATACAGAAGCATATCCACTGAAAATACAAGACCATCTGCATCTGCACATTCTTTTTCTGTTTTCTCATCCTTTCTATCAATATTATCAACTTGCCTTATTTTCTTTTTCCTTTATAATAGGAAGAA
>ENA-ORUA01001282-ORUA01001282.1-human-gut-metagenome-genome-assembly--contig:-NODE-1282-length-23334-cov-4.533743_pt1 | contig 23334 bp, 18 predicted proteins | sample MGYA00242076_ERZ509201 | MGnify/ENA primary metagenome ERZ509201 (study PRJEB26280, sample SAMEA2338863) | human gut metagenome | biome: human gut; feature: human-associated habitat; material: faeces...
TAGTTTTAGCCAATGACTCCTTTTATTTTAGGGTATTCAAGTATTTTGAAGAATCTAATTTTAGAGTTTAATTTTTTAGATTAATTTTATAAAATTATCTATTTTTTATACTGTTTTTGCTGATTTTAAAATCAACTGGGAATATCAAAAGATATCAGAATGCTTGCATATGAATTATTAAGCTTTTTAATACTTAAAGAACTATATTTATTTAGTAAGATTTCGTTAATATTTTTTTTGATATTGGATTCATTAATTGATAAACAAGAATACAATATTTTTAAAATGATTTTATTTGCTGTTTTTACTGATTTTATTATTATAATTTTATCAGAAGAAGTAACTTGTATACAAGAATCAATAGATAGATTTATAATGTATTCAAATAAAATCAGTTGAGTATGGTAGTCTAAATTATCAAAATCACTATATTCAATTACGGTTTTAATATCAATATCATTTTCAATGATTTTTGATAGGTTATTATTTATTATATAGTTTAAAATATATGAGTTACTGTATATTGCATTGAATTCTTTATATGCTGTATTAGATAGCTTATTCAAGACATTGGTTGCTTCTGAGTAATTCGAATCATTAAATAATGAATTTAATTGATTACAAGTATGAAGTAGATTGTGTAAAAAGCGAAAATTATTATCATATTGTTGGGATAATAGGTCTAATTTAGAATTAAATAATTCTTCTTTTTGTTTTGCAATTTGAAGCTTGTGTCTCATATTTGTGGAGTTAATAGCTAACATAAAAATAAAGAAAAATATAATGTTTGATATTGCTAATCCTACTGTAGTAATAAGGATTTGTGGATTAGTATGCAACAAATCAAAATAATCGCCCATAGTTACTAATAAAATAATAGTAATGATTGGAAGTATAAATGCTAACCACGTATATTTTGGTAAGTATTCAGATTTAATATATTTTAAGATTTTAACATAGATAAAAACAAAAAGTGTTAAAATAGCATATGAAAAAAATGTTCCAAATATAAATCCACGAGAGGAAGTATCTCGAGTTATTTTTATAAATAAAATATTATTTAAACAAAATGCAACAAGTATTTCTGATAAAATTTGGATTAAAAAATAAGGAAGTATAGTCATTACTTTTTGTATTATCCGTCCGTTATATTGAACAAAAATATAGATAAAATATATTGCTAATAAAATTATACTTTTCAATGGAGAAGCACCGTTATAATTGGTTAGACATACAATTGTAGTTGATAATAATAAAATAATTATTGATTTGTTTTTTGAATATTTTAAAGTTAAAAAAGAATTTGCTATGTAACTGATTAGAATAAAAGAAATTATGTTAGAAATAATAATCATAATGTTTCATGTAAAAAATCATTGTATTTTTGATCAAATTCTTTTTTATAGTGTCTAGAAAGTGGAACACTCTCGTTATTGATTAAAATAATTTCATTTTTTTTAAATGCACTAATATACTCAAGATTTACTAAAAATGCTTTATATGGGTATGCAAAACCAAATTCATTAAGTTTATCATACCAGTATTTTAAGGTGCAATTTGTAATAATTGTGTTACCATCCAATTTGTGTATAGTTGATTTCCTATCTACAAATTCTATATAAAGTATGTCTTTAACAAAAATTTTATGGTTGCTTATTTTTGAATCATAAAAACCGATTGATTTTTTAATATATTTTTTTATTACTGATTCCATTTCCAAATTAAACTCCAATTGATTTATAGGCTTTATAAAATATCTGTCCGCATGTATTTTATATCCATCAATTGCATATTTTGAATAACTTGTTGTTATTATGATTCTACAATCATGTTTAAGTTCTTGAAGTTCCAATCCTATGTCAATACCATTTTCTTCATTGATTTCCATATCTAGAAAAAGTAAATCAGATTTTTTTATATTTTGTAATAAATCAGATTTGTTTTTACAAATATGAATTTGATATTGTAAATTTACTTTGATAAAAAACGTTTCTATGCATTGTAAAAGTTGATCTATATCTTTTTGATTATCATCATAAATTAGAATATTTATCATTAACATCATCACCTCTTAAAATTATTTTATCAAATTATAAATGCTATGAAAATATTCTTTTAATATATGAGGCAGATAAACTTATCAATGAAATAACAATAACTGAAAAAATAATATTTATTAATATATGTATTGAGTATTTGTAAGATATAATAATAAATCCAATATATAAAAATTCGATTATGATAGATTTCTTTTTATATAGATTAATTTGATTGTTTGTCAATCGTTTGTTTTTGTGATCAACAGGTGCTATTAAAAAAGTTTCAATTAGTAGAATCAAACTTGTTAAAATAACTAGTCTAAAACTCACAAAAAGTTGTTTAGATAACAAAGGTGGGATTATAGAAATCAAGGTAGAAAAAAATATACATATTATATTACTTGAGAAATGAAAACCGCCAATGTATCTTCGTAATGGAATGTATAATAAAAGAAAAATAATTGTTTGTTTAAAACAATTGCAATAGAAAGCTAATATAAAAGTAAAAATTAAGTATACAAAATAATGTGTAAAATTTGCCCATCCATAATAAAATAAGTCTTCATCTATTTTAATATCATTTTTTTTCAAAATATTATATATTTTTTTATTCATTATTACCCTTATTCACATTATTAAAATAATTGATTAATTGAGTTAATATTTGATATTCTTCATCATTGATATCTCGAACAGATAATTCTAAAGGATGATCATATTTTATTAAGTAGTCAGTTGTTATATTACAAACGAGGGCAATCATTGTAATATGAGCTATTGTTGGTGTTGATAAACCTTGTTCCCAATTATTTATAGTTGCTCTTGTAACATCGATTTTCTTAGCAAATTTATCTTGACTAAGATCCAATATATTTGTTCTTAAAAATTTTATTTTATCTGCTATATCCATAATCTATTCCCTGCTTATTTATTATCTTTCATTAGTTTGTATAAATCGAAAATAACATCACGTTGCTCATCTGTTAATGTTTCAATATTTAGACCTCGTCTGCATTCATTAAATAATATCATTTCAGAAGATGTATCTAAAATGTTCATTAGTTCTATTACTGTATCTAAATGAATAATGCCACCACCTGCTTCCCAACCTTTTAAAACACTTTCATTGACCTTTAATAAAGCAGCTAATTCAAGGGGCTCCATTTGTTTTTTCTCTCTAGCAATTTGTAAACCTGATTTGTTTTTATTTATCATATTTATATCACCTTATTAATAATTGATTATAGATATAGTATATTTTTAATTTATTAAATTGTAATATACATAATTATTGCAAATATGATTAATACTATACAAAAATAATATAAAATTATATAATTATAGTCATAAAATAAAAGATGATATGTGCTTTATATGTGAAAATGGTATTTTGAACACACTCTATTTATGAAAAACATAATAGATGATATTCTTTTTGTGGAAATATATTAGATGAAAGGAGATGGAAAAAGTTCTTTAAATATGAGTAATGGCAAGCACTATTTTCTAAATTCATTTGCGTTTTTAATGTCATTTTTAGCTATTTCTTCTGTTAATAGTGCATGTGCCATTATATTTGGACAAGAAAAAGAGCCAGACAGTTTAGCACGATATAAAAAGTGTTAATTTATTTAGAGCGTATATTAACTTTGATATCATCAGTGTTTTTTACATTGATGATATTTAGTTATTAAAAAATTATTTGGGAGGATAAATTATGCGTTTTAAGAAATGGACGACAAGAAATATCATTGTTGGTCTCATCGTATTTTTATCAGTTGTTGGTGTAAGTGGTGTCGTTTATTATCAGACAAGTCAGAAAACACAGGCAATTGAGGATAATGGCTATTATGAATGCAGTGGGAAATTTGACAGTAAAATGACGCCTGTATCTAATATGCTTATTATTTTGAAAATAATAAACGGAAGTAATTTCTGTGACGATGGGTGGTATCAAGAAGTTCAGGAATGTCAGAGTATTTTAAATAAACAGATTCAGGAAAACTCTAACAGTAAAGATCCTTATGTCAGACAAATGATGGAGCTGCAACAGGCTATCGTAAAGAAGCTTCATTCATTTTCGACAAAGGCATGGGTCAATATGCTATGCGAAAAAGATGTAGATGATCTTCAAAAAGCATACAATGCCTACCATGATTATTATTATCAACATTATAGTAATGAGGAGGCTGTTTAGATGAAAGCTGGACTTAATAAAATAAAGATAGCCATCATTTCTATGATAGTTCTAGCTATGGCAATTGGTCAGCTTGAACTGTTTGGGAAAGTATATGCAGAAGAACTGGAAAAAATCAAGGAACAGGATCCATATGGAGAATATTATGATGAAAATATCAATAATGTTCATAAGACATCTGCACAAATAATAGAAAAAGGAAATCCTGATGTTATTACAAAAGAACCTTCGGTAGATGAAGAAGATACTTCAAGACAAAATGATCAGGAAATCGTTAAATTAAGAACAGAAAACACAAAAACTTATAAACTGTCAAGTGGGGAATATGTGACAGATTTTTATTTCGAGCAGATACATAAAAAAGAAGATGGAAAATATGTTGAGATTGATAATGATATAGAAAAGAAAACATCGTTATTCAGATCAACACCTTCTTATGAAAATAAAGATGGTCTTTATGACATCAACATTCAAAAAGGCGTATTAGAAATTACAGATCCTAAAGACAATGTGCTTACAGTTATGCCTTCTGGAAGTCTTACAAATTATGCTATCAAAGAAAATGTTATTCTGTATTCAGAAGTAGAAAAAAATTTAGATTTAGAATACAGAATCAATTCAAATACGGTTTCACAAAATATCTATATCAATGGGGAACTTGATAAAGATACTTATTCATTTGAAGTTTACAAAGATGACTATGATGTCAGTAAAAATGATGCAGGATCTATTGTTTTTAAGAAAGATAAAAAAGAAGTCTTTGTATTAAATGCGCCTTATCTTGTTGATAAGGATGGAAACAGAAATCAGGAAGTAGGATATGACTATAAGGAACTTGATAATGGCAATATCAAAGTTACATTGTCATTAACAACATCTTGGTTAAGCGAAGAAGACAGAGTCTATCCTGTTGTTGCCAGATCAAATGTGGCAGTTGAAAATGTGGATGTTATTGATCTTGAATCAAGCTATATCCGTTCAGGAAGACCAAATATCCAAAGTCAATATTCAGATTTGTTTGTTGGATATGATGATAACTTCTATGGTGGTAAAAACAGCAATATTAAAATTGCAAGAACATTCATCTATTTTGCAATGCCAAATATCGGTGAAAATCAAAGAGTTGAAAATGCTGTTTTGAAACTTTATAAGGAACAGGATCTGGATCGTGCCAATGAGTTAAATGATATCAATATCTATAACTCTAGCTATGTTGATCCCGGTAAGGTTACATGGAATACACAGCCGGCAGATAACCAAAAACAGTTTATTTCAAATACCAAGTTTTCTAAACCAAAAGGATTTAAAGAATTTGATATTACAAAGCACGTCCAAGAATTAAAGGATGGACAAAAGAAAACATTGATTCTGCAAGTTACGGATGAATCGCCTAACTGGAAATGTAATGTTTTTAATTCAGAATCAACAGGAAATCTGCCAAAGGTAGAAATTTATCACTGTGATGATTTTGATGTCGATCCAAATCTGGACATCAACGAGTTTGATAATGAATTAAGAGTTTACAGTAAAGACGGTCAATATTTCGAAGCAATCAGCATGGATGGTATTGCCAAACCAAACAGTGATATTGATTTTGATCTCTATGCCAAAACAAATGAAACAGATTTTGAACTTGTAAAATCACAACATGCCAAAGAAAAAAGTTCGCCTTATTTCATTGATCCAGTTTATATAACTGATCCAATCGATGGAACCCAAAAATATGAAAAGGGTGAAGTCAACTATACAACGAGCTATCTAAAAATTGGAGATATTCCAAAATACGATACGTTCTATGAATATCGAATGAAAGTTAAAAAGGATGGCACTGAGTCAGAAAAAGAACTGATTACAGACGGGTTTATTATCTATAAGGTAAAACTTGGAGATAATCTTAAATCTATTGCATCACACTATGGCTTGAAGGTAGATGATATTAAAAAAGACAATAATACATCTACAAACAAGGTCAAAGAGGGAGATGTTCTTTTCTTAAGATTTGCAAAAGATAATCCAAAAGTACCTAAGGATGTCTACAGACCACCATTAAAGCTTTCATCTTTTGAGGCAAAATATGTTTACAGAGGGCCTGCATGCTACGGAAACTGTGCAGTTGCCGATCCAGTTAATACAAGTATTGGAAACTTCTATCATGAATCAAAAGATTTTACTTTAACAGATTTTGATGAATTATGCTTGACTCGTGTCTATAACTCTTATGGAGAAGATAATGCATCGATTTTTGGAAACAATTATTCATCAAATATTGAACAGTACATTTCCTATGATAAAGACGATAACATGATTTTTTACAGAGGAGATGGAAAGATCTTAAAAATTGAAAAGAAAGATGGAAAATATGTACCTAAACTTATTGATCGTCTTACTGTCAATGTTGATGGTGACTATGTTTCTATTAAAGATGATAAAGAAGATGTTACATATATCTTTGATGAATATGGAATTCTAACATCTATTAAAACGAAAACGGGATTTGAATCACGTATCAACTATGATGAATATGGATTTATTACAAATATTGATATGGGAAACAAACAAGTAACATTTGAATACAATGATTATCATCTTGTCAGCAAAATTAACTTGCCAAATGGTACAAATGTACAATATCAATATAACGCAGACAGACAGCTTACAGCATTTATTGATGCCAATGGAAACAGCGAACAATACAGCTATGATAAAAATGGCAAGGTAAAAAGTATTACAGACAAAAATGGAAATACTTTGGCACAAAATACCTATAAGGATAACGGAGTTGTCGTTTCACAAACGGATGCCAATGGAAACAAGGTCTCTTTTGACTATAAAGGAAATACGACTAGTGTTACCTATAATGATAAGGAAACAGAAAAGTATGTTCTTGATGACAGCTATAAGGTAACAAAAATTACAAAGGCGGATGGATCATCGAAAAGCTACAGCTATAATGATGCTGGAAATATGATCAGTGAAACAGATGAAAAAGGTCAAAAGACAACATATGAGTACAATAAAAAAGGCTATCTGACATTGCAAAGCAATCCAGATGGAACAAGTGAAAAATATACCTATGATGAAAATGATAACGTAACATCAAAAACATCTGCGGATGGTACGAAAGAAACCTATAAATATGACAGCAACAGCAATCTGATTTATGAAAACAGTGAAGACAGAAAAGGTGTGACTTATGAATATAATGAACAGAACCTTCTTGTCAAAGAAACAGATGCTCTTGGTGTATGGAAAAGCTATGCCTACGATGGCAATCAGGTTGTAACAGTTACTCACAGCAATGGTCTGGTAGAAAACTACAGCTATGATGCCATGGGAAATATTGTTAATGAATCTGATTCAAACGGTCGTACAACAGCATATGTCTATGATAATCGCAATCAGATCATCAAGAAAACAGATTCCTATGGAAACAGTGAAGAATACAAATATGATGGAAATGGAAACGTTGTTGAATATATCGACAAGCTTGGAAGCAAAACAGTTACAGTATATGATAAAAATAACAACGCTATCCAAACTCAAAAGGGAAATCTAAAAACATCTAAGAAGTATGACAATCGTGATCGTATTATCAGTGAAACAGATGAACAAGGACTTACTAAAAAATATACGTATGACGCCAAAGGGCAAATCGTAAAGGAAACGGCTGCCTATGGTCAGGTTACAACACATACTTATGATGCAGTCGGTCATGAAATCAAGACAGTTGATGGAAAAGGAAATACAACATCAAATGAATATGATGGAGATAATCTTGTAAAGACAACAGATGCAAGAGGAAATGTTACATCCTATGAATATGATGAGTTTAACAGAGTTGTAAAAACAACTTTACCTAATGGAAAAACTGAAACAAAAGAATATGATAAAAATGGAAATATCATTAAGACAGTAGATCAAAGGGGACTTGCCAATACCAAAGAATATGATGCTTTTGACAGAGTCATTAAAGAGGTCAATGAGCAAGGTGTTGCTATTTCAAATGAATACGATGCCTATGGTCAACTGATTAAAAAGACAGAAGATAAAAAGACAACAATATACAGCTATGATGTTTATGGAAATACTCTCAGTGAAACAGATACCTATGGAAATACAAAGACAAGTGAATATGATAAGCTCGACAGACTTGTTAAGGAAACGGATGAACTAGGCAATGTTACACAACATAAATATGATGCAATGGACAATGAAACAGAAACGATTGATGCTAAAGGAAACAGCGAAAGAAAAATTTATGACATCAACAGTATTCTGGTTCAGGATATTGATAAACTTGGAAACATTACAACTTATAAATACAATGACAAAGGCCAACAAGTCGAAACGGTTGATGCCTATAAAAATACAACAAAATTTGAATATGACAAGTTTGGTAATGTAACTAAGACAACAATCAATGATACACCGGTAGAAATCAAATCTTATGATGAATACGGGCGTGTTACAAAAACAAACAAGATCAGTGAGGTCACTGTTGAAGAATATGATAGTTTTGATCAGGTCATCAAGTCTACGAATCAGACAACAGGACTTGTTACAGAAACTGAATATGATAAAAATGGAAATGTAACCAAAACATCTGATAACGGTGGAAAAGTAACAACTCATGAATATGATGACTTCAGTCAGGAAGTCAGCTCAACAGATCCATATGGCAGAGTTTCAAGCAAGACATATGACAAGTATGGTCGTGTTGTTAAAGAAGTAAGCAATACAAATGAAGCAACAGATTATGAATACGACAAATATGGAAATGTAGTCAAGACGACGAATCATCTTGGTTCGGTAACTGATTCGACATATGATCTGTTAAACAGAAAAGTCAGTGATTCAACAGATGGCAAGAAAACATTGACATACAGTTATGATGCCAAAGGTCAGCTTGTTTCAACACACGATTCATTTACTGATAAAACAGATACGGTCAAATATGATGCTTTAGGACAGGCCGTTGAAAAGACAGACAAGCTTGGAAATGTAACCAAGACAGATTATGATGCCAAGGGTCAAGTCATCAAGGAAACAGATGCTGCTGGAAATGCAAATCTTAAAGAATATGATATCTATGGCAATGTTATTAAGGAAACGGATGCCCTTGGAAACAGTTCACAGACACATTACAATGCCTTCGGACTTGTTGAAAAAGAAGTTGACAAGAGAGGATTTGCAGTATCTTACGTTTACAATGACAAATTCCAGCTTACTGAAATGACAGACAAGCTTGGAAACAAAGCAACATTTGAATATAATGACCAAGGATTCGTATCAAAAGCAACAAACCAAAATGGATTTGTCAGCGAGTATGAATATGATATTTATGGTCAAAAGATCAAAGAAACAGATCCAAATAAAAATGTTACAGAAAATGAATACGATCTGCTTGGTCAGGTAGTAAAAACTGTTGAACCAAGAAAGACAACAGTCAATAAATATGATTCTCTTGGCAGACTTGTTTCTGTCAAAGAAAATGATAAGACAACAAAAGAAAATGAATATAATGATTTGAATCAAATCGTTAAATCAACAAATGCCTTAAAATATGTTTCAACTTATGAATATGACAAATATGGAAATAAGACAAAAGAAACCTATGAAGAACATGAAACAGTTAACAAATATGATGTCAATTCACAACTTATCAAGAAAACAGAAAATAAGGATAAGGTGACAACATACAGCTATGATGCTTTAGGAAGAGAAGTAAGTCAAAAACAAAACGACAAGGAAATCATTTCAAAAAAATATGATGCTGTAAGCAATGTTGTTGAAAAAACTGAAAAGGGTCTTACAACACAATATCGCTATGATGCTTTAAAACATCCAGTACAGTATCTTTACCCATCATTGGAAGATGGAAGCATGAAAGCAATTGTATCTGTTGATTATGATGAAGAAGGCAACGCTGTTCAATATAAAGATATCTATGATCATGTTATCAAAAGAGAATATGATGCCAACAGCAATATGATTGCAGAAACAAACAGCAATGGCTTTATTACAAGATATCAATATGACAGCTTAAATAACATGACAAAAGTACAAAGTCCTCTTGAAAGAGTGATGAAGTACGATTATGACGGAAACAACAATCTTGTTGAAAGAAGTTATAATGATAAAAAAGCAACTTATGAATATGATGAAGCTGATAATCTTATTAAAGAAGTAAGCGAATATGGACTTACTGAAACTTATCAGTATGATGATTTCGGTCAAATGACATCTTATACAAAAAACGATGGAACAACGATCGATTATTCATATGATGCATTGGGAAGAAAGCTTTCAGAAGGAACAAGACAGTTCAAATATGATGCCTATGACAACCTTTTAGAAGCAGACTATAACAATAAGAGTGTCAAGTATACCTATGACAAGTTCAACAATATTACAAAGGTCAAAGATGCCAACGACAATAATGTTGAATATAAATGGGATATCTATGGAAACAGAACTGAAATTAAGTATAATGATTATACAATAGGCTATACCTATAATCAGTTTGATAAAATAGACAAGGTTTCTAAAAATGGCAAGAAATATGCATCCTACAGCTATGATGTAAGAGGAAATACAAAATCATTAGAAAGAAATGGTATTACTACAGATTACAGTTATGATGAACTAAATCGTAGAACAGCTTATGTCAATACTAAAGGTGACAAGACACTGTCAGAATACAAATATGAGTATGACGGACAGGACAATGTTATTTCAGAAACAATCAATGGTGTCGTTAACAGCTATGACTACAATGAATCGGATGAATTGAAAGCTTCAACAAAAACGATTGATGGAAAAACAGTCATAACTGAATATAGCTATGATCTTTTTGGAAACAAAGTAGAGTCATCAAGTGATGGAACAAATAAAATCTATCGCTACAATGACAAAAATCAGTTGACAAGTATTAAATCAAAAGATGGACTTACTGATATCTATTATGATAAAAATGGAAATGTAAGAGATATCTACTATGCAGGCGGATACAAAGAATATTATCAATATGATGAATTTGGTCAATTGACTACTTTAAAAACAAACAGAGACAGAACTTACAATTATGAATATGATGGTGAAGGTGATCGAATTCATGAAGAAAAGATCATCAACAGCCCATATGATTTAGATTACAAACAGGATACAGAAGAATGGTTCGACTATATGCAGTCATTACCATTTGCTGAAGTAGAAGAACTGTTGGATGCGAAAAAATCAGATGAATCATTTGATGCAATGAGATATCAGCTTACATACAGAAGAAAAAATGGATTGTGTGCAAGTAATCTCATTAAGGATCCAAAATCCAATGAAAAATGTGAATACAAAGATTATCTTTTAGATAAGACAGCTGAAAACACACTTGTGCTTTCTGAAAATGACGATGTTCATATCTATGGAGAAGAACGAATCTCAACAGAAAATGCAGATGGAACACAAACTTATTTGAGTGGAAACAATCAAAGTGTAATGGCTGAAATATCATCAAAAGGAACAATGTCACAGATTGAATATGATGACTTTGGAAAAACAGATGATAAAACAAGCGGTTATGGTTATGATGGAGAAAAACTTGATACAACAGGAAATATCTATTTAAGAGCAAGATACTACAATCCAAGAATTGGACAGTTCGTACAGATTGATGATTATAAGGGAACACAGGATAACATTACAAGTCAAAACCGATACACATACTGTTTGAATAATCAATACAAGTATGTAGATCCTAGTGGACACAAAAGCATCTTATCAATCATTGCTAGTGCCGCAAATAGTGTTATAAATGCTGTTGGAAGTATTTTCAGCAATAAGAAAGATGAAAAGAAAAAGACAGTAAAGAAACCAACAACGGTGCCATCAAAAACAACAGGTGCAATTGCTTCGGCAGTTTCTAATGCAGTAAAAATAGTTAATGAATCAACGAAGGCAGTAAAAAAAGTTGTACAACCTGTAAAAAAAGTAAAGGCTAAAGAACCGCAACCGTGTCCATCACCTAAGTCAGATAAGATATTAGATCAACTGCAATTTATAATTGATGTTATTGGATTTTTACCAGTAGCAGGGGATGTATGTGATGCTGTTAATGCATTAATATATTTTGCAAGAGGAATGATTATAAGTGCAATTATTTCCATTGGATGTATTGTATTTACAATGGTTGCAGATTCTTTACTAAAACCATTAAAATGGGCTGCTGGAAAAGCAACGGATCTTGCAAAACGTATTTTAGAAAAGCTTCCTGATTTTCCAAAAAGAACAATTTCTTATTTGAAGAAAGTACCTGGAAAAATAAAACAAATTCCTTTGGTTAATAAATGTTATTCAGCAGTCAGCAGTTTATGTTCAAGACTTTCAAGTTATATTGATGACTTATTTGGAAGAGCTTCAACAAAAATTGCTGAAGAATGGAGCTTACCACGTTTTTTAAGAGGAAAAGCGATTGAAGAAAAGCTTGCAAAAATTCAATATGCGGCATATGAACATGTCGGAAAATTAGCGGATGGTTTCTTTCCAGTATTTGACTTTTTCAAAAATGGTGAAGGAATCAGCGTTAAAACAATTGATGTGAGGTTAAAAAGCTACGAAAAAGACAGTGCTATACTAAGAAAAGTTAAAGAGTATGCTTCTGATCTAAGTGATGATGTTATTCAAAGAAAATTATTGAATTTTAAGAAAGGCGAAGGATTAAGCGAAAAATTGAATGCTGTTAGGGAAGTTAGCACAAAAAGACTGGATATTTATGTTCCTAAAGGAACACTTTCAAGGACTAAAGATATACCAAGTCAGATGGGAGATGTCCTTATTCGAATATTTGAGTACTGATACTAATATGATTACTGCATTGCATCATTATTATGCAATGCAGTAGATCTAATAAAAAGGAGTTTGTATGGATAGGATTTCAATAAAAATTACATTTATTACAAAAGAGTTTGTTAGCATAGATTTTATAGAAAATTTGTTAAACCGATTAGATTTAAGGAAAAATTTGAATCAAAGTAACTGGCGTGCTGAAAGATTTGCGGTATACAATTCTAAAGAATATACAGAATGGGTTTTAAATAATGCCAATTTATGGTATTGGTATTTGTCTTTTTACTCTCATAATGAAGATCTTTATTTTAGAATGGAACAACCAGATCAAGTTGTAGGAATATCATATATTCTTTTAAAATGTAAAAATGATGAACAAATCATTAATCATTGTTTGGATGTTTTAAAAGAGCTTTTTCAAGATCGTTATTTTATGATCCATGTAATAGACGAACAAATATATGAACAACAAATTCAAGCTTTTAAAGATTTAAATAATAAATGGCATAATCGTTTTCAAAAGATGAAAGCTGATTATAAATTAAGAGGAGATTCTTTTAGAATTTTCGATGAGTTAGGAATCAATGTGGGACTCAGCAGAAAAATGTATTTTGGTCGCTATATGTTTGAGTATTTTGATAAAGAAAGACTGTTATCATGTCCCTATGTTTATCATGCAGAAGAAACAAAGAATGGTATTGAAATACAACTCTATGAAGATTTAATGCAGGGAAGAGTTCTTTTTAAAGAATGGAAAATTAGGCATTATTATCAAATAGATAAGATTGCAAAAGAAATTTCTTCAAAATTAAGTCTGTTAGAGGGAGCGGATTGTCTTTACAGTATGGAAAGTTTTATACCTTATAAACCAATTTATTTTTATAATAATTCAGTTCAAAAAGAGTCAAGAAAAGGATTGAAAAATAAACACATTATTCCCGCAGATATTTTTTATAAAGAAATACTATTAAGTAAATATAAGAAAACACATTTTAGAAAGATGGATGAAGACTGTTTAGTCGATGCTTCTTTATTGGGATTGTTGTTGTATATTAAAGACGAAGAGTCAGATGTAAAAAGTATTTTTGAGACAGAAGCAATAATTTCAATTGAACAATTTGAAGATGATCCATATGAATTTGCGAAACAAAAAGGATATCAGTTTTCAAAAATTAATAAACATAAGTATTTACTAGAAAAAGAGGATGAAAAGATTCTAGATAAACAATATTACTATGAAGATGAAGATCTTAAATTTATTATAAATCTAGAAGTACGAAAAGAAAAATTGAATGAAACTGAAATAAAAGAAGTTGTTTCGGAATTTGATAGGATGAATAAAAGTGCTAAAATAAGAAAAATGAAATAGGAGGAAAACAAATGTTTTTTAAAAAGAAAAAAAGAAATTTAGTAGATGATTTGGAGTTAGCATCTAAGTGGGTAGCCAAAGCATTAAATTCATCAAATTATCAAGCAGATTATAGTGTAGAAAGTTTAAAAGAAATAGATCGTTTCTTTAAAGAAGAAAATAAGCCAGATGGTATTTTAAGTAAGAACGTTGGACAAATTCTCTTTTCTTTAGGAGCTTATGTAGGGGATGTCTTTATTAAAGAATTTGGTGGAAAATGGGTGACAGATGATGGAAAAGATGCAGAAGTCAATGTACAAGTTGTCTTAGACAATGGAATCAGTTTTTTACCAGTTGTTTCTTGTATGAAAAGCTATCAAGATTGTCAAGAAAATAGTCTATATACACTTTATCTTGCTATAAAACAAGCCGAAAGTGAATAGATAATTCAATAAATGCGAATGGATTATAAATATGTAAATTAGTTTATTTGAATTTTAGAAACATACAATTACTAAAGTTTATAGTAGAAATGCTATAAACTTTATCTTTTGCAAAAAATTATTTTTTATAACTAATCTAAAATATAACAATCAATAATTACGGTTTCTAACATATTTATAAAATAAGTGTAAAATTCGTGATTTTTAAATATAAGTAACATTGATTTTATAAAAAAATATTTTTAAATATTTAGGAGGAAGAAAAATAAATAAAATGAAAACAAAATCTAAATTAACTTATTTAATAAACATAATAATATGTATGTTAATAATTACTGGAATTTATTTAGGTGGTATTTTTATATTAGATTATTTAAATAGCCATGGATTTATAAAAAATCACTTTAGTACATTTTATCAAGATGCAATAAGACAAAGTATAAGTGTTTTTGGAACATTTTTAACAATTGGTACAACTTGGTCAATTTATCATATGGACTCAAAAAAATATAAGGATAAAGAAATTGAATTGAGATATATAGAATCAAGACCTTTTTTTCATTTGAAAAATGTCGAGGGCAAAAAGGTGATTAGTTTTAAATCCCTTAAGCAAGAGGGAATTGTATTAATTAATGTTAAAGTATTTTATTTTGGTTTTAATGCACGTTTACTTCATATTGATGAATTGCATGATATGTCTTGTGGTGAGAATGATACAGGAATTGATAATTATATTGTATTAGATCAAGAAAAATATTTCTTGTCTCAATTTATAGCTGTAAAAGCAACGACTATTTATAATGAATCGGTTTATTTTGTAAATGATTGCTTTGAACAAAGAGGATATAATTTTATAAAAGAAATAAATAAAAATAAATCAACACTTGTTCAATTCAAAAATATTAATGGAGATATTATAGGTGAAGAAAAATTTAATAAAAAAATTAGTTCAATAATTAAATATTTAGATGATAATTATGATGTATCAGTGTATAGAGATCAAACACTGGTTAATGATATTAAACAAGCTATGGTAAAGCTCCAAGAAAGAAATATAAATGACTTATCCCTAGTTATTACTTTGATAAGAAATTATAGAAATGATATTAAATACGATGAAGTTATTAGGTTGTTACAAAGTGCAAAAAATATCCTTAGTAATACTGATGAAACAGCAGGAAATGAAGTACCCGCAGAGGAGTATGGATATTTTATAGGTAATCTTATATGTACTGAAAATTTTAGAAACAAATACAGTAAAATATTTGAAAATGCTATGTCAAATAAAGTTGATAGCAAACAAATTATGATTGATTATTTGAATGATTATATTAATGAATTCATAAATGCTAAATTACGCGGTGAGGAAATAAATAAAGATTATCCCCTAAGAAACTTAGAAGTGTATCTTTCACATTATGTAGAATCTGTTACTAAACTTGATAATACTGAAATAATAGGGCATATGGTAAGTCTTTTAGACAGGGTTGAAAAGGAAAAATAAAATGAAAGAGATTATAAAAATATTTGAAAATTCAATGTCACTAACTATTACAACCATAATAGCAGCTATTGGAGTAGGGTTAAATGTTTGGTTTAATAAAAAAGCGATGGGAGATCCCCAAAGGGAAGAATTGATAAAAAGTAAGTTTGAAATATATAAGGATATGTATTTGCAAATAGTACTTATAAAAAGAAGTCATTGCTTAAATAAATCAGCAAGTGAGATAGATGAAATAATAAAAAATTATTATAAAAATTTAATAGAAAATGAAAGAGATAAATTAGTTCTGCTTGATGGACGTACCATAAATTTGTTCGAAGATATATTTAATGAAAAACATACAAATAATACTAATACAGAACGTACAGGCAATACAGAAGCCGATAGTGAAAAAAGGTGGGAACAATCTATGCGATCATATAAAAAGTATAAGTTGGAATCTAATATAAAAAAGGAGTATGAAAAGTTAAAGAGGAGAATGAAATATCCTGTACATTATGTACGACATATTATTGCTAATATTGGTCCTTTTGGAATGATTATATGTACAACTGGATTATGGAGTTTGTCAGAAAAAGGATTGACTGATCATAGTTGGATTGTGCTTGCATTCATAATAGGTGAAGTTATTGGTATGATAATTACAATTTATAATATTGGTTATGTTGGTGAATATTAAAGATTTAAAGAGCTAATATCGATAGCATGATTTAAGCTCTTTTTTTGTATAATTTACTAAAAAAAATTAATAATCGTATCGGTAGTGAAATTAGACAAAGTCTAAAGCACTACTTTTTTTATACCCCGCTTTAGACATTGTCTATTAAGGGGGATGCATTTGTGCATAAAATCAGATCTCCTCCTGATTATCTTCAACCAAAAAATACAATGGAGGAAGATAAAATGGAAAACGATTATAACAAAAACTATTTTTGGATCAACAGGGATTTTAAAGGAAACAAACACTATTATTTTAAAATAAAAGGTCAATACCATGAGGTATCGGAAGAAGTATATAAAACTTGTTACAATTCATTTAAAAAAGAAGAACGTGAAAAAGAAAAGAGAAATGAGTTTAAAGTATCCAGTTTAGATCAGTTAGATAATAATAATACAGCGCTTGTAGATAAGATTGCAGATGATAAGAACCAATATGATACTTTTTATGTCAATGAAGAAGTTGAAAATGTAATGAACATCATTAATCAACTTTCAGAAGAAGATAAGAATCTTATTACGAATCTTCTTATCAAGAATAAAACAGAAAGAGAACTCTCTGCATTGATGGGTGTTTCTCAACCAGCAATACATAAACGTAAAAAAAGAATAATAGAAAATATCAAAAGTAAGTCAAAAAAGTAACTTGTTTTTTTTTATAAGGTTATCAAGTAATAAAAAAATGTCCAGTTATATATGAGGGGAGTTATTAAGCATCTCCTCTCAGGAGGACATTGAAAACAGAATAGTCTGAATCAGCAACAAAAAGTTTTCTAGCACGTTGATAGTTGCGCCAAGAGAATATGTGAACATAGAAATGTAAGGTCACAATAAAATGTGAACTTTTTCTCTGTTTCGTATTGGAGCGAGAAACAACTGATCATAAAAAGGTGAGGATAGACCTTTGCCGATATGAAAACGTAAATGATACTTCACTCTATTCAACAGTCGAGCGTGAACAAACCGTCGCAACAATTGAGAAGTGGTCTTTGACACGTGTGTCGTATGTTCTTGATGATCCTATACAGAAGCTGGTTTGGACATTGGAAAACAGACTTGAACCGATACGTTTATTGATAGATCGTGACACCTGTATTTTTTACAGGTGTCATCATTGTGTTAATAAAGGAAAGGATTGATTTTATGAAAAAAGTACATATTTTAACACAGGAAGAAAATAAACTTTCTTCGAAGCAGTTAGAGGAATATATGGAATTCGCTGCTAAAAACAATTATGAACTTACTGGAGAATTGCATTTTCATTTTTCCAATGCTTTTTATGAACCAGAGAAGTTTGTGAATACAATAAAGGATCTTACAACAAGCAGAACATTTGTTACTGATGGTGACTGTATTGTGTTTGCTAATGCATTCAATGATGGAAGACTTCTTAAGGCATTTGAAGATAATGGCTTTGAAGTCTATGAACGTGACAGTGGCCGTCTTATTCAGGATGTGTTCAATGAATTCAACGAAAGACAGGTTCATACTTTGAAAGCTGTAATTAACAGTGCATTAGAATCAGCTGTTAATAATAAGCCACTGTTTGTAACAAGCAATTCAAATAGTGAAGCCACTCATGATTGTGTACGAGAATATGTATCCAAGTATGACTTGGATCATGCTGTTGTTATTCAACTTTCAAATCTGAATGAAGAATTTAAAAAACAGATTGGAGATGTCATAAAAAATGAAAAGTGTGACCATCTGGTACTTATTGAACCTGATTCTTTTTCAAAACAAATGCAACAGGATATTGTTGACTTTGCATCGGAAAATAATCTGAAAGTAGACAGTTACTATGCACAGCCAGAAGTTGAAATTTCATTACAGATGAAAGGCATGGTTAATTGATTGAATGGATATCTTTGATTACTATTACATATATACATGCCTGAAGAAACTTGTCACCTATAAAAAGATCACTAAAAATGTTGCCAATAAAGTTCTGAAAAAGTATGAAGAAGAATGTAATCCACTTGTCAGATATCATTTTTAAATTCACAAAATAAAGTGAATAATGTCATGGATAGTTCGAAAGAGTTGTGGTACTGTGTGTGGTGATAAGAAAGGGGATTTTTAGAATGGCTCAAGCTCAAAAACAAGTACACATTATCGAACCACTGGAAAGATTTGTAAATAGAATCAATCTTATTGGCTGTTATGCGAGAGTCAGTTCAGACAGTGAAGATCAGCTTAATTCATATAACAATCAGGTTGACTTCTATGAATCCTATGTCAACAGTCTTGAAAATTCGAAACTGGTTAAGATCTATACAGATGAAGGAATAACTGGAACAAGAATGGACAAGAGAGACGGTTTTCTTCAAATGATTGAGGACTGTCGAAAAGGTCTTATAAATACAATTATAACTAAATCGATCAGTCGATTTGCACGAAATATAACGGAGACACTTTCAGTAGTAAGAGAACTGAAATCAATAGGTGTCTCCGTTTATTTTATGACAGAAAAAATTGATACAGCAAAAATGGGAAGTGAAATGATGCTTGCTGTTTATGCTGCCTGTGCTGAAATTGAATCAAAAGCAATTTCAAATGCACAAAAATGGGCATTTCGTACAAGGGCAAAAGAAGGAAGATACAATCAACCAAAACTGCCATATGGATATCAAAGAATAGATGGTGAAGTAAAAATCATAGAAGATGAAGCAAAAATCGTTGAAGATATCTTTAATAAATATGTGAATAAAGATTTTTCAGTAACAAAACTTGTAGATTATCTGAATAAACATTATTCCAAAAAGAAAAAGTGGTCACAGTCCACAGTTTCATCAATGCTTAAAAATGAAAGATATTGTGGAGACATGCTTCTTCAAAAAAGATATTCACCTGATGTCTTTCCTTATAAGTTAGTCACAAATAAAGGTGAACTTGCACAGTATTATGTTTACGATGTGTTTCCAAAAATCATTGATCGTGAACTTTTTGAAAAGGCAAATGAAAAACTTGTGAACAACAAGTTGAAGTTCAATAAAAATCAGACAGATGGAAATAGAGAATATCTGCTGACATCAAAAATAAAATGTGAACATTGTGGTGGAACTTTTAAAAGAAGGGTGTTGAGGAATAAAGAATATTGGAGTTGCAGTAATCATGTTACTTCAGCAAAGAAATGTGAAGTAAAAATGATTGGAACGGATGAAATCGAAGATGCATTTTTAAAAATCTTCTATAAGCTCAAAGAAAATATTCATGTTTTGGAAGCCTATAAAAAACATATTGTGAATTTTACGACAAATGACGATGACAGATGTGAACTTGATCTCGCTAATCGTGAACTTAAAAAAGTGACCAGTTCTATCAATACACTTGTTCGATACTATCAGAAAGATCTTATCAGTCTGGAGGATTACAAGAAAAAGCATAACGAGTTGCTGGTAGACAAATCAGTTTTTGAAATGCAAAAGTGCAAACTCAATGAAAAAATCTATCAGAGGTTTGAAGTGATACAGACACAGATCATCATTGAATGTCTGGAATCAGTAAAAGAAATCACTGCACTGGATGAAGAAATCTTCAATACTTTAGTTGATTCGATTGAAGTGGGAACATTGGATATCCAGTTCACATTGAAAAACGATCTTAAGTTAAAAGTAGAAAGGAAACAGTTCTAATGGATAAAGAAAAGGCAAAAGAAAATAGAATGGTACAGCAGTTTTTTAAAAACAAGGTTTTTTGGGGAATTGACAGCGTTCCTTTAAAAAGAAAAATCTACAGAGGTAAAAGAGATAAGAATGGATCTCGAAAAAATGAATGCTTCTATGTAAGTAAAGATCAGAAATATCGAATTGAAGAAAGTGTTCTGGTCAAGAATGTGAATTTGTTGCTGGAAGAAGTTATCAATATGAAAGACAAATACATACAAGGATGGAACAGTGAATCAAGTGAACAGTATTTTGAAATACTGAACAGAAATGCACTTCAAAATGTGAATACAGAAAGTGACTACAAGAACTTTATCTGTGACTATCTGAATCAGCAAAATTCACAGGAATATGAAAATGTGAAGTTAAAAAGCAATATAGAAAAATGTGAATTCAAGAATATTATTGAAAAGATTGAGGTATATGAAACAGGAATACTGAGTATTTTCAATAATGGTCTTGAACTTTTTATTAATTATTAAGGAAAGGAGGTAAGATTGTGAACTATATTATCAAAGATGACAAAGAACATGAAACAACTGCACCGAAGGTTAAAGTGATTGCTCCAAGGAAGAAGTTCCAGCCATCATACAATGACAGGCAGAACAGGAAAATAAGAGTTGGAGCATACTGCAGGGTCTCAACGGATTCTGACGAACAGGAACTGAGTTATGAAACACAGTGTGAATATTATGAAAACTACATAGGCAGTCATGAAAACTGGGAACTTGTTGCCATTTATTCAGATGAAGGAATAACAGGTACATCAACCAATAAAAGATCAGATTTTATGCGTATGATTGATGATGCTCGAGCAGGAAAACTGGATATGATCATTACTAAAAGTATTACAAGATTTGCAAGGAATACTGTTGATTCGCTGATGTATTTAAGAATCCTCAAGGAATACAATGTCGATGTCTACTTTGAAGTGGAGAATGTTCACAGTCTAGAAGCAAATGAGATGTTGCTGACGATCCTTTCAAGTGTTGCTCAACAAAGCAGTGAAGATAAAAGTGAAAGTATCAAGTGGGGATATCAAAGACAGTTCGAAAAAGGAAAAGTTTATGCTGCCAATATGTATGGCTATAGATCAAACAGAGGAACGCTTGATATTATTGAAGAAGAAGCGGAAGTTGTACGAGAAATCTTTTCTAAATATCTTTCGGGAATGAGTGAAAGTAAAATAGCAAGGTACCTGACGGAAAACAAAGTTCCCAAGAAGAACGGGAGTACAAAATGGGATTCAGGAACAATTGGCAGGATGCTGCAAAATGAAAAGTACAGTGGTGATGCTCTTTTAAAGAAGACATTCAGCATAGATTTTCTTCATAAGAAACGGTATAAAAATGAAGGTCAGAAGAAAATGTACTTTGTGGAAAACAGTCATCCTGCGATTGTGACCAAAGAAGTATTCAAAGCAGCTCAAGTAGAAAGAACAAAAAGGAATATGAAATCAAATGATGAAAAAGAAGTTGTGGAAAGTCACCATCAGAATCGCTATTCATCTAAAAATCCTTTAAGTAATAAAATCATCTGTTCAGAATGTGGCGCCTTATATAGAAGGGCTGTCTGGACAAAAAGAAATAAGGAAAAAGAATCTGTATGGAGATGTTCAAACAGGTTGAAGAATGGAAAAGCAATCTGTCCAAACAGTGTGACTTTAAAAGAAAAGCCATTACTGGATGCTTTGACATCATTGGTCAATGGAAAAACGAAATCAAAAGAAAAAACACGACTTGAACTTGCTAAAGAATTATCGGAATATTTAAATCCAAAAGATATTATTGAGAAGAAACAAAAACTGAATTGTGAATTAGAAAATGTGAATTCACAAATAAACGAATTATTAGATAAAGGAATGTTACTTGTTGCCAGAGGCGTTCAAGACGAAAGTCAAATTGAGGAACACTTGGCACAATGTTATCAAACCAAACAAATGCTTAAAAAAGAACTGCAAAAGCTTGATGACAAATACAATGCATTAAAGCAAGGCAGACAGGAAAAACTATTAAAAACGTTAGAAAAAAACAGCAATGAACATACTGTTATGACACAAGAAGATCTTGCAGTTTTTATTGATAGAATTGTCGTGAAAAAAGACAAGATTGAAATAGAAACAATAGATGATCAAAAATGTGAACTCCTATTAAATCAGATAAGTTAGAAATTTTTTTAGATGAATGCAAATGTTTATTAAATATAGTAAAATATATTTAATAATTACCATAAACAGATGGGAGGAACATTATGAATATAGAGATAAGAGGAAGAAAAATACTACTGATTGGTAATGGGTTTGATTTAGCACATGGGTTACCAACATCATATAGTTATTTTCTTGATTTTTGTGATAAAGTAGAAAAGAAATTTAATTTTCAATCAGGAATAAATGAAAAGGATTATAAGACAAATGAGCTTAATGATTGGAATATAGATGATTCTATAAAATCCAAGTTGTATGAATGGGATAAAAATACAAATAATAATCTAAATAAATTATTTATTGAGATATATGATAATATTAAAGACAATATTTGGATAAATTATTTTTTAAATATTAGATATACTCTTGGAAAAAAC
>ENA-ORUA01001306-ORUA01001306.1-human-gut-metagenome-genome-assembly--contig:-NODE-1306-length-23016-cov-3.227778_pt1 | contig 23016 bp, 17 predicted proteins | sample MGYA00242076_ERZ509201 | MGnify/ENA primary metagenome ERZ509201 (study PRJEB26280, sample SAMEA2338863) | human gut metagenome | biome: human gut; feature: human-associated habitat; material: faeces...
CACATTAAAAATCGAATAGAATTTAATGTTAATGCAGACTGTACTGCGTTTGGATTTGGAATATATCCTGTACGTTCCAGTGCAAATCCAATGAAAAGTGATGTTAAAGCCGCTGTAAATTTTACGATCAATGTCTGTAAAGAGAATACAACGGATTCATTTCTTGTTCCCAGTTTGTACTCACCATAGTCAACGACATCAGATAAGAATACTGTCGCACATCCAAGTTCTAATCCTGTTCCTGTCTTTACGATCACTCCTGCAACTGCTGTTAATACGATATTCTGTGGGCATACAAATCCAACGACTAATAATAATGCTAAACCAATAAATGGTAAAATACATGCCAGTAAAAATGATGTATGTCTGGATAATTTCTTTGCTACTTCTGGGAAGATGATCAACCCAACAACTTCTGCGATAGATGCGCTGATCATGAAGGCTGATAACATGTTGGCATTTCCACATACATATGTAAAGTAGTAAACTGCAACACCCATGATAAACTGAATTCCTACATTATATAAAAGAATCAGTCCTACAGCTGACTGTAACTGGTCATTTTTCTTAATGATTGAGAATACATCTTTAAAAGAAATCTTCTCACTTGGTGCATTGTTTTCTTTTACTTTTAAGTTGCAGACTGCAACTCCGATCGTAAGAATAAATGTTCCTGCAATGATCATAGCAAAACGATGATATCCGATATATCCTCCACCTAATGCTGCAATGATCTGAACACCGAATCCTGCGATGACTAATGACTGTCCAATGCTTGCGAAAATTCTAGGTAAAACGGAAACAACTTCTCGTTCGTGTGGATCTGATGTAAGGTTTGGAATTACAGACCAGTATGGAATATCCATGATCGTATAAGTCATTCCCCATAATACATAGATCACTGCAACGAAGATGCAAAGTGAAGTTCCTGTTAATTTAAAGTCAGTAAATAATACGACAAACACAACGGAATTGACTAAAGTTCCGATCACAAGCCATGGTACGAATTTTCCAAAGCGTGATCTTGTGTTATCTACGATCATTCCCATAAACAGATCGTTAAATGCATCCCAAAGTTTTGCTACGAAGAAAACGATTCCTACAAACCCCGGTGATACTTTCAATACATCCGTAAAGTAGATCATAGCGAATGTCGCCATCATTCCATAAATTAAATCTTTTCCCAATGCTCCAAATGCAAAAGTATATTTTACTCTGCCTGGAACCTTTCCATTAGTTGTTCCCATTTTTCTTTCCTCCTGTTTTTAGTAAACTGTCTTTGATACTTGTATAGTAAAACTTTTTAGTAAAATTGTCAATATATTTTTACTAAATTTTTTACTTTTATTTTACTAAATTTACTTTTGTGCTTTTCTCTGTTATAATGAGATAAATTAATATTTATGAGAAAGGATTTTATCTCCATGGCAACAATCAAAGACATTGCACAGAAAGCATCTGTTTCTGCTGCAACTGTATCAAGAATTTTAAACCAAGACGATACCCTGAGTGTAACCGACGAAACAAAACAGCGCGTTTTAAAGGTTGCCCAGGAATTAAATTATACAAAGCATCTAAAAAATACCGTTGAAAAATCGATTTCTATCGGTATCTTTCAATGGTATTCTGTCTTTCAGGAACTGGAAGATCCTTATTATCAGGCAATCCGTGTCGGTATTGAAAAATATTGTGCCGATCATAATATCCACGTTGTCCGTGCTTTCCAGAGCGATTGCAATTATCCTGACACACTCAAGGATCTTCAAGGTCTGATTTGTATTGGTAAATTTAATAAATCTCAGATTAAGTCTTTTCAAAAACTTAATTCCAACACTATTTTTGTTGATATGAAGACACCAAAGATTTATTGTGATACGATCAATCTTGATTTCCAACAGGCAGTTACTGAAGCATTAGATTATTTGTATGATCTTGGCCATCGAAAGATTGCTTATCTTGGCGGGAAGGAAGTTCTCGCTGATAACAGTGTATATTTTGAAGAACGTAAAGATACCTTCATCAACTTCTGCCAGGAACATTCCATTGACCATAAATCTTTTATTTATGAGGGAGATTATTCTGCTGAATCCGGATATAACATGACAAAACAAATGATTGCTGATGGCGACCTTCCAACCGCTATTTTCTCTGCCAGTGATCCTCTTGCAATCGGTGCAATGCGTGCTTTATATGAGAATGGTTATAAAATTCCAGATGATATATCCATCATTGGTTTTGATGATATCAGCGTTGCAAGTTTTTCAAACCCTCCGCTGACAACGATTCATACACCGGCTGAATTTATGGGAGAATATGCTGCTCATTATATTTTACTTCGGACAAAAGAAGATTCTCTGGAGCAGCAGACTCCGATTCGTCTGACACTTCCATGTAATCTTATTGTCCGTAACTCTTGTGCTGCTCCGCGCAAACAGTCATAATATTTAGTAATATTTTTACTTGTTTTTCTAAGCATAGAAAAAACTGCATGCTAACCGCATGCAGTTTTTCCCAAGAAGGAGTAAAAAGTTAATAGGTAAAATTTATTTATGAAAATGGATTCTCAGTCTTATAAAGCATATTCTTTGGCTGATTAAATCCAATCTCATCGACATCAACACCAATGTATTTGAATACTTCATATAAAGTTTTTCCAAAATGACCAAAAGCAACAGCTCCATGGTGTGGGAAATTCTTTTCGATCAGTACATGGCGGTAAAATCTTCCCATTTCTGGGATAGCAAATACACCAATAGATCCGAAAGATCTTGTTGCTACTGGAAGAATTTCTCCTTGTGCAACGTATGCTCTTAATTTTGTATCTGCTGTACTTTGTAAACGGAAGAATGTAATATCTCCTGGCGCGATATCACCTTCTAATGTTCCCTGTGTCACTTCTTCCGGTAATGTTCTTGCCATGATCTTCTGATATTTCATCTCACAGAAAGATAATTTAGATTTTGCTGTGTTTCCACAATGGAATCCCATAAATGTATCTTTTTGTGTATAGTCATAGTTATCTTTAATTTCTTCATTATACATATCTGCTGGTACGGAGTTGTTGATATCTAATAATGTCACAGCATCCTGACTTACAACCGTTCCAATAAATTCGCTTAATGCACCATAGATATCTACTTCACAGGATACTGGAATTCCCTGTGCTGCCAAACGACTGTTTACATAACATGGAACAAATCCAAACTGAGTCTGGCATGCTGGCCAGCATTTTCCGGCAATTGTTACATATTTTCTGTAACCTTTATGATCCCTGATCCAGTCTTTTAATGTCAGTTCATACTGTGCAAGCTTGGAAAGAATCTCTGGTTTTTTATTTCCTGCACCCAGTTCTTCTTCCATTTCTTTTATGATTGCAGGAATTCTTTCATCCCCTTCATGCTGATTAAATGCTTCAAATAAATCTAATTCTGAGTTTTCTTCAATTTCGATTCCAAGATCATATAATGGTTTGATCGGTGCATTACATGCAAGGAAGTTCAGTGGTCTTGGTCCAAAACTTATGATCTTCAATTCACTTAATGCTTTTACTGTTCTTGCGATTGGCAAAAATTCATGGATCATATCTGCACATTCTTCTGCTGTTCCTACTGGATATTCAGGAATATATGCTTTTATATTTCTTAATTTCAGATTATAACTTGCATTTAACATTCCACAATATGCATCTCCTCTTCCATCTAAGAGGTTATCACCACTTTCCTCAGCTGCTGCCACAAACATCTTTGGTCCATCAAAGTGTTTTGCAAGAAGTGTTTCTGAGATTTCTGGTCCAAAGTTTCCAAGATAAACAACTAATGCATCACATCCTGCTTTTTTAATATCTTCTAATGCCTGTACCATGTGAATCTCACTCTCCACGATACAGACTGGACATTCATAAATGTCCTCAGGATCATATTTTTCTTTATATGCTTTTATCAATGCTTCTCTTCTTGTAACTGATAAACTTTCTGGGAAGCAGTCACGACTGACTGCTACGATCCCGATCTTTGTTTTTGGCATATTATTCATATTGTTTTCCTCCTTTAATACATCAACCAAATATAACTATCTACTTTTCATTACCTTGTGCAAGACGCTTCTCACGAATTGATTTAAATACACTCTGTAAGATTACGAAGAAGCAAAGAAGTAATGCGATCACGATTCTTGTCCACCAGGATGATAATGTTCCCTGGAATGTAATGATCGTTTCAATGATACCCTTGATCAGTGATCCAAATAGTGATCCTACGACAGTTCCAACACCTCCTGTTAAAAGTGTTCCACCAATAACTGCTGCTGCGATCGCATCCATCTCAAATCCTCTGGCCTGCTCTACGAATCCACCACAAGAGTTTAAGCAGAAAGCAAATCCAGCTAATGATGCTAAAAATCCATTTAACACATAAACTTTTAATTTTGTAACTTTAGGATTTAATCCCATTAATAATGCAGACTGTTCATTTCCACCTACTGCAAATACGGCACGTCCAAATTTTGTGTATCGAAGGATCACAAAGGAAATCGCTACAACCAATAATGCAATGACAACACTTAGGTAGATATAAGGATGCATTGCAACTCCTCGGTTGTTGTAATATGTAATAAATCCAAAATAAATTCGATAGTTTGCAAGACTTAAAAATGTTGGATTTTCAATACTGATCATATCGGAACTGATCAATGCTGTAAGACCTCTGGCAAAGAACATTCCTCCAAGTGTTACGATGAATGGCTGTATTTTTAAATAAGCTACTAAAAATCCTTGAACCAATCCGAAGATCACACCAAATACTAATACCAGAATAATTGCAACGACTGCGCTCATATGCTTCACTTCCATCATCCATGCAAGCATCATACAAACAACACCGATGACGGAACCGATCGAAATATCGATTCCTCCTGTGATCAGTACAAATGTCATACCAACGGCTGCAATGATCAATCCAGCATTACTAATGAACAAGTTTAAAAACACCTGTGGGCTTGTAAAGTTTCGATCTCCGTAAAGAATCGCACCTGCAATATAGAGCACGAAGAATAATACGATCGTAACTGCAAGCAAAAATCCATTTCCTCTAAGTTTATTTTTAATTTTCTCTACCATTGCCATTATGCCACCTTCTCTCCAGCAGTTTTTGCTGCACGTTTTGCTTTAATACGATTTAAGTATTTCTTAAATTCTGGAGACTGTAATGTCACGATTATGATAACCACGATCGCTTTATAAAGTGGAAGCTGATCTCCAGTTACTTTCATTGCATATAATGTTGTAGATAATGCCTGGATCGTGATCGCTCCAATAACACTTCCTGCGACTGAGAATTTACCACCTGCAAGAGAGTTTCCTCCAAGTGCTACTGCTAAGATCGCATCTAATTCCATCAAGTTTCCTACGTTATTTGCATCAATGGATGTGATTCTTGATGTTGCGATCATTCCTGCGATTCCTGCACAAAGTCCGCAGGCTGCATATGTGATAAAGATGATCTTTGTAGAATTCAGTCCAAACAAACGACTGGCTCTTGGGTTGATACCTACACTTTCAATATACAATTTTGTTGCTGTCTTATTTAAGAATAATGTTGCTAAAATGACTACGATGATCGCTACCAGAATCGGTGTTGGAACTGGAATATGTGGCAGAAATCCTCCTAAATACTTAAAGCTGTCCACTTTGACATATAAGTTATTTCCACCTGTGATCAACTGTGCCATTCCTCGTCCTGCGGTAAATAAGATCAAGGTTGCTACCATTGGCTGGATCTTCATATTCGCAACTAAGAATCCGTTCCACATACCACATAATACAGATACCACAAGCCCGATCAGGATTGCTGCGATCCAAGGAATTGCATATGTTTCTCCACTTCCAAGAAGATAAACAGATACAGCTCCTGATAATGCCATGATCGCTCCGACAGAGATATCAGTTCCTGCACTGGATGCTACACAAAGTGTCATACCAACTGCTAAGATGATCAATTCACTGGATCGGTTGAAAATATCGACCAGATATCCATATAACACACCATTTTTAATTGAGATTTCAAAAAATGATGGGGATTTTATAAGGTTAAATAATAATACAAGTGCCAGACATACAATTGGCCAGAAGAGGCGATATGATGTCATCTTTTTTAATTTATCCATAATTATTTGTCACCTCCTGCGATTGCTTTCATTACATTTTCCTGTGATAATTCACTTTCTTCCAATTCTCCGACTTTCTCACCATCTCGTAAGATTCCCATGTGAGTCACGGTACGAAGCATTTCTTCTACTTCGGATGAAATAAATACAACAGACATTCCTTCATTTGCAAGTTTTACGACTAATTTCTGAATCTCTGTCTTTGTTCCAACATCAATACCTCTGGTTGGTTCATCAAGGATCAGGAAATCTGGTTCTGTCATCAGCCATCTTCCGAGGATTACTTTCTGCTGATTACCACCACTTAATGATTTGATCGGTGTTTCTCTGCTTGCTGTCTTAACCTGCAGCATCTTAATATACTTATCTGTCAACTCTTCCTGTTCTTTTCTGCTCATCAGTTTGAACATTCCTCGTTTTGCCTGAAGTGCCAAGATCATGTTTTCTCTTACAGAAAGATCTGCAATGATTCCTTCTACTTTACGATCTTCCGGACAATATGCCATTCCTTGATGCATTGCATCAATTGGTGCTTTGACATCTAATTTTTCTCCTTTGACATATAATTCTCCTCCATCTGGTTTATCTGCTCCATAAATCGCTCTTACAAGTTCGGAACGTCCAGATCCTAATAATCCAGATAATCCAACAACTTCTCCTTTATGGATCTTAATGTCAAATGGTTTGATCGTTCCTTTATGATAAAGACCTTTTGCTTCGATCACAACTTCGTCGCTTTGTTTCTTTGATGATGTTCCACTTCCTTTGATGTCTGCCAGATCATCAAATTCTTTTCCCATCATTGTTGCAACTAATTTAAATCTTGGAAGCTCTTCTGTCTTATATTCGCCTACAAAATGTCCATTTCTAAGTACTGTGATCCTGTCACAGACTGCATAGACCTGTTCCAAAAAGTGTGTTACGAATACGATCGCTGTTCCGCGTTTCTTTAGCATATTCATAACCTTAAATAATTTCTCAACTTCTCCTTCATCAAGACTTGATGTTGGTTCATCAAGGATCAATACTTTTGACTGAATGTCAACTGCTCTTGCGATCGCCACCATCTGCTGAATCGCTACGGAATAGTTTTCCAATTCCTGTGTGGCATCAATTTCTAATTCCAGATTATCAAGGATCTTCTGTGCCTGTGTATTCATCGTCTTCCAGTCGATCCTCCCCATTTTCATTGGTTCTCTTCCGATAAAGATATTTTCTGCTACCGTTAGATTCGGACACAGGTTTACTTCCTGATAAACGGTGCTGATTCCATTGTTTCCCGCTTCTTGAGGGGATGTGTTAATAATACTTTTTCCATCCATGATGATCTCACCTGTCTCAAATTCCTCAACTCCTGTAAGAACTTTGATCAGTGTAGATTTTCCTGCACCATTTTCTCCCATTAAGGCATGAATCTCTCCTTCTCTCAATGTAAGCTGTGCATCGGACAGTGCTTTCACTCCTGGGAATGTTTTATTAATATGTCGCATGGATAGAACTGTCTTCTTTTCATCACTCATGACAATTCTCCTTTCTTTTCATGATTTTTGAGCCGATTTTAATGAAAATGCCCTGATTTTTGGCATAAAAATTACAGGATAAGTCAGATTGTCCTGACCCAGAGCCTGCAATCTTTATTTGTAGTGCGATTGTTAATAGTTACATGTGTGTACTTAAGGGGATTTTCAACAATGTTTATTAATATGCACGTTTGTTAATAACTTCTTTTGTAGTATTATCTTTTGTAAATACCTGCTCATCTACATACTGGATCTTATCTACTTTTTCACCTTTCATGATCTTCTTAGCTAATTCAGCTACACGAGGTCCATGAAGTGGGTTACATTCAAATTCAGCATTGATCTCTCCAGACTGAACTTTCTTTAATGCTGCTTTGATCGCATCGAAAGAAATGATCGTTACGTCTTTACCAGGTGTTTTTCCTGCTGCTTTTAATGCATCGATTGCTCCGAATGCCATGTTATCATTCTGTGCTACTACAACATCAATGTCTTTGTTCTGTTTTAAGAAAGATTCCATAACTTCCTGACCTTTTGCCTGTGTAAATTCTCCTGTCTGAGAAGCAATGATCTTGAAGTTTTTCTGATCTTTGATTCCTTCTTTAAATCCTTTTGTACGTCCGATTTCTGCAGAAGAACCAATCGTTCCCTGTAATACAGCGATGTTTACGTCACCTTTTTCTTTTCCCTTTTCTTTAATTAACCATTCAGCCGCTTTCACACCTTCTTTTTTGAAGTCTGATCCAACCCATGCTGTGATCAGTGAATCATCAGAAGTTTTGATCTGACGGTCAACTGTGATAACTGGGATGTCAGCTTTCTTTGCTTCTTTTAAAACTGTTTCCCAACCTGTTTCTGTTACAGGTGCGATTGCGATCACATCAACACCCTGTGTGATAAATTCTCTGACCGCTTTTGTCTGATTTTCCTGTTTCTGCTGAGCATCTGCAAATGATAATTTAAATCCGTTCTTTGCTGTTAATGCAGATTTCATAGACTTTGTATTCGCTACACGCCAATCACTCTCAGCTCCAACCTGTGAAAATCCGATGTTGATCTCTGAAGTTTCCTTCTTTGAAGAACCACTGTCTTTCTTGTTTCCTCCACCACAACCAGTAAGCATTGTTCCGATCATCATTGTTGCAAGTAAACCTGCAGCCACCTTCTTAATACTTCTTCTCATTATGATTTCCTCCTTTTTCTTTTTTAATTTTTTCGTTTTCCTTAATTACAAGTTATATTTTACTTGAAATTGTATTTCTTTCAATGCAATTTCTTTTGCATTCGGTGGATTATTTTATGAAATTTTTATCTTGTCTGTTTAAAGTTTGATTTTTTTTGATAATGGTTTGAATTTTTTTGATTTTTGATTATTTTTTCTCTGCTTGTCTAGTCTTCGGTACAACTACGATCACCTTAGTTCCAATATCTGGTTCACTTTCAAGGATCAACCCATATTCTTCTCCATAATATAATTTAATCCGCCGATTTACATTTGCAATTCCAAACCCTGTTGTCCTGTTTACCCATATATCTTCATACATTTCTTTATTGATCTGAACTACCTGCTCAGGCTGCATACCAACTCCATTATCTTCAACGATCAGAAATATATTATTTTCATCATCTACACTGGAAATCTTTATCATTCCTTTTTCTCTTTGTTTTTTCAATCCATGATATAATGCATTTTCTACTAATGGCTGTAAAGTGATCTTTACAATATCATTTTTCTTGATCTCATCTGGGACATCAATAGAATATTCCATAATATCCCCGTATCTTAATTGTTGTATCTTTAAATAATTTTCAACATGCTCTAATTCTTCCCTGATCGTTATCTTATCTTCTCCGTGACTTAAACTTGTACGGAAAAAGCCAGACAAGGCAGCTACCATTTCTACCACTTTGTCATCCTGATGATCAATGGCAAGCCACATGATCGTGTCCAATGTATTATAAAGGAAATGTGGATTAATCTGCTCTTGTAGTAACTGCAGCTCTTTTTTTCGAAGATTTTGTTGTTCTACTTTTACATCTTCGATCAATCTCTCTACCTTTTGTGCCATATGTTCGAAATTATTTGTTAAGATCTGCAACTCTTCTGTTGTATTTTGAGGTCCATGTACATCAAAATTTCCCTGCGCCACTTCCTTTGTCATCTCACATAACTGTCTGACTGGATAACTAATGCTTTGCGAAATCAATTTCGATAATTTCCATGTTATCAGAGACAAAAACAGTACAGCGATCAATGTGATCGTGATCGTATGCATGATTTCTTTTTCCAGTTTTACACGCATACTCTCCATATTCCCAATCTCATAGTAAATGTATTCGGATACTTTTTCTTTAATGATTTCTGTAAATACATTCACATTTAATCTTAATCTCTGATTATTTTCCATATAATCGTTTTTTAGATCTGAGTGTTCAATTTCTTCAATGGAAATCTTCAGATTATCCAACAGTTTTCCTATCTGTCTCGTTCTTAATTTACTTTCATCTGTTACAGCATTTTTATTCAGTTTCTTTACCAGCTCCTTCGCTTCCTTAATCTCCTCATATGGTTTCATCGTATCAAAACTCTCTGCACCGATAACAATACGATACATTTTATAATCCATATCTTCTGAAAATGAGAAATTAAACTTGCTGGCTACTGATACGTTTTTTACTGCCTCATTATAGCTTTCATTAAAATTTATCATGATAACAAGAAGCGTGATAATCCCCACTAACGCAGGAATTATCACGACCATCCTTAACCATTTTAGTTTTTCTTCTATTGAGAACTGCCGAAATCGAGCAATAGATTCTCTCACATATTTTTTCATTACATCCTCCTTGATCTATATTCACTTGGAGTACATCCTTGCGTTTTTTTAAACAGGTAGCTAAAGTAATGTGGATCCTTATATCCCACTTCATAGCTGATCTGTGATGCCTTCATATCTGTAAAACAAAGCATTTCTTTTGCTTTATCCATTCTGACTGATGTCAAAAATTCCACAAAAGATTTCCCTGTTTCTTGTTTAAACGTTGTACTAAAATGACTGCTGCTTAATCCAACCTGATCTGCAACATCACTCAACGATAATGTTTCTTCTTGATAATTTTTCACAATAAATTCTTTTGCCTCCGTTATCAATGAAGAATGTTTCTTCCCTAATCTTTCATTTCGCATTCTGATCGCTTGTATGATAAGTTCTTCGATATACTCCGCTGCTTTCTCTCCTGTTGAAACTGCAGCGATCTGTTGTTTGTAATCCTTAAACGTGCGATCGATATTTGCTTTCTCAACTCCCATTTTCTCAACGAATTTCATAACACCTACCTGTATATTGATCAGCATATACTGACAAAACATAAAGGAATCCATATTAGATTTTCCTAATGTCTTGGTATAATCCTCTACAAATAAATGTACAGCTTCTTCTTTTCCATTTTTCAAAAACTCTTCCAGCGATTCTGAATTTACTTTGGTAAAATCTACTTGCTGCAGATCTTCTGCTCTTTCTATCTTTTCATTATCTAATTTATCAAAAAACACCGCTTCATTCCCAGAAGACTGATACTGGTATGCAAAAGCCTTGCTTGCACTGTCGTAAGATTCCGAAAGGTTATGTAATCGTTCCACTGCATGTCCAATCCCTGCAAACCATTGTAGTTCTTTCTCTTTTTTCATACGCTTTGTCAATGCTGCAACATAATCTTTTGCCACTTGTATGGTTTCCTCTGTATTCTGTGCCTTGATCATTAAAACATAGCCCTCTGTTACACGGTGAAAAACAATCATATTTTCAAACTGGCTGCTTACTTCTTCTACGATCGCATCTTCTTTGGTACGAAGATCATATACTGCCTCTGTATCATTCTCATTCTTTGAAAATATTTTAAATAACATAAAATTGTATGCCGGTGCCATAAGATCTATTCCAAGTTCATTCCCTTGTTCCATTAATTTAGATACAGATATCTTTCCGCGGATCAGATTCCCGAAAAATTGATATCTCATATTTTTCATTTGTGTTTTTATATTTTTTTGTAATTTTTTTATATCTTCTTCCTGTCTTTTTTTCTTATCAAGCTTTTGTTTTACTTTATTTAGTGCTTCTAATAACTGCTCACCAGTTACTGGTTTGGTCAGATAATCTGTTACACCGATCTTGATCGCTTCTTTTGCATAGTCAAACTCCCCATATCCAGAAAGTATGATGATCTGTATTTTGGGCATTTTTTTCTTTAAGATATCACTTAATTCAAGTCCATCCATAAATGGCATCTTGATATCTGTGATCACGATATCTGGATGTAGTTTTTCGATCATTGGAAGAGCCATCTCACCATCTGGTGCTTCTCCCGCAAATTCAAAACCATTTTCTTCCCATTTTACGTTATTCTTTATACTCTTACGAATGATCTTTTCATCTTCTACTAAAAATACTTTGATCATATTACCTTCCTCTTTCCTAAAATATTATTATACTCTCTTATAGAATTATATTCCAGAAATAAACAAGAATATATCCATACAAATAAAAAGGGGAAGGGGATATTGTATGGATATGATTCTTATTTTTTAATTTCAATCTATATTATTCTGTTTCAAATCGGTATGTTGTCACTGCTTCATACTCTTCGCCTTTTCTTAAGATAACTCTTGGCTTTTTCTCTATATTCATAGAATTAGGCAAAAATTGTGGTTCTAATGCAACACCATCTCTGTTCTCATATGGTTTTCCAAATTTACCATCACTTCCTCCTGCCAGAAAGTTTCCTGCATATAACTGCATGCATGGAAGTGTTGTTGTGATCGTTAATTTTCGTCCACTTTCTTTATCATATAAGACTGCATGATCTTTCTCATCCTTTAACATAAAACAATGATCATAGCCTCCAACGAATCTCAACTGTTCATCATCATCATGAATCCGTTCTCCAATCTCATGAAAACTTTTAAAATCAAATGGTGTATTCTCTACATCCAAAAACTCACCTGTTGGAAGACCATTCTCATCTGCACATGCAATCTGATCTGATTTGATCATCAATTGATGATCATAGATCTTACTGTCTTTTGCTGAAAGATTAAAAAAGGAATGATTGGCTATATTGATCAGTGTGTCTTGATCTGACATTGCTTCATATTCCATCTTTAATTCATTTCCAGATAGACGATATACTATCTTTAAATAAAGACTTCCTGGAAATCCTTCTTCCATATCTGGAGAAAGATAGATAAAACGGATTCCATCTTCTAAAATCTCATAGTTAAAAATCTTCTGATTAAATCCATTTATACCACCATGAAGCGTATTCGGTCCGGAATTTACTGCAAGTTTATAGGTCTTTCCATTCAACTGAAACTCTCCATTTGCAATTCTGTTTGCAACACGTCCGATGATACATCCTAAAAATTTATCATCTTTATGACAATCTTCCACATCTTGATATCCAAGAACGACATCTCCATAATTTCCATCTCTGTCTTTTGTGAACACAGATAAAATATGACAACCAAGGTTACTCGTGATCACTTTTATCTCATCATTTTGTAATTCAAATAAGCAGACTCCATTTTGTCTTTTTTCGATCATTTTTACTTTCATCATTTTACAACACTTTCTTTTAAATTTTATCTGATATCTTTATTGATCCATTTTCATTATTTGCCTTGGCCATAGTAAGCATTTGCCCCATGTTTTCTGAAGAAATGTTTATCCTGCAGATATTGTGGTGCGGGTTTTACTTCTGGATTTAAATGCTCACAATGGTATGCCATCTTTGCAACTTCTTCTAAGACAACGGCATTATGAACTGCCTCGGCTGCATCAGCTCCCCATGTAAATGGTCCATGATTTGTACAAAGCACTCCTGGAACATGAACTGGATCCTTATCTTTAAATGTTTCAATGATCACCAAGCCTGTGTTCTTCTCATAGGCTTCTTCGATTTCTTCTTTTGTAAGACTTCTTGCGCATGGAATTTCTCCATAGAAGTAATCTGCATGTGTTGTTCCATAGCATGGAATACTTCTCCCCGCCTGTGCCCATGATGTTGCCCATGGGGAATGTGTATGTACGATTCCTCCTAAATCTTTGTATGCTTTGTATAATTCAAGATGAGTCGGAGTATCAGAAGATGGGTTTAAATCTCCTTCCACTTTGTTTCCATCAAGATCCATGACAACCATATCTTCTGGAGAAAGTTTATCATAATCCACACCACTTGGTTTAATAACAAATAAACCACTTTCTCTATCAATTCCACTGACATTTCCCCATGTATATGTGATCAGACCTCTTTTAGGAAGTTCCATATTTGCTTCATAGACTTCTTTTTTTAATTGTTCTAACATTTTTCGTCTCCTTTTTACATGACATCAATTGCAACTCGTTCAAGTGCAAGACCTTTTTGATATTGTTTGATAAATTCATCAAAGCCTTCCACATCTTTTTCATCTGGAGCGATCGTTGTACCTTCTTCCCCTGCAAATACTTTGTCAGAAAGATAGGTATCAAGCGTCTCATCTTCTGCTTTATCCAGCATATAGGCTGCAAGGATCGCCATTCCCCATGCACCACCTTCTCCAGCTGTTTTCATAACTGATACTGGTGCATTCACAGCTGCTGCCATGATCTTTTGTCCAACACCTTCTGTTTTGAATAATCCACCATGTCCCAGCATTTTATCAACTTTGACATCTTCTTCCTTCATCAAGATATCAAGCCCCGTCTTCAAAGCTCCAAGTGCTGTGTATAGATGAACTCTCATAAAGTTTGCAAGATTAAAATTACTGTCTGGTTTTCTTACAAATAGTGGCCTTCCTTCTTCAAATCCTGTGATATGTTCTCCTGAGAAATAATTATAGGCAAGTAGTCCACCACAGTCTTTGTCACCTTCTAATGCTTTATTGTAAAGAGCTCCATACAGCTCGTTCATATCAATGTCTTTCATTCCGAAAGTCTGTGCAAATTCTTTAAATAAGTTGACCCATGCATTCAAATCTGATGTACAGTTGTTGCAATGTACCATACCAACAAGATCACCTGATGGAGTTGTGACAAGATCGATCTCATCATAAACTTTCTTTAATTCTTTCTCTAAAACGATCATTGCAAAAACACTTGTTCCTGCAGATACATTTCCTGTTTTTCTTGTCACGCTGTTTGTCGCAACCATTCCAGTTCCTGCATCTCCTTCTGGAGGACATAAAGGAATTCCAGCTTCCAGATTACCAGATGGATCTAATAATTTTGCTCCTTCTTCGCTTAAGATACCCGCTTTATCTCCAGCTATTAAAACTTTTGGTAAGATATTTTCTAATTTCCATCCAAATTTCTTATCTTTGATCAAATCATCAAATGTCTTGATCATCGTCTGGTTATAATCTTTTGTTTCGATATCGATTGGGAACATTCCAGACGCTTCTCCAACACCGAGCACCTTTTCACCTGTTAATTTCCAATGGACATATCCTGCCAGTGTTGTCAGATAATCAATATCTTTTACATGTTCTTCTTTAAGATTGCCTGATACAGATGTGCGATACTCCATCTTTGAGGAATATGATAAGAAAATGCTTCGGTTAATTTCTCAGAAGCTTCTTCTGTCATTGTATTTCTCCATGTTCGGAATGGCACTAACAATTCTCCATCTTTATCAAATGCCATATATCCATGCATCATCGCACTAAATCCGATACTTCCAACCTTAGTTAGTGTAATATCATATTTTTCTTTCACGTCGTTTACCAAGTTTTGGTAACTGTCTTGTAGTCCACTCCAGATGTCTTCTAATGTATAAGTCCATATATTATTCTCCAGACGATTTTCCCAGTCATGGCTTCCGGATGCGATCGGATGATGATCTTTGTCGATCAGTACAACTTTGATCCTTGTTGATCCAAATTCGATTCCCAATGCTGTTTTTCCATCTGCGATCATTTGCTTTGTTTCCATGATACTACCTCCATTTTCTAACGATAAACTACTTCATTCCATCTTAATTCATTCTTTAATATTCTGATATCTGTATTCTCATCAATGACAACACTCTCAATTCCCATAGCCTCTGCCCATGCAACCATCTGATCTACACTAAGATCATAAGAAAATGCTGTATGATGTGCTCCACCAGCTAAGATCCATGCCTCTGCTCCTTTATAAAGATCTGGTTTTGGTGTCCAGAATGCCGTCGCTACTGGAAGCTCTGGCATTGGTTTTTCTGTCTTTTTACAATCCACTTTATTAATGATCAAACGGAAACGATGTCCAAGATCGATCAAAGAAGTGGCTATTCCTTCTCCTTCTTTTGCTGTAAATACAAGTCTTGCAGGATCTTCACGATCTCCCATAGATAATGGATTTACTTTGATTGAAACAGGACCATCCGCGATCGTTGGGCATACTTCCAACATATGAGCTTCTAAGATACCCTCTTTTCCCGGAACAAAATTGTATGTATAATCTTCCATAAATGATGTTCCTTTGGCATCTTTCTTTCCTGCTGTCATAACTTTCATCAGTCGTACCATTGCTGCTGTCTTCCAGTCACCTTCTGCACCAAATCCATAACCTTTTTCCATTAATCTCTGAATCGCAAGTCCTGGAAGCTGTTTTAATCCACCAAGATCGCCAAAGTGTGTAACAACTGCCTGATAATCATGGTCTTTTAAGAATTTTTCCAGTCCGATCTCGATTCCTGCCTGTACCTCTACATGTTTCTTAAATTCGATCGGATCTCTGCCCTCTAATAAAAGATTGTATTTTTCATAATATAACTGTGTCAGTGCATCAATATCACCTTTGCTGACTGCATTGACATAATCTACAACCTCATTGACTGGATATGCATCGATCTCCCATCCAAATTTAATCTGTGCTTCTACTTTATCGCCTTCTGTAACCGCAACATTTCTCATATTATCCGCAATCCTTACCACACGGATATTTTTACTTTCCACCATTCCGATTGCACTTCTCATCCAAGATGCGATCTTTTCTTTCACTTCTTTTGATTCATAATATCCAACAACAACTTCTCTTGGGATTCCCATTCTTGTTACGATATGTCCAAATTCCCTGTCACCATGTGCTGACTGGTTTTCATTCATAAAATCCATATCAATCGTGTCATATGGGATTTCTTCATTAAACTGTGTGTGAAGATGTAATAATGGTTTCTTAAATGCCTGTAATCCTGCGATCCATGATTTTGCTGGGGAGAATGTGTGCATCCATGTGATGACACCGGCACATTCTTCATCTGCATTTGCTTCTTCAAATGTTCTTCTGATCGAAGTACTATCAATTAATGTCGGTTTCCATACAACTTCAAATGGTAAGATACCACTTTCATTGAAATTCTGCACAATGATCTGTGCATGTTTTGCCACATGGCTTAAACATTCATCTCCATATAAATCCTGTGATCCTGTTGCAAACCAAAATTTGTAATTTTTTTTAAGTTCCATTTTTTGCCTCCCAGTTTTATATCTATTCTTGATTCCTATTTTTACATGAGTTTCCGATCACCAATTTCGGTTCGATCAAATACTCTGTTTTCATGTCTTTATCTGATCCACCTTGTATCTTTTCTAGCAACAACTGTCCTGCCATCTCGCCAAGTTTTTCCTGTGGATGAGCAATAGTCGTTAAAGAAAGTGGATGCTGATGTGCAAGCATTGAATTATCATATCCTGTGATCGACAAGTCTTCTGGAATTGAAACACCGATCTGATGCAATCCTCCAATGATTGAAAATGCGATCTGGTCATTGTAACAGACAACTGCATCCATCTTTCTTTGATCCTTTATCATCTGAACAACCGATGTTACTGGTTTCGTCTGACGATCTTCTGTATGAAACCAGACAACCATATCTGGATCATATTGATATCCTGCTTCCTGAAGTGCCATCACATAACCTTTATGTCGTTCTCTTCCTTGATGATCATCTGCTTTAAAAACTCCTACGATATGTTGATGTCCCATATCGATCAGATATTTTGTAAGCAGATAACCTCCTTTACAGTCGTCCATAAGAATGTGGGGTTTGTCTTTCATCTCCTCATAGACTCCGTGAATAAAAATGTAGGGAATTTCATATTTATCAAGATTCTCATAAAGTTTTGGATGTCTGCATACAATCTCACTTTTACTTGGCTCAATGATCAAGCCATCAATATCTTTTGTAAGAATATCTTCAAGACATGCTGTCTCTCCTCGTCTGCTATTTTCTGTTGTCTTAAAAATAATGCTGTATCCATCTTTGGAAAGGACACTGTTGATCCCCTGGATCAATCTAGGGAATATATAATCAGAAATATAGGTTGTAACCACTGCAATGTTCTTTGATTCCTTTTTATGAAGTGCCCGTTCTGTACAAAACGTTCCCTTTCCATGAACTGCAATGATATAACCTTCTTCTTCCAGAATTGACAGCGCCTTACGTACGGTATGGCGGCTAAGATCATATTCCTGTACTAGTTGATTCTCTGACGGCATCTTATCTCCCGGTTGATAGACACCAGATAAAATATCATTCTTCAGTGATTCCTTTAATGTGTGATATTTCATTTCTCCTTTGTTCTTTCCCATGCTTGACATCCTCCTTCCTTATGGTTCTTATTTTAAAACTTGTACGGTCCTCTTTACAAGTTGTTGTTTATGGTCGATATTAACAATATTTTCACTTTATTTCTATGCACTTTTAACAAAAACTATTTTTTCTATCATTCTGCTTTTCCTTTTCTACTATCTCATGCTATACTGACTATCAAGAAGGAGTAACATACGATTGGAGGATTTCATGAAAATTTTGTGTGTAACAAAATGCCCGACTGGAATGGTTCAAACCTATGTTGCGGCAGAGAAACTAGAACAGGCAGGTAAGAAACTTGGCGTTGACCTTTCTGTGGAAACACAGGGAGCTATGGGAATTCAAAATCAGTTTTCCCCTGAACAGATCGATGAAGCTGATTATATTGTGATCGCTGCTGATGTTGCGATCGACGAAGCTTCCCGCTTCGGTAATAAAAAGCTTTATGTCACATCTTTAGAAGATGCCATTGTTCATCCTGAGCAGATTTTAGAATCTCTGACAACCAAGTCATATTCTTATCAGGATGCAACTGTATCGAATAAGAAGATTCTTGGCTAGAAAAAAGCCATCACATTTATGATCTTAATGGTCACTAATGTGGTGGTTTTTTTCAAATATATGTGATGATCAGCTCAAAATACAATTTGTAAATTACGTTTATTTATGTTAAACTAGAACATATATTCGAAAGGAACTGTTTGATATGGAAATCTCATCAAAAGATTTATCTTTAAATGAAAAATTGAAGATTTTAGCTGATGCAGCAAAATACGATGTCGCCTGTACTTCCAGTGGTTCTTCCCGCCGTGGAAAGAAAGGAATGCTCGGGAATACAGAGGCTGCTGGAATCTGTCATAGTTTTTCTTCGGATGGGCGCTGTGTGTCTTTGCTTAAGATCTTACTTAGCAATGAATGTATTTATGATTGTAAGTATTGTCTAAACCGAGTAAGTAATGACAGGGTTCGTACAACATTTACTCCGGACGAGATCTGTACACTTGTTGTGGAATTTTATCGAAGAAATTATATTGAAGGATTATTTTTAAGCTCTGGAATCGTAAAGAGTCCGACTTATACGATGGAATTGATGTATCAGGCGATTTATCTGCTTCGTACAAAGTACCATTTTAATGGATATATCCATGTGAAAGCGATTCCTGGCACTTCGGATGAATTGATCACGAATATGGGATATCTTGTCGATCGTATGAGTGTGAATCTGGAACTTCCTACGATTGACGGGCTTAAGACGCTGGCTCCTCATAAGAATCCGAAGAAACTTGTTGCTCCAATTCGTCAGATTCAGAATGGAATCGTGGATCATCGGTTGATGATCGGAAAAGATGCCTCTATGGAACGTTCTCAAAGTAATAAGTATTTGAAGCATACGATCTTTCAAGAGAATCCTTATCAGCGGATTCAGACTGGTTCTTCCCCATTGACACTTGCAGATCCTTCTCTTAAGAATACTTTACGTTTGCAAAATAATGGGAAACCAGCTTCTTTTGTTCCTGCCGGTCAAAGTACACAGATGATCATTGGCGCAACTGGGGAGAGTGATCTGCAGCTTTTATCGACAACGCAGAAATTATATCAGCAGTATGACTTGAAACGTGTGTTTTATTCTGCCTATGTTCCTTTGAATGAGGATTCTAATCTGCCAGCTCTTGGAACCGCACCGCCACTTCTTCGGGAACACCGTCTGTATCAGGCAGACTGGCTGCTACGGTTTTACGGATTTAAGGCAGATGAATTACTTTCTGTAGATCGGCCGAATTTTAATACGATGCTTGATCCAAAGTGTGACTGGGCGTTACGTCACCTTGATATTTATCCAGTTGAGATCAATCGTGCTTCTTATGATGTGTTGCTTCGTGTTCCTGGAATTGGGACAAAGTCTGCATTTCGTATTGTAAAGGCACGCAAACATGGAACTCTTAATTTTGAGCATTTGAAGAAAATGGGGATTGTATTAAAACGTGCGAAGTATTTTATCACCTGCAGCGGGAAGATGATGTATCGGATACCGATTGAGGAAGATTTTATTACCAGGCAGCTGATTGGTGAGGATGGAAAGCAAAATTGGGAGATCGATCATCCACAGACCTATCGACAGCTTTCTTTATTTGATGATTTTAATTTTCAATCTGAAGTCACTGTAGAAGATTCTTCGAAAACTTTGTTTGGACAGATGTAATTTTCGTTATTTTTTTATTCTGGAGGCTATTATGACTGTTTTTACCTGTGAAGATAATTTTGATGCGATGATGACTTGTGTTTATGAGGCCTGGGCATCAAGACTTGGTCATTCCAATATTAAATTGAAGACAGAACCGATTGGGAATCTGGAATTATTCTGTGATTATCGGCATGTGGATGCTGATCCGGAGAAAACTGCCAGTGTCGTTCGTTCTATCAAGAGTAAGATTTCTTATCAGGCTTATATTATGATCTATGAAGCTGCAATGTCTGATGCCGAGGATAAATTAGATACGATTTATCGTTTTATGGTTGCTGGATTCCATTATGGTGCTCATGTTGTGGATTTTCTTCAGGAACCTGTGGTTATGCGGATGTTTGAATTGAAACGTAAAGTTGGAAATGAAGCTCATTTTCATGTGGAATTTATCCGATTTGCGAATATGCCTGGGGATGTGTTGGTAAGTCATATTGAGCCAAAGAGTAATGTATTGACTCTGGTTGCACCACATTTTTCTGATCGTCTGCCTTCTGAAAACTGGATGATCATTGATGATAAACGCTTCATCGCTGTCGTTCATCCTGCAGATCAAGATTATTATTTAACAATACTTTCAAAAGAAGAAATGGACCGGCTGTCCATTCAGACAGACGATCCGTTTATTGATCTATGGAAAGACTTTTTCAATACGATCGGGATTAAAGAACGAGAAAATCATCAGTGTCAGAGGAATCTGATGCCATTGTGGTATCGGAAACATATGACAGAATTTCAGTAATTTTCAGTTTTATAATTGTTCTTCCCCTAAATATTTCATGAACGCTTCACACCCTTCGACTACATCTCTGTATGTATCGTCAAAATTCCCTGTATACCATGGATCTGCGATGTCTCTTGGATGTTTGGAATAGTCTAATAACAGATGAATCTTTCCATCTGGGTCACCACCTGTAATACGATTCATATTTCTTAGATTCCATGCATCCATACCGATAATATAATCGTATTCTTTGTAATCTTGTTTTGTCATCTGGATGGCACGGTGTTTTAGGACTGGGATTCCTTCCTGTCTTAGTTTATTTACCGTTCCATAATGTGGTGGATTACCGATTTCTTCTCTGCTCGTTGCAGCAGAGTCGATGTAAAATTTGTCTTTTAGTCCTTGATCGTTTACCATGTGTTGGAAAACAAATTGGGTCATTGTGCTTCGGCAGATATTGCCGTGGCAGATGAATAACACTTTTATCTTGCTCATTTTATCTCCTTATATCTTCTCAAAGCCTTGTAAATACTGGCTTTCCAGCATTCATACACGTCTCTTTGAAATCATATTCTACCTCCAAGGGGACGCAACATGATATTGTTAGTATATCACGTTGTCTCCACCTCGAACATCTCCTTTTTTTATTTTTTCATCTTTGTCTTTTTATATTGCACTAAGTGTATCTACAAATCGTTCAAATCTTTCTTGATCTGCACACGGTTTTCGTTCCACAACAGATATTCTGCATTGGGACTATCGCTCAGAGGGTAAAATACAGTGATCAAATGCAAAAAAACAGCTATAAGACTCCATTTTTGAAATCTTATAGCTTTGCTATACATGATATTAAGTTGTTATTCAATATTTGGATTTCCAACGGATTAGCCGTTTGTTGTTAAATTTCTTACATCTTTCCACCATAAACAGGGAAAATTCCACTGTCACCATAGCTCTTAATTTTTTTAAAATTCTTTAACAGTTCCATGTCTTCAGCACTAATTTGAAAATCTAATTGGGCATTACTCTTCATATGTTCAGGATTACCTGTTTTTGGCAAAGAAATTGCACCAAGCTGAAGCGTATATCTAATGCAGAGCTGTGGAACAGTCACACCATACTTCTTTGCAATCGTAGTTATCTCTGGTTGATTCAATATTTCACCATGCGCAATTGGTGAGTATGCTTCCACAACAATACTATTCTTCTGGCAATATTCTACTAACTCCATCGGCGTATTACTAATGTGGAGAAGAATCTGATTTACCATTGGCTTAATCTTTGCTGTTTCAAGAAGACTTTCAATATCTTCAATTAGAAAATTGGAAACTCCAATTGCCTTAAGTTTTCCTGCCATATAAGCATCCTCAAGAGCTTTCCATGCTGCTCGATTTCCCTCTACATATCTGTCTTCGCACTGATTAACCTTCGCCCACGGCTGCGGACTGTGAATAATCATCATATCAAGATAATCCAATCCCATCTTTTCAAGTGTTTCATTGATTCCTGCCATCGCTTCCTCATAGGTTTTATGCTCTGCGGCAACCTTTGATACAACAAACAACTCATTACGCGGAATACCACAGGTTCTTACTCCTTCACCAACGCCACGCTCATTTCCATATGCCTGTGCAGTATCAATATGTCTATATCCAATCTCTACTGCTGCTTTTACAGCGTCAGCAACCTTATCATCATCAATAAACCAGGTTCCAAGACCAAGCTGTGGAATTTTTACTCCATTATTCAATACAATATTTCTATCAAAC
>ENA-ORUA01001313-ORUA01001313.1-human-gut-metagenome-genome-assembly--contig:-NODE-1313-length-22928-cov-7.354829_pt1 | contig 22928 bp, 15 predicted proteins | sample MGYA00242076_ERZ509201 | MGnify/ENA primary metagenome ERZ509201 (study PRJEB26280, sample SAMEA2338863) | human gut metagenome | biome: human gut; feature: human-associated habitat; material: faeces...
GTCAATGTGCTTATGCTGCTGCGAAAGAAGGCAAAAGACGGCTTGTAAGAGTTGCGGCTACAGAATGGGGTAAGGATGGAATTAACACTAATGTAATCTGCCCACTTGCATGGACAGCACAGCTTGAGAACTTTGAAAAGGCTTATCCACAGGCATTCAAAGAAAACGTTAAAATGCCACCAGCAGGTCACTATGGTGATGTTGAAAAAGAAATCGGACGAGTATGTGTTCAACTTGCGTCAGAAGATTTCAAGTATATGAACGGTGAAACAATTACACTTGAAGGTGGTATGGGACTTCGCCCATAATATAAATTATGAATAAAGATAATGTAAAGATAGGTAAATTTAATGATAAACATATTGCACAGATGGTAGAGTTATGTAAAGAGCTTGTACCGGGTGAGTGTAGTATAAGTAACTTTGAAGCGAATTATAATAAGATAAAAGATAAAGATAATTATTATATTGTAGAAGCTTCAATTGATGATAAGCTTGTTGGCACAGCAATGGGCTGTATTATAACGGCATTAGATGGGAACTTTATGGTTGTTGAAAATGTTATTGTATCACAAGATTTAAGAGGGCTTGGCGTTGGCAAAAAGATAATGCAGGAGCTTGACAATTATGCACATGACAACAACTGTGAGTATTCTATTCTTGTATCGTCAGGTTTTAGAAAAAATGCTCATAAGTTCTATGAAAGCATAGGTTATAATGACGATGTAAGAGGCTTTAGAAAGAATTATTAATTACTTATAGCAATATTTTTTTGATAAAAGTTTATTTAAAAGAAATTTGCTGTAATATTTATTTCACTTTTGACAAATAAATATTTTTGTGATACTATCCATTCATAAAATTTATGTGGATTTTTCTAGATGCGTATATTAATTGATTTTAATATAGTTCTATTTTCGCCACATGGCTGTTAAATAGCAGTCATGTGGCTTTTTTGCGTCATAAAATCTAAATTAAGAAAAAGATAGGAGAAAACATGGACCAGAGTTATATGAAAAAAGATAAGATATTACCATTACTTTTAAAAATGGCACTTCCAATGGTAATATCAATGATGGTTAATTCACTTTACAACATTGTGGACAGTTTATTCGTAGCAAAATTAAGTGAAAATGCAATGACAGCATTATCGCTTGTATTTCCAGTACAAAATCTTATCAATTCAGTTATGGTAGGGTTTGGAATAGGAATTAATTCTTTAATATCATTTTATATGGGTGCTCAAAATAATAAAATGGCAAATAAAGCTGCAAGTCAAGGAATGTTTCTTGCAACTATTCATGGCGTTATCTTTACAGTGGTAAGTATAATTATTATGCCATCATTTTTAAAGCTGTTTACATCAGATACAGATGTTATTAATTTAGGGGTGCAATACTCAAATATTGCGTTTGCATTTTCAGTAATACTTGCATGGGAACTTGTGTTTGAGAAGACATTTCAAGCAGTAGGAAGAATGAAGGTTTCTATGGTGTGTATGATGACAGGGTGTATTGTAAATATAGTACTTGACCCGATAATGATATTTGGAATAGGCTTTATTCCAGTAATGGGAATACAAGGGGCGGCGTTAGCTACCGGAATAGGACAGACAACGTGCGCAATTATGTATTTAGTATTGTATAAACTAAGACCAATACCAGTAAAATACAAACGACAGTATATAAAGCTTGAAAAAGGTATATGTGGTAAATTGTACTCAGTAGGAATACCAGCTAGTCTTAATATGGCACTTCCATCACTTCAAGTATCAGTACTTAACATTATTTTGTCATCATATTCTCAAGTTTATGTATTTATATTAGGAGTATACTATAAACTTCAAACTTTCCTTTATTTGCCAGCAAATGGTGTAGTACAGGGAATGAGACCACTTATTGGGTATAATTATGGAGCGGGCGAGCATAAAAGAGTTCATAAAATATATAATACGGCACTTGCTCTAGTAGTTGCAATAATGGCAGTTGGTACTATTTTATGCTTAAGTATACCAACAAAGCTTATTGCGTTATTTACAATAAATACTGATACTATCAACATAGGAGCTATAGCACTTCGCATTATAAGTGCAGGCTTTATAGTATCTACAGTATCTGTTGTATCATCTGGCGCATTAGAGGGACTTGGAAAAGGTATGCCATCACTTATTATTTCACTTTGCAGATATGTAATTATAATGCTTCCGGTAGCATTTATAGCAAGTCTTATATATGGAGCAAATGGAGTTTGGAACGCCTTTTGGGTAACAGAGCTTATAAGTGCTATTATAGCTCATATACTATTTAAGCGAGTTAAATAAGAGATTAATTGATAAAAGTTAAATAATGGTATATCATATTATAGTCAACAAATAAAACAAGAAAGGACTATATAATGATACAGTTAAAGGCAGACGCTACAATTAAAGCAGCATTTAATAAGACAATAAATGTAATGGGGGCAGATATTGAGTGGCTTGAAATTATTGTAATTAAGAATAACAATATTATTCTGCCTGGTAAAAGAAGGTCACTTGTATTTAGTTTTGACAATAGAAAAGTGGTAAATACTATTGTTGATATGGATTTTAACGTGGATAATGCAAGGCTTATGTGTAATAATGCCTTACTTGAAAATGCGTTTAATGTTTTATTGTATATTTTTGGAAAATGGAACCAAATAAAGGGACTTACAGTTAATCAAAATTACAAGCAGTTAAAGAAAATTTTAGATAATGTATTTTCTGAAATTAACGTAACAGCTGAACTTGAAAAAGATAAGTGCAGATTTTATTCTAATGGAATACTTCTTGTATATGAAGATGTTATTCAACTTATTCTTGATAAGATGAGAAATGTAAAGCCAACTATAAAAAATGGCAGAGATGAAGATATTGACAAAGAAGATGAAGACATTGAAGAAGTAGTTGAAAAAAACGAAAAAGATGCTGACACCTCTAAAAGAAAAAAGATGGGACTATGGCACAATATGGTCTGGAAAAAGGATAAGAAGTCGTTTAAATATAGCGAATTATCGAAAAAAGAACGAGATAGAAAAAGACTAGGAAAAGGCTTTTATGCTTCTCCTTATAAATGTCCTATATGTGCAGGGGTACTGTATATGACAGTTTATCCACAAGGGACTGAAAAGAAAATAGAAACAGATGAGGGAAATGTATATCTTGCAAGAGCTTATACTTGTAATGAATGTACAGTATTTTTTACGCCAAGACCTGATTTACTCTTAGCAGAGGGTGATATATATAAGCTTGATTTTGATGGCGATGAAGAAGCTTACGAAGATTACATAGACGTAATGGGAAAGGCTGGCAGGAGAGTATCTAACTGTAACTTTAATGTATATGAAGCTGATTATGAGCCAATGACACCAGAGCAAGTTGAACAAGAGGAGCAAGAAAGAGAACAGCTTGATAAACGTATGCTTTCAGAAGTGTGTGACGATATTAAGAGTCACCCAGATGCAGAGATTTTTCAGTTAAATGCTAGAATGGACGCAGACTTTTATTCTAACAAAAATTCAAAAAAATACGGCCCAGTTATAGAAAAAGAAACGAAAAGACGTAATCTTTTGTCAGGAGATATTAAGAAGTTCTTTAAAAAGCATTTTGAACTTGACAGTATGATAAAGTATGGAAAAAAGAAAAAGAAACGCCATAGAAATTATTCTGATGTTGAAAATGATATAAGTGCTGATGATAATACAATAAAAGTTGCTGATGGTGTAAATAATATTGATAGTAAAGCTAATTCAGATGTTGAAAAAATCGGACATAGCGATATATCTGAAAACAACAGTAAAATAAATAATTCAGATAGTAGTGATAATGATGTACAGACAGAAAAGGATGTTAAAAAAAGAGCCAATAATAAAAAACATTTGACACAAACTGCGTTAAAAGGTGATGATAAAAAGTTTATAACTGATATAGCTAAAATGTCAGAAAAAGAAATAAAAAACTTTGGTGAAGATATTGTAAATGATAGTGCCCTTGATGATAATTTTAAGAAAAAATATAAGACATTGTCTGATAAGATGCTAGAAAAGAAACAAGAAAAAGACATTGCTCAAAAAATAGTTTCTGTAAAAGAAGCTGGATATAATGAAATGGTGCAGGCTTATAAAGATATTTCTAAAAAAGATTGTGTTGACAAAATAAAAAAGCCATTTCTTCAAACACTTTTTAACTGGCTTAATGGCAAAAGAAAGAAAGAGCTTGAAGAATTAACAAAAGAAATACCACAAAGAATTACTAGAAAACAGTATAATGAATATAAAGAAAAAATAAAGGGATATTCAAATAATTCTTTATATAATATGTTGTCAGATAATGATAGTTCTTATGAAGCTATGAAAAGTAATATAGGAAATAATAAAGAAGACATTTCTTTAGTTTATGAAAATAAGCTAGACCAATTGTGGAAAAATTCACAAATTAATGATATTAAGAATATAATAAACAATGTTGACAATTCGATAAGGGATATTTATGATGTACTGCTTAATGGAGATTATGATAGTGATGTATCAGAGCCATTTATAAATAAGTACCACGAAAAGTTAAAAAAGCAAGATACAATAGCAATAGAGCAGATTTGTCCTGATTTGGCAAAGTTAAGTTTTGATGAGGCTATAGATGCTTATGAGAAAATATCACAAGAGCCATTTCTTCCAGAGCTTAAAGTTGATATTTTAGGGAAAATAACAGACCATCTTGAAGAATTAAAAAAAGAGGAGTGTAAAAGTCTTATAGAAAAATTCGCAAAAGATATGGACTATAATGATAGTTACGACAATTTATATATGTGTAAACTTGATGATGATGAAGAATATGCTGTGGACAATGCAATGTCATCATATGCAGGGCTTAATCAATTTGAATATCCTATAACAGTTTGTGACACTTCAAGGACTTCTAATGGAAAGAAAGGCTTTGTCTTAACACCAGATAATATTTACTACAGTCAAGGCTTGTCGTCTGGTGTGTTAAATGTCAGGGATATTAATGACATTTATATAGAAAAGGGACTGTTATCTAAAGGTGTATTTGTGGATTATGCAGGTGTTGGTAAAGTGAAAATATCATCAATTCCAAAGTTTTCATCAGGTGAACAGATGGTGCAGCATTTTGTAAGCTCGCTTAAGGATTTTATAGAGTACTTAAAAGAAAAGCCAATTTCTAGAAGCATTGAGTATCTTGCAAAAGAAGAACGTGAAGTTATATGTTGCGTAAGATGTGGCTATATATTTGACGCAGAAAAGGGTAATGTGTGCCCTAAATGTGGAAATATTAACGAAGTCTGAAATTTATAATATTTATTATTGCAGGCGCTACTAAAAGTTGTTAATATAATTACAAATTAATGTACATAAGATTATTTTACATGTGTTTAGATAAAACTAATGTCAGGAGGTAAATTTTATGTCAGTACAGGATTATCAAAGTGCATTAAAAATAGGAAAGAAAGAGTACCATGCGTGTGTATACAAGGGCAAGTATCCATATTTACCAGTTCTTGAAAACCTTGTTGATGAGTCAGCTATTGACTCAGAAGTTAGCTTAGGTCAAGACCAGATACCTTTAAGGCTTGTTGTAGGAACTTGTAATGTAGGAAGAACTAACGCATTTGCAGATAATTTTATGCCAATACTTGACTGGGGAACAGAGTTTGCAGCTAAGTGGGCAAGTTTAAGTGATAGTCAAAAAAACGAAGGTATAAGAGACCCTATCAAAGTGTATGAGTATATGAACAAATTCTATGTACTTGAAGGAAATAAACGAGTAAGTGTACTAAAGTATTTTAATGCTGTAACTGTTACAGCGGAAGTAATAAGAAAAGTGCCGAAAAAAAGCGATGACCCAGATATAAAGATTTATTATGAATTTATGGATTTTTATAACTGTACAAAGTTAAATGATATATATTTTAGTAATGTGGGAAGTTTTCCAACACTTATGGAGCTTGCAGGCATTAAAAAAGGTGTGCCAATGGAAGAATATGCGAAGCAAGACCTTGTCGCAAGTTTTATAACATTTAAAAATGCGTTTGAAATGCGTGGAGGAGATAAGTTTGATTATCCAATAGGTGACGCATATTTAAGATTTATTCATATTCATGGATATGATTGTGTTAAGAATATGTCACCTGCCGAGATGTCAAAAAATGTTGCAAAGACTTGGGCAGAATTTGAACTTCTTGCAGAAAATAGTGCAGTTGATTTAAAGATGGACCCAGCTAATGCGCCTAAAAAGAATATATTAAGTTATCTTTTACCAAAATCAGGAAGTGGCAATAAGAAGCTTAAGATTGGTTTTGTATACGATAAAACACCACAAGAGTCAGAATGGTGTTATGCACATGAGCTTGGAAGACAGTATATAGAAGATACATTTGGCACACAACTTGAAACAACAAGTATAACTAATGTTGAACCAGAAAAAGATGATAGTAATGCAATTGAAACACTTATAAAAGACAACGCAGATATGATATGTGTAACATCACCGGCTATGATTATGGCAAGTCTTAAAGCGGCGATTGCACACCCAGAAGTTAAGATACTTAACTGTTCTCTTAATACTTCTCATAAGTATATAAGAACATATTACGCAAGAATGTATGAAGCTAAGTTTTTAATGGGAATTATTGCAGGAGCATTGTCAGATAATTCAAAGATAGGATATGTAGCAGGGTATCCAGTGTATGGAGAAATGTCAAATATTAATGCTTTTGCACTAGGAGCAAGGTTTGTCAATCCTAAAGCTAAGATTTATCTTGAATGGTCATGTGTAAAGAATAATGACTATAAGAAAAAGTTTGAAGAACAAGGTATAAAAGTTATTTCAGATAGAGATATGATAACTCCACAGTGTAGTACAAGAAAGTTTGGACTGTATTATGTAACAAGTCAAAATCATACACAACACCTTGCTATGCCTGTATGGCATTGGGGTGTATTTTATGAAAAGCTTATACAAAGTGTAATGAGTGGTTCTTGGAATAAGGAAGAAGATGAAGATAACATCAAGGCACTTAATTATTGGTGGGGAATGTCAGCAGGTGTAATTGATGTTATATATTCAAGTAAATTACCAACAGAAACTAAAAGAATTGTTAATGTGTTTAAAGATATAATAAGTAAAGGTGATTTTGAGTTATTTGAAGGTGAGCTTTATGACCAGAATGGTGTACAAAAGAATAAAGAGGGAAATGTATTAACACCAGAGCAGATTATTACAATGAATTGGTTGCTTGAAAATGTTATTGGCGAAGTCCCAACTACCGACATTATGGAAGATGACGCAGAAAACATTATAAAGGCGCAAGGCATTATATAACAAAATTTTTTAATAAAGTAGTACACTCATCTTAATAAAGACAAGTCATCACGCCCACTTATTGTTTTTTACAGATAAGTGGGGACTTGATAGTGTTAAAGAACTGCTTGGAAATGAGGAGAATTATGAAAATACTGATACTTGCTGATGTGGAATCAAAGTATCTGTGGGATTATTTTGAAAAAGAAAAGTTAGAAGGAATTGATTTGATATTGTCAGCAGGAGATTTAAAGCCACAATATTTATCTTTTCTTGCTTCATTTGCAAAAGTGCCAATACTATATATAAGAGGCAATCACGATGATTGTTACAGTGATACACCACCGGAAGGGTGTATCTGTATAGAGGACAAGATTTATGTTTATAATGGACTAAGGATTATGGGACTAGGGGGTTCTGTAAGATATAAAAAGGGAGTTAATCAGTATACACAGATACAGATGAAGCACAGGGTATCAAGAATGTGGTTTCAATTAAAGAAAAATAAAGGGATTGATATTCTTTTAACACATTCACCGGCAGCAGGAATAAATGATGGCAAAGACCATGTACATAAAGGTTTTGAAGCATTTAATACAATTCTTGATACATATAAACCAAAGTATTTTATACATGGACATGTTCATAAAACATATCAGTCTGATTTTGTACGAGAGATGAAATACAAAGATACAACAATAGTAAATGGATATGAGTGGTATATAATAGAAGTATGATATATTTTTAATATATAAATTTAATATAAAATAAAGATATCAGTTATATTTGTGTGATATAAATAAGAAAACTTGTTTAATTATATCATACAAATATAACTGATTTTGTTTTTTATGTGAGCAACGAGTCAAAGTCTGTGCTTGCACAAGACCTTAACTACTGTTGCGATAACTTGAGAAATTCGTGAAGTGTGTTTTTCATAGTTATTGGTGTATTTGTATACTATTAATATTTTAATTATAAATATGTAAAAAGTGGTAATAAGTATTATTTTGTAAAAAACAGTTGTTGTACAAGCCTCTTTTATGCTAATATAGTAAAGCATAAAATTATTTTGGAGGTTTCTAATGAAGAAAGACGAATTTAAGCCGTATGTTCCGGCTGACAAGATTACGCCTGAATTTACAGTTACATCTGTTATAATGGGTGTTCTTTTGGCAATTATTTTCGGTGCAGCCAATGCTTATCTTGGTTTGGGAGTTGGTCTTATTTGATCTGCTTCCATTCCGGCAGCAGTTATTTCAATGGGTGTCATTCGTGTAGTTATGAAAAAAGACTCTATCCTTGAAAGTAATATGGTACAGACTATAGGTTCTGCTGGTGAGTCACTAGCAGCAGGTGCTATATTTACACTTCCTGTTTTGTTTTTGTGGGCAAAAGAAGGAATTACAGAAAAACCTAGTCTTTTAACAATATCACTTATAGCACTTTTTGGTGGTGTGTTAGGTGTGTTATTTATGGTGCCATTAAGAAATGCACTTATTGTAAAAGAACATGGTGTGTTACCATATCCAGAAGGAACTGCTTGTGCAGAAGTCCTTCTTGCAGGTGAAGAAGGTGGTGCAAGTGCAAAGTCAGTATTTGCAGGACTTGGACTTTCAGCATTATTTAAGTTTGTAGTTGATGGTTTAAAGGTTATTCCTGGTGTTATAACAGCACCTATTAAGTCATTAAAGACTGAATTATCAGCAGAGGCATATCCTGCGCTTCTTGGTGTTGGTTATATTTGTGGACCTAAGATTGCTTCTTATATGTTTGCTGGTGGTGTATTAGGTTGGTTTGTACTTATTCCAGCTATTATAACATTTGGTGGAAGCACAATACTTTATCCGGGAACAAAGACTATTGCAGAAATGTATGCGACAGGCGGAGCTTCTGCTATTTGGAGTAGTTATATTCGTTATATCGGTGCTGGTGCTGTTGCAACAGGTGGTATTATCAGCCTTATCAAGTCACTTCCTTTAATAATAAGAACATTTGCTGATGCAATTAAAGGTATTAAAGGTGGTAGTGGACAGACAGCAACAGCTCGTACAGACAAAGACCTTGATATGCGTATAATCGGTATTGGTGTATTAGTAATTATTGTTGCTATATGGATTTTACCAGAAATACCAGTATCTCCACTTGGAGCTGTACTTATAGCTTTATTTGGTTTCTTCTTTGCTACAGTATCATCAAGAATGGTTGGTATTGTAGGAAGTAGTAATAACCCTGTATCAGGTATGGCTATTGCTACATTGTTATTCTCAACACTTTGTTTAAAGGCAACTGGGGATAATGGCGCTCATGGAATGACAGGAGCAATTGCAATTGGCTCTGTTATTTGTATCGTTGCTGCAATGGCAGGTGATACATCACAAGATTTAAAGACAGGTTATATTCTTGGTGCAACACCTATGAAACAGCAGATTGGTGAATTAATTGGTTCAGTAGTTTCTGCTTTTACAATTGGTGGTGTACTTATTCTTCTTGACAGTGCATGGGGTTTTGGTACAACTGAGCTTTCAGCACCACAGGCTACACTTATGAAGATGATTATTGAAGGTGTTATGGACGGAAATCTTCCTTGGGCTTTAGTATTCATCGGTGTATTTATAGCTATAGTTATTGAAATACTTGGACTTTCAGTTCTTCCAGTTGCAATTGGTTTATACCTTCCTCTTGAACTTTCATCTACAATTATGATAGGTGGTATTATTCGTTGGTTCGTAGACAAGAAAAAGAGCAACAAAGAAGAAAATTCTGATGCAAATAGTGGAATTTTATTCTGCTCTGGTATGATTGCGGGAGAAGGTCTTGTAGGTATTCTTCTTGCTATATTTGCAGTATTTGGTATTGCAGATAAGATTGATTTATCAGGAGCAATTGATACAGGCATTATTGGCGGAATTGTATTAATGGTTGTTATGGTTTTATGTATTTTAAAGTCAGCATTGTGGAGTAAAGATGGCAAATAAGACAAAGAACAATTCTTTAAAGAATTATCTGGATTATATACCGGTTCATAATGATAAATATTCATATACAGTATCAGATACGGGTGAAGTAACTATTTTTATGGAAAATAAAGGCGCATTTAATAAGATAGCTCAAGTGTGTTTTAAAAAGCCAAAGGTTTCACAAATTCACCTTGATGAAATGGGTAACTTCATTTGGGTGCTTATGGATGGAAAGCGCACTGTATATGATATTTCACAACTTGTAAAAGAGCATTTTGGCGAAAAGGCAGAACCTCTTTACAACCGTCTTGTACAGTATATAAGAAATTTAGAAAGTTATGGCTTTATTACATTGAAATATTCAGAGTAGTAAAGTAATAAGTAAAGCAGATATTTGCAATTTGTTTTGACATTTTCTTAAATGTTGGAAAGTAATTAGCTGTTGCAATAAGTATATTGTATACAAAAGTATTATTAATAATATTCTTTTGTGTATATTACTTATTGCAACAGCTTTTTAATTTACACGAACAACAAGTCAAAATCTGTGTTTGCACAAGACCTTGACGAAGGCGTGTAAACTATTAGAAACTTGTGGAGCGCATTTCTTATAGTTTATATTAACAAAGTTAAAATTAGTGTTTGTAAAAAACTTGAGTCATAATAATTTTAGGAATTTGCAAAGTGTGTTTTTCATAGTTTACTTTATATGATAGAAATGTGTAACTATTTTTAGAATATTTAAAAAATTAAAAAAATATAAAGTTTTTCTACAAAAAGTGTTGCAATAAATAGGTATGTATGATAATATCCTTAAATAGAAAAAGACAAATGTACGCCACAGAAAGACAAATGGCAAAACTGTCTTTTAACACTACAATAAGTAATAGTGTGATAAGCAAGTAGTCAAGCAGTTTGCGAATGTCTACTTGACTAAAATAAATTTTACTAAAAAGGGAGAAAAGAAAAATGAGTGATAAATTAAAAGTTGGTATTCTTGGTGGAACAGGTATGGTTGGTCAGAGATTTATTACATTACTTGAGAACCACCCTTGGTTTGAAGTAGTATTAGTTGCAGCAAGTGGCCGTTCAGCAGGTAAGCCTTACGAAGAAGCTGTTGAAGGTCGTTGGAAAATGCAGGCAGCTATGCCAGAATTTATTAAGAAAATGCCAGTTTATGATATGGATAAAGATTTTGATGAAATAGTATCAAAGGTTGATTTTGTATTCTGTGCCGTTAATATGCCAAAGGATGAAATCAAGGCTCTTGAAGAAAGATATGCAAAGGCAGAAGTTCCAGTTGTTTCAAATAACAGTGCTAACCGTTGGACAAAAGATGTTCCTATGGTTGTACCAGAAATCAATCCAGAACATCTTCAAGTTATAGAAGCTCAGAAGGAAAGACTTGGAACTAAGAGAGGCTTTATCTGTGTTAAGCCTAACTGTTCAATTCAAAGCTACACACCAGCTCTTAATGCTTTAAAGGAATTTGGTCCTAAGCTTGTTGTTGCTACAACATATCAGGCTATTTCTGGTGCTGGTAAGACATTTGAACAGTGGCCAGAGATGGTTGAAAATATTATCCCTTATATCGGTGGAGAAGAAGAAAAGAGCGAAAAAGAACCTTTAAGACTTTGGGGTAAGGTTGAAAATGGCGAAATTATTCCAGCTACAGAGCCAGTTATTACTTGTCAGTGTATAAGAGTTCCAGTTCTTGATGGACATACAGCAGCAGTTTTTGTTAATTTTGAAAAGAAGCCAACTAAGGAACAGATTATTGAAAAGTGGACAAGCTTTAAGGGATTACCACAGGAACTTGACCTTCCTAGCGCACCAAAGCAGTTTATTCAGTATCTTGAAGAAGATGACCGTCCACAAGTTAAGCTTGATGTTAATTATGAAAATGGTATGGGAATTTCTCTTGGTCGTTTAAGAGAGGACTCTGTATTTGATTATAAGTTTGTTGGTCTTTCACACAACACATTAAGAGGAGCAGCAGGCGGAGCAGTTCTTATCGCTGAACTTCTTAAGGCACAAGGTTATATTACAGCTAAATAATTAATAAGTTGTAGTTGATTTTTTGATATTTATTTTAATATATGTATACATAAAGGCTGTGTAATATTATATAAGGAGTTATCTGTTTATATAATATTTCACAGCTTTTTATATAAGACGAATTTTCGTATTTTGCACTTTTAAGGTTTTGAAGGATATCATTGTTGGATAAATCATTCACACACCAGTAAAAGTACATTTATCTACATTTGTATGCCATTATCGAACAAGTGTGTTCGCTACTGTCATACAAATATAGGTAAATGTTCTTTAAATGGTGCATTTCATTGATTTATCTAACACTGATATCTTATGGAAGCATATTAGTGCAAAATACAAAAATTCTAGTTTGTGAGTGAAATTTTAGTTTATTATTTATTAAGTAAGTCACACATTTATATTGAAAAAGGTGATAAGAGAGTGTCGAGTGAGTGATTATTGTTTTGAATATTTTTATTGCGTATTTGGTTAAAATCAGTTATCATTATTAAAAATAATAAGATGGAGATTTTTAGTTATGGGTAAATCTGTGTTTATTGCAGAAAAACCGAGTGTTGCGCAAGAGTTTGCTAAGGCACTTCACAGTGATTTTAAAAGAAAAGACGGCTTTTTGGAGTCTGATAAATATATTGTTACATGGTGCGTAGGTCATCTTGTTACGATGAGTTATCCAGAAGAATACAATCCAGAACTTAAAAGATGGAGCTTTGATACATTGCCATTTCTTCCTAAAGAATGGAAATACGAAGTAATTCCTGCGGTTGAGAAACAATTTAACATAGTAAAGACACTTCTTACTCGTGATGATGTAGAAACTATATATGTGTGTACTGACTCGGGGCGAGAAGGAGAGTATATATATCGACTTGTAGAACAGATGGCAGGTGTAAAACAAGCTAACAAGAAAGAAAAAAGAGTGTGGATTGACTCTCAAACAGAAGAAGAAATATTAAAAGGAATAGAAACAGCTAAAGATTTATCTGAATATGACAATCTATGTGCTTCGGCATATCTTAGAGCAAAAGAAGATTATCTTATGGGAATTAATTTTTCAAGAGTTCTTACATTAAAATATGGCAGAAACATTTCCAACTATCTAAAAACTGATAGAACAGTTATATCTGTAGGTCGTGTTATGACTTGTGTTTTAGGAATGATAGTAAGGCGTGAAAGAGAAATAAGAGCCTTTGTAAAAACACCATTTTTTAAGGTAATAGCAACTACACAGGGAGAAGCTGTATTTGACGCAGAGTGGAAAGTTAATGAAAAAAGTGTATATGCGGGAACACCATTTTTATATAAAGACAATGGCTTTAAAGAGAAAGAAAAGGCAGAGGAGCTTGTGAAAATGTTATCAGAGCCAAAGCCTATTAAAGCAGTTGTTGAAAAAATTGAAAGAAAAAAAGAAGTTAAAAATCCGCCACTTCTTTATAATCTTGCCGAAATACAAAATGAGTGTTCAAAGCTTTTTAAGATAAGTCCGGATGAAACACTTAATATAATTCAACAGCTTTATGAAAAAAAGCTAGTAACGTATCCAAGAACAGACGCAAGAGTTTTGTCAACAGCCGTTTGTAAAGAAATTCACAAAAATATTGGTGGGTTGCTTAGATATGAGAAAGTAGCTCCATTTGTAGAAAATATATTGTCAAATGGTATGCAAAAAAATATTGCTAAGACACGTTACTGTGATGACAAAAAGATTACAGACCACTATGCAATAATCCCGACAGGGCAAGGGCTTAACAATCTAAAGACACTTTCACAGACAGCAGTTAAGACATATGAGATTATTGTAAGAAGATTTTTAAGTATATTTTATCCTGCGGCACAGTATAGTAAAGTAGGAATAACTCTTAATATTAAAAATGAAACATTTACATCTTCATTAAGAGTGCTTGTAAGTGAAGGCTATCTTGAAGTAGCAAAGAACTCCTTTTCAAAGCAAAAGTTAGATGAAGCAAATGAAGTAAAAGATACAAAAAATGACAATGCTTTATTTGAGGTATTGAAAAAGTGCAAAAAAGGAGATATTATAGACATCGGTAGTTTTGATATTAAAGAGGGTGAAACGTCACCACCTAAGCGTTATAATTCAGGTTCAATTATTCTTGCGATGGAAAATGCAGGTCAATTAATTGAAGATGAAGAATTAAGAGCGCAGATTAAAGGGTCGGGTATTGGAACGAGTGCAACAAGAGCAGAGATATTAAAAAAGCTCAACAAAATTCAATACATAGCTACTAATAATAAGACTCAAACTATAACACCGACATTGTTAGGCGAGATAATTTATGATGTAGTGGAAAGTTCAATACATCAGCTTCTCAATCCAGAGCTTACGGCAAGCTGGGAAAAAGGACTTAATTATGTAGCAGAGGGAAGTATATCTTCCGATGAATATATGCAGAAGCTAGAGGGCTTTGTGCAAAGAAGAACTATGGCAGTTATGGGACTTAGAAACCAGTCACAGTTAATAACAATGTTTAATGCTTCAGCGAAAAACTATAAATTATAAACAATTGAAAGGTAAATGGTAATTATATGTGTGGAGTAGTAGGATATGTTGGCGATAGAGATTGTGCAGACGTATTAGTTAATGGTCTTTCAAAGCTTGAATATAGAGGTTATGACTCAGCAGGTATTGCTGTATTTGACAAAGGTACAATTAAAGTAGAAAAGTGTAAAGGTAGACTTCTTAATCTAGTTGAAAAGATGGAGCAAGAGGGAAAACCACATGGTCACTGTGGAATTGGTCATACAAGATGGGCAACACATGGAGAACCATCTGATATCAATTCACACCCACATGGCAATAAAAGAGTAACTATAGTACATAACGGTATTATTGAAAATTATAAGCAGATTAAAGATTTTCTTATAGATGAAGGATATAGTTTTGTAAGTGAAACAGATACAGAAATAGTTGCAAAATTGCTTGATTATTACTATGTAGATGACCCTGTTGACACTATTATAAAGGTGTTATCAGACATTAAAGGCTCTTATGCGCTTGGTATTATGTTTAGAGATTATCCAGATAGAATATTTGCTGTAAGAAAAGACAGTCCGCTTATAGTAGGAGTTGGAGAAAATGAAAACTTTATAGCTTCAGATGTGCCGGCAATTATTAATTATACAAGAGATTATTATTTGTTAGAGCAAAATGAAATTGCTGTTGTAAAGAAAGATAGTATAGATGTATACAATATGCACAAAGAGCATATTAAAAAGGAGTTACACACAGCAGACTGGGACGTAGACGCAGCAGAAAAGGGCGGCTATGAACATTTTATGCTTAAGGAAATACATGAACAGCCAGCAGTTGTAAGAGATACAGTTAGCCCTAGAATAGTCAACAATGTGCCAGATTTTTCATCAGATAACATTGATATTTCAAAGCTTAAGAATTACAACAAGATATTTATTGTAGGCTGCGGAACAGCAATGCACGCAGGAATGGTCGGTAAGTATGTTATTGAAAAAATGGCAAGAATACCTGTAATTGTTGATATTGCGTCAGAGTTTAGATATAGAGACCCACTTATTACAGAAAATGATTTATTAATAGTAATATCACAGTCAGGAGAAACAGCAGATACTCTTGCTGTATTAAGACTTGCTAAGGAAGTTAATGCAGACACAATGGCTGTTGTAAATGTAGTTGGTTCATCAATTGCAAGAGAAGCTGATATGGTTGTATATACACACGCAGGCCCAGAGATATCAGTAGCTTCAACAAAGGCATATATGGTTCAGATATCAGTTATGTACTTAATCGCATTTGAACTCGCATATACAGCAGGTAAGATTAGCAAGGAACAGTGCGAAAAGTACACAGAAGAACTTTTAAACATTCCAGAAGTTATAAATGACGCACTTGAACTTAAAGACAACTGTTCTTTTGTAGCTTCAAAGCTTATGAATGCGGAGAGTCTTTTGTATATAGGTAGGGGACTTGATTATGCTTTAAGTATGGAGGGTTCTCTTAAGTTAAAGGAAATATCATACATTCATTCTGAGTCATATGCAGCAGGCGAATTAAAGCATGGAACTATTTCACTTATTACAGATGGTATGCCAGTTATAGCTGTTGCAACACAAAGTAGTCTTGTTGAAAAGACTATAAGTAATATCAAGGAAGTTAAAGCTAGAGGAGCTATGGTTATATTAATATGCAATGATGGACTTGAAGTAGGCGATGATGTAGCTGATTATATAATCAAGTTACCTAAAGTAGATGAATTATTAACACCAATGGTTGCCGCAGTACCACTTCAGCTTATAGCATATTATACATCAGTTCTTAAAGGAAATGATGTTGATAAGCCTAGAAATCTTGCTAAGTCAGTAACAGTAGAATAATTAATAAAAATAATTCCCAACTTATAATAAAGGTTGGGAATTAATTGAATACATTAATAAAAGTAAAATAATTTGTGCCATAGTACAGTGTTAAGAGTGGCAGAATGGAGATTATTATGGAAAATAATAGTGTAACGATTAAGGAATTATTTGACCTTAATGAAACGATTGCAGCTAAAATCTTTGACGGTTGTGTATATCCGTGGGAAGTTCTCTCAAAGATTAAAGAGTTTATTATAGAGCTTGGAAATACTTTACCAGAAGACGAGTACGAGAAAAAGGGTGAAAATATATGGATTGCTAAGAGTGCAAATGTATTTCCTACAGCATATATTAACGGCCCTTGTATCATAGGAAAAGACGCAGAAGTAAGACATTGTGCATTTATTAGGGGGAATGCAATTGTAGGTGAGGGTGCAGTAGTAGGTAATTCTACAGAATTAAAAAATGTAATTTTATTTAATAAAGTTCAAGTCCCACATTACAATTATGTTGGTGATTCCATTTTAGGCTACAAGGCTCACATGGGAGCAGGCTCAATAACATCTAATGTTAAGTCAGATAAGAAGCTTATTACTATTAAAGGAATTGACACTCCAATCGACACAGGTATTAAAAAAATCGGTGCATTTCTTGGTGACAATGTGGAAGTTGGTTGTGGAAGTGTCCTTAACCCAGGAACAATAGTTGGCAGAAATAGCAATATTTACCCATTATCAAGTGTAAGAGGTTGCGTTCCTAGTGGAAGTATCTATAAGAATAGGAATGAAGTTGTAGAAAAGCAATAGTTGTTTACTTGACCGCACATTAGTTAAAAAATATATAAATTAAATTATTATAAGTGGTCAGTTGAGATGTTGATGTAAAAAATGATAAAAAACTTGTAAAAATATTAAAGGGTCATTGACTATTTAATAAGTTTGTGAGAAAATAATCAAAGTACGGAATTGTAAGTACATTTTCAATTACGAAAGGAGTAATAAGATGATTTACACACAGGAAGTAGAAAATATGTGTCCAGTAGCACAGGGCGTTCATCATGGAGCAGCTCCAGTGCCTACAGAAGGAAAATGGGTACAGAATAAGAAAGTTGAAGATATTTCAGGTTTTACACATGGTGTTGGCTGGTGTGCTCCACAGCAGGGAGCTTGTAAGCTTACACTTAATGTTAAGGAAGGTATAATTCAAGAAGCATTAGTTGAAACTATTGGATGTTCAGGTATGACTCATTCAGCAGCTATGGCAGCAGAAATCCTTCCAGGTTTAACAGTTATGGAAGCATTGAACACAGACTTAGTTTGTGATGCTATTAATACAGCTATGAGAGAACTTTTCTTACAGATTGTTTACGGAAGAACTCAGAGTGCATTCTCAGAAGGCGGTCTTGCAGTTGGTGCTGGTCTTGAAGACCTCGGAAAAGGACTTCGTTCACAGGTTGGTACAATGTACGGAACACTTAAGAAAGGTCCTCGTTACCTTGAAATGGCAGAAGGCTATGTAACAGGTATCGCTCTTGATAAGAACAACGAAATCATTGGTTATAAGTTTGTAAGTCTTGGTAAGATGACTGACTTCATCAAGAAGGGTGATGACCCTAATACAGCTTATGAAAAGGCTTGCGGTCAGTACGGTAGAGTTGCAGATGCAGTTAAGATTATTGACCCTAGAACAGATGAAGAGGTTAAGTAAGGAGGAAACAAACAATGGCTTTATTTGAATCATATGAAAGAAGAATAGAACAGATTAATGCTGTATTAAACAGCTATGGAATTTCTTCAATTGAAGAAGCTGAAAAGATTACAAAGGATGCTGGATTAAACGTTTATGATATGGTAAAAGGTATTCAGCCAATTTGTTTTGAAAATGCTTGCTGGGCTTATACAGTAGGTGCAGCTATCGCTATAAAGAAGGGTGCTAGAAAGGCTTCAGAAGCTGCTGCTGCTATCGGTGAAGGTCTTCAGGCATTCTGTATTCCAGGTTCAGTTGCTGACCAACGTAAAGTAGGTTTAGGACATGGTAATCTTGGTAAGATGTTACTTGAAGAAGATACAGAATGTTTCGCTTTCTTAGCAGGTCATGAGTCATTTGCTGCTGCTGAAGGTGCTATCGGTATCGCTGAAAAGGCTAACAAAGTTCGTAAGACTCCATTAAGAGTTATCTTAAATGGTCTTGGTAAGGATGCTGCAAAGATTATTTCAAGAATTAACGGATTTACATTCGTTGAAACAGAAATGGACTATGCAACAGGCGAAGTTAAGGAAATCGAAAGAATTTCATATTCAGATGGACTTCGTTCAAAGGTTAATTGTTATGGTGCTAACGATGTAACGGAAGGTGTTGCTATCATGTGGAAGGAAAATGTTGATATCTCTATCACAGGTAACTCAACAAACCCTACAAGATTTCAGCATCCAGTAGCTGGTACATATAAGAAGGAAAGACTTGAAGCTGGTAAGAAGTACTTCTCAGTAGCTTCTGGTGGTGGTACAGGACGTACACTTCACCCAGATAACATGGCAGCAGGTCCAGCTTCTTATGGTATGACAGATACTATGGGACGTATGCACTCAGATGCACAGTTCGCTGGTTCATCATCAGTTCCTGCTCACGTAGAAATGATGGGTCTTATCGGTATGGGTAACAACCCAATGGTAGGCGCTACTGTTGCAGTTGCTGTTAGTGTTCAGGAAGCTGCTGATAATGGTAAGTTCTAATTAAAATCATAGTAAATATGCGGTTTAGAGGGCTTTTGGATATTTTCCAGGAGTCCTCTTTTTATGTCCTAAAATGAAGTCTACATATTAATACCAAGCAAAAGTCTACGAGAAGTCTACGGATTTTTTATTTAGACTTCAGATTATTGTAGACTTGTAAAATAACCATTAAGTACACGTCAAGTCCACATTCAAATAAAATGTGGACCTGCAAAATATTTGAGTTTCCGCATTTTGCATTTATTTACATTTCAAGGGATATCGTAACTTTATAAAACACTCACACACCAATTAAAGTACAATTATCAGCATTTGTATGTCCTTGTCGTACATAAATATACGCCACTGACATACAAATACTGACAATTATCCGTTAAATGGTGCATTCGAATGTTTTATAAATACAATACCATATGATAATATATCAAGATGCAAAATGCGAAAACTCAAGGCAAAATATACTTGAATAGTGACCCCATAGAAAAAAGTTCAGAGCTTAATGCTACAAGTGAACAGATATAAAATAATTTAATATTTTTTTAATAGATTTTATCAATAAAGTATGATATATTATTACAATTCATAAATAAACAATTATGACAAAAGAACAAAAATTGCAAAGGAAAGAAAAACTATCATGGAAAAGCTCAAAAAGCATATAAATAACTTAAAGGTTGCAGGAAAATTAAAAGTATATCGAATTACAGTGCTTGTTATGACATTATTTTTAGTGTTGGTGGCACTGATCTCGACATTAGTGATCCGTTCAAATATAGAGAAGATCACGGAGGTCTGGTCTCCGGCATTGGAATATCTGCAGGAATTGGAAACAATGACTGCGAAATACAGAATCAAACAGTATCAGCATCTGGTAGAATCAGATTTAGCAGTCATGAAATCCTGTGAAGAAGAAATTAAGAAGCTTGAGAATCAGATAAAAGATACCAATGCGAATTTGGATGCAATAATGTCTGCAGACAGAAAGGCAAAAAAAGGACAGGATGATTATGAGGTGGCAAGCGCTGCGTGGGAAGAATACAGGGCTGCTTCAGATGAGATTTTGCAGTTGAGCCGCGCTGGCAAACAGTCGGAAGCAGCGCAGCTGATGACGGGAAAGGTGTATGAAAAATATACGTTTTTTGCTGAGAAATTAACTTCATTGCGTGATGAGTTCCAGGTAGAATTAGATCAGGCAAAGGGCATGGCCAATATATGCATCATAGTCATATTTATTGTGATTGTGGCAGCGGGACTTGCGATTGCTGTAGTGACGACACTGATTGGAAATATCATTTCCAATTCCATTACAGAGCCGATAGAACAGATAGATGCAGCGGTTGCCAGTCTGCGCAAGGGTGAACTGTCTAATGTTGAAATGCTTACTTATGAATCAGAGGATGAGCTTGGCGATACTATCAGGAATCTCAAAGAAGCCATGGGTATTTTGGCAGATTATGTCAGTGAGATTTCTGGCGAGGTAAAGGCAATAGCGCAGGGTAACTTGACAAGAAATGGTGATGACATTACAGATTTCCTGGGAGATTTCTCTGAATTGAAGACATCACTTCTGTATATTCTGAAGCGCTTTAACAGTACCCTGACTGAGATCAGCAATCTGGCAGAACAGGTATCATCGAATGCATTTGAGGTGGAAAATGCATCAAAATCACTGGCGGACGGTGCAGCAGATCAGGCAGGAGTTATCGAGGAATTGAATGCCACTATTGACACTGTCGTGGATCTGGCTACAGATACAGCGAAGGAAACACAGAGTGCATCAGAACGTGTAAAAGTTTCTGCAAACAAAGCGAACGAAGAAAAAGAAAAAATGAATGAGCTGCTCATAGAAATGGAGCATATTACAGAAATCTCTAAAGAAATCGGTAATATTATCACAGATATCGAGGATATTGCTTCCCAGACCAAGCTGTTATCCCTGAATGCTTCCATTGAAGCTGCCAGAGCAGGAGAAGCTGGAAGAGGCTTTGCAGTGGTTGCTGATCAGATCGGCAAGCTGGCAGCAGACAGTGCAAAGTCTGCTGTAAATACGAGAGAACTGATCGATAATACCTTAGTGGAAATTGAAAAGGGTAATACGATAACAAGAACAACAGCAGACGCGTTCAATCATATCATTGCAGATATGGAGTCCTTTGCAGAGATGGCAGAGAAAACCATGGAGAAAGCCAACTCTCAGGCAGAGTCCCTGGAGCAGATTGGACAGGGAATTGAACAGCTGTCCAGCGTGGTACAGGGTAATGCTGCATCCTCAGAAGAGAATACTGCAATCAGTGTTAATCTGGCAGAGGGAGCAGCCAAGATGCATGAACGCGTGAATATCTTTAAGTTATTCTAGAAAAGATGAAGTCATAAAGGTAGTGTATGAGGATGACCGCAGGATGCTTACAAAGCATCCTGCGGATTATAATGAGAGCTATAGATACCGCGGATGTCCTTTAAAGTCTGAGCTGTATATCTTAAAAAGAAAAGAATAAATAAGCCAGTAAGGATTATCACATAAGCTATTTGAACTAACCGTTCAGATGGCTGTTTTTTTACTCTTTTGGGGTAATGGATACAAAATGCGGAAACTCAGGGAAATAGAATATTGCAAATTTACCGCAACATGCTAATATAAAACAATCATATGTATACCATTATACAATAAGCTGTGAATATTATATATTATTATAATACTGTAAGAGATTATAGTTATATTATGGTATAGATATGATATAGGTAATAAAGGAATAATCACTATAAACTGGATGTTTATATATCCCAGGGAATCAGGTGAAAATCCTGAACAGTTCCGCTACTGTAAGCAAAGAGCTGGTATATAATACGCCACTGGATTGAGATACAACGTATGAGAGATATATGGTGCTTTATGGTAAGTATCGAATATACGGACCATGATATAATCTGGGAAGGCATATACAGGCGTTGAAGTGCAAGTCAGGAGACCGGTTTATAGGCAGTTTTAAATAGTTGCTGCGAGAACAGTGAACTATTTATTTTTGTGCATATTAATTAATATACATACAATCTTTATTAATTATGATTAAGCTTATCTGATGAGTTATAACTTTATTCATTCATCATATGTATATGATTATATGTATTCAGACTGAGAAGATACTGAATGTTTCGCATTCTTAGCAGGTCATGAATCATTTGCTGCTGCTGAAGGTGCTATCGGTATCGCTGAGAAGGCTAACAAGGTTCGTAAGACTCCATTAAGAGTTATCTTAAATGGTCTTGGTAAGGATGCTGCAAAGATTATTTCAAGAATTAACGGATTTACATTCGTTGAAACAGAAATGGACTATGCAACAGGCGAAGTTAAGGAAATCGAAAGAATTTCATATTCAGATGGACTTCGTTCAAAGGTTAATTGTTATGGTGCTAACGATGTAACGGAAGGTGTTGCTATCATGTGGAAGGAAAATGTTGATATCTCTATCACAGGTAACTCAACAAACCCTACAAGATT
>ENA-ORUA01001336-ORUA01001336.1-human-gut-metagenome-genome-assembly--contig:-NODE-1336-length-22650-cov-8.790396_pt1 | contig 22650 bp, 20 predicted proteins | sample MGYA00242076_ERZ509201 | MGnify/ENA primary metagenome ERZ509201 (study PRJEB26280, sample SAMEA2338863) | human gut metagenome | biome: human gut; feature: human-associated habitat; material: faeces...
ACTGCAAAATATCATCAGTTAGAACCTCCACAGCTTGCTGTGAAGAGTAGTCAGGAAGCAGCAACAGCAATAAGAGCCTTAAACCGTAAAGATACAGCTACAATTCCAATAATAGCAACTACAGCTAATGCTTTCGCAGAAGATGTAGTATTGTCAAAGAGTTCAGGAATGAATGAACATATAGCAAAGCCAATTGATATTACAATATTAAAAGATGTATTAAGGCGATGGTTATAACGATATTTACATAAATAAATCCCAACTATGACTTTTGTTTTAAAAAATAGTAAGTTATAGTTGGGATTTTTGCATATATGTATAAAATATATATAGACAGTGAGAATGATTTCCTATATATATAATGTTTGAGAAAAATAATAACTATATGATATAATAACATATATACAAAAGATAACAGCTATTGTTGTTATAATTAGGGGACTTATTTGATAGTGCTAAATTGGGAGAAAATTTATGAAAAAAAGAATGTTAGCAGTATTACTTTTAATAATATGTGTTATGCCTATTAACGGTTGTGCATTTGATAAATTTACTAAGTCTGGTAATACTAATAAAAACGAAGATATTCTTATAATAGGTATTGATAGTGAATACGAACCGTATACATATAAGAATGAGAATGGGGAGCTTACAGGTATTGATATAGAGATATCAAAGGAAGTATGTAATCGTTTAGGTATTACACCTATATACAAGGCAATACCGTGGGACTTAAAAGACGAATATCTAAAAAATGGAACAATAGATTGTGTATGGAGTTGTTTTTCATATACAGGTAGAGAAGATAAATATCAATGGGCTGGGCCGTATTTTTATAGTCGTCAGGTAGTTGTTGTAAGAAATGATAGTGATATTTATCACTTAAGTGATTTAGAGGGGAAGCTAGTTTCAGTTATGTCAAGTACTAAGCCAGAGAGTATATTTTTAGATAAACTTTATGATTATATCCCAGATATTAAAGATTTGTATTGTTTTAAAAATCTTGAGTATGCCTTTGTTGCAATGCGAAAAGGTTATACAGATGCAGTATCAGGACATGAAACAGCAATAAAAATATGTATGGACAGTGACGAAGAAAATTATAGAATATTAGATGAAGCATTACTTAAAGTTCAAATTGGAGTAGCTTTTGATAAAGATAGCACTAATCAACCAGTAGATGATGTAAGTAATGTCTTAAAGGATATGAAAGAAGAGGGTACAATAGATAAAATAGTTAGTAAATATGGATTAGAACCAGATAAAGTAGTGAGAGGGAAGTAATGGAAAAGTTAAAAAAGAAATTCAAACAGACAAGGTCAATTTGGGTTCCATTGCTTATAGGATTATTAGTATTATATATACTATATATGATACTTACTAATAAGGATATAAAGAATGCGTATAATGTAGCACAAAATACTATATCATATATAAAAACGAGTTGTATAAGATATAATAATAATATAGTAGGTAATCAAGTTAAAAATCAAGTGTTATTACTAGGAAAAGCAAAGGGACTTAGTAGACACATGACGACAGATGAATTGTTAAGCAAAGAAACTCTTGATACATATATAAGTGAGCAGATTATCACAGGTGTAGTTGTGTTTGATAAGAATATTCAAGCAATAAATGTATGTGATGACAATGCTTATAACATTATTAGTAGTATAAGAGAGAATATCAATATAACTAATATTATAAAGGATAAAAGTAAGTCATATATGGACCGCATTGAGATAGAAGATAGTATATATGAGTATGCTGTTGTTTCAAGACTTGATGATGACGGTCTAATTGTTTGTTATAATGATGTTACGAATTCGATAGAAACAGATGGAGAACTCACAATTAATACACTTCTTAAAGATAATAATTTTAATATGAATGGTACTGTAATTATATCTGATGGGGAAAAGATAATAAGTGCTAATGATGAGAAGTATATGTCTATAGATATTAACGATTGTTTTATAACAATGGACAGTGTTGGTAATTGGAAAGAAAATGAGTTCACTTTATTAACTCACAATTCCAAAACATATTATGGAGTAAAAAAGGCATATAAAAACTATTATATCTATGCTGTATTTGCAGAGAAAGAGATATTTGCAGATAGACAAGTAATAATGGCGTATGCTCTTATATTATATATTATATTTATATTCATGGTAAATATTATTAAAAATAATCTTGCAAAGCGAAATATAAGCCATATACAAAAGCAATATAGAATAATAAATGCAATAAGTAGTCTTTATACTTCAAGTTTTTCAATACATATTATAAAAGACGAATGGGAAGCAATTAAGCTTGGTAAATATGTCAAATCATATCTTCAAGGGGTAAAAAGTGCTGATGAGATGTTAAAAGATTTAAGCGATAATATTATAGACGAAAAGTTTAGAAAAGGATATTTATCATTTACTAATAGACATACATTATCAGAACGATTAAGAGGTAAAAAAGCTATTGGTTATACATATCAAACAACAGAAGGTAATTGGCTGTATTCTCTTATTATTCCTCAAAGAACAGATGATAAGGGAAATCTTCTTACGGTTATGCTTGTTAGTAGAGATATAAGTGAAGATAAACAAAAAGAGATTGACTATCAAGAGCAATTGCAAAGGACAGCACAAGAAGCTGAAAGAGCTAATATATCAAAAACCGACTTTCTTCGCCGTATGAGCCACGATATAAGAACGCCTATTAATGGTATAAGAGGCATGGTTGAGATTGCTAGACATAATATTGACAATCCAGAAAAGCAAGCAGAATGTCTTGATAAGATATGGAAAGCCTCAGGCTTTTTATTAGACCTTGTAAATGATGTGCTTGATATGAACAAGCTAGAGTCAGGCAATATAGTATTAGAGTATGTACCATTTGATTTGAATGAAATACTTGATGAAACAAAGACAATTATAGAAGCACAAGCTATAGAGTTTGGAATTAAATTTACAATGCAAAAGTTAGATTTAACACATTCAAAACTTATTGGAAGTCCGCTTCATATAAGACAAGTGCTTCAAAATATAATGAGTAATGCTATTAAGTATAATACGTCAGGTGGTAAAGTTGATGTTACTTGTCGTGAATTATCATATCAAAATAATATTGCATTAATAGAAATTGTGTGTAGTGATACTGGTCTTGGAATGAGCGAAGATTTTAAGAAAAGAGCATTTGAGCCATTTATGCAGGAACATGCTGATACAAGAACAGAGTTAAAAGGAACAGGATTAGGACTTGCCATTACAAAAGAGCTTGTAACGATTATGAATGGAAGTATAGATTTTACAAGTATAAAAGACGTTGGAACAACATTTGTAATAAAGATACCATTTAAAGTAGATAAACAATCTGAAATAGATATTAAGCAAAAACAAATTGATACTGTAAGCCTTGCAGGAACAAAAGTATTACTTGTTGAAGATAATGAGCTTAATATGGAAATAGCAGAATTTTTGTTATCTAATAAAAATATGATTGTTACAAAAGCTTGGAATGGAAAAGAAGCAGTTGATATATTTTCACAGTCAAAAGTTGGAGAATATGATATAATACTTATGGATATTATGATGCCTGTAATGAATGGCTGTGAAGCGGCATTAGCAATACGAGAACTTAATCGAGAAGACGCAAAGACTGTTCCGATATTTGCGATGACAGCTAATGTCTTCTCAGATGATATACAAAGAAGTAAAGAAGCTGGAATGAATGAACATTTATCGAAGCCTCTTGATGCAGAAAAGATTATGGAAACTATCAGAATGTATATTAAAAAATAACGGATATACTGTTAGAAATGAGGATATTATGAATATAGTAGAATGTTATGAAAGTATTGGTTCAGATTTTAACAATGTATTAAAAAGACTAGGAAGTGAAAGCCTAGTAAAGCATTTTGCACTAAAGTTTCTTAATGATGATAGCTTTAATCAGTTAAAGTTAGCTTATGAAAGCAAAGATACAGAAAAAGCCTTTCATGCGGTACATACTCTTAAAGGAGTATGTGGTAATCTTGGCTTTGATAAGTTATACAAAATAAGTGCAGATTTAACAGAAAAATTAAGAAATGGAAATATAGATGGAACAGAAGCACTATTTGAAGAAATACAAGAACAATATAATATAATTGTACAAGCTATACAAAGTGTTGAATAAAATCTATTTGTAATCTAGGGGATAAGTGTAAATGACAAATTCGATTAACAAACTAGATAATGTCAAGTTAAAAAAAATTCCAAAGATAATAGTAGTAGTTACTAATGTTATACTTGTTTTAATAGCTGTTATATCTTTAGATGTATATTCCAAATATACAAAAAAAGACCAAACACACATTGAAATAGAAGCATTTTGTACTACAATAGAAGTCATGAAGCAGATATCAAAGAATTATCTTAATACTGAAAAAGGTTATGTAGAAGATTGGTCTGAATATATTGGCAGTAATGACATGACACTTGAAGAAGCACTTGACCAAGTTGTTAATAATTTTAACAATATATATCCGAATGTAACTATTACATATACAGAAAATACAAGTCGTATGTTAAAGGAGTATATGCAAAACAACGAACAAGTTGACATAATGATGACAACTAATGATAATTTAAGATATCCAAAATTAACAGATATGTATATATATGATTATTGCTATGATTTATCTTCTGAAAATATAGACTTGAGTGCAATTAAAGACAAAATGATAGAAAATTGCGAAGTTGATAATCATGTAGTAAGAATACCTATTGCTGAAAATATATCGGGAATGGTTGTCAACAAATCGCTTCTTGCAAAAGAAGGACTTAATGTACCTACGAATTACAAAGAATTTATTGATGTGTTAGAAAAGTTAAAAAATAAAGGTTACACACCTATTCAAGGTGCGTACAGTCATGCTTACAATGACCTTGTAATAAATATGGCTATGACAATGATTGGCAATGACAGCGAGCTTCTTGAAAAGTTTAATAATTTAGACCCAACAGCAGCACAAGAGCTTAAGCCAGTATTTGAAAAGTTAGATTATATTATAGTAATGGTTATACTGATAATGAAGTTAATGAGTCTTATCCTTATGATAACTATGATAAGGCTATTCTTAAGTTTTTTGAAGGCGATGTTCCATTTTGGGTATGTAATACAGAGTCAGTTAGTGGTATGAAAAAAAGAGAGTCTAAATCACAGGCATTTACAGATAATCCATTTGAATATGAATTTATGTATGTTCCTCTTGGAGAAAATGGTGTATACAAGTACATTGATTCTTGGTATGGCTTTTCAGTAAATAAATATAGTGATAATTTAGATTATGCCGTTGAATTTATGAGATTTCTTGCAACACAAGAACAGATTAATCTTATGGCTTCTGTAAAGGGCTTACCTTCAGTTGCAAAGGAAAGTAGTAACCCATTGTATGAAAATATAAGAAATACAACTAATATAGATACACAATATATTAACAATGGTAAATTAAAAAGTTATATAAGAAATTATATAGAAAATGAAGCAATAAAGCTAGGCAGGGGCAATTGTGATGGGGCTGATGGCGCAGTAAAAGCATTAGAGCAGATGATACTTGGTGAATAAAGTATAATATTTATATAGTATTTAAAAATAAAAAAAGGTGCTGTTACACTAATAAAAATTTATACAAGATATAGGATTAATTATTATATCATATGTATAAAATTTATTAGTGCAACAGTACCTTTTTATTTATACGAGTTGTAAAAGTCTATGATTATACTAGACCTTTATGGATATCATGATAATTTGAAAAACTCTCAAAATAAATTTTTTATAGTTTTTGCTTATAAATATATAAAATTGTTAATATATAATATATCAACTTTAATTAGTTAAAAAGTTTTTTAACCATTTCAGCATTGTATACAACTTGTTTTTCATGTTCTACTTCAATAAGATAGAGAGCATGAGCAGCTAAGTGTTCAGCGGCTTGTTCCAAATCTCTTATACCTGTAGTATTTTTAAATATATCAAGTACTGCGTCAAGCCCATCATCAAGAACGATACATTCATCTTCATGTAAAGATATACGTTTAAGTACTTTAGGAAGCGCGAATTTTGAGAAAATAATCTTCTTTTCTTCTCGTGTATAATCAGGAATATCAATTACAGCAAAACGTGAAAGTAAAGGTGCGCTAATCTGGTCTTTATAATTAGCTGTTGCGATAGGGTATACACCTGATGTTGGAATAAGACATTCCATATAATTGTCTGTAAAGCCTAAGTTATCTAATAATGTTAAAAGTACATCAGCAGGATTGCCATTACCGTTGCCTGCTGTAGCTTTGTCAAGCTCGTTAATAATGAATACAAGATTAGACTCACCAGCCATGTTAAAGGCTTCCATAATAATACCTGGTTTTGCATTAGAGTATATTCTTGAACTACCAGTGAGCTGTTCTGCGTCATTAATTGAACTCATATCAAGAGTTGACCATGGCAGCTTTAAAATCTTAGCGATAAGGTAGGCAATCTGTGACTTACCAGTTCCCGCAGGGCCGACAAGTAAGATACCATAAGCTGGAAGTGTATGTGTTCTGTTAATCTGAATAATTGTTTCGATAATACGTTGCTTTACACTTTCCATTCCAAATAATTCTTCATCGAGAATACGTCTTGCTTCGTCTGGGTCTATTGATTCAAAGTAGTTACTTTTCCACTTGATATTAAGCATAATTGACAAGGCTCTTTGTGCATGGCGTTTTTCTTCTGGTGTAACCTCGCTAGAACGTGCAACAGCTAAGTTACGTCTTGCCCAAAGGCGAATATTTTCAGGAAGTGTAATTCCTGCACAGTTAAGAAAGTCTGATATGCTTGTTAGACTTGTAATTTTCATATTGTCAGCCGATTCGTCAAGTTCGTCATCTGAAATATTTTCTGCTAAAGCACTACTTTCTAAAAGACGTTCAATCATAAATTGTAAAAAGCCATCGGAAGAAGATAATTTGTCGCTGTTGTTATGTACTATTTCACATATCTTATACACAGCATATCCATCTGGTGTGTTATCTCCTGTAAGTTTAACTTTGATACGATTGTCACCAAGCCACTTTATAAGGCTTGTGAAACGTGCGTCAATCTTTAAAATATTACCAAATAGATGATTATCATCATTTTGCAATTCAAAAGCTGTTCTTTTGTTAGGATTAGTAAATGTACCTACAGAGTTGCGTTCCCATTGATACTCTGAATTGTCAAGAATAAGGATAGGGTGTTCCTTATCTGTTGTTTTATTATTACTATTAAATGTAGTGTATGTACATTCAAATACTGAACCGTTATTTGATGTACTGTTTGCGTCATATACAAGCATATTTTCCACTCCTTTGTATTTCTTTTAAATAATTATATAATAACACACTTTGCTTTTAAAAAGATATATGTATTAAAAAATATACGTTTTATAGTAATTAACTTGTAATATTTTACATAAAAATCAAGGAATATACTAATAGTATATTTATACAGCATGGAAATTTTATGTAAAGATTAAGTAAATTAATTAAAAACCAGTATTTTTGTATGTTTTAAAGTAATTTTTATACTAGACTATTACTTTATAATTACTGTATATTATAAGTTAATAATTCTAATAAAATAAATGAAAATTATCAATAAAATGTGTTATTATAAAAATAATGCGATACGTTAAAAAGTTAGAGTAAAATTTAACTTTAATACAACAGATATAGGAGGTAGAGATGGCAGGAAAGACAGAAAATATTATAGAATTAAAGAATATAAGTAAAGTATATGATGACAACGGCTTTAAAGCGGTTGAGAATTTTAACCTCACAGTAAAAAGAGGAGAATTTGTAACCTTTTTAGGCCCATCAGGTTGCGGAAAGACAACAACATTAAGAATGATTGCAGGCTTTGAATTACCATCAAAAGGACAAATACTTCTTAATGGTGAAGATATATCAAAACTTCCTGCCAATGAACGACCAATAAATACAGTATTTCAAAGATACGCATTATTTCCACATATGAATATCTTTGATAATATAGCATTTGGATTAAAGCTTAAAAAGCTTCCAAAAGATGAGATAAAACGCAAGGTTAAAAACGTACTTTCAATTGTAGACTTAGAGGGTTTTGAAAACAGAAAAGTATCAACTCTTTCAGGTGGACAGCAGCAAAGAATAGCTATTGCTAGAGCAATTGTAAATGAACCAGAAATTCTTATGCTTGATGAACCACTTGCTGCTCTCGATTTGAAAATGCGTCAAGAAATGCAGCTTGAATTAAAAAATATGCACGATGAGTTAGGAATTACATTTATATATGTAACACATGACCAAGAAGAAGCACTTACAATGTCAGATAAGATAGTTGTAATGTCAGAAGGTAAAATACAGCAAGTAGGAACGCCAGAAGACATATATAACGAGCCTGAAAATGCTTTTGTAGCCGACTTTATTGGTGAAAGTAATATCTTTAAAGGAATTATGACAGATAAAATGAAACTTCGCTTCTGTGGCGGAGAATTTTTAGGAATGGATGATATAGCTCAAGGAACACTTGTTGATGTAGTTGTAAGACCAGAAGATGTAATAATAACAAAGCCAGAGGAAGGAACAGTTACAGGAACTATTACATCTGTTATATTTAAAGGTATGCACTACGAAATAACAGTTGAGTCTGGTAAGTATGAGATGGTAATAAGAACTACAAAGTGCTATAACGTAGGTGAAGTAGTTGGTATGTGCCTTGAGCCTGATGGAATACATGTAATGGTAGCCGAAGACCATACAACAAGCTTTATTGCTAATGTTAATAGTGATTATACATTAGATTTTAATGGTAAGATAATCAATTGCAATATAACAGAGATTGTTCCAAAGTCTATAATAAAAGATGGCGCACTATTCAATGGAAATGGTGAAAAAGTAGATGTGTCTAAGTTAAAGGTTCAAGTGTCAATTCAGCCTAATGATATTCAGATGAGTGATGAAAAAGATGCAGGTCTTGTAACTGGTAAAATTATCAACATGATTTACAAAGGTGACCATTATAGCTATGTTATAAGAACAGAATATGGCCACGACTTAATTGTTAATGACGAATACTTATGGAATATGGACGACCATGTAAGTCTTATAATGCCAGAAGATAAAATGAAGTTTCAGATTAAAAAATAATATATTTTACATAATCAGAATGGAGTAAAAGATGAAAAATGGATTTTCACGCAAACGGCTTGCAATTCCTTATGGAATATTTCTTGTATTATTTGTAGCTGCACCGTTAATAGTACTTTTATATTATGCGTTTACAAATGGTTCTGGTCAGTTTAGCCTAGCCAACTTAAATAACTTTTTTACTGACCCTAATACACTAGGAACTCTTTGTTACAGTTTTGCATTAGCTTTTGTTACAACTGTAGTGTGTTTGCTTATAGCATATCCAGTGGCGTATATATTAGCACACAGTAATTTTAAAAGAAAGCCTATGATACTTATGCTTTTTGTACTTCCAATGTGGATTAATTTCACATTAAGAATGACAGCATTAAAAGAAATATTGTCATTAATAGAGGGCAATTTAGCATTTTATCCATTTATTAATAGTGTAATTGGTATGACTTACGACTTCTTGCCATTTATGATATTACCTTTGTATACAACACTTTCAAAGCTTGATAAAAATTTACTAGAAGCAGCTTCTGATTTGGGAGCTAATAATCTTCAAACTTTTGTAAGAGTTACGTTGCCACTTTCTGTTCCGGGAATTGTAAGTGGTGTATCAATGGTATTTTTGCCAGCAATGACTAACTATGTTGTACTTGATATGTTGTACAACAGCACATATATAATGGGTAGTCTGATTGGAAGTTATTTCAGTGCTTACGACTGGCATAACGGTTCAATGATAGCATTAGTGCTTCTTGTTATAATAGGAATATTCAGTCTGTTTACATCAGACACAGAAAGGGGTGGTAATAAATAATGGTTAAAAAATATATTAAAAATGCTTTTTTATGTCTTATACTTTTATTTATGTACTGTCCTATCGTTATTCTTGCAGTATACAGCTTTACAGATGCAACTAATATAGGCGCAATACACTCATTTACATTAAAGAATTATATAACACTTTTTACAACACCAGAACTTTCCGACATGATAATAGGTTCGATAATACTAGCTCTTTCAAGCGCATTACTTGCAACAATACTTGGAACAACCGGTGCGATTGGAGCATTTTATTCAAAGAAAAGAGCAAAAGGCTTTATATCAGCATTAAATCAAGTTCCCGTTGTCAATGCTGACGTTGTAACAGGTTTTTCAATATGTATACTTATCGTTGTAGTGCTTGGAGTAAGTAAGGATACCTATATTCCTTTAGTAATAGGACAAGTGTTGTTAAGTACACCATTTGTATATCTTGCAGTAGTTCCTAAGTTAAAGCAAATGGACCAAAGCTTGTACGAAGCTGCCCTAGATTTAGGAGCAACACCATTTTTAGCACTTATTAAAGTTATAATACCACAGATAGCATCAGGAATATTGTCTGGTTTTGTTATGGCAGTTACATTATCTCTTGATGATTACTTTATTGCAACATATACAAAGCCTGCTACATTTGACACAATAAGCACTTACGTTGTCAATGCCACAAAAGGCTCTCAGACACAGATAAAAACAGCACTTTGGGCATTATCGACAATAATATTTTTAATAGTTGTAATTGTTGAAATTATTATGAATGTGAGTCCTAAGAAAAAGACTGGAGAGGAGCAGGAAGATTGAAACAGTTAAGAAAATCAATTAAAAAAGCAGTATCATGTATTCTATGCGCAGGTATGATGTCAAGTATAGTGATATCTTCACCTTTACAGATAGCTTATGCAGGTGAAGCTGACGAAACAATCACACTTAGGATATGTAATTCAGAAGAATATATTGACGAGGGTGGTTGGGATGAAGAAATTGACCTTGAAAATACAACTATTACAAGTGACAATTCTATGATTAAAGACTTTGAGGAGTGGTATTATAATACATATCACAAAAAAGTAAAAGTAGAATACAGTTGTGTGGGAACTAATGAAGAACTTTATAATATGCTTACTCTTGGTGATGAGTACGATATCATATGTCCTTCTGAATATATGATGATGAAGCTTATGTCAGAAGGGTGGCTTGAGCCTTTTTCTGATAGTTTTTATGATACAACTATAGAAAATAACTACTATGCAAAGGGTGTTTCACCATTCATTAAAAATGTATTTGATAACAATTTAATTAATGGTGAAAAATGGAGCAAATATTTTGCAGGATATATGTGGGGAATTACAGGTATTGTATACAATCCCGAAGAAGTTACACAAGAAGAAGTATCTACCTGGAAGATTATCAACAATGATAAGTTTAAAAGGCAGATTACAATTAAAGATAATGTAAGAGATACAATGTTTGCAACAATAGCTGCATTAAAGGCAGATAAACTTAATTCCGAAGAATTTAAAAATAGTAAAGATTATAAAGAGCTTCTTGCATTAGAAATGAATGATACTTCTGATGAAACAATTGATAAGGTGTGTGATTATCTTCAACAAGTAAAAGATAATGTATATTCCTTTGAAACAGATAGTGGTAAAGCTGACATGGTTACTGGAAAAGTTCTTGCGGGATATCAGTGGTCTGGAGATGCTGTATACACTATGAACCAAGCTGAACTTGACGGAGTAGAACTTAACTTTAGTATACCACAAGAGTGTACTAATCTTTATTTTGACGGCTGGTCTATGTTAAAATCAGGTATTAATGGAAGTGACGAGAAAAGACAAGTTGCGGAAAGCTTCATTAACTTTGTATCAATGCCTGAAAATGCTGTAAGAAATATGTACTATATAGGTTACACTTCTGCTATTTCTGGTGGGGATGACCCAACTGTATATAACTATGTAAAATGGAATTACGAATCAGAAGAAGATAACACTGATACTGAAACAATAGAATATCCGTTAGGATATTTCTTTTCTGGCAATTCAGAAGATAAGAATTATATAATTACAATAGATAAGGAACAGTTAAACAGACAGCTATTAGCACAGTATCCATCAGAAGAAGTAATGCAAAGAAGCGCAGTTATGCAGTATTTTAATTCAGAGGATAATGCTAAGATTAATCAGATGTGGATAAATGTTCGCTGTTATAATATAAAAAATATACCCACATGGGCTTGGATACTTGCAATTGTCATCATTGTAAGTGCAGTTGCTATGTACATTAAAAAGTTTGTAAAACAAAGAAAAGAAGAGTAAAAATAGAAATTTAATAACTACTATTAATGATAAAAGTATTCGCACAGCTTAAAAATTGGTATTTTAGGACATTTGCGTGTTAGTTACGCACCGTTATTAATATTTGCAAAAAAGATATGGTATAATTACCAAACTAGATTTTAGTGAAACTATCCCAATATAAGAGGAATTTTATGACACATAAAATTGCAGGCTTTATAGCTTCTATGTTACAGAAGAGTAAAGTTATAGAAGAAGATGATAGCATATTTTATCAATATGGTTTTGAGATATTAATAGATACGGTTTTACAAACGATTTTGTTATTAATTATAGGAATATTGTTAGGAAAACCAATGGAAACATTGGTTTTTCTTATAATATTTACATTAATAAGAAGATATTCTGGAGGATATCATGCTAATAGCAAATTAAAATGCACATTAGTATCTACGTTTGTAATGCTTATTTCAATAGGGCTTCCAATATTTTTTTCAAATACAATATCATATATTGTGGGAGCTGTATTGGCAATTATTACTATATGGGTATTTGCACCAGTTGAACATCCTAATAGACCGCTCACAGACAATGCTATAAGGCATTGCCGTATATATTCAAGGGTATTAACGGTTCTAACAGGAATTGTGATATTTGTGTTAAATATATACAAGCCAGAATACGCATACACAGCAAGTCTGTCGCTATTCTCGGTAGCAATATTAATTATAGTCCAGAGAGGAGAAAACAAAAATGAGAGAACAGAAAGTAATGAAGTTAGTTAAGAAGTTAGGAGAAAAGGTTGTAGCAGGAAGCGTTAATTCAGCTTCATCAATATACTCATACGAAGCAAAGCGTCCTAAAAACATTGAAAAGATTTTAAAGAAATAATAAAGGTATAAGTAGATTTGAATTTTATTAATATAAGTATTAATTGTGCGGATATTATTGATACAATTATAAGTTGCGTAGATGCCTTAATGTTGACAGCATTTATGACTATCAAGTTAGGAATTTACAACGATAAGAAAAAATATATTTATATAACCTTTTTTATACAATGTATTTTAGCATTTGCATTAGAAAATATATTTATTATTCAGATATTTTTGCAAATGAGTTGTAATATAATATTTAGTATTTTATGTCTACGAGGTAATTTGACAGATAAAATAATATGGAGTATTGCCTCTGTTATACCTATTTGTGTAATGGGTTCATTATTAATGTTAGTATGCTCTTTGATTACAGGTGGTTCAGTTGAACAATTGACAAATGAGAGTGTGATGTCATTAATTATGGTTGCAATATTAACAAGAACTTCTTGGCTTTTTTGTTATTTTATAATGCTAAAAAATAGATTTAGAGAAATGAACTTGAAAAAAGCCGAATGGAGAATAATAATTTTATTGTTTTCTATTACAATTCTTTTAATGTGTGAATTTATGAAGCTTGATTTTAATATGCAGGTATCAGGAATTGAACAAATTAGTCTTTTATTTGTTGAAGTTCTTCTTGTTGTAATATTAGGGTGTTGTGTGACATTATGTATTAAAATAAATACAATCAATACTAAGCTTTCAGAAAAAGAAAAGTTATTAACAATGCAGGAAAACCAAAAAGAGATGTTTGAGCAAGTTTATAAAGCACAAGAAGAAACAAGAATTATAAGACATGATATGAAACACTTTATAAATATATGGCTTAGACAGCTAAAAGAAGGAAGTATAGCAGATGTTGAAAATAGTATGGAAAGTTTTGAAAACCAAGTGTTTTTAGCCGATACAACAGTATATTATATTAAAGATAACGATGTGATTAATTATGTACTTTATAATAAGCTTAAGATATGTAAAGCCAACAATATAGAGTACAATGTTGAAGTTACAACAAGTTTTGCAAAGAACATGGAAATGGATATATCCGTTATTATTTCAAATCTTATGGATAATGCTATTGAAAGTTCTATAAAACAGCCTTTAGGTGAAAGGTATATTTCTATACAGATGTTTAAACGATTAGCTATTAATAACATCATAATAAGTAATAAAATCAGCAAATCAGTGCTTCAAGCCAATCCAAAGCTTATAACAACTAATGTAGATAAAACAAGACATGGATATGGAATAAAAAGTGTCAAAAAGCTAGTTGAAAAATATAATGGTGATATTGATATAGTTGAAGAAAACAACTATTTTATAGTACATATACTTGGAATTTAAAGGCTGTTTTACAGCGATATATTAATAGAGGGGATAGACAATTAATGTTAAAAGTTGCAGTATGTGATGATGATGAAAAAGCTATAAATTCTATTAGATTTATATTAAGATATTTTGTAAATGAAAATCTTGAAGTAGATATTTTCAGAAAAGGACGAGATTTACTCGAAAAGGTTGAAGATGAAGATTATAATTTGATACTTCTTGATATAGATATGTCAGATATAAGTGGCTTTGATGTTGCAAGGAAAGTTTTTAGAATGAAATATGGTGATAATCTTATATTTGTAAGTAATATGGATAATCTTGTTTATGAAGCTTTAGAATTTAGACCATTTAGATTTGTAAGAAAGAAGTTTCTTGATGAAGAACTTCCAAAAGCAATAAGGGCGTGGCTTGATATGTATGGAGAAAATTCTCACATTGAAATTGTATTTGATAATATATCTTTCAAGGTTAGAATTAGTGACATCGTATATATTGAAGTAAATGGTCATGAACTTTTTATTCATACAACAGAAGATATATACAAATTAAGAAAACGAATGAGAGATTTTGAATATCTTATTGAACAAAGTACTTTTATAAAAATACATAGCTCATACTTATGCAATATGATGTTTATTAAAACTATTGAAAGCACAAGCTGTGTTCTTTATAATGGCGAAGTGTTAAAGATTGCTCAAAAAAGATTAACAGAATGTAAGAAAGAATATTGGAAATTCGTGAGAACAAGATAGGGGATAGATAATTTGAGTGGGAAAATTTGGGGCTGTCACATTAATGAAAATTTATTTTTCTTAGTGCGACACCCCTTTTTTATGTAAATAACAAGCTAATTTTGTGTTTGTATAATACCTTTAAAAATTCGTAGAGTGAGTTTTACATAATTAAAGCTTCATATTTCTGCGAGGGTGCTTACTAGCTAAAATATCTTTTTGCTTTGAAAGTGTTACATGCAGGTATACATTTCTATATAAAAAATGCAAATGTAATTGGCTATATTATAGTGTCAGATATAAAGATTTAAAGTATGTTTTTGTTGCAGGAATTGTCAGAAAATAATATAATATTTTGGCAGAACTAATATGTTCACATTAGAAAATATACAGGAGATGAGAAAAAGTTATGAGTAACAAAGGTTTACGAAGCTTTCTGGTGAAAAATCTTCCTCAAAAACAGATGTCAGAAGCATTTATAAATAGTGTGTTTCTTGCTATGTCTGGAGGATTACAAGATGCGTACACATATTTTACCAGAAATGAAGTGTTTTCCAATGCTCAAACAGGAAATGTTGTGCTTATGAGTAAGGAGTTTATGACTGGGCATTGGTTAGGTGGATTGAGGTATCTTTTACCATTCTTAGCATTTGGTGCAGGTGTATTTGTTGCTGAAAGTATTCAAGGCAAGTATCGTAATGCCGTAAGAATTCACTGGCGACAAACAATTCTCTTAATGGAGATTGCAATACTTTTTATTGTAGGTTTTATGCCACAAAATCTTAACACACTTGCAACAATTATGGTATCATTTTCATGTGCTATGCAGGTACAGGCATTTAGAAAAGTAGATGGATATTCTTATGCAAGTACAATGTGTATAGGTAATTTAAGAAGTGGAACAGCCGCATTATCAATGTATGTAAGAGATAGAAAATCAGCTCAGTTAAGACAAGCACTGTATTATTTTGGAATAATCGTTTTCTTTGGAATTGGAGCTGGAATTGGTGGTAATCTTTCAATTATGATAGGAATACATACAATCTGGATATCATCAGCATTACTTCTTATAAGTGTATTTCTTATGTCACTTGAGAAGTTAAGAGTGTGATATAGAAAAATAGTTGTAAAGGAGAATTATTTATGTTAGAAGCAGGAATTAAAGGAAAAAAGGTATCAGGTGTAACAGAAAACAATACAGCAAAGGCTATGGGAAGTGGAACTTTAGAAGTATTTGCAACTCCAGCTATGGTAGCATTAATGGAGGGGTGTGCGTATGAAAGTGTGCTTCCATTTCTTGAAGAAGGCACAGGAACTGTAGGAACGGCTCTCAATATAAGGCATGTATCAGCAACACCTGTTGGAATGAAGGTTGTGTGCGAGAGTGAACTTGTAAAAGTAGATGGAAGAGCGCTTACTTTTAATATTAAAGTATTTGATGAAAAAGGGCTTATAGGTGAAGGTGAACATCAAAGATTTGTAGTATATAACGAAAAGTTCCAAGAAAAAGCAAACAATAAGCTTACAAATCTTGAAGTATAAAATATAAAAATAATTATTGATTATTTGTTAATAAATGTTTTATAATTATATCCTACTAACAAAAAAGGAGAAAATCAAAACGATGGAAAATTTTTTCAAAGTTAAGGAACATGGCTCAACTGTGAAAACAGAAGTACTTGCGGGTATAACAAGCTTTATGGCTATGGCGTACATTCTTACAGTTAATGCTAATATGTTCTCGTCATTGGGAGTTGTTTCTTATAATGCAATCTATATTGCAACTGCAATTTCAGCAGTAGTAGGAACACTTCTTATCGGCTTACTTGCCAATCTTCCCCTTGCGCTTGCGTCAGGTATGGGACTTAACGCATTCTTTGTATACACAGTATGCTTTACTTTTGGTCTTTCATATGCTAATGCACTTGTGCTAGTATTGTTTGATGGCGTGTTATTTATTATTTTAACAATAACAGGCGTTCGTGCAAAGTTATTTAATGCAATTCCTATGTGTGTAAGAATAGCAATTACAGCAGGTATAGGTCTTTTTATTGCATTTATCGGATTACAAGATGCAGGAATTGTTGTTGCAGATGCTTCAACTTGTGTTAATCTTGTATCATTTAATCTTTTTAATGGTAATGCAACATGGGCAACAGTTATGCCAAAGCTTATAACTATATTCACATTAATAATAATTGCAGTTCTTGCAAAGAAGAATGTTAAAGGTTCTGTATTTTTTGGAATTTTAGGTGGAACTATTGGATATTATCTTCTTGGTATAACAATTCCAGGTTTTTATGATGGTTTTGCATCTAAGTTCAGCTTTAATCCATTTACAGCATTTGGTGAATGGGGTTCTCAAGCCTTTGGTAAAGTATTTACTCAAGGCTTTGATTTTTCAGCATATCTTGCTAATCATACAACAGCAGAATTAGTAATACTTATTATTACAACAGCTCTTGCATTCTGTCTTGTTGATATGTTTGATACACTTGGAACTTTATATGGTGCATGTTCAAGAGGTGACCTTTTAACTAAAGACGGACAAGTTCCTAACTTTGAAAAAGCTATGTTATCAGACGCAGTAGCAACACTTATTGGTTCTGTGTGTGGTACATCTACAGTTACAACATTTGTTGAGTCTTCAGCAGGTGTTGCAGAAGGTGGAAGAACAGGTCTTTCAGCTATAACAACAGCAGGAATGTTCTTTATAGCAATGTTTTTAAGCCCGGTAGCTTCACTTATACCAACTTATGCAACAGCAGGCGCACTTATCTATGTAGGTGTATTAATGATGGGTGGTGTATCTAATGTTGAATGGGATGACCCAGCCTCAGCAGTTCCAGCATTTCTTACACTTGCAATGATGCCACTTGCATACAATATAAGTTATGGTATTGCTTTTGGTGTTATATCATATATATTTATTAAGCTTTTCACAGGAAAAGTAAAGGACATTGAACCATTTACATGGATTATTGGAATATTATTTACATTGATGTTCTTCCTTACACATTAGTTTTACTTTAGAATTAATATAATAAGTAAGACTAGGAGTGGTGGTATAATTTTGATAAGATAAATGATAACATTTATTTTTATCTTAATTATGCCACCATTTTATTTAGGCGAACAACGAACCAAAGTTTGCACTTACAAGCTTGGTGAATGTTACGATAACTTGAGTTTTTGTATTTTGCAACTCAATAAAACTTTATAGGATATCAGTAGTATATAAACAATAAATGCACCATTAAAAGAACTGTTTTATATATTTGTATGACAATAGCGAACTTACTTGTTCGATAGTGGCATACAAATATATAAAATTGTACTTTTACTGGTGTGTGCTTGTTTATATACTACTGATATCTTCACAACATAAAAATGCAAAATACAAAAACTCAAGCTACAGATAATAAAAGATTAAAAGATAAGGAGATTGTATGGATTATGGATAAGAGATTACAACAACAGCTTGATTTTTCTTTAGAAATTGACAAAGAAAAAAACATTTTTCGCCAAACTCACCTTTCTGGTCATGGGCGTAATGAAAATGATGCAGAACACGCATGGCATATGGCAATCATGGCATATATTCTTAAAGAATATGCTAATGAACAAGTTGATATTTCAAGAGTAATGATAATGTGTCTTATTCACGATATTGTCGAAATAGAAGCTGGCGATACTTATGCTTATGATGAAGAAGGGTTAAAGACGCAAAAAGCAAGAGAAGACGCAGCAAAAGAAAAGATATTTTCATTGTTGCCTGATGACCAAAAAAGAGAAATGATTGCCCTTTTTGATGAATTTGAAGCAAATGAAACACCGGAGTCAAAGTTTGCTCATTCAATGGACAATCTACAACCATTAATGTTAAATAATAGCAATGATGGTGGAGATTGGAGAGAACATGGAGTAAGCGAAAGTCAAGTGTATAAAAGACAAGGTAAAACAAAAGAAGGCTCTGTAAAGCTATTTGAAGTAGTAGATAGTATACTTCAAGAAAATATAAAAAAAGGAAATATAAAGAAAGGTTAAACTAAAGGAAAATAATTATGAAAGATAATTCTAATGATATAAAACAAGCAGAAGAATTGTTTGATTTTATAAAAAATAGTCCTAGCTGTTATCATGTTATAGCTAATTTAAAAAATATGCTTAATGAGCAAGGTTTTATTGAGCTTATGGAAAATGAAAATTGGTATATTGAAAATGGTGGTAAGTACTACACAACAAGAGGTGGTTCGTCAATTATTGCATTTTATGTGCCAAATAAAGACTATTCCAATTATCAAATAACAGCTTCTCACAGCGACTCACCATCATTTAAAATAAAAGAAAACCCTGAAATGCTAACAGACGGTCACTACGTTGAGTTAAATGTTGAAAAATACGGTGGAATGATATGTTCTCCGTGGTTTGACCGCCCTCTTTCAATAGCAGGTAGAGTAGTCGCTGCTGATGATAATATGAGTAATTTTACTGAAAAGCTAGTAAATGTAGACCGAAATCTTGTAATGATACCCAATGTAGCAATACATATGAACAGAGATGTAAATAATGGATATGCTTACAATGCTCAAAAAGATATGATACCTATACTAGGAGAAGCTAGTGCAAAAGATACATTTTATGAAATAATAGCAGAAAGTGCGGGCGTTGCAAAGGAAAATATAGTTGCAACAGATTTATTTTTATACAATCGAGTAGAGCCTTGTGTATGGGGCGCAAACAATGAATTTATTTCAAGTACAAAGCTTGATGATTTAGAGTGTGCATATACCACAATAAAAGGCTTTATAAATGGAATTAGCTATAATAATAAAAGTGTGTCTGTATGTTGTGTATTTGACAATGAAGAAGTGGGAAGTGGCACAAAGCAAGGGGCAAATTCTACATTTCTTTCAGATGTTCTTGAAAGAATAAATGAAAGTTGTTGCAGAACAAGACAACAGTATATGATGGCAATAGCAGATAGCTTTATGATTTCTGCCGATAATGCACATGCAATACACCCACACCATCAAGATAAGGCAGACCCTACAAATAGACCATATATGAATGATGGAATAGTAATAAAATATAATGCCAATCAAAAATATACAACTGACGCAATATCTGCTTCAATATTTAAAGGGATATGCAATAAAGCAAAAGTGCCTGTTCAGTCATACGTTAATCGTTCCGATATTACAGGCGGTTCAACACTAGGCAATATATCGAATTCTCATGTGTCACTTAATACTGTCGATATAGGACTTGCACAGCTTGCAATGCACTCTCCTTATGAAACAGCGGGAATAAAAGATATAGCTTATATGATAAAGGCTATAACACAGTTTTATAAGACTAACATACATAAAGATAAAGATGGAAATTATAAATTTTTATAATAAAAGTTTGATTTTATAAATTAATAGCTGAAAAAATTAAGCTATATTAAATAAACACCTATATTTTATATGAAATCTTTCTGATTTAAGCAAATAGTCGCCAAAGTCCATGCTGCATGAGAACTTGGCGACTATTGCTATAATATGAGCGACTTATAAAGAATGCTTTTACAATTACGATAACTACTCTTGTCACAAAAATAGCTGATATTATAAGAACACTTACTACAAAATATCAACAATTAGCCACAGCTTGCTGTGGAGAGTAGTCAGAAATCTTTAATAGCAAAAGCATGGTTCATAGGTCCACTTCCATGTCCTAAATCAAGCATAGCTGATAATGCCCTTGAAATATATTCTTTTGCTCGTTGAATTGAAGTATTTAAGTCATAGCCTTTTGCAAGATTAGAAGCAATTGCGCTTGATAATGTACAACCAGTTCCATGAGTATTATTGTTGTCTATACGTTTACCATTAAACCATACATACTTATTATCATAATATAATAAATCATTAGCGTCATTAATGCTATGACCACCTTTACAAAGAACAGCACAGTTATATGAGTTACTAATAATTTTTGCGGCAGTAATACAGTCATTAGCAGAAGTGATAGACATTCCGCTTAAAACCTCGGCTTCTGGAATATTAGGAGTTATAACTTCAGCTATTGGTAATAGCCTTTCTTTTAAAGTGTTGATTGCATCTTCATTGATAAGTCTTGCGCCACTAGTTGCTACCATTACAGTATCTACAACTATATGCTTTGCATTGTATTGTATAAGTTTGTCAGCAATAGTGTTAATAAGCTCTGACGAAGCTACCATACCAATTTTTACTGCGTCAGGAAATATATCTGTAAATATACTATCTAATTGTTTTGAAAGAAATTCAGGCGTAACCTCCATAATTCCAGATACACCCGTAGTATTTTGAGCAGTAAGGGCAGTAATTGCACTCATAGCATATACTCCATTAGCCATCATAGTCTTTATGTCAGCTTGAATACCTGCACCACCACTACAATCACTTCCTGCTATTGTAAGAGCTGTTTTCATATTAAAATCTCCAATCTTTTATTATTTACGCAAACAATGAGCCAACATCTGTGTTTACACTATATCTTGGCAATCGTAGCGATAAAATGAAAAAAGTTTATGTATTAATTATAGTCATAACATAATTATTAGTCAAATTTTAACATTATTCAACAAGTAATTAAAATCTATTACATTTATACATTTTTATTGATATAAACTAAACGAATAAAGTAGTAAAAATAAAAATGTAGACAGTTTTGGAGTAAAAAACGCAAAAAATGGCACAAATAATATCTATAATATTATTTATATTTTTAAACAATATAGAGAGCTGAAAATGTAGACAATTTTGGAGTAAAAAACGCCAAAAAATAAATGTAAAAGCTAGGATTATACTGCCAAAATCAAAAATGTAGACAATTTTGGAGTAAAAAATGCAAAAAAATAGCATGTTTCAATTTTTATAATATATTTTATATTTCTAAGGAATTGATGGAAATAAAAATGTAGACAATTTTGGAGTAAAAAATGGCAAAAAATAAAAATGTAGATAGTTTTGGAGTAAAAAATGCAAAAAAATAAATGCAAAAGCTAGAATTATACTGCCAAAATCAAAAATGTAGACAATTTTGGAGTAAAAAATGGCAAAAAAATAAAAATGTAGATAGTTTTGGAGTAAAAAATGCGATAAAATTGAAATGTAGATATTTTTAGAGTAAAAAATACAATAAATTAAATGTAGACTACAATATAGAAAATGTAGACAATTTTGGAGTAAAAAACGCAAAAAATGATTAAAAAAAAGGTTAGAATAGGCAGTATTGCAATATAAAATATAGCTATAATAACAAAAAGTCTACATTTTAATCTTATTAATAAGTCAGTCAGTTCTATTAAAAAAATAATAGGAGTTGATGAGTTATAAATAAGTGGCGAAAAACCCCATAGCTCGCTGTGGGGCTGAAAGCCACT
>ENA-ORUA01001348-ORUA01001348.1-human-gut-metagenome-genome-assembly--contig:-NODE-1348-length-22458-cov-9.185020_pt1 | contig 22458 bp, 21 predicted proteins | sample MGYA00242076_ERZ509201 | MGnify/ENA primary metagenome ERZ509201 (study PRJEB26280, sample SAMEA2338863) | human gut metagenome | biome: human gut; feature: human-associated habitat; material: faeces...
CTTGCAACATCGTTCCTAACTCAACAGGTGCTGCTAAGGCTATCGGTCTTGTTATTCCAGAACTTAACGGAAAGTTAATCGGAGCTGCTCAGAGAGTTCCAACTCCTACAGGTTCTACAACACTTCTTTTCGCTGTAGTAGATAAGGAAGTAACAGTTGATGAAGTTAATGCAGCTATGAAGGCAGCAGCAACAGAAAGCTTTGGTTACAACGATGAACTTATCGTATCTAGCGATATCGTAGGTATGAGATTTGGTTCATTATTCGATGCTACACAGACAATGTGTTCTAAGTTACCAGATGGAAAGACTCAGGTAGAAGTTGTTTCTTGGTATGATAACGAAAACTCATACACAAGCCAGATGGTTAGAACAATTAAGTACTTCTCTGAATTAAACTAATTATATAATCTTTCAGGGAAATGGTTAATAGCCGGAGGAGGTTGGCGTAAGCTTAAGCTTTCTCCGGTGTTTTTAAAAAGGTAAAATTGGAGGACTTTAGTATGCTTAACAAAAAGTCAGTTGATGATATAAATGTAAAAGGAAAAAGAGTATTATGCAGATGTGATTTTAATGTACCTTTAGATGGTGATAGAATTACAGACGAAACTCGTCTTGTTGCAGCTCTTCCAACAATTAAGAAGCTTATCGCAGATGGAGGAAAGGTTATTCTTTGCTCACATCTTGGTAAACCAAAGGGAGTTGATAAGTCACTTTCTTTAGCTCCAGTAGCTAAGAGATTATCAGAACTTTTAGGTCAGGAAGTTAAGTTTGCAGCTGATGATACAGTTGTTGGTGAAAATGCAAGAAGCGCTGTTGAAGCAATGAACGAAGGCGATGTTATCTTACTTGAAAACACACGTTTCAGACCAGAAGAAACAAAGAACGGCGAAGAATTCTCTAAAGACCTCGCTTCAATTTGTGATGTATTTGTTAATGATGCTTTCGGTACAGCACATAGAGCACATTGTTCTAATGTTGGTGTAACAAAGTTTGTTGATACAGCAGTAGTTGGTTACTTAATGCAGAAGGAAATTGACTTCCTCGGAAATGCAGTTAATCACCCAGAAAGACCATTCGTAGCAATTCTTGGTGGTTCAAAGGTTTCTTCAAAAATTCCAGTAATTAACAACTTACTTGAAAAGGTTGATACATTAATCATCGGTGGTGGTATGTCTTATACATTCCAGAAAGCTAAGGGTGGTAATGTAGGTCAGTCATTAGTAGAAGACGATTACCTTGAATATGCTAAGGAAATGATGGAAAAGGCTGAAAAGAAAGGTGTTAAGTTACTTATCCCTATTGATACAGTAGTAACAAAGGAATTTAAGAATGACACACCATTTAAGGTAGTAACAGCAGGTTGTCAGGCGGATGACGATATGGGTATGGATATTGGACCTAAGACTTGCGAACTTTACAAGGATGCCTTAAAAGATGCTAAGACAGTTGTATGGAATGGACCTATGGGTGTATTTGAATTTGACAACTTTGCAAAGGGAACTATTGCAGTAGCTGAAGAACTTGCACAGCTTAAAGATGCTACAACTATTATCGGTGGTGGCGATTCAGCAGCAGCAGTAAACAACTTAGGTTTTGGTGATAAGATGACACACATCTCAACAGGTGGTGGCGCTTCATTAGAATTCCTTGAAGGTAAGGAACTTCCAGGTGTTGTTGCAGCTAACGATAAGTAATTGATATATTTTCTTAACATTATAAGAAAGTTATAATTGTTATAAATAAGTGGCAAAAAACTCTATAGCTTGCTGTGGAGAGTAGTCATAACAAGACAGATTAAAATATCTGTTTAACATAAAAAGTCAGTTAGTAATTGTATTTTACAAAAGCTAACTGGCTTTTTATTTATGTAACAAAATGGCAAAAAGTTAAAGTCTGCGTTTGCATAAGACATTGATACTTGTCAAAAAACTGTTGAGTTGTCGCAATAAGAAGATTTTATACAAAATATAAATATTTAATTATAAAATAATTTTATATCTTATATAAATTTTCATTAATGTGACAGATTTATAGTTTTGAAAATGTATAAAAAAACAAAAAAAGATTGTATTTTTTAATGTAATTTGCGCATATTGTATAAAAAATGTAGCATTTATAAAAAAATTGTGGTATAATTTCAAATAGTGGGTTGTTAAGATTAGGTGCAAATTTAACATAGTTATGTCAGTTTAGGTATTTATTTAAAAATAGTTGGAAAAAGGTATAACTTTGTTTATTAAAAATATTATTTCTAAAGTATAACTATGGACTGAATATAGCAAGTTAGATTATAAATTTTTAAATTAGTATTATGCGCTATATAATAAGTGAATTGTGTGCAAGAAATTATTATTAAAAGTATATAAAATTAGGAGGAAGTGTATTTTATGCGTAAAAAAGTGGTAGCAGGTAACTGGAAAATGAATAAGACTCCAAGTGAGGCAGTAGAACTTGTGAAGGAGTTAAAGCCTTTAGTGGCAAATAGTGATGTAGATGTAGTATTTTGTGTTCCATCTATAGATATAATACCTGTTAAGAATGAATTAGAAGGCAGTAATATTTACATAGGTGCTGAGAATATGTTCTATGAAGAAAAGGGAGCATATACAGGAGAGCTTTCAGCAGATATGCTTACAGATGCAGGAGTTCAATATGTTATTTTAGGACATTCTGAAAGAAGACAGTATTTTGGTGAAGATGATAATATGGTTAATAAGAAAGTAATCAAAGCCATTGAGCATAATATTGTGCCTATTATATGCTGTGGAGAAAGCCTTGAACAAAGAGAAAAGGGAACAACTCTTGAAGTTATAAAGAAACAGATTGTAGGAGCATTTAAGCATATATCACCAGAAAATGCAGTTAAGTGTATTATTGCTTATGAGCCAATCTGGGCTATAGGAACAGGACGAGTAGCAACTACAGAGCAAGCTCAAGAAGTTTGCCACGTTATAAGAAGCAATATAAGAGATATCTATGGAGCTCAGATTGCCGATGAGTTAAGAATACTTTATGGTGGAAGTGTTAATGCAAGTAATGCGTTGTCACTTTTCTCAGAACCAGATATTGACGGTGGACTTGTAGGTGGAGCAAGCCTTAAGCCAGAATTTGCAAAGATTGTAAACTATAATAAGTAATTTATAATTTAAAAATATCAAGAAAGTCCTACACTTAGATTGCTAGAACAATATGTGCAGGACTTTTTGTATATTTTAAAATTGTTTTAAAAATTTAATACTTTTATTTTCTACTAGAATGTGGTATTATTTTAACGAAGTTTGTAATACAAAAAATGTATTATCAACATAATAAGACACATATTAAGAAAAGATTAAAGGAGTGTTATAACGATGAGTAAAAAGCCAGTAGTATTAATGATTCTTGATGGTTATGGTTTAAATGATAATAAAAAGGGTAACGGTATAGCATTAGCTAACACACCAGTTATGGACGGTCTTATGAAGGATTATCCATTTGTTAAGGGATACGCAAGTGGTCTTGCAGTAGGTCTTCCAGACGGACAGATGGGTAACTCAGAAGTTGGTCATCTTAACATGGGTGCAGGAAGAATTGTATATCAGGAATTAACAAGAATAACAAAGGCTATTCAAGATGGAGATTTCTTTGAAAATTCAGCATTTAAGGAAGCAATAGACAACTGTAAGAAGAATGACTCAGCATTACATTTATTCGGATTATTATCTGATGGTGGTGTTCACAGTCATATTACACACCTTTTTGCACTTCTTGAACTTGCTAAGAAAAACGGTCTTACAAAAGTATTCGTTCATGGCTTTATGGACGGTAGAGATACTGCAACAGATGGTGGTAAGGACTATATCAATCAAGTATATGATAAGATGGAAGAACTTGGTGTAGGTCGTATTGCAACAATCGCAGGTCGTTACTATGCCATGGATAGAGATAACAGATGGGATAGAGTTGAAGCTGCTTATAATGCACTTGTTAATGGCAATGGCAATACTGCTGAATGTGCAAGATGTGCTATCAGTGCTTCTTATGAAGCCGGTAAGACAGATGAATTTGTTGAGCCAACAGTAATTGTTGAAAATGGTGAGCCAATCGGAACAATCAAAGACAACGACTCAATCATCTGCTTTAACTTTAGACCAGATAGAGCAAGAGAAATTACAAGATGTTTCTGTGATGATGATTTCACAGGTTTTGACAGAGGTGAAAGAAAGCACGTTAAGTATGTGTGCTTTACAGATTATGATGTAACAATCGGCAATAAGAGTGTTGCATTTAAGAAAGAAAAGCTTACAAATACATTTGGTGAATTTCTTGCAGCTAACAATAAGACACAGGCAAGAATTGCTGAAACAGAAAAATATGCTCATGTAACATTCTTCTTTAACGGAGGTGTTGAAGAACCTAACAAGGGCGAAGATAGAATACTTGTAAAGTCACCTAAGGTAGCAACTTATGACCTTCAGCCAGAAATGAGCGCACCAGAAGTATGTGAAAAGCTTGTTGGAGCTATTAAGTCAGATAAGTATGACGTTATAATTATTAACTTTGCTAATCCAGATATGGTAGGTCATACAGGAATTGAGTCAGCCGTTATTAAGGCAGTTGAAACTGTTGATGAATGTGTTGGAAAGGCAGTAGAAGCACTTAAGGAAGTTGATGGTGTTATGTTTATCTGTGCTGACCACGGTAATGCAGAACAGCTTATTAATTACGAAACAGGTGAACCACTTACATCACATACAACTAATCCAGTACCATTTATTCTTGTTAATTACGATGAGAAATACACATTAAAAGAGAATGGAAAGCTTTGCGATATTATTCCAACTCTTATTGAGATTATGGGAATGGAAAAGCCAAAAGAAATGACAGGTGAATCACTTCTTATTGCAAAATAATTATAAAAATAAATATATTAAAATTATTATTAGCAATATATATTATTTTATATTTTTAAATAATATATATTGCTAAATTGTTTATGATATGGTAACATTAAAATATTGTGACAGTATGGAATTATTCATGCTTAAACTTTGTACAGATATTGTTAAATGTCTAGTGCAAATTGCGCAAGATTAAGATATTTATTTTTAAATAGGAGGTGTATGGTATGTCTGCTGCAGATATTATAAGAGTTATATTAATGGTAATATTTGTGTTAGTATGTTGTATATTAACTGTTATCGTATTAATGCAGGAAAGTAAGCAGAATGGTTTATCAGGAGCAATTAGTGGCGCTGCTGATACTTACTGGGGCAAGAACAAAGGTCGTTCAGTAGAAGGAAAGCTTGAATTATTTACTAAGATTTTAGGAGCTGCTGTTATTGTATTAGCACTTATTTTAAATCTTAATTTCTAATATTAACTTAATAATAAGTTTTATAAAACGCACTTTAAATTAATTTTTAAAGGGCGTTTTATTTTTAGTAAAATTGTGTTATCCTAATATAAATATCAAATAATACTGTAAAAGTACTTTTATTTATACAAACAATGAGCCAAAGTCTGTTTTTGCACAAGTCTTTATGGCTGTGATGATAACTTAAAAAACAAATATCTGTTAGACTTGTATTAAAAGTTATAGGTATTTATTAATTGCTTGTAGTATATAAAATAAATTATTTATAGAAATGAGGAAATATATGGACAGAGAAGAAATGAAAAAAAGGAAAGCTTTAATTGCTGACCTTGTGCTTAATAATGAATTTTATGTGCCAATGAAAACAAAAGAAATGGCAATATTGTTAAATATACCTAAAGATAAGCGCAAAGAGCTTCAAATGGTGCTTGATGAGCTTGTAAAAGATGGAGTTATAGGTGTTTCAAAAAAAGGAAAGTACGGAAAGCCAGAAAATACAGCGGTTATAGGAACATTTCAAAGTACAAAAAGAGGCTTTGGTTTTGTTACTGTTGAAGGTAGAGAAGACGACATTTTTATAAAAGAGTCAGATTGCAATGGTGCATTTCACATGGATAAAGTAAAGGTTGCTATAACAAGTGAAAAAAGTGGAAGCAGAAGATGTGAGGGTAAGATTTTAGGTGTAATAGAACATCAAATAAAAACGGTTGTAGGTACATTTCAAAAGAGTAAGAACTTTGGGTTCGTTGTGCCAGACAATGCAAAGCTTGCCTATGACATTTTTATCCCAAAGGAAAAGACGAATGGAGCAGTTAGCGGGCATAAGGTAGTAGTAACGATTACTAATTATGGAAGTCATGGAAAGAACCCAGAGGGAGTGGTTACAGAAATAATAGGTCACATTAATGACCCTGGAACAGATATAATGTCAATTATAAAGGCGTATGATTTGCCAGTTGAATTTCCAGAAGAAGTTATGAGTTACCTTACTAATATTCCAGAAGAAGTTGACGAAAAAGACAAGGCAGGACGAGTTGATTTAAGACAGCTTGATACAGTAACAATAGATGGCGAAGATGCGAAAGATTTAGATGATGCTATCACTTTATCTAAGGAAAATGGAATATACCACTTAGGTGTTCACATAGCAGATGTGAGTCATTATGTTAAGGAAAATAGTCCATTGGATAAAGAAGCTTATAAAAGAGGAACAAGTGTGTATCTTGTAGATAGAGTAATTCCAATGCTCCCACACAAGCTTTCTAACGGAATATGCTCTCTTAATCAAGGTTGTGATAGATTGGCACTTAGTTGTCTTATGGATATTGATGAGAAAGGAAATGTAATCGGTCATAGAATATGTGAAACTCTTATCAATGTTACAAGGCGTATGAGTTATACAAGTGTTAAGAAAATACTTGTAGATAACGATGAGCAAGAAATTAAAGAATACGAACCACTTGTACCAATGTTTAAGCTAATGGAAGAACTTGCTACTATTTTAAGAAATAAAAGATATAAAAGGGGTTCAATAGACTTTGATTTTCCAGAAACTAAGATTACTCTTGATAGTGAAGGACACACAATTGATGTACAACCTTATGAGAGAAATACTGCAACAAAGATAATAGAAGATTTTATGCTTATTGCAAATGAAACCGTAGCAGAAGATATGTTCTGGCAGGATATACCATTTTTATATAGAAGCCATGAAAATCCCGACCCAGAAAAGATACAAAAATTAGCAACATTTATTAATAATTTTGGGTATACAATTAAAAGAAATGACGAAGATATTCACCCAAAAGAATTACAAAAGTTGCTCGCAAAGATAGAAGGAAGTGACGAGGATACACTTATTAGCAGACTTACACTTCGTTCTATGAAAAGAGCAAAGTATACGACAGATTGTATAGGACATTTTGGACTTGCTGCAAAATATTATTGTCATTTTACATCACCAATAAGAAGATATCCTGATTTGCAAATTCATAGAATTATAAAAGAAAATCTTCATGGTGGTTTAAAAGAAAAGAGATTTAAACATTATGAAAGTATCTTACCAGATGTTGCACAGCATACAAGTACAACAGAAAGGCGTGCTGATGATGCGGAAAGAGATACAGATAAGCAAAAAATGGTGGAATATATGTCAAATCACATTGGTGAAGAATTTGAAGGTGTTATTTCAAGCATTACAAGCTGGGGAATATATGTTGAACTTCCTAATACTATTGAGGGTATGATATCGGTTACGGCGTTAAGAGATGGTTATTATATTTATGATGAAAATCATTATGAAATGGTAAATGAAGTTACAAATAAGACTTACAAGTTAGGGCAAAAGATTAGAGTTGTGGTAGTATCAACAGACAAGATATTAAGAACTATAGATTTTGAGCCAGCATAATAATATTTTATTTGTTTTCTATCTTGAATTTATTATAATTAAAAAATTTTAAAATAGTTGCCTAGCTATTGCGGTATTAAGTTTTGATGATTATAATTTAGATAAATGTATTTATGCACATACATTTATTTATAGTTTTTAATTTGTGTGAACAATTATTAGTTATACCTTTATTAGAATTGGTGACTGTCGCATTAATTTAAGAAACTTGCAGAGTGAGTTTTTATAGTTATTACAACTTTATAATTATGAGTTATAGTAGTGGATTGAGAAATTATGTTGAATTAAAAATAAATAGATTGTGCATGGAAAAGAGGAAAGATGGCAACAGACAATAAAACAGGAAATAGACTTATTGCAAATAATAAAAAAGCATATTTTGATTATTTTATAGAAGATAAATACGAAGCAGGGCTTGTGCTTCATGGAACAGAAGTAAAGTCGCTTAGAATGGGAAAATGTTCTATTAAAGAAGCATATGTTCAGATAATTAATGGAGAGATATACATTAACAATATGAATATAACACCTTATGAAAAGGGAAATATTTTTAACAAAGACCCATTGCGTCCTAAAAAGCTATTGTTACATCAATATCAAATCAACAAGCTTGCGGGACAAATTGCACAACAAGGTTATACAATAGTGCCATTACAAGTATACCTTAGTAAAGGCAGAGTAAAGCTTGAGATAGGTCTTGCAAGAGGTAAGAAAAATTACGATAAGCGACAAGATATAGCTAAAAAAGACCAAAAACGAGAAGCACAAAAAGAATTTAAGATTAGGAATTTGTAAAAAACTTATAAAGTTGATTTGTAAAGGAATTTGTGGAATGAACGAAAATATTAATATGACAGTGTCACCTGTGTGTTCAAAAAATAAAAATAAGTTTGCATACGTTTCATTTACTGATGGAAAGTGTCAAGCAGAAGGACGTATACCAGAGTGTAAGATAACCTCTAATAATGGCTTTAGTGATGATGATGTGGAAGTTTTAGAGTTATATATGAAAAGCAATTTGGCAAAACTTAAGAGAATGGCAGCAGGTGTAAATATTATTGACGCATTTATGAAGTGATTATATTTAAACATTATAAGAAAGTTTTACACTTATCATTGTAATAAGTAATAAGTGTGGACTTTTTTATTGTTTAGAAGAAATGCAAATTTGTTATAATGTATTTTTTATAAAAAATTTAATGGGTTAGAATTAATAATATAAAACCATTATATAGTGTAATTAAATATTGTAAGTAAATGTTTTGGGGAAAATGGTTATGCTTCCTTGTAGAAAGACAAAAAACAAAATCTAATATAGTTGTAAGACGGATGGATTATTAAGTTCACTATTCTAATAGAAATATAGTATATGCAAAGTCTGAAAATAATTACGGTTATTGTAAAATGTCAACATGTAAAACATCCACAGCAACCTATAAACTATAAAGAGTGGTAGGAAAAATATAGCTGACAGTTGTATTGTGATTTTAAGTGGAAAATTCGTAACAGAATTATATTGACATATATAGTATATAAATGCTATAATATATTAGCAATAATGTAATAAATGTAATTATTGCATAATACCCAACGGGGTAGTAAAGGTTTCGACAGGGGTTTTGAAGCTGGTGAAGCTATTCGCAGGTGATGCGTCAAATCACAAACTTAAATATAAACGCTAACGAAAATTTAGCTTACGCTGCCTAGTTGCAGCAGTCTGACCTAGAGCACTCACACTTTAGGACCCAGGCTTCGACTATGTGAGAAACGACGTTGACAAAGCTTTGAGTCATCGGGCGTATTATGAAGCTACTGAAAGTAATAGGGTGTTGGTTTCCTACTACTAGAGGGAATGAGGGCTAGCCCGCAATAATCAACTATAATAGTAGAAGAACAGTGAATGGGCTTTTGGACACGGGTTCGACTCCCGTCTACTCCACTAAGAGAAATGCTTGAAAATGCGATGTTTTCGGCATTTCTTTTTTTATGTAAGTCAAAAAATACCGTTTTAAACCGTTTCAAATCGTTTAAATTAGGGTCAAATTTAGGTCAAAAATTTGGTCAAAAAAGCAAATTATTTATAATAAATTTAATCTTATAGTGCAATTTAGCACTGTCAAATTAACCACCCTATATATAATTTTTAAATAGTGTTTCGGAATTGGTAATACCGAATATTGTTTTTAAAAAGTTTTCCACACTTGTGTGGAATTGAATGTGTTAAAATTGTACTAAAATCAATAAATGTCAAAGAGGAGGTGAGAAAAAATGTTGAATGAAAAAAAGTTAAAAATGATTGATTTGCTGATGGAGGGAAATATTGAAAAAACAGAAATTGAAAAAGAAATCGGAGTACATAGACAAACTATTTATGACTGGTTGAAAGATGAAGAAGTCCTTGCTGAGTATGACAGGCGATAATAGAACCAAGTGTAATAGACAGTTGCAAACATGTATTGACCCTTTACTTCATAAGCTTTATTTTATAGCAATGAATGGAGCTACAATGGATAGTAAAGACGCAGCTATATACTTTGTTAATAGGGTTGATTAACGGATAATATAAAAAGAGAAAATTCTTGATATATTTTCTATTTTTTTCTATAATAATATTGTAGAATTATATTATATATGTTATAATACTAAAAGAAAATTATATTAAATAGGAAATTATGTTAATAGAATTATTATTAACATTTTTCTTATGGAGGTATATATGTATAAAGTATCAGATTTTACAAAAACTGCTTATCGTACTGGTGAAGCTGCTAAAATACTTGGGATTACTACAAGAACAATTCAAAATTATGATAAATTAGGGAAGTTAAAGGTGTGTCGCACGGAAGGCAATAGACGTGTAATTATGAGAGAAGACTTAATTAAGTATCTCGATGATAAAGGACTTATTTATGATGATACAAATTCAAAACGACATGATGTAATTTATGCAAGAGTATCTAGTAATGAACAAAAACAAAGTGGTGATTTAGATAGACAAGCTTTGTATTTAGTTGAAAATGCAAAAGATATCCAAAATCCTATTATATTAAAAGAAGTTGGTTCAGGTTTAAATGATAAACGTAAACAATTACAAAAATTACTTGGTATGATAAGTAATCAAGAAGTAAGAAATGTATATATTACATATAAAGACAGATTAACAAGATTTGGATTTAATTATTTAGAAACTATGTTTAATGCGTGTGGAACTTCTATTATTGTATTACAAGATGAAAGTAATGAAAAAACAGTACATGATGAACTTGTTGAAGATATGATGTCACTAATCGCAAGTTTTAGTGGTAAATTGTATGGTATGCGTTCTAAAAAAAATAAGGTTCAGGGAGATATAAATGTTTGATGAAATTGTAGAAAAAATCGAAAAAGGTGAAAAGTTTGAAAGTATTATAGAAGTTATAAATAAATAGTAGAAAAATATATAAAAATAACCATATATTACAAATAAGGAGTGATTATATGCCAACAAAAGTATATACAATAGAAACAAGATTACCAGCTTCTATTCATTCTGAATTAAGAATATATCTTGATGATTATGTAAAAGAATATAATAAATGTTATCGTGATATGTGGCATCAAATGACTGCTTCTGATTTTAAAACAAAATATCAAAAAGAGTCTAACTTTGTAACAGATATATGTAATAAATATGGTTATCTTAAAAGAACAATTAATGCAATTCGTTACGATATAAAAGGTCGAATGAAATCTTATAAAGAATTAAAAAAAACAGAGTTAAAACAATTAGAAACTAAAATTCAAACAAAACAAGTAAAAATATCACAAATCATAGATAAACTTGATAAATTAAAAACTATTGTTACAAATAATAAGGCTAGAGAAAATCAACTTGAAAAATATAGGAATTTAAAGAAATCACTTTATTATCAAAAGAATAAATTTAATAAAATGATACAAGCAAAAAATAAACTTGTATATCAGATTGAGAATAATATTTATTCAGTTGGATTTGGTGGAAAACATACATTTGATAATCAAAATAGATTACAAGAGAATAGATATAAAACTCATAAAAAATGGTATAACAATTATGTAAAATTGAGAGATAAAAATATTTTTTATCTTGGAGGTAGTGATGAAACATTTGGAAATCAAATGTTTCAAATGACTTATAATTCAAGTTCTGATGATTTTATAATTAAAGTCCGCAAAGAAAATCATTGGTGTAAATCTAAAAAAGAGATTGATAAGTATATTATAGTAGAACATATTGATTTTAAATATATGAAAACTTATGTTAAAGATATTATACTTTCCCACTATAACAAAAATGATAAAGATAAATTACCATTGTCATATCGTTTTCATCGTAGAAAAACACATTGGTATTTACAAGTAATGTTTTCAATTAAATATGATAATTATGTAACATTTAGTAAATATGGAACGATTGGACTAGATTATAATGATGGATTTATAGAATTATCAGAAACAGATGAATGTGGCAATTTAATTTATCAAGACCATATTATTTTAAAAGAACATGGAACAGGAAATAAAGCAAAATCAGAAATTGAACAAGCAATTGCTAAAATTGTTAGTTATGCTTTAACAAAAGGGAAAGATATTATAATAGAAGATTTGGATTTTAAGAAAAAGAAATCTACTACATCAAAAAGAGATAAAAACAAGAAGTATAATAAAATGTTGCATTTATTTGATTATAGTAGATATAAAGAAATTATGGAAAATAGCTGTCATAGAAATAGAGTTTATTTAAACAAGATAAATCCATATATGACATCACAAATAGGAAAACAAAAATATAGTAATAGCAAGAAATTAAATATACATCAAGCTGCAAGTTATGTAATAGCAAGACGTGGGCAAGGATTTAAAGATAAATACAAAAAAATAGCATAATTAAGTAACTATTTTCTTATAAGGCAGGCACATATACCAAGTGATGTATGGTCTGTAGCTTATAGGGAAATTAATATAATTGGTCTTATAGTAGAGTATTTATGTAACAACTTAAGCTATAATATATAGTGGACAGAGAATATGTATTAAGCTATAAGATGAACGCCCAACCGTAAGGGCAAGATGTAGTTTCTATATTTTTCTACATTTTATTTTACGGTGGTATAACACCATTACTTCAAATATTAAAAGAATTAGAAGAAAAAAATATACCTGGTGAAATATTAACAACAAACTATTTGAATTTTAGTGAGCCAAGAGCTCTATCAAAATTAAATGAGTTGTCAAATATAACAATAAAAATGTATGATGTAGAAACGGCAAAAGAGGGATTTCATACAAAGGGATATATATTTAAAAAAGATGAAATCTATAGGATAATTGTTGGCAGTTCTAATATAACAAGTTCGGCACTTACAATTAATAGAGAATGGAATACAAAAATATTGTCAACAGAACAAGGTGAGTTAGCAAAAGATATTTTTTTAGAATTTAATGAATTGTGGAATTCAAAATATTCTTTGAATTATAATGAATTTTATGAGACATATAAAGAAAAATATAAGTTAATAAAACATCAAAGAGATATTGCAAAAAAAGATAGTATAACATCTATTGAAAAATATAAATTAAAACCCAATTCTATGCAGGTGAAATTCATAGCTAATCTTAGAAAGTTAATACAAGCAGGTGAGAATAGAGCCATCTTAATATCAGCAACAGGTACAGGAAAAACATATGCTTCAGCATTTGCAATGAGAGAGCTAGGTTTTAAAAAAGTATTATTTCTTGTACATAGAAGTCAATTAGCAAGACAGTCATTAAAGTCGTATAAAAATGTTTTCTCTGATAATATTTCTATGGGATTGGTTGGTTCAGGTTATAAAGAATATGATAAAGATTATATATTTGCAACTGTACAAACACTTAATAAAGAAGATTATCTAAAAAAATATGCACCAGATAATTTTGATTGCATTATTTTAGATGAAGCACACCATTCAAGTGCAGATACATATCAAAAAATAATGAGTTATTTTAAACCTAAATTATGGTTAGGAATGACTGCAACGCCTGATAAAAGAGATGATAATATTGCTGGTAAAAATATTTATGAAATATTTAATCACAATATTGCATATGAAATTAGGTTGCAGCAGGCAATGAAAGAAGATTTATTATGTCCATTTCATTATTTTGGAATAACAGATATATCTATGTTAGATGATAAAAAAATTTCTAGTAAGAAAATGGATATTACAGATTTTAATCAATTAGTATCTGACGAGAGAGTAAGTCACATTATAAAACAGGCAAATTATTATGGATATAGCGGAGAAAGAGTAAAAGGGCTTGTATTTTGTAGTAGAATTGATGAAACAGAAGAATTATCAAAAAAGTTTAATGCTTTAGGATATAGAACTATTGCATTAAATGGCAATTCATCGGAAGAAGAAAGAACAAAAGCATTTGAACGTCTTGCAATGAATGAAGAAGATATAACTGATGAATTAAAACCCCTTGATTATATTTTTTCTGTTGAAATATTAAATGAAGGCGTTGATATTGTAGAGGTTAATCAGATTATAATGCTTAGACCAACACAATCACCGATTGTATTTACGCAACAATTAGGTAGAGGTTTGCGTAAAGCAGAAGGTAAAGAATATACAGTAATTCTTGATTTTATAGGAAATTATAAGAATAATTTTATGATACCAATAGCTTTGTCAGGAGATAAAACATATAATGCTGATACGATTAAAAAATATGTTATTAGCGGAAATAATACAATCCCTGGAGCGTCTACTATCCATTTTGACGAAATATCAAAACAAAAAATATTTTCATCAATAGATAAGATAAAAGGGATGAAGTCTATAATAAGAGAAAGTTATAGTACATTAAAAAATAGAATTGGAAGAGTACCATATTTAATAGATTTTTATGAAAATGGAGAAATAGACCCTCTTATTATAATAAAAGAATATAAAAGTTATCAGAATTTTCTTGAAGATATAGAAAAAGATTTGTATATAGGAAAAATAACAGATGGTGAAAAGCTTGTGTTAGAATACTTGTCAAAAACAGTATTAAGTGGTATAAGACCGTATGAATTAGAAATTCTTAAACAATTGCTTAATAGTGATAATCTTAATAAAGAAAAATTAAGAAATAATATTAGTGAAAAATATGGTTATTATATTGATGATGGTTGTATTGAAAATGCAATAAAAGTTTTGCAGGGACATTTTGTAATGAATGAAAATGAGTATGCAAAGTTTAAAAATATAGATATAGTTTTGTATGATGAAAATAAAACTATTAAGAGAATGATTGATTTCGCTAATAGATTAAAGCATTTAGAATTTCATAAGCAAATAAAAGACATTATTAATGTAGGTCTATTAAGGTATAAAGATAAGTATTTAGAATGTAATCAAGCTAAAAATACATTTGTATTATATGAAAAATATTCAAGAAGAGATGTAAGCTTTATTATGAATTGCGAAAAAGATTTATCATCTATTATGTATGGAATGAAAAAAATAGGTAATGATGTATTTATATTTGTTACATATAATAAAGAGCTAAATTATAGTGATGAAAAATTATATGCAGATGGCAAGCCTAATTATGCAGATGAATTTGAAGATAATATGATATTTATGTGGGATTCTCAGCTTGGAAAAGGTGTTGATAGTAAATATATTGAAGATGTTGTTAGTGCAAAAAGAAAGCATTTATTTGTGAAAAAATCGGACATTGAAACTAGCTTTTATTATATGGGAGAGTTTAATATTTTAAATATAAAACCAGCACAAAAGAAAGATAATAATGGGAAATTGAGAGATATTGCAAAGCTTGAGATGAAAATGATAAATCCTGTTCGAGAAGACATTTTAAGATATTTAAAAAATAAATAATGAGGAAAAGTTAATGAAAACGATAAAAGTAGTAGCTGCTGTAATAAAGTTAGAAGATAAGATGGAAGAAACAAAAATATTTGCAACACAAAGAGGTTATGGCGAATTTAAAGGTGGTTGGGAATTCCCAGGTGGTAAGATTGAACAAGGAGAAACTCCTGAGCAAGCGTTAAAACGAGAAATTATGGAAGAATTAGATACAGAAATTGAAGTTGGAGAATTGATTGATACGATAGAATATGATTATCCTAATTTTCATCTGTCAATGCAATGTTTCTGGTGCAGAGTTGTAAAAGGAGATTTAGTACTTAAAGAACATGAAGCATCAAAGTGGCTTACAAAGGATACATTAGATACAGTAAAATGGTTACAAGCAGATATAGGAATTGTTAATACTATAAAACATAGTATATAAATCTGTTTATAGAATTTATATCAAAAAATAATGTGATTATGAGATATCAGTTGTAAAATATAAGGAAATGAATTATATTTATAAAAAATAAAAAAGGCTGGTGTGGATTATGGATATAAATGAGATAGAAGCAGAGAAATATATAGATTATATAGAAGCTAATTATATGCAAATGGCACAAAATGTTAATAAACAATTTGAATTATCAAAGGAATTTATAAGAGCGAGTATTATTAGAGAAATAAAAGAATATTTGACACCGATACCAATTCATTATGAATGGGAGCTTGATGATTGTCCTTATGACTACTCAGGTATAATAATACAAGATGGATATATCAGTTTAAATCAAACAGTTTCTTCATTTTTAGAAAATGAATATACGGGTGATAAAGAAGCTACATACGAAAGTGGTAGGGGATTTAAGTATTGGACTTATGGAGATAAATTAGAATATTTAACAAGAAATATAGGCGAAGAAATATTACAATCATCAGTTAAATATCAACTAGAACAAAAGTTTGATACAGTTATTTCTGATGAAATATTTGAACTAGTTATGGATTGTAGTCACGATAAAGTTGATGATTATTGTTTATCAGGTGATTTTTTCTTTTGTAATGCAGCTATAGATTTTGTTGGTATTGGTGATATGTCATTAAGACAAATAGTTAATAAAAAGTTACATTAATGTAGTAGGAGCTATAGTAATGCAGAGTTTTTTTGTACAGAAAATAACATTTCCTATTTCAAAAGCAGTACAAATATTTGATTATATTAAGCAGACTGGTGATTATTTTGTTAGATTTGAAGTCAATGAAAAAAATGAGTTTGGTAAAATAGCTGAAAGTATTAATAGCCTGCTTGATTATATTGAAAAAGAAAAGTTAAAAGAAAAAGCGATAAAAAATAAACTTATACAACAAGCAGAAAGTGACCCTCTCACTGGAATAAAGAATAAAAAAGCAATTGAGAACACAAATTGTTATAAAATTATGCTGCTTACAGGTTCAAAGAAAAAAGAAACATTGAACTTTTATGGTAATGCGGGGTATAACAGTACAGATAAAACGGCGTTTATTCAGTGGCTTGAATAATACAAATTTTAGTTTTTATAGACAATAATAAAAAGGTATGTTGATTATATAAGCCCACTTTCGTTAAATAATGCACACCCCCGTCAGTAGTCTGAACCCCCTTAACTGACTACGATTTGACTACTACACACTGCATTGAATTGCACCATTTTGAAGTATTTTGTAAAAAGTGTAGTTATTAATAAGGAAAATACGATGTCCGGAAAAGCCCATAAAACAACACAAAACTCAGCATTACAGGGCATTTTAAGATAGGAGAAAATTATGATTAAGATATTATTCATCTGCCACGGCACTCCAGTTTTATGATAATGTATACTTTCGCAGACTGGGGCAGAGTACGGCATAATATGGCGAAAAGCCTTGGAATTACTACGGTTTAGACTACTAAGGCTCATGGCTGGAAGTGGGATAAAGGCAAAGAAACAGCCACTACTCGTTAGTAGTAATCTACTACGAAAGGTGGTTGCTCTATTTTATGTAAGACAAAAAATACTTGACATTTTGTATTACAAAAAGTAGAATTGTTTTAGGTGGAAGGAGTAATGCTATGAAGAAGATGGGAAGACCTAAGGGTGATAATAACAAAGATTATATATGCACAATTCGTATGGATGAGCGTACGATGAAGAGACTAGAGGCTTATTGTAGATTCCTAAAAAAGGCAAAGTCAGAAGTGATTAGAGATGCAATAAATATGATAGTAGATGAGGCAGAAGATAGAGATGATAATTAAAATAGTAGAAATGAGTCCTGTTTTTAGGACTAATGCTGTGATGATTTTTATAGAGAAGAGCCAGATACAAGTTGATTGTTTGGAATGTTAGAGCTATTATTGGATAACTGAAAATACAAGGAGGAATATTATGGCTAAAACCTATAACGCAATAAGTTTATTTTCGTCTTCTGGAATTGGTGATTTGGGTTTGCATGCGAATGGAATTAATACGGTAACAGCGTGTGAAATCATTGAAGAAAGAATGGCTCTTTTTAAGAATAATAATCCTAACACAAAATGTTTTTGTGGAGATATATGGAAATTAGAAAAAGATATAATCGACGATTATAATGAACGTTTTTCGGAGAATCCATTTCTTATTCTTGCAACACCACCATGTCAAGGCATGTCACCAAATGGCATGGGTAAAATGTTAAGTGATTATAGAAAAGGACTACGACCTAAATATGATGAGCGTAATCGATTGATTATTCCAGCAATTCATATAATAAAGGCATTACAGCCAAAATGGATAATATTTGAAAATGTAGCAAATATGGAAAATACATTAATATATGATGAGAATGATGAACTGATAAATATAATAGATTATGTTCGTCGTGAATTAGGAAAAGATTATGTAGGAGGACCACAGGTAATAGACTGTGCAGATTATGGCGTACCAGAACATAGGGTACGATTGCTAACTATTTTTTCGAAAAGTGAAAAAGCGCGCCAGTATTATGAAAAAAACAGAAGTTTTCTTCCAGAAAAAACACATTCACAAGAACGAACATTATTTTTAAAGAAATGGGTTACATTGAGAGATGTGATTAGTGGACTACCAGTGTTAAGAGCAGAGAAGGGGCAAAATATTGACAAGAAAAATTCACTGCATAAAGTGCCTGTTTTGGATGAGAAAAAATTATGGTGGCTGGACAATACACCAGAGGGTAATACAGCATTTAATAATCAATGTGTTAATCCGAAATGTGGATATCAGGGTAACAAACTTCATGGAGCAAAGCATAATGAAGAAGGAATAAATAAGTATAATGAAGACACTCCATTATATTGCGAAAAATGCGGAAGCCTTCTTCCACGTCCATACGTTGAAGAGAAGGGAACAGAAGAGAAGCGAATTATGAAAGGTTTTACAAGTGCATATAAGCGAATGACTTGGGATGAGCCGGCAAGTACTTTGACTCAGAACTTCCAATATGCATGCTCAGATAATAAAGTTCATCCTTCGCAAACAAGGGTGTTATCTCTTTGGGAGGGACTGATAATACAGACAATATCTGCATATCCATATTCTTTTGTTATAAATGGAAAGCAGGTTAAGGATGGTTTAATTAGAGATACCATCGGAGAAAGTGTTCCGCCCCAAATTATTGATGTGGTATGTAAAAAGATATTTGAAATTGAAGTGTGATTCAACTTGTAAGTGCCCTAACAAGTACTTTTAACTAGGGCACTTACAACTGAATTAGAAATTATACACGATAACCTATCCATTTGCTTTTGGACAATGCAGATATGTATTTTTCGTCATTTATTACAGCAATCCAACCTGCACACATTTTTGAAATTCCACCACTATTCATAATTGATACACTAGTAGTTCTCCCGCCGCCTTCTTTAGGCTGGACGATATTTCCCCAATCGTCAATGGTTAAATCATTTCGGTAAAAGGCTGCTACAATTGTTGGGACTTCCTTTATGAAATCCCAAAATATACCAATTAAGTTGTTTGTTTGGCGATGATGAGCTTTCCAGTCAAATGAATTTACTAAATCAATTCGTTGTTCGCCAATTAAAGGCTTGGGAACACGACTTGCAGGGGGAGTGCTTCCACAAGTTGCTTTAACTTCGACACCACCATAAAGATATGGGCTAAATAGTGATTTATCACGAGGATATTTTTTACCATTTGATATAGTGTAAAGCGTTTCGAAATATTTTTTGCGTTCGGGTGTATTAACTAATAATAAATCTGGATATCCATCTTGATGGAGATTTGAATGTAAATTTCCTTGAGAGAAACGTTGCAGACTTTTGCCAAGATATTCTCCGACAATGCCGCTCAAGTTTCGCATGCCCATAGTTTCGAATATATTTATATCGAAAGCTTTGGTTTGTTCGTCAAGAGCGCGCAGGGCTTCGTTTGCAAAATTCATTGCATCAACTACTTGTAGGTTTGTTAAAATAAGTTCATTATTTACATATACGCGTTCGGTATCTCTGATTATGTATTCATATGCCATGATCTATTCTCCTTAGTTTATTATTTTGTGTTACAAAGTTTTTTGAAAAATGCTCACATAAATAATTATATCAGACAAATATGGATTTTAACATAAAAAATATTTCTTAACTGAAGTAATCTAGGAAAAAGAATGAGCATGTTTGGAAAATGTATTATATAGTTGTATCTGTGAGGGGGTATCCAAATCTCTACAATATTTTTGCAAGAAGACCGATGGTCCCCTTCGTGCGAATTTTCGCAGAATTAAACAGGGGGGGATATCCACAAAGGTCGGTTTATGTGAAAATATCCGCTGAATATCATTGCTAAAGCCAATTTTGTTTTGCCGGATAATACCGAAATACGCAGAAAAAACGTGTAAAAAACAACATAAAAAGCACAGCTTTTCTGCGTACATTTTGGCAGAAATATAATGTGAATTGTCTTGCTATTCTGTGCTATCAGAGTGATATATGTACTACCGAATAAAGAAAGGCGGGTACATATTATGAAGAATGAAATCAGATTTACATTGAAATCGAAGCAGAGACCGAAGCTGGCACAGGAGATTGGAAATATACTTGGGACAGCACCGCATTATGAACGGGTACCAAGCTGTGCATATGATATTGCAGGATATCTACTGGACAAAGAGGGTGTACTGCATATCCCGGAGGGAACAGAAAAAGAAATAGTGGAAGACCTGATTCGGCAGTTACGGGAACGTGGGTTTCAGGACGATATGGAAATAACGGAAGAAGTTCCAGTGAAACAGGAGAAACTGACAATAGCGATTCCGAAAGAGAGCCTTACGGATACAGAATTGGAAAATTTACAGAAGATCATAGCAAATAGGCAGACACTTTTTCAACGTGCATTTCGGACGGACAGTACAGAAATAAAGATTACTGAGGAAAAAATAAACTTTACATGGTTTCCGTACACAGCAGATGGCGATGAGATTACAGCCTACACGCAATTTATCTCAAGGCTGTGTGATATGGCAAGAGATGCAAAAAGAGTTTCATCAAAGCCGACTGAAACGGACAATGACAAATACGCTTTCCACTGTTTCCTGCTCAGACTTGGCTTTATCGGGGAAGAGTATAAGACAGCGAGAAAGATTCTGCTTAGGAATCTTACAGGAAATTCGGCATTTAGAAGTGTAAAATAAAGAATGAGGGTATTGACTCATGCAGCAGTCAATACCCTCATTCTTTATTTTTTTATAGTAATCTGCACTGCCATATTAGAAACATCCTGTAGAGTATTTTGTTCTTTGCAGCGTTGTGCTTCGGATTTGATAAGGTTTTCAACATCTTTCTGCCCGAAGGAATCAAGAGAAAGATACAATTTCATAAGATCAGTATAAACGGATTCCAGTTCCCAGCGTCCCAGCTGTTCTATATCATCATCTGACAATTTGGCTGATGATGAATCGTTGGATTTTCCAAGTATATAATCCGTACGCACATCAAATAAATCAGAAAGTCTAATTAAGATTTCAAAATCCGGGGTACGTTTACCAGTCTCCCACATAGCAACAGTTCCTTTGGAAACGCCAAGGGTTTCTGCAAGGGAAACCTGCGTATATCCACATTTTTTTCGTAGTGATTTCAGACGCTCATCAAACATAAGCACACCTCCTATGTGAGAATGATATCACTAACTGTTAGAAAATACAAGCGATTTTAAATAATTATAGATATTTATATCATAAAATGTGAGATTGTAGATTGATATAGGTAACAATATGTGATATAAATAAAATATAAAATCTCACAATAAGTGAGAAAACAACGGCGGATGTCATACAAAATGTTTCCCGCAAATAATGGGATAATTGGATTTTCATACGAGAGAAGGTGATTAAGATTAAGGACAGGAAGAGACAGCGGTTGAATCGCAGATTAAAGCACAAGGAAGAACTTCTTGACAATAAAAATGGCCTGGGTGTTAAGGATCTGACAGCATATAATGCCGTTAAGCAAATGGTAACTAATGGAAAAGCATCAATAGTATGGAGATAGACCGCCGGGAAACCGGCGGTATTTCATTACCCTAAAGAAAGGAGCAACATCTTATGGAGAAAACAACTATGAGTGTGCAGGAATTATCTGCACAGATGGGAATCAGTCTGCCAAAGGCATATGAACTGGTAAAGACACCAGGATTTCCTACAATACGAATCGGAGCCAGAATTCTGATTCCAATTGAAGCTTATAAAGAATGGCTTGTAAGAACATCTATTAACCATTAAAAAGAATTGCAGAAAAGGAGGAGGTGAGCAGGATGGGAGATATGACAGTGGATGAATTAA
>ENA-ORUA01001352-ORUA01001352.1-human-gut-metagenome-genome-assembly--contig:-NODE-1352-length-22422-cov-6.290920_pt1 | contig 22422 bp, 10 predicted proteins | sample MGYA00242076_ERZ509201 | MGnify/ENA primary metagenome ERZ509201 (study PRJEB26280, sample SAMEA2338863) | human gut metagenome | biome: human gut; feature: human-associated habitat; material: faeces...
GGCTACCTTAACCCACCGTCTAAAGCCAGTGGGATTGCGGTAGCCTTATTTCAATAAGGTGTGACTTCAAAAGTCACAAAACCGATTTTTCATTTGTACTTTCCCTGCTTCCATATTCATAAGTTTTGTCAGGCGGCTTGCAAATATTCGTCTGCAATACTCTCTATCTCTTCTATATTAGAATAATCGTAACTATTCAGAGCCATGCAAATTTAGACATAATGCCATGCCTGCATGAGCGATTATGGCTAAATTTATATGGCGAGATAACCACATGAGCAAAAGGAAAGCTGCATCGCAGCGATTTTGCGAATGGGGTGCTGAATAATTACATCATTTTTAACATTTTATTTCAAATTATACTTTAAAATCAAAACCTTTTTATATTCATAACAATATTTCATTACAGTTATATAATAACCTTTTTTATAGATTCCTGTACAAACTCATTTGATCTGAGACCATTTAATTCGCAATGAAATTCTCAAGATAATCGCCTCATAGGATCCTTTTACGAATTCGAAAAGGCAAAATCGCTGCTGCTCTTTTCGAGGGCTCAATATCACTAAACATCACAAACGGGCAGAGCACTTCGAAAAACCTTCGGCTCTGTCCTTTCGCACATTATAGCAAAAATCATTTCAAAAGTATATAGGATACGCAGCAAAAAAGTACAAATGTTCGTTTTTTTTGAAAATAAGGACATAAACCAAATGCTAAGTCATAGGTTTTAACCTGTGGCTTAGCATTATGTATCTTTGAGTACGTTGACTCACATTTAATTATGTTTTTAGTTACTTATGCTTTCTCCTTTTCTGCCGTGGATTGCGGTCATCCATGCACGCGGAGCGTTTTTTTGTCTCGCAGTTCATCGCCTGCGAGATAAATAGAATGCGCAGCAGCGCATTCTAGCGCCGAGCGCGGTCGCCTAAGACTTTTTCCCCTTCGTGCGAGTGTGCATCCTCGCGGAGCGTTTTTTTGTCTCGCAGTGCATCGCCTGCGAGACAAAAAAAACGTCCCAGGCTATCCTGCCTGAGACGCTGATATCTTATCAACGCAGTACCACTCAAATTGACCTACTGTCCACTTTGCATGTACATGCTATACACTCCTGATTGATAACGGGTTCGGTTCCCGACAACGCCTACTCTCCAGATCCGGATTTCAGGCTGCCCTCGAAAGTCCATTCAGTAAACCATGCCGTGCTGCAATTCCACCATCTGCAGCTCTCTGTATCTTTATGGAAAACTTACTTCTCTTTCTCATCGGTTTTTCTTATGTGTTAAATAGTAATACTTTTTACCGTAGTTGTCAATCAAAATTTTCGTCATTCTAAACGGAAAATTTTGGGAAACAATGGAGGACTGCTTTCGCAGTCCTCCATTGTTTCCCTTATGATCTCATATCAGCCATCACGGTTCGATACCGTAGTATCTTTCCCTGATCTTAGCGATATGCTTTCACATAGGTGTTTGCTGTATTTTTGTTTGTTTTAACCTTTGTCTTCAGCAGCTTCAGCTGAGATCTCTTTACATAACCGATCCTGCCGTTTGTAAAGATCAGCTGATAGTATCCGTTGATCTTCTGGCTGTTCAGAACGACTCTCGTGTTCTTCATCAGACGTCCGATACGTTTAGCGGATGAAGTAGCATTGTTGTAGATATATGCTCTCTTCTTTGTCTTTGCTGTACGGAACAGTGTTACCTGAGGTGTGGAGCTTACCTTCTCACCAATCTTATACTTCTTGGTAGATACGCCGTAACGGAAGCCCTTATCCAGGGTTACACAGCTCTTCGGTACATAACCGTTTCCAAGAGAACCTGTACCGTAACGTACCTGATAGTAATCTCCGCTTGCTCCGGTTACCAGTACTCTCGTACCAACCGGTGCTACGGTGTTTGCTCCGTATCCGACACCTGTGTAAACCCAGGTCTCGGTGCTGATCTTACCGTTGGAGGCATTTACAACCTTGCCTGAACGCTGGTCAGATGTGATGGTTACATATGCAGATCTTACATATGCATATCCGCCATTGTACTTGATCTTGTACCACTCACCGATCGTGTCAACGATGGTAACGGATACACCGCAGTTGTACTGACCAAGCTGCAGTCCCTGCAGGCTCGCACTGTTGCGGATGAACAGACCATCTACATTGGCAATACCGTACATAACGCCTTTCTTCTTAGCTTTTCCGGTTACCTTCACCTTGCACTTCGCTGTGTAGCCATTTCCTGTGATCGCGATGATGGTAGCTCTACCCTTCTTATGGCAGGTAACAACACCGAACTCATCTACACTGGCTACAGCCGGATTTGTGCTGGTCCAGTAAACTGCTGTGTTGAAAGCATTAGCCGGAAGTACGGTTGCATTCATCTTGAACATATTGCCGACCTTCTTCGACAGCTTGGAATCCTTCATAACGATTCCGGTCGGTTTCTGTCTTACGGTTACTTTAACCTTGTCGCTTACTACACCGAAGTGTTTGTCGTTTGCGGTTACTGTGATGTAGCAGGTTCCGCCTCCAACCGGAATGATCTTATTGGTATAAGTATCATAGTAAGCAACCTTCGAATCACTTGTTGTCCATGTTACACCAGTTTCCGTGGTGTAGGTCGGGTTGAAGGTGTAGCTGATATCCTGTACATTGCCTGTGTAGCAGGTAATCTCTTCTTTGTTCAGCTTGATCTCCTTCGGCGCTGCAATAACCTTCACAAGGATTTCTGCTCTCTTTCCGTTGTAGGTCGTAGCGTAAACCCAGGTTGTTCCAAGTTTTGCAGCATGCATCTTGCCATAGCTGTCAACCGTCACGATGGAAGGATCCTTGATGGACCATGTGATTGATGTATCGGACGGAATACTCAGTCCCTCATTGAAGATCGGAGCTAAGTTGTAGTCCTCATCCAGATAGATGGTCATCTTTTCCTTCTCAAACTTCACAGAATTAACCGGAGTCTTGATGTAGAGCAGAGACTGTGCGGTGTATGTTGTCTTTCCGTCAGCCATGGTCATCGTTGCGGTGATCGTTGCAAGTCCAGCGGTTGCATTTTCTGCTACCGTAGCAACACCTGTCTTATCGATGGTTACAAATACGTTGTCAGACTCATAGGTTACGTTGCCCTCGAATGCAGTATCTGGAGCCAGCGTTGCCTTGTAGGTTACAGACTCGCCCGGATATACTTCGGATCTCTCCGGTGTCATGGAAAGGGAAAGTGTATCTCCTCCAACGACTACCTTGATCATGCCGACTGCAGGTGTGCCTGCTCCGTCCCGACCATATCCGCCGCTCAGGCATTTTGCGTAGATATATGTGGTACCCTTGCCAACCGTTGTGATCATACCATTCTCATCAACCGTTGCGATATCCTTGTTCTCACTCGTCCACAGGATTGTCTTATCGTATGCATTCTGCGGTGTCAGAACAGCCTTCAGCTGGATAGACTCGCCAACTCTGTTCGAGTAAATCGTATCGCTGGAATTCGTATCAACTCTCTTAACCACAACATCCGTTACCGGTGCTTTTACCAGGATGCTTGCTCTTGCCGTTACAGTCTTCTCTGTCTTGCCGTCCTCATCTGTCCATGTGATCGTAGCCTTGATGTAGGTTGATCCGCCCTTAACCGCTTTGATCTTACCTTCGGTGTCAACCGTTGCGATCTTCTCATCATCTGATGAGTAGGTGATGGACTTGATGTTTGCTGTTGCAGGCTTCGGTGTTGCAGAAATGAAGTCTGTCTGGCCTTCCCACAGCTCATAGCTGGTCTGAGAAAGTTCAATTCCTGTTACAGTCTGTTTTACAACGATCTCGATCTTAGCCTTCAGTCCATTGTATGCAGTTGCATAAATGTAAGTCTTTCCAGGAGCAACAGCCTTCACGATACCTGTGGAGCTTACAGTTGCCACGGACTCATCTCCGCTCGTCCAGGTCAGCTCCTTGTTGTAAGGATCGGATTTGCCGTCATTCCACTTGATCAGGCTTGCCAGATCATCGGTACGTCCTGTGTACAGTGTCTTGGATGCCTCTGTGAATCCTACGGATTCTACATCCTGAAGTGCATTTACGATCAGCTGAGCACTTACTGACTTAGACTTGATCGTAGCCGTTCCTGTGATGATGAATTTGCCGGCTTTCAGCGGTACGAAGCTGAAGCTTCCGTTATTGCTTACCAGAACATAATCATCATTGGAAACAGCGTCCTCGCCATTGCAGGTTACTGTATAAACAACCTCTGTATTCTTCGGATTTACGGTAACATTTGTCAGAACAGTCTCGCCTGTCACAACCTCTGCAGATGATTTCTCAAATGCAAGTGTCGGATTTGCGTATACCGTTACAAGGAATGCACGTTCGGATCCGTTCGGTGCGGTTGCGATCGCATAGGTAACACCCTCAGAAACAGCTGTTACACTGTTGCCGGAGATCTTAGCGATGCTCTCGTCGTCGGTTCTCCAGGTTATAGTTCCTGCTGTTGCCTTGATCGGAGGCAGCTCCTTTGATTCAACTCCGCCGATCTGAAGCTCTGCTTTCCAGTTCTTGATCGCGTTGAGGTCATCCTCTGAGTACGTGTCATCTGCTGCAAATCCGCCCTCTGCAACTGCTACGATGAAGGTTACGCTTGAACCATCCGGAGCGGTTACGGTTACGGTTGTATCACCCTTGCCCTGTGCATAAACAACACCGTCAGAAACGGTTGCTACCGTCGGATCTGCTGTTGTCCAGTTAAAGGTTGCAGGATCTGCATTGATCTTATCGCAGGTATCCTCTACCATCGCTGCAAGATCCTTATAGTTGTTTGCTGCATCGTTCAGTGTCAGGTTTACGATTCTGCTCTCATTATCCTTCAGAGCAACACCGGAAATGTCTGCTGCGGAAACTGTTACGGTAAATACTACCATGCTTCCGTCCGGAGCCGTTCCGGTTACGATCGTCTTGCCAACTGCCTTCGCAGCCACAACACCGTCGATCACCTCTGCAACACTCTCATCTGAGCTGGTCCATGTGATCTTGCTCATCAGAACTGCACTGTTCTTGCTCATAGCAGTATCTGTCGTTCCCTGATTGCCGCTGTTGGTCTTATATTCGCCTGTCATGGACAGTTTTACATAATTCCACAGATCTCTTGTCTCATCCTTGCCAAGCTGCAGAGCGATATTGGTTTCTGTATTCTCATCATTCAGAGCGATGGATGCCTTCGGCTGTCCGAGAACCTTTACAGATACTGCAAACTTGCTTCCGTCCGGAGCAGTTGCAACTGCTGCTGTCAGTCCCTCGCCTACTGCCTGAACCAGATTATCTCCGGCAATCTTAGCAACCGTTTCATCCAGTACAGACCATGTTGCCTTGCCGCCGTCTACTGTTACTGTCGGCAGCTTCTTGCTTTCCTTATCGGTTACTTCCAGCTGAAGAACGATCTGACTTGCATCAAACTGATCCTCACCTGTGAAGGCTCCTGCGGAAACAGCTACGATGAAAGATACGCTTGAGCCGTCCGGAGCAGTTACGGTAACAACCGTCTGTCCTGCCTTCTGTGCTCTCACAGTTCCGCTGGCAACCGTAGCAACGGATTCGTCGCTGCTGGTCCATGTAAAGCCTTTTACGTCTGCTCCTGCAACCGTGGTAGATTTTACATTATCTGCCAGAACTGCTGTTGCTGCATCCTTGCTGTCCAATGTCAGATTTACAACATTGCTCTTGCCTGTATCCAGAACTACATTAGCCTTTACAACCGGATTTACCTTGAAGGTGAAGGTTACATAGTAGCCATCCTTGCTGGAAGCGGTAACTACTGCTGTTCCAACTGAAAGTGCCTTTACAACACCATCTGTTACCGTAACAACAGAATCATCGTCTACACTCCACTTGATATCGGAAATATCGCCGCCCTGCACTTCGAAGTATTCACGCAGGTTTGTAGCGTAGGCTTCGCCAACCGTCAGAGTAATATTCTTCTCAGCATTTTCCTTATAATTTAATTTTACAGGATCCGGAAGCGTCGTATCAACAACATGGAAGGTAAAGGTTACTACCTGATCATTCAGGACTGCCTTCACATATACCGTTCCGGTCTTAGCAAAGCTTACCTTATGATCTGCAACCGTAGCAATATCTGTGCTTGAGGATGTGCATACAACACTTGCAAGTGTCACATCAGCATCCGCATTTGTCAGCTTCAGGTATGCATCCAGATCAACTGCCTTCTGCTCTCTCAGGTCAATGTCGAACTCTGTCTTGTATGCGCTCAGTTCCATAACATCCTGAACTGTTACATCGAAGGTTACATAGTAGCCGTCCTTAGTAGCTGCTGTGATCACTGCAGTTCCTGCAGAAATACCCTTCACAACACCATCGGAGATGGTTGCTCCGCTGTCTTCGGAAGAGCTCCAGATGATATCAGAGATATCGCCGCCCACTACCTCAACGAATTCACGCAGGTTCTTCGAAGCAAGTGCACCCTTGCGGATCGTCATCTTCTTCTGTGTATCCAGAATGCTGTCAACATATTTGATCTTGATCGGTGCCGGTGCGGTTGTATCAACGATATGGAAGGTGAGGTTCACTTTCTTGCCGTCCAGCTCCGCTTTCACGTAAGCAGTTCCGGTACCGTTGAAGGTTACCACATGACCATTTACGGTTGCGATCGTGCTGCTGGATGTGCATATAACATCAGCAAGCGTCTTGTCTGCTGCATCCTCTACGTGCAGGTATGCATCCAGATCGATCTGCTTCTGTTCCTTCAGGTCGATGTCGAATACTTCCTGATCTGTTGTCAGCTTGAAGTTCTTCTTAACCTTTACTGCAAAGGTTACATAATAGCCGTCTTTTGTAGCTGCTGTAATCACTGCGTTTCCTGCGGAAATGCCCTTTACAACGCCGTTTGTGATGGTTGCTGTGGACGCATCATCTACTGTCCAGATCACATCTGCGATGTCTCCGTTTTTAACCTCAATATAATCATACAGATTTGTCTCATAGGTCTGACCCTCGAAGATCTCAATAGACTTCTCAGCCGTTGTTTTATGAGTTACCTTGATTGGCTTCGGAGCTGTTGTATCCACTACATGGAAAGTAAAGGTTACTACCTGATCATTCAGGGCTGCCTTCACATATACGGTTCCAGTCTTTGCAAACGATACCTTACGATCCGCAACGGTAGCGATATCCGTGCTGGAGGATGTGCATGCAACACTTGCCAGTGTCGTAGCGTTATCTGCATTTGCAAGCTTCAGGTAAGCATCCAGATCAACCGATTTCTGCTCCTTCAGGTCGATATCGAACTCTGTCTTGCTTGCCGTCAGCTCAACCTTCTTCTTAACCGTTACCGTGAAGGTGACATGATAGCCGTCTGCTGTGTAAGCTGTCACAACTGCGTTGCCTGCGGAAACTCCGGTAACAACACCGTTTGTCACAGTTGCTACGGACGCATCATCTACGCTCCACATAACATCTGAGTTGTTTGCATCCTCTGCCTTGCCGCCTGTCACCTTAACATAGTTGGCAAGATTGGTCTCATATGCCTGACCCTCCAGGATACTGATTGATTTTACAGCGAGATCTGCATATTCTACCTTAACCGGATCCGGTGCGGTTGTATTTACTACATGGAATGCAAAGATCACATATGCGCCATTGCACTCTGCACGTACATAGGTCACGCCCGTGCCGCCTTTGAAGGTAACTACGCCTTTATCACTGACTGTCAGGATCTTCTCATCGAAGTCGGAGTACTTGATCGTGCTTCCTGCCGGAGCATTTGCAAGTGTCAGCATGGTTGACAGATCATAGGTGTGATCCTTATCATCCTTTAAGTCAACATCGAAGGAGGTCTTCTCTGCTGTCATCGTAACCGGTTTCACCGTAACTGCAAACGCGATATAGCTTCCGTTCTTCAGAGTTGCCGTAACAACTGCTGCGCCCTCGGATTTTGCCACGACTACACCGTCCTTAACTGCTGCAACGCTCTCATCGCTGGTAGTCCAGGTCAGTACTGCGTTGGTCGTTCCTGCCGGTGTCAGCGTTACTCTCTCGTTGAGGTCCACTGTCTCATCGATCTTTGTCAGTGCAACCGTCTTTTCCTGACCTTCCTTCAGTACAACGTTGATATCGCTGTCGCTGATCGTCTTCTTTACATGGAAGGTAAACTTCAGTACGGACTGGTTCGCTGTACCGTTGTACGTAGCGGTTACATAATAGCATCCGGCCTTCTTGAAAGTCAGTTTGCCTTCTGAAGTAATCGCTGCATTTGTCGGATCCGATGTCTGATATACGATGCCGAGTTCTCCAAGTTTTGCATTTTCTGCATCCATAACGGACTTCAGGTCGAAATCTACGCTATCAGCGGTTCCCATATCCAGATCGATATCGGTCTCGGTTGCAGTCAGCTCTACCTTACCTGACACAGTTACAACAAAGGTTACATAGTAGCCGTCCACCGTAGTAGCTGTTACGACGGTCGTTCCCTTGGAAATGCCTTTGACAATGCCATTGGTCACGGTTGCGACTGTGCTGTCCTTAACATCCCATTTTACATCTTTCAGATCTGCCTTATCGCCTACGGTCACGTAATCTTTCAGACTTGTCTCGTATACAGAGCCTTCTTCTACTGTGATCGTCCTCTTTGCGCCTGCTGTATAGTCGATCTTAACCGGATCCGGTGCAGTTGTATCTGTTACATGGAAGGTAAGGGTAACAACCTGGCCGCCAACCTCTGCTTTCACAACGGCTGTTCCGGTAGATTGAAAGCTTACAGTATTTGAACCTGCTGTCGTCTCTACGATGCTGTTTGCAGATGAAGTCAGGGTGACATCACTCAGAGAATACTTCACTGCCGCTGTTGTACCTATTGCAGGTGTCTTGTCATCCGGATTATCCAGATTCAGGAATGCGTTCAGATCCAGAGACTTCAGCTCTTTCTTATCGATTTCAAAATTTGTCTGGGTAGCGGACAGCTTCATGCCATCTGCAACGGTAACAACGAAGGTCACATAATAGCCATTCTTCGTAACAGCGGTGATCACTGCCTTACCTGCGGAAAGCCCCTTCACAACGCCATCTGTCACAGATACAACGGAGGTGTCGTCTACCTTCCACTCAACGTCGGTAGCTACATTGCCGTCAATAACCTTAACCAGATTCTTCAGATTGGAACCATATACTTCACCAGTCTTGATCGTGAATGCTCTGTCAACCTTGTTTGTCTTCGTGTCATTGTATTTGATCTTAACCGGATCCGGTGCTGTAGTATCAACTACATGGAAAGTGAAGATCACATATGCACCGCCGACTTCTGCACGTACATAGGTTGTTCCAAGGCCGCCCTTCAGCTCTACTTCGCCGTTGTTGCTGTTCTTATCAACGCTCAGGATATCTCTGTTATAAACAGTATACTTAATATTCTTCTTATTGTATGTGCCTGGATTTTTCAGGGTCAGCAGAGTACCCAGTTTATATTTTGTATTAAGACTGTCTACGTCCTTCAGATCGATGTAGAACTCAGTCTCTTCAGCCGTCAGGCTAACCGGTTTTACGGTTACAGCAAATGCTACGCGGTTTCCGTTGGAAAGTGTTGCGCTTACAACTGCTGCGCCCTCGCCCTTAGAAACGATCACGCCGTTCTCAACAACAGCTACGTTCTCATCGCTGCTGGTCCAGGTGACATCTGCGCTCGTCGCATTGCCATAGTCGATCTGAGAGTTAACATCCTCGGCAGCTTCGATTTCTGTAAATTCTACCTTTCCGGCAGCTCCAGCTTTCAGAGAAATTGTCTTATCCTCTGCCCCAACGGTCTTGCGCACGTTGAAGGTCAGAATAACGGATGATACTGTGATATTATTATCCTTGATCGCTGCCGTTACATAGTAGGTTCCCGGTTTTGTGAAGGTCACATTGCCAGCATTAACGGTTGCGTTCGGGGATGAGGTCTGATAAACTACATCGTCAATAGAAGCATTGCTTACCTCGATTGCGGTAGCCAGGTTGTATACTACAGAGGTCTCTGTTCCCATATCCAGGGTGAACTCTTTCTGTTCTGCAAAGACAACTGCTGCTCCTGCGATCTCAACCTTAGCTGTCCAGGTCACATAGTCGCCGTTCGGCAGAGAAGCGGTGATCACGGATGTTCCCTCGCCGCATGCAACTGCAACGCCGTCAACGATCTTGACTGCACCTGTGTTGCTGCTCTTCCATGTGATGTCAGAAACATCAGCATTCTTCAGATCCACTCCAGTGTTGTAATCAACGGTTTCGCCGATTTTCGTCAGGGTGATGACTGCAGCCAGTGTAGTATTTTTTGTAATCTCAGCCTCCGGTGCTACCTGGGTGTTCTTCACTGCGAAGATAATTCTGGTGGAAGCCAGATCGTTGTCGTTTTTATCCCGAAGGGTAGCTGTCACATAGTAAACGCCCGCCTTCTTGAAGGTTGCGATGTTAGCGCCCTTATTATTATCGTCAAATGCAACATCTGTCGGGGATGATGCGCTGTAGCTTACTTTATAACCAGTCGGAGCATTCTTGATATCCAGTACGGAGAGCATGTTGAAATCGATGCCTGCCTCTGCACCGTTGATATCCAGCTCTTCGATGCTTTCCTGGGATGCGCTGATCGTCGGAGCTTCCGGAACCTCCACTACAGTAACGATGGTGCTTGCAGCGTTGCCGTTTGGCAGGGTAGCTGTCACCTCAGCAAAACCAGCGCTTACTCCATAGACATTACCAGATTTATCTACCTGAATAACATTCGGATCAGAGCTTTCCCATGTAAGATCAGCTGCAGTGTATTTGCCTGTTCCCGATGTAACGGTTGCCTTAATCTCATAGCTTTTGCCAGCATAGATCTCTATCGGTTTATCAGCAGGAAGGTCAAAAGCTACTGTCGAGGCATCGGTTCTCTTGTCTACTACTCTGACTGTTATGTAGCCTTCAGCAGACACCCCGTCTTTGGTAACGGTTACCTTTACGTAAACCTTGCCGGCTTTGGTTGCTTTCAGAACACCATCGTCTGTGACCGTTGCTTTTTCAGCATCAACGCTGCTTGTCGTGTCGGATACGATCTCGTATTCTACTGTCGCTGCAGGATCCACACCCTCGACGTAGTTGCTCAGAAGGCCGCTTGCTGTCGTGTCGGTATCCGTGATGCTGAACTCAGCGTTCTTTGTTGTAAACTCAGGCTTTTTCTTGTCTGTAACCTTGAAAACAATCTGCTTGGTGCTGGTGTAGGTTGTACCCCCCCTCAACCGGCTGATACGTAGCAGTTACCGTAACGGTGGCTGTACCTGCTTTTTTTGCTGTATATTTAGCAGTATTGGTATTTTCAACTGACGCAACACTTACTACGTCATTATCGGTAGATGCGAATGTAAGTGTTTTCGGAGATACCGAACCCTCATCCAGCAGACAATCCGGTGCGATGATGCCGATATCGCCGACCTCGATCTCGCGATTTGTTACATCCTCTGGGATCTGGATTGCGAAATCGTGATCTTTGACCTTAACGCTGATATACTTGGTTGTTTTTGCTACACTCCCATCTTGCAATTCACACGAATATACAGCCGTTATCGTCGCTGTTCCTTTTTTCTTCAAGGTGTACTTGCCGTTAGTGTCTACTGTTACTATACTCTCATCGCTGCTAGAATAGACTACTGTAGTACGTGCAGTGACATCTCCTTTGCCAACAGATGCCTTATACGGCACTGTACCGGTGACGCCGACCTTTCCGATGATTTCCTTACTTGCTTCAACATCAAGATCGACTTCGAGCGCCGAAGCATATGATGTCACAGCAGTCGGCGGCAGCGCCGTAAAAACCATCGCCGCGGACAGGCTGCATGCAGCCAGCCGGGCTGCCAGAATTCTTGTTCTCTTTCTCATTTTAATTTTTCTCCTTTTCTATACAATTTAAGTTAAACGCACGCGAAACAAAACATAAGTCTGCACGCTGTCACGTTTTTCCTTGGTTAGTATTGTTACCCAATCATTATATCATTCATAAAGAAAAAAGTACAGAACAAAATCGAATATTGGTTCTGTACTTTTTCTGTTTCTTAAGACATCACACTTACAAACCTTACGTGTACCGAATCCGGAATGAAGCATCAGTGCAATTCTCAGGCTGTTGGTAAGAACAACCACCAAAAAGGCAGTGCTGTTTTTATCAACACTGCCTTTACCTTCCTTGCTATCTGCAGCTGTCTTTTTCTGCCATCTGGCTCATCCCCGGATTGCCATCCAGATGCTGCATATTTACGGTTCTTCTTTTCATTCTTTCCTGCTCGGACTGTTTTAAAATGTAGTCTTTGATCTCTTTTGCGTGTTTGATGTGGAGCAGTTTCAGATCCGGATCCGTCACATCACCCGTAAAACAATGGATCGTTCCAAGCCCCAACATACGCTCCAACAAGGTACTTTCCAGACGTACATCAATGACTTTGTATAAATAACAGTCATTTTCTTCTTTCTTGAACAGCCCTGTATCCACTGTGATAATTTCCTCTGTCACCGTATAAGACGTAAAAGTCCACGGCAGACCAAAAAACATAGAACGTTTTTTCTCTTTGTAATTCATCTGCATTCCCCCTGATATTTTTGAATAATTTATATATTTATTTTTGCATATCCTAAATCTGAATTTCAGGTGCCTGCTCTGCCAGAAGCAGCGATTCCACTCCGTCAGCTGCTGCATTGTTTTTAAAAAAAGAGATCCGCTGGTTTTGATCCGAACGGATATCTTTTTACTTTTCTATTCTACTTCTTCCGGCTCCATACTTCTGATATGGCTCTCGCTCTTGCTTTTGATATCATACTTCTGATTATATTCATTCAAATAAGAATAATATTCCCAATTATCCGTCGGATAGATTTTGGAGTCATGGATATGGATATCTGTGTCCATTTCATCGCCCTTAAGCAATGCCACCATTGCACTTGCACAGTGGGATGCGATACGATTGAAGCTGTTCAGAAGGTCGGTAAAGACTGCTCCTTCTTCCAGACCGCATCCGCCTTTGCTCATTCTGGCTACGTGATGCATTTTCAGTTCATCGCAAAGTCTGCCGATAACCATACCAAGCGGTGTAATTCTCTGTGCCTCTTCTTTGTCATCATTCAAAAAAGCATCGTAAGTGATATTGATTACCTCACGCACGGCTTCCATAGCAACATTCAGCTCATCCCATGCTTCTTCCGAAAACTGGGTATGATTTTCATGCATTTCATTTGACATATGGGCAATATAGGATGCATGGTCTCCGATACGTTCAAAGTCGTTGATCGTATGCAGATACAGGGAAACCTGTCTTGTCTGTGCCGTATTCATCTCTCTTTTTGTGAGCTGAACCAGATATTCGCCCAGACGGCTTTCATACTTATCGATCAAGTCCTCTTTTCTCTGGACTTTGTCAAACTTGTCCTGCTGATAGTCATTTAAAAGGTTCATGGCACGATTTACGTTTTTGCGGACCTTCTTTGCCATACCGTTCATGGCACGGTGACACTGTCCGATCGCCAATGCCGGGTAACTCAAAAGACGTTCCTCCAAAAGATCGAAATCTGCCTCGTCTTCCAGCTCCTCGGCACTGTCTTTCACCAGCCAGCACACCAGTTTTTCGATCTTATTGATAAACGGGAAGAGAATACACACAGTCACCAGACGGAATACGGTATTTAAAAGTGCAATGCTCACCGGTGTCATCACCTGATCCATAAACGTAAAATGGATCACGGCGTTCAGGGAATAGAAGACCACTGCCCACATGATCAGTCCGAACAGGTCATTGATCAGATAAACAAGGGCTGTTCTTTTACCATTCTTATTTGCTCCGATTGCAGAGATCAGAACCGGACAGGCCGCACCGACACCGATACCAAGTACGATCGGGAACGTGCTTGCAAAAGTCAGGATTCCGGTCACGGACAACGCCTGCAGTACACCAACGGTCGCAGAAGCACTCTGCAGCACTGCAGTAAATAAAATACCGACCAAGATACCGGCAAGCGGATTGGAAAACATTGTGAGCATATTGATAAACATCTGGTTTTCACGAAGCGGAGAAACGGCTCCGCTCATCATCTGCATACCTGTCATCAAAACAGCAAAACCCAGCATGATATTGCCCATATTTTTATGTACGGAGCGTTTCCCAAACATGCGGAAAATAATACCGACCACTGCTACAACGGCAGATATCGTCGCTGTTGAAAAAATGCTTGCGATCCCGCCGGAACCCTGAATATAGGACAGACACAAGATCCATCCTGTGATACTGGTACCAATATTGGCTCCCATGATGATACCGATCGCCTGTTTCAGCTTCATCATACCGGAGTTTACAAAACCGATCACCATAACTGTCGTTGCCGAAGATGACTGGATCACACTGGTAACTGCCGTACCAAGTGCCACACCCTTGATCGGCGTGTTCGTCATTCGATATAAAAATGCTTCCAGTTTATTTCCGGCGACCATCTTGAGTCCGTCGCCCATCAGTGACATTCCGAATAAAAACAGTGCTACTCCACATAGAAGTGATAAAATCATTGAAAATATCTGCATAGTTTTCTCCTCTGTATCTTTTTCTTTTCCTTGTCCTTGTCCTCGTATTCGTTTTCCTATTTTGATTTTTAAGCATTTACTTTTCCATTATGCCACATTATGCGATGAATTACAATATTTTTGCTTAAGGAAACCTTTATTTTTTGTTTCTAAAAAAATGCGAAACATCATCAAAACGTTTGATATTTCAAAAAATTTGTCGTATAATGAACTTTGTATCTTTTTTCGGGTATCTTTTCCTATTATAATAGGTGGATCAGGAAACGGCTGTTTTCTGTCCGGATCCCGGATCAAACATCATTACATAAGGATTTTAAATTTATGAATATGAATACGAATCAGACAAAACTTCATACTTTAGGAATCGATATCGGTTCCACAACCGTTAAGGTTGCTATTTTGAATGAGAAAAACGAACTTCTTTTCTCTGATTATGAACGCCATTATGCCAATATCCAGGAGACGCTCTCTGCACTTCTGAAAAAAGCATATGACAGCCTCGGTGAACTTTCGCTCTCGCCGATGATCACCGGCTCCGGCGGTCTTACCCTTGCCAAGCATCTTGGTATTCCTTTTGTTCAGGAAGTTATTGCTGTTTCTACTGCTCTTCAGGACTATGCTCCGCAGACAGATGTAGCGATCGAGCTTGGCGGTGAAGATGCAAAAATTATTTATTTTGAAGGTGGAAATGTAGAGCAGCGTATGAATGGTATCTGTGCCGGCGGAACCGGATCCTTTATCGATCAGATGGCTTCGCTTCTGCAGACCGACGCTTCTGGGCTGAATGACTATGCAAAAAATTATAAAGCTCTGTATCCGATCGCCGCCCGCTGCGGTGTATTTGCTAAGACAGATATTCAGCCTCTGATCAACGAAGGGGCTACGAAAGAAGACCTGTCGGCTTCTATTTTCCAGGCCGTTGTAAACCAGACGATCAGCGGTCTTGCCTGCGGAAAACCGATTCGCGGACATGTGGCATTTTTAGGCGGACCGCTTCATTTTTTAACAGAGCTGAAAGCTGCTTTCATCCGCACCCTGAAGCTGAATGACGAACATGCGATCACACCGGAAAATTCTCACCTGTTTGCTGCAATCGGTTCAGCCCTTAATTATAAGGAGGATGTTATAACATCCCTTTCTGCACTGATCCAGAAACTTTCCGGCACCATCCACATGGAATTTGAGGTTGCCCGTATGGATCCTTTGTTTGCTTCCAAAGAAGAATATGAGGAATTTTCGGAACGTCAGAGTCAGTATAACGTTATGACCGGCGATCTGGAAACGTACGAAGGAAACTGCTATCTTGGTATTGATGCCGGATCTACCACGACAAAAGCTGCTCTGGTCGGAGAAGACGGTGCTCTGCTTTATTCTTTCTACAGTAACAACAACGGCAGCCCGTTAAAGACTACGATTCGTGCAATCCAGGATATTTACAAAAAGCTGCCTGACACTGCCAAGATCGTCCGTTCCTGTTCAACCGGTTACGGCGAGGCACTGATCAAGGCCGCTCTCCTGCTCGACGAGGGCGAAGTAGAGACGGTATCTCATTATTATGCCGCTGCATTCTTTGATCCGGATGTAGACTGCATCCTGGATATCGGTGGTCAGGATATGAAATGTATCAAGATCAAAAATCAGACCGTTGACAGTGTACAGCTGAACGAAGCATGTTCTTCCGGATGCGGTTCTTTTATCGAAACGTTTGCCAAATCTCTGAATTACAGTGTACAGGATTTTGCAAAAGCCGCTCTTTTTGCCAAGAACCCGATCGACCTTGGTACCCGTTGCACCGTATTTATGAACTCAAAGGTAAAACAGGCTCAGAAAGAAGGGGCAGAAGTCGCTGATATTTCTGCCGGGCTTGCTTATTCGGTTATCAAAAATGCTCTTTATAAAGTAATCAAAGTTTCCGATGCTTCTGAACTTGGCAAACACATCGTTGTGCAGGGCGGTACGTTCTACAACGATGCCGTTCTTCGCAGTTTCGAAAAGATTGCCGGATGTGAAGCAATCCGCCCGGATATCGCCGGTATCATGGGTGCTTTCGGTGCTGCACTGATCGCCCGTGAGCGTTATCAGGACGGTGTAGAGACCACCATGCTCTCCATCGACAAGATCAATCATCTGCAGTTCACGACCACCATGGCAAAATGCAAAGGCTGTACCAACCAGTGCCGCCTGACCATCAACCGTTTTACCGGGGGCCGTCAGTTTGTGACCGGAAACCGCTGTGAGCGTGGTATCGGAAAAGAGCGAAATAAAGAGAAAATCCCGAACCTGTTCGAATATAAGAACAAGCTTCTGTTTGACCGCAAACCACTGGAGGCAGATGAAGCAGTAAGAGGTACCGTCGGCATCCCGCGTGTCCTTAATATGTACGAAAATTATCCATTCTGGTTTGAATTTTTCACGGCTCTGAAATATCGCGTGGTACTTTCTCCGCCATCCACCAGAAAGATATATGAGCTTGGCATCGAGTCCATCCCAAGCGAATCCGAATGCTACCCGGCAAAGCTTGCCCACGGACATGTAACCTGGCTGATCAAACAGGGAGTTCCTTTCATTTTCTACCCGTGTATTCCATATGAGCGAAATGAATTCCCGGACTCTAACAACCATTACAACTGTCCGATCGTAACATCCTATGCGGAAAATATCAAAAATAATATTGATGAGTTAAAAGACGGCTCGATCCGTTTTGAAAATCCGTTCCTCTCTTTTGCCAGTGAAGATACCATCTGCAAACAGATGATCAAAGCCTTCCCTGACATTCCAAAAGAGGAAGTCCGTGCCGCTGTAAAGACTGGATGGCAGGAACTTGCCCGCACAAGGCAGGCGATGTACGACAAAGGCGAAGAAACTTTAAAATGGATGGAAGAAAACGGCCGCCACGGCATTGTACTTGCAGGCCGCCCGTACCACATCGATTCTGAGATCAACCACGGCATCCCGGAACTGATCAATTCTTACGGTCTGGCTGTTCTGACCGAAGATTCTGTATCCAACCGCAATCTGCCGGAACGCCCTCTGATCGTTATGGATCAGTGGATGTACCACAGCCGTCTGTATGCCGCAGCCAACTTTGTCAAGACAAGAGATGATCTTGACCTGATCCAGCTGAACTCTTTCGGATGCGGACTGGATGCCGTTACTACAGACTGTGTCAACGATATCCTTTCAAACTCCGGCAAGATCTATACCTGTCTGAAGATTGATGAAGTAAACAACTTAGGAGCTGCCCGTATCCGTGTACGTTCCTTGATTGCTGCCCTGCGTATCCGCAGAGAACAGAATCTGCCACGTGAGATCGTCGCTTCCAATTTCGACCGTGTTGTATTTACCGAAGAAATGCGAAAAGACTACACAATCCTCTGCCCGCAGATGTCTCCGATCCACTTTAACATCCTGGAATCTGCATTCCGTGCAGCCGGTTACAACCTCGTTGTCATGCAGAACGATGACCGTCAGGCTGTGGATATGGGACTGAAATATGTCAACAACGATGCTTGCTATCCTTCTCTGATCGTTGTCGGCCAGATTATGGACAGCTTGTTGTCCGGTAAATATGACTTAAACAAGACTGCCGTTCTGATTTCCCAGACAGGCGGCGGCTGTCGTGCCAGCAACTACATCGGCTTTATCCGCCGTGCCCTGAAAAAGGCAGACATGGAACAGATCCCTGTCATCTCCATCAATTTGAGCGGTCTTGAGAAAAATCCGGGATTTAAAATCAGCTACAGTCTTGTGATGCGTGGTCTGTACGGTGCGATCTTCGGCGATATTTTCATGCGTTGTCTCTACCGTATGCGTCCTTATGAAAAAGTCAAAGGTTCCGCAAATGCCATGCATGAAAAATGGGAAAAAGTCTGCAAAGATTTTGTCTCTTCCAAGCATCCGACTATGGGACAGTTCAAAAAGCTGTGCCGTGATATTATCCATGACTTCGATAACCTGCCGATTACAGATGAGAAAAAACCTCGCGTCGGCATTGTAGGAGAAATTCTGGTAAAATTCCTGCCGGCTGCCAACAATCATCTGGTAGATCTGCTGGAATCCGAGGGGGCTGAAGCGGTGATGCCGGATCTGATCGACTTTTTGCTCTACTGTTTCTACAACACGAACTTTAAAGCAGAAAATCTTGGCATGAAGAAATCTTCCGCAACCATTGGAAATGCCGGTATCGCTCTGTTAGAATATTTCCGCAAACCGGCTGCCAGAGCTTTTGCAGCAAGCAAACATTTTGATCCGCCTGCACATATCCAGGATCTGGCTGGTTATGCAAAACCGATCGTTTCCAACGGAAATCAGACCGGTGAAGGCTGGTTCCTGACCGGAGAGATGTTAGAGCTGATCCACAGCGGTGTCAACAACATCGTCTGCACACAGCCATTTGGATGCCTGCCGAACCACGTAGTCGGCAAAGGTGTCATCAAAGAACTGCGTCATCAGTATCCGATGTCCAATATCGTTGCCATCGACTACGATCCAGGTGCCAGTGAAGTAAATCAGCTGAACCGAATCAAACTGATGCTCTCCACAGCAAATAAAAACCTGAAAAAATAACAAAATGCCAGAGTATAAAAAAGCAGAGCCACTATGATAACAAAATCATGTACTCTGCTTTTTTGTATTCTGATACTCTTTATACGCTCTATGAAGTCTGGTCATTTCAAACGATTCTGCTTATTCTTCTGTCTTTTGCTCCGCACGGTTCTCGATTTGCCAGTCGATTGGCTCCAGACCGTTTGCTTTTAAAAATTCATTTGTCTGGCTGAAATGTTTGCAGCCAAAAAATCCGCGATATGCTGAAAGCGGACTTGGATGCGGTGCTTCCAGGATCAGATGCTTCGGATTTCTGTGCAGCATGGATTTTTTCATCTGAGCCGGTCTGCCCCACAGCAGAAATACCATTGGACGATCCTGCTGATCCAGGATGCGGATTGCTGCATCGGTAAATTCTTCCCATCCAATCCCCCTGTGGGAATTTGCCTGATGTGCACGCACGGTCAGAACCGTGTTCAGCAGCAATACGCCCTGTTTCGCCCATTTCGTCAGATACCCATTATCCGGGATATAACAGCCACAGTCATCGTGCAGTTCTTTATAAATATTTACAAGAGACGGCGGTATCTCTACATCTGGTTTCACCGAAAAACAAAGTCCATGTGCCTGTCCATCCCCATGGTAAGGATCCTGCCCTAAAATTACAACTTTGACATCCTTAAGTGGTGTTAAGGCAAATGCATTAAAAATATCATCTGCCGGAGGATAAATTCTTCTCGTATGATATTCATCCATCACTGTTTTATATAATTTTGCATAATATGGCTTACGGAACTCCGGTTTCAGCGGTTCCAGCCAGTCATTACTGATCGGTGCCACAATTTTGCCTCCTTATCCTGGCATTTTACTGCTATATTTTTCTGATGATACTTCTCTTACAGTCTTACCGGTACCTTCCGATCTCGCAGATATTCTTTTACCTGACGGATTTCCAGCTCCTTATAATGGAAGAGAGACGCTGCAAGAGCTGCATCTGCTTTTCCTTCCGTCAGTGCATCATAAAAATGCTCCATCGTGCCGGCTCCTCCGGACGCAATCACCGGTATGGAAACATTTTCTGCAATTGTTCTGGTCAGTTCCAGATCGTAACCTGCTTTTGTTCCATCGCAGTCCATACTGGTCAGAAGAATTTCTCCTGCACCCAATTTATCCACTTTCATTGCCCATTCTACCGCATCGATACCGACATCGATCCTGCCGCCGTTTTTGTAGATATTCCAACCACTTCCGTCTTCTCTTCTTCTTGCATCAATCGCTACAACCACACACTGGCTGCCAAATTTATCTGCCGCCTGACTGATCAGCTCCGGTGTATTGATCGCCGAAGAATTGATGGAAATCTTGTCTGCCCCTTCACGCAGAAGCACCTTAAAATCTTCTACGGTTCGGATGCCTCCGCCGACGGTAAATGGAATAAATACTTTCTCAGCTACTTTTCGTACCATATCAACAACCGTATTTCTGGCATCCGAAGAGGCTGTAATATCCAGAAATACCAGTTCATCGGCTCCGGCCTTATCATAAGCTGCCGCAATCTCCACCGGATCCCCGGCATCCCGCAGATTCACAAAATTCACACCTTTTACCACGCGGCCGTTATGAACATCCAGACATGGAATGATTCTTTTCGTAAACATATCCGTTTTCCTCCTTTCCGATCGCTGCGAAATTCCGCAGGATCTGCAGTCCGACATCACTGCTCTTCTCCGGATGGAACTGACATGCAAAAATATTTCCCTTTTCTACCGATGCATGGATCGTGGTGCTGTACCAGGTAGTCGCCTTTACGATCTCCGGCTCCTCTGCTTTCAGATAATAAGAGTGCACGAAATAGACATACGGATCTGCCGGAAGATTCTGAAACAGTCTGCCCTGATTGATAAGCTCCAGAGAATTCCATCCCATATGCGGAATCTTCAGCCCTTCATGATCTGGGATTCTCAAAATTTCGCCTTTTAAAATACCAAGTCCCTCTACACCAGGTGTTTCTTTACTTCTTTCAAACAGAAGCTGCAATCCAAGACAGATACCAAGAAATGGCTTTCCGCTTTCGGTTACTTCTTTTATCACTTCGTCCAGTTTATAGTCTCTGAGCTTCTGCATGGCATCACCAAATGATCCTACGCCCGGAAGGATCACTTTATCTGCTCTCAGTATCTCTTCCCTGTCTCTGGAAACGATCGTATCTTCACCAATACTCTGCAAAGCTTTTTCCACACTTTTCAGGTTACCGGCATCGTAATCAATAATCGCTATCATCGCTTCTTATCACCTCTCAAATTCAAGAATATCTCTGCAATCTGCCAGAGGATATATATTTATACCTATCATATGATATAAGTGTTACAAGTAAATTCTGTCACTCATTGCTACGCAATTCTCTCCCACATCATCATATCATATTTGCAAAATCCTGTCGATGATTATCTGACATCTGCTCCATCCTCAAGCAAAAGCTTTACTGCATTTTCTTTTACTGCCGTTGTTCGATCCTTGATTTCCGGAGTCAGTTGTGCAAATTTCTCATGAATACGGTACATATGACATTTCTGATTAAAATATACAATCTTCTCAAAAGCAAAACGGATCACCGTCGGATATTCAAAACCAACACCAAGCTCCAAAACACATACCTTTTTATTTACGGTTCCCTGGAGCCACTTCGTATATTTCTCCCACTGCGGCATATACCAGGACTCATCGTAGTCATCGTTTGTCACCACATTTCCGGTCTTGTCGCTGCCGCATGGTGCTACGATACGTTCCGAATCGATTGCTGATTCAAAAATCAGATCATCCGTGTTTACCGTCAGTAAAAAATAATTTTTTCCTTTTAAAAGATCCGCCAGTTTCCGGTAAGCTTCCATGATCTCTTCTTTCCTGGCATTTTTTTTACTGAATTCTGTTCCGATTCCCACCAATACCAGATCTGCCTCCTGTGCGGATTTCTGAATTTCCTGTCTTATTTCTTCTGCCATGTTTTTCCCTTTCTGTCATTTACATTCTAAATTTGTCAAATATCTTGTCTGTAAACTGTAATATATATCATAACACAATTTCTATGTTGTGCCCATGCCTTATCTTGCAACTAAGATAAGACTTTAAATAAAAAAACCGTAAATAACCATTTCTGATTATTTACGGAACCTGTTCATATACCTTCAAAACCGCATACAGACCATAAATCCTACATCTTTTTCTTCTATCCTGAACCTCACACTCTCGTGCTTGGTTAAGCCTTCGACCTATTAGTAGCAGTCAGCTCCATACATTACTGCACTTCCACCTCTGCCCTATCTACCTCGTCGTC
>ENA-ORUA01001360-ORUA01001360.1-human-gut-metagenome-genome-assembly--contig:-NODE-1360-length-22348-cov-4.688602_pt1 | contig 22348 bp, 18 predicted proteins | sample MGYA00242076_ERZ509201 | MGnify/ENA primary metagenome ERZ509201 (study PRJEB26280, sample SAMEA2338863) | human gut metagenome | biome: human gut; feature: human-associated habitat; material: faeces...
CTGCAGCGGTATTTACATTTATTTTCTGCGGTATGCAGACAAAAAGATTCGAGTTTCTGGAAAACGAATGTTTTGAAACCGCCTATGGGGTAGAAGGGCTTGCAAAGGAAAAATTAAAAAATTATGAGGGAACCTTTACCGGAGGAATCGCCGTTGGCGTGGTGCTCTGCATCGTTGCGGCAATCCCGCTTTTGGTGGCAGCCTGTATGGATGCGCCGGATGTTGTATGTACCAGCTTTGTATCGCTGCTTTTAATTCTGGTAGCATGTGGCGTGTATATGATAATCCGTGTCGGTATGATCAAAGGAAGTTATGATATTCTTTTGCAGGAGGGAGATTATACTATTTCAGAAAAGAAACTGAAAAAGAAGTTAGATGCATTTAGCGGAGCTTACTGGTGTATTGCCACTGCAATTTATCTGGGATGGAGTTTCTGGACAATGCGTTGGGATTTTACATGGATCATCTGGCCGGTGGCAGGGGTACTTTTTGCTGCGGTATCAGGCATTTTCCGTGCAGTTATGCAAAATGAAAAGAAAAAAATAGAATGAAATACGGATACAGGGCTTCATTTCTTGCAGTTTTCATTCTGATGTCATCTGCCTGTGTAAATGGATTAATCTACAATAAAGAGGTATTTGACAAAGCCGGTTTTACAGACACGCCGAAATCGATCGATGAGTTTCTGGGCATTAAAGGCAGATTTTACTGTTTCCGGTTATTACAGTATATATTATTATATGCAGGAACAGGGATTTGAACATTTTCGTAGTATCCGCTTTTTTGCGATTAGGGAGAAAATCAAGAATTAGGACTTCCTATTTGGAAAAAGATGTAGTATAATAGCCACATCGAAAAATTCAATTGTCACATCAGACATCATTTCCGCAGACGATTCCAACAGGTGAAAAAAGTAAGGAGTTTATGAATGAGAGAAAAATATGAAAGTTTATCATTAGTCGTTTTGCGTGATCTGGCAAAGGCACGGGGATTGAAAAATATTTCTTCCATGAAGAAAAGTGATTTAGTCAATCGTATGCTTGAAGAAGATGCACGCAAACAAAAAGAGACGGAGAGTATGCAGACGCAGGAAGAGCGCGGGGAGCGTGTGAAAGCAAAAGAGGGCACAGAGCGTTTAAAAGATCATGCACAGTCGAAAGAATATTCCAGAAAAAGGACGGAATATGTACCAAGGGAACGTGGGACAGATGCAGAGCGGCAGTCAAAAGAAAAAACAGAAGAGCCGGTAGAAACGCAGGAAAATCAGTCGGCGTCTGGAACGGCGGATGATACTATGATGAGCCTTGACAGTGGAATTACGGCAAATGGTATCTTAGAGGTTATGCCGGATGGATACGGATTTATCCGCTGTGAGAATTATCTTCCGGGTGAGCATGATGTGTATGTTTCACCATCACAGATCCGAAAGTTTAATTTAAAAACGGGAGATATTGTCTGTGGTAATACAAGAATCAAGACACAGCAGGAAAAGTTTTCGGCACTTTTATATGTGACCACGATCAATGGTTATCACCCGAGTGTGGCACAGAAGAGAAAGAGTTTTGAAGATCTGACACCGATTTTCCCAAATGAGAGGATACGTTTAGAGCGACCGGGCTGCAGTGTTGCAATGCGTATTGTAGATCTTGTTTCACCGATTGGAAAGGGGCAGCGTGGTATGATCGTTTCCCAGCCAAAGGCAGGAAAGACTACGCTTTTAAAAGAGATTGCAAAATCAGTGACAGCAGGTAATCCGGATATGCATCTGATCATCCTTCTGATCGATGAGAGACCGGAGGAGGTTACAGATATCAAGGAAGCCATTGCGGGCGATAATGTTGAGGTAATTTACTCTACTTTTGATGAACTCCCGGAACATCACAAACGTGTATCGGAGATGGTGCTTGGCCGTGCAAAACGTCTGGTAGAACACGGAAAAGATGTCATGATTCTTCTTGATAGTATCACAAGACTTGCAAGGGCATATAACCTTACGGTTCCACCAAGTGGACGTACCTTATCCGGAGGTCTTGATCCGGCGGCACTCCATATGCCAAAAAGATTCTTTGGTGCAGCGAGAAACATGCGTGAGGGAGGAAGCCTTACAATCCTTGCGACAGCGCTGGTTGATACCGGAAGCAAGATGGATGATGTTGTATTTGAGGAATTTAAGGGAACCGGTAACATGGAACTCGTGCTCGACAGAAAACTTTCGGAAAAGCGTGTATTTCCGGCAATCGATATCGTGAAATCGGGAACCAGAAGAGAAGATCTGCTGCTTGATTCCGAAGAACAGGAAGCAGTTGACATCATGCGAAAAGCAATCAATGGAATGCGCAAAGATGATGCCGTGGAGAATATTTTGAATATGTTTGCGCGCACCAAAAATAATCGCGAATATATTAATATGGTAAAAAAGAACAGAATTATTTAAAAATATCTTGATTTTTTTGAAATCGTATGTTACACTGATTAAGCTGTTTATCGGGACTTTCCTTTGGAGTAAGTACCATATGCGGATCGGGCATACGGGTATAAAAGGATTGAACAGGCGAAACTAAATAACGATAAGAACATAAAGAGGTGAAAATCATGAGAGAAGGAATCCATCCAGATTATTATCAGGCAACAGTTACATGCAACTGCGGTAACACATTCGTAACAGGTTCTACAAAAGAGGATATCCACGTAGAAATTTGTTCCAAATGCCATCCGTTCTACACAGGACAGCAGAAATCTGCAAGAACTGACGGACGTATCGATAAGTTCAACAAGAAGTACGGCATTAACAAATAGTACGCAAGTGAACATGGTTAAAGATAAGGTTGAGGTTTATTTAATCTCAACCTTTTTTTAGAGCGTCGGATGATTTTATTCGTTAATTTCGTGAAGACCGACAGGAATGGAAAACAGTGTGAAAATCTTCTTTTTCACACATAAGAATGGAGATTAACATGAGATATTCCGGGATTGGCGGACAGGCAGTCATGGAAGGTGTGATGATGAAAAATCAGGAAAAATACGCCGTAGCTGTCAGAAAGCCAGATGGGGAAATTGCACTTGAGGTTTCCGAATATAAAGGTATTATAAAAAATAAGAAAATCAGAAACATGCCGGTCTTACGCGGTGTGTTCAGTTTTATAGAGTCGTTGTACCTGGGTGTTGCAACGTTGACGTTTTCCGCTTCTTTTTTTGAGGAAGAAGAAACGGACCAGAAAGAAAAGACAAAGAAACAGCGTGAGAAAAAAGTATTGACAGAAGAGCAGCAGAAAAGACAGGACAGCCTGATGATGGGTGGTACGGTTGCATTTTCCATTGTTCTTGCTGTCGCGATATTTATGATTCTTCCATATTATATATCTGTATTTTTTCAGAAGTTTACAGATTCCTATATGCTGATCGCTGTTTTAGAGGGGCTGGTCCGTCTGGCGATTTTTATCGGGTATGTGGCAGCGATTTCGCTGATGCCTGATATTAAACGGGTTTACATGTATCATGGTGCGGAGCATAAGTGCATTAACTGTATTGAGCACGGAATGGATCTTACGGTAGAGAATGTGAGAAAAAGTTCCAGATTACATAAGCGTTGTGGAACCAGTTTCCTGTTGATCGTTATGATCATCAGTATTTTCTTTTTCATGTTTATCCATGTGGATTCGAGAGTGTTAAGACTGGTACTTCGTCTTGTGCTGATTCCGGTGATTGCAGGTGTGTCTTATGAATTTATAAGGCTTGCAGGACGCAGCGACAATGCGCTCGTCAATCTGTTCAGTAAACCGGGACTTCTGTTACAGCATATCACTACGAAGGAGCCGGAAGATGACATGATCGAGGTAGGCATGGCATCTGTAGAAGCTGTGTTTGACTGGAAGACTTATGTGGAAGAAATAAGGCAAGAGGACAGTGGAGAACATGACATATCGGGAAGCAATTAATCTCGGTGAGAAAGTTTTAAATATGGCAGATGTGGCAGATGCAAAAATTGATGCATGGCTGCTGTTAGAGATGGTCTGTAAGATTGACCGCAGTTTTTATTATCTGCATATGGAGGACGAGATTGCTGAGGAACAGTTAAGTGAATATGAGATTGCACTGCGGAAACGGGCAGAACATGTGCCGTTACAGTATATTGTGGGTGAAGCAGAGTTTATGGGACTCAAATTTAAAGTCAATTCCAATGTGCTGATTCCAAGACAGGATACGGAGACTCTGGTGGAAGAGGCATTAAAAGTTGTAAAACCGGGAATGAAAGTACTTGATATGTGCACCGGTTCCGGCTGTATTATTGTCAGTATTGTGCATAATGTACCGGAGGTGGAAGGGACAGCGACGGATATTTCCAAACAGGCACTTCTTGTGGCAAAGGAAAATGCAAAGCTGAACCAGGTTTCAGTCATGTTTGAGCGCAGTGATCTGTTTGACAATGTGACAGGGACATATGATGTGATCGTTTCAAACCCGCCTTATATAAGAACCGGGGAAGTGGTAAAGCTCATGCCGGAGGTACAGGAGTTTGAACCGATGGAGGCTTTAGACGGCAAAGAGGACGGTTTATATTTTTATAGAAAGATTATCAAAGAATGTAAGGCATATCTGAAACCGGGAGGACACATTTTGTTTGAGATCGGTTATGATCAGGGCGAGGCAGTGTCCGGGCTTTTAAAAGAAGCAGGTTTTAAAAACGTGGCGGTTATCAAAGATTTGGCACACAATGATCGTGTTGTAACAGGAATGGAGGATATATGTTTGATAAATTAGAGGATTTACTGATCCGTTTTGAGGAATTAATGAGTGAGTTAAGTGAGCCGGATGTGGCAAATGATCCGGTACGTTTCCGCAAACTGATGAAAGAACAGAGTGATCTGGCACCAATCGTAAATGCTTACAAAGAGTATAAACAATGCAAACAGAACATCGAGGATTCCCTTGCTTTACTTGAGGAAGAGTCTGATGAGGAGATGCGCGAGCTTGCAAAGGAAGAATTGAACGATTCTAAGGCAAGAGTGGAAGAATTAGAAAAAGAGTTAAAGATTCTTTTGCTTCCGAAAGACCCGAATGATGACAAGAACGTTATTGTTGAGATCCGTGCAGGCGCCGGCGGTGATGAGGCAGCTTTATTTGCAGCTGAGATCTATCGTATGTATCTGCATTATGCAGAGAGCAGAAACTGGAAAACAGAGATCATGGAAGCAGATGAGACCGGTATCGGCGGTATGAAGAGCGTTACTTTTATGTTGAGTGGGCAGGGTGCTTATTCTGTTATGAAGTATGAGTCCGGCGTACACCGTGTACAGCGTGTGCCGGAGACAGAGTCTGGCGGACGTATCCATACTTCCACCATCACCGTTGCCGTGATGCCGGAGGCTGAGGAAGTGGACGTACAGATTGACGACAAAGATATCCGTATTGATGTCTGCCGTGCATCCGGTGCCGGTGGTCAGTGTGTCAATACGACAGACTCTGCCGTACGACTGACACATATCCCGACCGGAATCGTGATCTACAGCCAGACAGAAAAATCACAGATCCAGAACAAGGCAAAAGCGTTCGCCCTGCTGCGTACCAAATTGTACGACTTAGAGCAGCAGAAAGCCCACGATGCGGAAGCAGAGCTTCGCAAGAGCCAGGTTGGAACCGGTGACCGTTCCGAGAAGATCCGTACCTATAACTTCCCACAGGGACGTGTGACGGATCACAGAATCAACCTTACACTGTACAAACTTGATAAGATCATGAATGGAGATATCCAGGAGATTATTGACGCATGTATCGCAGCAGACCAGGCAGCGAAGCTGGCGAAGATGAATGAGAATGCGTAAAAAACAAAAGTCATCGGAGAATATCCTATGAATTTAAGGAACCAGAGATTACCTCTGGTTCCTTTCCGTATATTCTGTTTTTATTCTGAGATTAGCCAGTCGAGCAGGTTGATTGATTTTATGCCATCATAGGAAGAATCTATGCCTGTATTTAAGGAAAGAACGATTTTTTCATAGTTATCACTGATTTTTTTGAGTGGTGCTAATTCCCGGCTACGAACATCTTCACTTGTCATTGATTCTGTGACCTGAACATAAAGTTTGTTGTCTGCCTTTGTTGCAATAAAATCCACTTCGAAATTACCAACTTTACCTATAGAAACATCATAGCCTCGACGAATCAGTTCAAAGTAAACAATGTTTTCTATTGCATGGCCGCTGTCACGATCTCTGAATCCAAGCAGATAGTTTCGAAGTCCGATATCGACAATATAGTATTTGCCAAGAGTGCGTAAATATTCCTTTCCTTTGATATCAAATCTTTTGATGTCGTAGAAAAAATATGACTCTAGAAGTGCATTCACATAAGCCTGAACAGTGTGAACACTTGGGGTTCCTTTTCGCTTCCCGCTTTCAAGAAGTCCTTCATTTACCAAGGTGTTGCCGATAGAAGAAACAGAGATGTTGCTTCCAATGTTATCAGCAAGGAACATGATAATCTTTTTTAAAAGGACAGGGTCAGTGATTTTTTTCTGACCTCTGCGACTTTCACGTTCGAGAATGTCTCTCATAATAACGGTAGAGTAGATACCTTCAAGCAGCACCAGTGCTTTTTCCTGATCTAAGCCTATGTCAGCAATCCCTGGCATGCCGCCAAATCGCATATATGCATCGAAAACTTCACGAAGTTCATAATGTTCTCCTGCTTTATCAAAGACTTGTTTGCGTGTGCCACCCAAAGCACTCTTCATTTCTCTTATTTCAAAATTATGAAACGTTATAAATTCAGAGAAAGATAAAGGCAGCATCTTTATTTCTACACATCTGCCAGATAAATAAGTGGCATATTCAGAGGAGAGCATATAGGCATTTGAGCCTGTGACATAAATATCGCAGTTGAAATCGACACGAAAAGAGTTAACAGCATCTTCCCAGTCAGGCACACGCTGAACTTCATCAAAAAAGAAGTACATTCTTTTATTTGGTACGATATGTTGTTTGACATATTCGTAGAAAGAGTCACTATTCATATTTTTATAAGCGTGTGACTCAAAATTCATTTCCAGAATCTGATTGTCAGTAACCCCATTTTCCTTCAGGTGGAGAGTCATTAATTTTAACAGGCTGGATTTGCCACATCTACGGATTCCGGTAACAACCTTCACTGGTTCGGTGTCTTGAAATGCTATAATCTTATTCAGATATAAATCTCTTTTTTTGAGTTCATGAGTATCGATCATTTGACGTACCTCCTTGTGCTAGTATAGCATAAACTTATGAAAAAATAAAGTTTGTGCACTAAAATGCAAAAACTTTAAAAAAATGACATTTTTTGCATTATAAAATAGCTGGAAACACATAGGATGGAATAACAAATACAGAGCTGCAGTATATGTGATGATAGTAGTTATAGCTGTGGAAGCAATTATTTGCTCCATACATCCTCCGGCCAGGCAGCGAAGATGAATGAAAATTAAGGATAAATAATTTCTTACCAAAATCCCCAATTCATGCTATATTTTACTTGCACCCAAGCGGTGTATCATGTATGATATAATGAGCGTAAGTGAGTCAGCATATTTGAATGATTGACGAGCGGCGAATGTTGATCATGTGCTGATTTTGCACATGATATAGCATGAGTTGTTATATGAGGAGGACAGACATCATGGAAAACGAGAATGTCTCAAAGAATTTTATCGAACAGTTTATTGATCAGGATATAGAGGAAGGACATTGCAAAACCGTCCATACAAGATTTCCGCCGGAGCCAAACGGATATCTTCATATCGGACATGCCAAGTCCATACTTTTAAATTCAGGTCTTGCGCAGAAATATAATGGAAAATTCAATTTAAGATTTGATGATACGAACCCGACAAAAGAGAAAACAGAGTTCGTTGAGGCAATTAAAGAAGATATCAAATGGCTTGGTGCGGACTGGGAGGACAGACTGTTCTTCGCATCCGATTATTTTGACCAGATGTATGAAGCAGCAGTAAAGCTGATCCAAAAAGGAAAAGCATATGTTTCGGATCTGAGTGCAGATGAGATCCGTGAGTACCGCGGTACACTGACAGAGCCGGGAAAAGAAGATCCGGCGAGCTGCAGAAGTGTGGAAGAGAATCTTGCTTTATTTGAAGACATGAAAAACGGTAAATTTGCCGATGGAGAAAAAGTGCTCCGCGCAAGAATCGATATGACATCTTCTAACATCAATATGAGAGATCCGGTTATTTATCGTGTCGCACATATGACACACCACAGAACCGGAGACAAATGGTGCATCTATCCGATGTACGATTTTGCACATCCAATAGAAGATGCCATCGAGGGAATTACCCATTCTATCTGTACGCTTGAATTCGAAGACCACAGACCGCTCTACAACTGGGTAATTGACGAGGTCGGCAAAGATATGATCCCGGACAAAGATGAGATGCCGCCGAGACAGATTGAGTTTGCAAAACTATATTTAACGAATGTCGTAACCGGAAAAAGATACATCAAACGTCTCGTGGAGGAAGGTATCGTAGACGGCTGGGATGATCCGCGTCTCGTGTCGATCGCAGCACTCCGCAGAAGGGGATTTACACCGGAATCCTTAAAAATGTTTGTGGAACTCTGTGGTATTTCCAAGGCGAACAGTTCTGTGGATTATGCCATGTTAGAGTACTGTATCCGTGAAGATTTAAAGATGAAACGTCCTCGTATGATGGCTGTATTAGATCCGGTCAAAGTTGTGATCGACAACTATCCGGAGGGAGAGACAGAGTATCTTGAGGTAGTCAATAACCTTGAAAATGAGGAACTTGGTGTGCGTAAAGTTCCATTTTCACGCGAACTTTATATTGACCGTGAAGACTTTATGGAAGAGCCGCCAAAGAAATATTTCCGTATGTTTCCGGGCAACGAAGTACGTCTGATGAACGCATACTTTGTGACCTGCAACAGTTTCGTAAAAGATGAAAATGGCGTGGTGACGGAGATCCACTGTACTTATGATCCGGCATCTAAAGGTGGAAACAGCCCGGACGGACGAAAAGTAAAAGGAACCATCCAGTGGGTATCTGCAGCACAGGCAGTTCCGGCTGAAATTCGTCTCTATGAAAACATTGTAGATGAGGAAAAAGGAGTGTATAATGAGGACGGAAGTCTGAATCTGAATCCAAATTCCCTCACTGTTTTAAAAAACTGTGTTGTTGAGGAAAATTTAAAAGATGCAAAAGCATATGACAGTTTCCAGTTCGTAAGACAGGGATTTTTCTGTGTGGATGCGAAAGATTCGACCGCAGATCATCTGGTATTTAACCGGATCGTTTCACTTAAGAGCTCATTTAAACTGCCTAATGCATAGCATTGTAATGATTTGCATTTTTGCCCTGAAACGGGCGTAACAGGAAAGGATATGAAATACAAATGAATTTATTTGCAGGATTGGAAAAATTTGGTATTAAAGCAGATAACACAACGGATCTGTTTGAGGATGAAAAAAAGCCGGCAGCATCCGCTGATGGTGGAAAAACAGAGGCTGCTCCGACAGAGGACAGTTTTCTGTTAGACAAGGCAATCCGTTGTACTGTCTGTGACAAGGTATTTAAGACAAAAATGATCAAGAACGGACGAATCAAACGTTTAGAGCCGGATCTGGATCTGCGTCCGCGTTTCGAATACATTGACACTTTAAAATATGATGTGGCATCCTGCCCGTATTGCGGATATACAGCGATGAACCGTTATTTCGAGCATGTGACATCAGGACAGATCAAACTGATCAAGGAACAGGTTTGTGCCAATTTCAAACCAACAGGTTCCGATGAACCTGCCGTCTTAGACTATGATCAGGCAATCGAGCGTTATAAGCTTGCACTTTTCAATACGATCGTCAAAAAAGGAAAGACCAGTGAGAAGGCCTATTCATGTTTAAAACTTTCCTGGCTGTATCGTGGGAAGGCAGAGGAGTTAAAAGGAACAGATCCGGAGACCTTAAAGAAGAAAAAAGAGGCAAAAGAGCAGGAAGAGGCATTTTACCAGCAGGCATATGAGGGATTTATGAAAGCAATGTCTACAGAGATGTTTCCAATGTGTGGAATGGATCAGTGTACCGTAGATTATCTTCTTGCGGCAATGGCATATCATTTCAAAAAATATGATGTGGCTTCTAAGTGTATTTCAAGAATCCAGGCTACACCTTCTGCATCGAAAAAGATGAAAGACCGTGCATATGATTTAAAAGAAAAGATCGTGGCAGAGATCAAAAACAGCAAATAGGCAAAATTATTATGATTGAAATAATGATTGATTTACAGGGGGGAGCGAAAGCTCCCCTCTATGAAAAAATATACGAATATATCAAACGGGATGTCATTGAGGGAAAAATTCCTGTTGGGGAAAAGCTTCCGTCGACAAGACTTTTGGCAAAGCATTTGTCGGTAAGCAGAAGTACCGTCGAAATGGCATATGAACAGCTCCTTGCAGAGGGATACATCAAAGCAGAACCTTGCAGGGGTTTTTTTGTGTGTGATATTACAGAGCTGTATGAGTTTGGGCATATAGAAAAAGATTTCAAACATACATTTACATTTGGAAAAAAAGAGCAGGAAGAGACAGCTTGCAGCCATGTTATTGATTTTTCCCCATATGCAATCGATACCATGCATTTCCCATATAATGTGTGGAGAAAATTAAACAAAAATGCACTGTTAGATGACAGGGAAGAATTGCTGTTATCCGGGGATGGACAGGGGGACTATGGGCTTCGAAAGGCGATTGCAGCATATCTGCATCAGGCGCGAGGTGTGAACTGTCAGCCCGATCAGCTGATCATCGGAGCAGGAAATGAATATCTTGAGATTTTACTGACACAGATTTTAGGAAGAAATAAGCGGGTTCTCATGGAAAATCCAACTTATTTGCAGGCATATCATACATTTTTAAATATGGGATATCAGATGACGCTTGTTTCGGTGGAAGAAGATGGAATAGATCCACAAAAGGTCAGAAATTATGATCCGGATGTTGTCTATATCATGCCTTCCCATCAGTTCCCTCTTGGAACGGTCATGCCGTTAAAACAAAGGCTGGAATTGTTGAAATGGGCATTGGAGAAAGAGGAACGCTATCTGATCGAGGACGATCACGACAGTGAGTACCGTTACCGTGGAAAGCCGATCCCGTCGCTGCAAAGCGTGGATCATTTTGAAAAAGTGATTTATATTGGAACTTTTTCTAAGAGCATTGCGCCGTCACTTCGAATCAGTTATATGGTGCTTCCACCGGAATTGTTAAAACGTTATCATGAAAAATGTGGATTTTATTCTACGACCGTTCCCAAAATTCAGCAGGAGATACTGCGTGCCTTTATTGAAGAGGGACATTTTGAACGTCATTTGAATAAGATGAGGGGGATCTACCGTGCAAAACATGATTTCCTGCTTGCAGAGTTAAAAAAGAGAAGCTGGGTAGAAAAAATTTACGGAGATCATGCAGGACTGCATGTTTTAGTACAGGTAAACACTGAAAAAAAAGAAACAGAGATATGTGATCTGGCGGAAAAACAAGGAATCCGTATCTATGGAATCAGTGAATATGTTGTACGGAAATCGGAGCAGAGCTGTAATGAAACTGTGAGAAATAAAAATGCTTCCATAGAAAGTGAAAAAAACAATTTTGCCGGAACTGTACCGCATAAACCGATTCTTTTACTTGGCTATGGAAGACTGGGTGAAGATGAGATCCAGAAAGGTCTTTTGATATTAGATACTATTATATGATATATTCAATACTGTTTTCCGGTGTTTTTCGGGTGTTTGTATTGAACAGGATCACTGCCTCTCGTTCCTCATATGGTCCCATTTCATAAAAACCGACACCGGTGCAGGAAAGCCGTGTGATGGAGATCAGGCGGTTGGCGCGTTTGGGCTGATCTGTGATAAAGGTGATGCCTTCCTCAAAGAATTCTTTGTCGAGTTCCGGATCATCCGGTTCTTCATAATAAGGATCAAACACATAGATATCACTGCCCGAAATACCGGTCAGGAGAATATAATGAGGAACTTCCAGGTAAACACGCAGCAAAACAGCACCGCCCTGCTGTAAGGCACCGACAATGAGGCTGTTTTCAGAGAGTACAACCTCGTCCTTAGCGAGAAAATTGCAGGAAATCGGGAAGTTTTTTACCTGTCCGAACTGTGTGAGCCAGTTACTCAAAAACATCATGGCAGATGCAGATGTACCGCGTTTTCCAACTTCGCCTGCTTCATTATAAGAATCAAGACAATAGAGCATAATATATTTGACGATATCCGGGTAAATTTCTTCGCGGTCAAAGAGATAGCGGATGGCATTTGTCAGTGTGGTCGGACCGCAGTCATATTCGGTGGATTGGTAAATTAGCAGATTCTTCATGTGTATTGCCTCTTTTCTTTATTCTAAGCAATACTATAATCAGCCATGAATTTTTTGTCAATCTTTCAACAAAAAAGGATTGACAATTTAAAACATAGAAAATATAATTTACCTAATTCCTAGTGGATTACTAGAAATAATATGCGAAAAGTACTATTTTATATGCTAAAAGCGGGCATACGGGAGTTTTTCGCAGAAAGTGAGGAAATTATGAGAAAAGAAAGAAGATGGAAAAAGGTCCTGTCAGCACTGGTGCTCGTAGCTGCGATGGGAGTTACGGCTGTTGGATGTGGAACTTCCGGCGGCAATACAGGCAGTCAGCCGCAGGGGGAAAATGCGGCGGCAACAGAGACAGCAGAGGTTTCGGATGATATTGTAAATATCGGTGTGACCAATACACTTGGAACGTTAAATCCGCTTTTGATGGATGGCGGAGAGACCAATAAATATGCGACCAGCCTGATGTTTCTTCCACTGGTAGAATTAAATTCGAATCTGGAATTTGAGGGAGAAATCGCGGATTCTGTTACGACGGAAGATAACAAAAATTTTATCGTGCATATCGATGAGAAAGCAACCTGGTCAGACGGGGAGAAGATCACGGCAGATGATGTCGTATATACGGCACTGCGCCTGACATCGCCAGTCATTGGCAATACTTCCATGATGTATTATGTATTTGAGGGTGTGGGCGATGACGGCTTTACCGAGGAGGGAGCAGAGAGCATTGATGGTATCAAAGCGATCGATGATGCAACCGTACAGTTCACCACAAAAGAGGAGATGTCTCTGACCACATTTGAGAATTCTTATGCGCGTTATCTGATGACACTTCCAAAACATGTGATCGAGCAGTACACGGAAGAAGAGTTAAAGACTGCAGAATGGTTCAATCACCCGGATGTCGTCAGCGGACCATATATGGTAACAGATTTCGATGTCGACCATTATATTTCTTATAAAGCAAATGAAAATTATTGGAAAGGTGCACCGAAGATCGCAAAACTCAATATCAAGATCGTGAGCGGCAGCCAGCTTTATGCAGGATTACAGTCCGGCGAGATTGATATTACACAGCCGACAATGAGTGTCATCCCGGAGGAAGATTATGATAGTGTTGAGGCACTTTCCAATGTAAATGTTGTATACGGAGAACCGGTGACCAACCAGTCCGTATTTATCCAGACAAAAAATGTTCCGGATGTGCGTGTGCGTCAGGCAATGTTATATGCAATCGACCGTAAGATGGTATTAGAACAGCTTTTAAAAGGAAAAGGGGAAGTTGTAGATGGATTTCTGTCTTCTGCAAGTCCTTTCTATGATGACAGTATCGTTCCGGTAGAGCAGGATGTAGAGAAAGCAAAAGAACTGTTAGAGGAAGCCGGATGGGACGGATCACAGACCTTACGCTTCTATGTGAACTCCGGTGACAGTGCATTTGTAAATGCTGCGAATGTATTTGTGGCACAGTGGGCTGCAGTTGGCATTAAAGTGGAAGTGCAGACTGTAGATTTTGCAACACTGATGTCTGTCGCAGGCACCAATGACTATGATATTTTAGCAGTACAGTACACCTATGCACCGGTTGATCCATATCCGGATGTGGCATGGCTGTTAGGCGGCGAGGACAGCTGGACCGGATACGGGGATGACAGCGTCAATGAAGCACTTGCAAAGACACAGACAACAAGTGATATGGATGAGATCAAAGGGCTTTACTCCGTTGTGGATCAGAAGGTACAGGAAGATGTTCCGATGTTCTCTGCTTATATTGTCAGCGCACAGGCTGCTGTCAGCAAACGTCTTTCAAATGCCACACCAAGTGTGTACGGTTTCTTTAACAATGTGGAACAGTGGGAAATTACGAAATAAGGAACGGGAAAATCAATGTCAAAATTATTACAGGTAAATGATCTGACCACAGAGTTTACCGGGGATTTTGGGAAAAAAATCAGTGTGGATCATGTCAGTTTTGATGTCGCAGAAGGAGAGACGGTTTGTATCGTTGGTGAGTCCGGCTGTGGCAAGAGTGTGACATCACTGTCTATTATGGGATTATTAGGAAGGGGCGGAGCTGTCGTTGACGGCTCTGTCCTCTTTGCAAACAAAAATCTGCTGGATATGGATGAAAAACAGTTAGATACGATCCGCGGAAATCAGATGACGATGATTTTTCAGGATCCTTTAACATCGTTAAACCCGGTGTTTACGATCGGAAGCCAGATCACGGAGAGCATCCGGATTCATATGCATCTGTCAAAAAAAGAAGCAGGAGAGCGTGCGGTCACGATCTTAGAGAAAGTCGGTATGCCGGATGCGCGTGCTGCAATGAAAAAATATCCGCATATGCTTTCCGGCGGAATGCGTCAGCGAGTGATGATCGCGATGGCACTTTGCTGTAATCCAAAACTTTTGATCGCAGATGAGCCGACGACGGCACTTGACGTGACGATCCAGGCGCAGATCATGGAACTGATACGGGATCTGCAAAAAGAGATTGGGATGTCTGTGATCCTGATCACACACGATATCGGACTTGTGGCGCAGATGGCGGACCGTGTGTTTGTCATGTATGCGGGACAGATCATCGAGATGGCATCTGTGAAGGATCTTTTTTATCATCCGGCACATCCGTATACGAAAGCACTGCTTGATACGGTTCCGGGCATTTACGATGAGAGCGGAAGGACGCTTGCATCGATTCCGGGAATCGTACCGGAAAATTATGACCAGATTCCGGGATGCAGGTTTGCGGACCGCTGTGCATTTGCCGGGGAAGGCTGTGAAAAGAAGCAGGAGATGAGGGAGATAGAAAAGGATCATTTCGTGCGCTGCCATAAGGCTGACAGGAGTTAAAACAGGAATGGATAAAGAACTGATCAGAGTAGAGAATTTAAAAAAATATTATGATATCAAGGGCGGTATCATTACCCATACCGTCAGTCAGATACAGGCCGTGGACGGCATTGATTTTTCAATAAAAAAGGGCGAGACTCTTGGACTGGTTGGAGAATCAGGCTGTGGAAAGTCCACGATCGGCCAGCTTTTGGTGGGACTGCTCTCGCCGACTGACGGTGCGATTTATTATCATGGGGAAAAAATAGGTGGAAAATCTCTCACACGCGGTGAAAAAAAGGCACGAAAACAGGCGGGAACCAATCTTCAGATGATCTTTCAGGATTCCTATTCTTCACTCAATCCACGAAAACATATTTATGATATTTTAGCACAGCCGATGCTATATCATGGTGTATCCGATAAGAAAACGATCGATACAGACTTAAAACAGCTTCTGGATATGGTTGGTCTGCCTCAAAGTGCACTTCTAAAATACCCGCATGAATTTTCAGGTGGTCAGAGACAGCGTATCGGAATTGCAAAAGCGTTGTCCTTAAAGCCGGAGTTTATCGTGTGTGACGAACCGGTCAGTGCGCTTGATGTGTCGATCCAGGCACAGATATTAAACCTGATCCGCGAGCTGCAGAACGAACTGGGATTGACGAGTCTGTTCGTCGGTCATGGGCTTGGTGCAGTCCGTTATGTCAGTGACCGGATCGCAGTCATGTATCTGGGAAAGATCGTTGAGATTGCAGATGCCGGAGAGGTATTTATGCATCCGGTACATCCGTATACAAAAGCACTGACACAGGCAGCACCGGTTGCAGATCCGGGACGGCGGGAAGAAAAGTCAGCCGTTTTGACAGGTGAGGTTGCCTCTGCAGTACATCCGCCGAAGGGATGCAGGTTTCATCCGAGATGCCCGTATGCGAGAGAAGACTGCAGTGTGAGTGAGCCGATGCTTCTGCCGATGGCGGAAAAACCGGATCATCTGGTGGCGTGTCCTTATTACGAGGGGACAGAAACTGCGTAACATACATTTTTTCATCCAGGAATGAGGAATATTATGACGAAATATATTATCAAACGTATCCTGATCGCAATTCCGGTTTTGCTCGGCATTACCGTGATCGATTATGCGATTATGTGCATGGCGGGGAGTCCGCTTGAAATGCTGCAGGGACCACGCGTCTCGGAGGCTGCTGTACAGGCAAAAGCGATAGCATTAGGGCTCGACAAACCATTTTATGTACAGTATTTTGTATGGCTGGGGCAGCTTCTGCATGGAAATATGGGATATTCCATTAAAAATTACCAGCCGGTTGCTGCTATGATCACGAGTCATCTTGGACCGACCCTGCTTCTGATGGGGGTGTCACTGCTTGTCAGCATCCTGCTTGCGGTTCCGGCAGGGATCTACAGCGCAATCCATCAGTATTCGAAAGGCGATTATACGGTGGTAACATTATCGTTCCTTGGCAGCAGTATTCCGGGATTTTTCCTTGCCATGCTCCTTATTTATCTGTTTACGGTAAAATTGGGCTGGCTGCCTTCCGGAGGAATGACGACACTTGGAACATCCGGGGGAGCGGCGGACGTGGCGGTACACATGGTTATGCCGGTCATTGTGCTTGCAGTTTCCATGGCAGGAACCAATATCCGATATATCCGCAGCGCGGGGCTTGAAATTTTACAGCAGGATTATCTGCGCACAGCGCGGGCAAAGGGAATCGGTCATTTCCTGGTCATCAATAAACATGCGCTGCGCAACGCTTTAGTTCCGATCGTGACAGTCATTGGAATGGAGATACCGGTACTGTTTGGCGGATCGATCATCGTGGAGCAGGTCTTTTCCTGGCCGGGTCTTGGACTTATGACAATGAGTGCGATCACAAACCGTGATTATCCGGTCATCATGGGCGTCTGTCTGCTCTCGGCGATCGTGGTACTGCTCGGCAATCTTCTGACGGATATTTTATATGCGGTGGTAGATCCGACGATAAAACTTCAGTAAAGAGGTTGAACTTATATGAGAAAAAAGAAAAAAGTTAATGCAAATGAAACATACATGCAGACTGTGATGCGGCGTTTCCGTGCACATCATCTTGCAAAGATCAGCCTTGTGATACTGGTGGTTGTCGGTCTGGCTGCTCTGTTTGCGCCGGTTGTTGCGCCTTATGATCCGGATGCGATCGTCGGAACTTTCAGCGGTGCACCGTGTAAGGAATTTATCCTTGGAACGGATCAGATCGGCAGGGATGTGTTCAGCAGACTTTTATACGCAATCAGAATTTCTCTGCTTGTAGGAATCCTTGCAACAGTGATCTCCACGGTAATCGGAGTGGTACTCGGTCTGATCGCTGGATATTTTGGCGGTGTGGCGGATATGCTCCTGATGCGTTTTACGGATATGGTGATGTCATTTCCTTATATCCTTCTTGTGCTCGTTGCGGCGGCAATCTTTAAACCGGGTTTGTGGAGCATTATCCTGATCCTTGGATTTGTAGACTGGCCGGGTGTGGCGAGACTGGTGCGTGGAAATGTTTTAAGTCTGCGTGAAACAAATTTTGTCAAGGGAAATGTGGTGGCAGGGATGCCGCTTCGTCATATCTTATTTTCAGAAATTTTACCAAACACAGTTGCACCGATCCTCGTATATGCAACATCTGTTATGGCGATCTCCATGCTGGATGAGGCGGCTTTAAGTTTCCTTGGCATGGGTGTACAGCCGCCGATGGCAAGCCTTGGAAATATGTTAAACGGGGCGCAGTCTATCACGGTATTGACTTCACAGCCGTGGCTGTGGCTTCCACCGGGAATTATGATCGTTGTGCTGGTAGTTTCCATCAACTTTGTTGGCGATGCATTGCGTGATGCATTTGATCCATCCGGTGGACGCAGGTAGGCGGCGGATGAAAGCGAATAAAAATTTAAACCACAGAAATGATGAGAGGGATAACAGATAGAACGTTTGCGGAGCATGCAGGCGATCGTTTGTTATAATAGACGGCGTTGCGGGCAGAACGTGAGAATGTGTAGAAATGGAGAAGAGTATGGAACGAAAGGCATTAGAACAGAAACTTACCGGTTTTTTTGAGGAACTTCATATGCATCCGGAGCTGTCTTATGAGGAATATGAGACGACAGAGCGGATCAAACGGGAACTTGCGGCGGCAGGCATTGAGATTTTGCAGATACCGCTAAAGACCGGTGTGGCCGCCATCGTGCGCGGCGCAAAACCGGGAAAAACTTATGGACTGCGCTGTGACATTGATGCACTGCCGATCGCGGAGGAAACCGATCTTCCTTATAAATCAAAAACTCCGGGGAAAATGCATGCCTGCGGACATGATTTTCATACGGCGGCGGTGTTTGGAGCAGCATTGCTGTTACAGGAGAGGAAAGAGGAGTTACAGGGAAATGTAAAAATTCTGTTCCAGCCGGCAGAGGAATCTTCCCATGGTGCGGAGACAGTTCTTGAAACCGGTGTGTTCTCGGATGTAACAGCGATCTTTGGGCTGCATACGGCGGCATATCTTCCGGTTGGAACGCTGGGAATCCGCGCGGGCAGTGTCATGGCTGCAGTAGACCGGTTTGAGTTAAATATCACGGGAACAGGCTGCCATGGAGGACACCCGGATGAGGGCGTGGACACGATCCTGGTAGCTGCATCTGTGATACAGGCGTTCCAGAGTATTGTCGGCAGAAACTTAAATCCGTTCCATACAGGTGTTGTCAGTGTGACGAGGATTAATGGCGGCAATACCTGGAATGTGATCCCGGATAAGGTGGAACTGGAGGGTACCGTGCGTTCCATGGAAAAAGACGATCGTATCTTTATAGAAAAACGCATGCGTGAGATTGCGGAACACACAGCAGCAGCATATGGCGCAAAGGCGGAAATGTTATGGTATCCGGGGCCGCCTGCAACCGTCAATGAGAAAGCGTGGAGTGCGTTTGCACAAAAAGTGGCGGAAGAGAGTGGCTTTGAGGTTGTTCCACAGCGTAATTCGACAGGTGGAGAGGATTTTGCTTTTTATCTCGAAAAGATTCCGGGCTGTTTTATCAACGTGGGAACGGGAGTCGGTTATCCGAACCATCATCCAAAGTTTTATGCGGATGAGGCGGCACTTACACCGGCAGCAGAGTATCTTGAAAAATTGTTGGTAGAAGCACTGAGACAGTGAGAATCATAGATGTCAGAGGCACAGTCACAATCAGGTTCTTTCATGGATGGCAGAACAAGGCAGTATAAAGTAAAAAAACAGGAGCACAAGCTCCTGTTTTTTTACTTCATAGGAAATTGTCCGCTATGAATTAATAGAACCATAATCACATCCTGTGATTAGTCCTCATATTTATTTTTCTCACCGATCTCCTGCATCTTCATAGCGCGAACTTTTAATGGAAGTCCGAACAGTGTGATGAATCCGGAAGCATCGTGATGATCGTAAAGATCACCGGTTGTAAAGCTTGCGAGTGACTCACTGTACAGAGAGTATTTAGAAGTTGTTCCGGCTTTGATGATGTTGCCTTTGTATAATTTGAATTTAACTTCACCGGTTACATATTCCTGCGTGGAGGTAACGAAAGCTCTGACTGCATCACATAAAGGTGTGAACCATTTTCCTTCGTAAACGATCTGGGCAAGTTTGTTACCCATATCTTTCTTCACTTCCATGGTTGCACGGTCTAAAACGAGCTCCTCTAACTGCTGGTGAGCTTCCATTAAGATCGTTCCGCCAGGAGTCTCATATACACCGCGGGATTTCATACCAACAACACGGTTCTCTACGATATCGATGATGCCAACACCATGTTTACCGCCAAGACGGTTTAACTCACGGATGATATCGGAAACTTTCATTTCTTTTCCGTTTACGGAAGTCGGAACACCTTTCTCAAATGTCATGGTTACATATTCGCCTTCTTCCGGAGCTTTTTCCGGGGAAACACCGAGAACTAACAGGTGATCATAGTTTGGCTCACATGCAGGATCCTCTAACTCAAGGCCTTCATGGCTGATGTGCCAGATGTTACGGTCACGGCTGTAGCTTGTGTCAGCGGAGAATGGAAGATGAATACCATGTGCTTTGCAGTATTCGATCTCTGACTCGCGGGAATCCATGGTCCATTTTGAATCTCTCCATGCAGCGATGATCTTTAAGTCAGGGGCAAGTGCTTTGATGCTGAGCTCAAAACGAATCTGGTCGTTTCCTTTACCGGTAGCACCGTGGCAGATTGCAGTAGCACCTTCTTTTCTTGCAATCTCAACTAACTTCTTAGCAATCAGAGGACGTGCCATAGAGGTTCCGAGTAAGTATTTGTTTTCATAAATGGCATTTGCCTGAACACATGGCATGATGTAATCGTCACAGAATTCATCGATGATATCTACGATGTATAATTTGGAAGCTCCACAGGAGATGGCTCTTTCTTCAAGACCGTCTAACTCTTCTTCCTGACCGCAGTCGATACAGCAGCAGATAACTTCATAATCATAATTTTCCTTTAACCATGGAATAATGGCGGTGGTATCAAGTCCACCGGAGTACGCTAAAATAACTTTTTCCTTCATGTGATACAGCCCTTTCTGTTATGTATATTTGACCCATTTGTATGCCGGATCATTAACTAAAGACAATATACAACAAAAAATGTAGAAACGCAAGTGAAAAATTATACATTCATTATTCATAAAAATACATAAAGATTATACAAAATGGAGAAAATAGTTAAGGATAATACATATTATAGGAAAAAGACAAAAAATAGTATTGCATAAAAGACAATATGAATGTATAATTATGCAATATCGAACAGCGCACGAAAAAAGATACTTTACGACTGCGATGAGGTGTATTAATATAGGAAGAAAGATGCTTATGCAGGTATGCCTGTATACAATAATGGGCTGAAAAGTGCAGAAATCATGTGAGATAAGCATGAGCGGAAAGGATGAGAAAAATGATAAAAGCAGGAATCATCGGTGCAACCGGATATGCAGGAAATGAACTGGTCCGTATTTTAATGGGACATAAAGAAGTGGAGATTAAATGGTATGGATCCCGCAGCTACATAGATAAAAAATATGCAGAAGTTTATCAGAATATGTTTGAGATCGTGGATGATGTATGTCTAGACGATAATATGGATGAGCTTGCAAGCCAGGTGGACGTGATCTTTACAGCAACCCCGCAGGGATTTTTGGCAGGTGTACTGACAGAGGATATATTAAATAAGGTAAAAATCATAGATTTAAGCGCTGATTTCAGAATCAAAGATGTTTCCGTCTATGAGAAATGGTACAAGATCGAGCACAAGAGTCCGCAGTTTATAGAGGAAGCTGTCTATGGTCTCTGCGAGATCAATCGTGATAAAGTAAAAGGAGCAAGACTTATCGCCAATCCGGGCTGCTATACGACCTGTTCCATTCTGACCGCTTATCCGCTGGTAAAAGAGGGGCTGATCGACCCGAATACGCTGATCATTGATGCAAAATCAGGAACTTCCGGTGCAGGGCGGGGTGCAAAGCTGCCGAACCTGTTCTGTGAGGTCAATGAAAATATGAAAGCGTACGGAGTGACAAATCACCGTCATACGCCAGAGATTGAGGAGCAGCTCGGTTATGCGGCAGGCAAAGAGATCGTTGTTAATTTTACCCCGCACCTTGTTCCGATGAACCGCGGTATCCTCGCAACCGAGTATGCAGCACTGGTAAAAAAAGCAGATGGCAGCCTTCCTTCTTATGAGGAAGTAAAGGCAGTCTATGATAAATATTATGGCAAAGAAAAATTTGTCCGTGTGCTGGAAAAAGATGTCTGCCCGGAGACAAAATGGGTAGAGGGCAGTAATTATGTAGATGTTAATTTTAAGATTGACGAGAGAACCGGACGTATCGTGATGATGGGCGCACTTGACAACCTGGTAAAAGGTGCAGCAGGACAGGCGGTACAGAACATGAACCTGTTATTCGGTTTTGATGAGGCAGAGGGCTTAAATATGGTTCCAATGTTCCCGTAAGCATCATAGATAGATGCATAGTAATAAAGATTACATAGTAATAAAGATTACATAGTAATAAAGATTACATAGTAATAAAGATTACATAGTAATAAAGATTA
>ENA-ORUA01001373-ORUA01001373.1-human-gut-metagenome-genome-assembly--contig:-NODE-1373-length-22215-cov-4.452482_pt1 | contig 22215 bp, 9 predicted proteins | sample MGYA00242076_ERZ509201 | MGnify/ENA primary metagenome ERZ509201 (study PRJEB26280, sample SAMEA2338863) | human gut metagenome | biome: human gut; feature: human-associated habitat; material: faeces...
ACTCTTTCTATTACGGGATAATGTTTAACCTGTCCAACTTTTGGGGTGCAGTTCACATTTTGACACAACCTCACTTCTGGCACAAGAATACAGAACGGATAAGGCTATCAGTTATCGTCCCGATAGCAAGAATGAGTATGTACAGAAGAAATGTTTGTTAGATGTTTACTATCCGGCAAATAAGACAAACTTTACGACTGTAGTATGGTATCACGGCGGGGGACTGACGGTAGGTGACCGTGAGCTCCCGAGAGAGCTGCAAGGGCAAGGTCTCTGTATTGTCGGGGTAAGCTACCGTCTCTGCGCAGGCAACAAGGACCCGAAAGCCATAAACGCCAGTATCACTACTGATGATTGCGTGGATGATGCTGCCGCAGCAGCTGCCTGGGTAATGAAGAATATCGAACGTTATGGAGGAGACCCCAACAAAATTTACTTAGCCGGACATTCCGCTGGCGGTTACTTAGTCTCCATGATAGGGTTAGACAAACGACGTCTGGCTAAATATGATGTAGATGTTGATAAGTTTGCAGCGCTCATACCATTCAGTGGACAGATGATCACACACTTCCAAAACCGTAGAGACAGAGGCATATCCGATCTTCAGCCATTGATTGATGAGGCTGCTCCTTTATACTACGTCCGCAAAAATTGTCCGCCTATTCTGTTGATTTGTGGTGATCGTGAACGTGAAATGTTGGGCCGCTACGAAGAAAATGCTTATATGTGGCGTATGCTTAAGCTAACAGGCCATCCGGCAGCTTATCTCTACGAACTGGACGGATTCGACCATGGTACAATGTCGCGCCCCGCGCACTACATTTTACTGGAATATATTCGTAATCGGGAGTCTGAAAAGTAGACTTATTATAGGTGAATGGGGCTAGCATACAAGTACACTCAACCTTACAATAATGCTAGAGAAATATACAACTATGTCATAAATACATAATTATAAATCTATGAAATCCATTACTTTTGTACACAAAGAAAATTAAAAAACAAATACCATGAAGAAACATTTATTCCTATTAGCAGGTCTTTGTGCAGCCCTGCACATCTATGGGCAAAAGATACAGAAACTCCAATCTCCGGATGGAAATATACAGGTGTCGATCAGCCTTTCAGACAAAATCAGTTATGATATCATTTACGGGAACGACACTTTACTGAAACAATGCAATCTTCAAATAGAGGTAGGTAAGCAACAACTGGGTAGCCACCCAAAACTCACAAAAACAAGCTCCAAAAATGTAAACGAATCTCTTACACCGGTAATTCCACTAAAATATTCCATCGTATCCAACACATACAATCAACTACTACTGAAATTCAAAGGAGATTATTCTATTGAATTCCGTGCATTCAATGACGGAGTTGCCTATCGTTTCATTACAGACAAGAAAGGAATAATCGATGTGAACAGCGAAACTCTTCAGATAAACTTCCCGGAGAATTATCTGCTTCATGTGCAGCAACCGGGTGGTTTTAAAACAGCTTATGAAGAAGAGTACCGCCACATACAAAGTAATGAATGGAAAACGTCAGATCCAATGATACTCCTACCTGTACTTATAGATACACGGAAAGAATATAAAATCCTGATCAGTGAATCAGATTTGACAGACTATCCGGCTTTGTTTTTTAAAAGTAATGGCGATAACAGCATGTCTTCCATATTTCCTAAAGTTCCTCTGGAATTCGGTGAAGACGGAGACCGTAGCCTCAAAATAGAGAAAGAAGCAAGCTACATTGCCCGAACCAATGGAAAACGCAGTTTCCCCTGGCGCTACTTTGTCATCAGCACAAACGACGAACAATTAATAGAGAATACCATGACCTATCAGCTCGCACAAAAAAATGTATTGAAGGATACTTCTTGGATTAAACCGGGATTGGCAAGCTGGGAATGGTGGAATGGTGCCACCCCTTACGGAGCGGATGTAGACTTTGTAGCAGGCTGTAATCTGGATACTTATAAATATTTCATTGACTTTGCCGCCCACTATGGAATACCTTATATCATCATGGATGAAGGCTGGGCCATGTCCACAAGAGATCCTTATACTCCCAATCCAACAGTGGATGTTCATGAACTTATCCGCTACGGTAAAGAAAAGAATGTAGGAATTGTACTTTGGCTGACATGGTTAACGGTAGAAAAGAACTTCGGTTTGTTCGATACATTTGAAAAATGGGGCGTGAAAGGTGTCAAAATTGATTTTATGGACAGAAGCGACCAATGGATGGTAAACTATTATGAAAGAGTTGCCAAAGAAGCAGCCGAGCATCATCTGTTCGTCGATTTCCACGGATCATTTAAACCGGCAGGTCTGGAATACAAATACCCCAATGTCCTTTCTTATGAAGGGGTAAGAGGTATGGAGCAAATGGGTGGATGCCAACCGGACAATAGCATTTATCTGCCTTTCATGAGAAATGCAGTAGGGCCGATGGATTATACTCCGGGCGCTATGCTGAGTATGCAACCGGAGATCTATCGTTCCGAGCGTCCCAATTCAGCCAGTATCGGTACACGCGCTTATCAGATGGGATTATTCATTATATTCGAAAGCGGAATTCAAATGATGGCAGACAATCCAACTCTCTACTACCGTAATGACGAATGTACACGCTTCATCACCCAAGTGCCACAAACTTGGGATGAGACCATTGCTCTGAAAGCCAAAGTTGGCGAATACGCTATCGTAGCCAAACGCAAAGGAGATAAGTGGTATATCGGTGGCATGACCAATAATAGAGAGCAACAACGAGACTTTGAACTAAACCTGAACTTCCTGAAAGAAGGACAAACCTACCGTATGACCTCTTTTGAAGACGGAATAAACGCTAACCGCCAAGCTATGGATTATCGTATGAAAGAGCGTACACTTAGAAAAGGAGATAAGTTAACTATAAGTCTGGCACGCAATGGTGGTTTTGCAGCTGTAATTGAATAATCTAACAATTAATCCGGAGAAGTTTTTTGAATCTCCTCCCCCTGAGAATTACTTTAACACAAAATTATTAACAGAAATACTCAAATAAAAAATGAAACGTATTGTTTTTTTAGATTATGTACGCGTATTCGCATGTTTCCTTGTTATTTTGGTCCACGCCAGTGAAAACTTTTATGGTGCTGCCGGCTCTACAGATATGGTAGGACCTCAGTCTTATTTGGCCAGTGAAACAGACCGGCTATGGGTAGCAGTTTACGACGGTTTCTCACGCATGGCAGTACCACTATTCATGATTGTTTCCGCCTTCCTCCTTGCACCGATGAAAAAAGAACAGACCACATGGCAATTTTACCGCCAGCGCTGCTTACGCATCCTGCCACCATTTTTTATTTTCATGATACTCTATAGTACCTTACCAATGTTGTGGGGAGCGATCAATGGAGAGACATCATTGAACGATATGTCGCGAATATTACTGAACTTCCCATCACAGGCCGGACACTTATGGTTTATGTATCCTTTGATCAGTCTTTATTTGTTCATACCCATCATATCACCGTGGTTGAGTAAAGCCACAAAGAAAGAAGAGCGTTTCTTCATTGGGCTATTCCTGTTATCAACGTGTATGCCGTATCTCAACCGCTGGTGTGGTGAAGTATGGGGGCAATGTTTCTGGAATGAGTACCACATGCTATGGTATTTCTCAGGCTATCTGGGATACCTCGTATTGGCACATTACATACGTGTTCACCTTACATGGAACCGTTCCAAACGTCTCACCGTAGGAGGTATTCTAATGATCATCGGAGCTGTATGGACCATTTATTCATTCTATATCCAGGCTGTGCCCGGAGAAATTCTTTCCACACCTGTAATAGAAATAGGATGGGCTTTCTGTACAATCAATTGTGTGCTTCTTACAACGGGTACATTCCTTATTTTCACATGCATCAATCGCCCAAATCCCCCACGAATTCTAACAGAAGCATCAAAACTCAGCTATGGCATGTATCTCATGCATATATTCTGGCTCGGGTTGTGGGTAACAGTATTCAAGCACACTCTGGCACTGCCTACCGTTGCGGCTATACCTTGTATTGCAGTGAGTACATTCATTTGCTGTTTCGTAACAGCAAAGATCATCTCATTTATACCGGGCAGTAAATGGATAATAGGATAAATATCAAATACACTTTCGCTCAGTTGGCCTCGCTTCTCAGCATGAGGGTGACCATTTATAATGGCCTATTCTGCCATTACAAATTCTATGATTGTCCGGCCTTGAGTAGCGACAATGGGGTTCTTTAAGTTATACTTAACACCATTTACCAACATGGCGGATAGCTTACTGCCTGTTCCTACCATCTTAACATCCAATGTCCCCATCTGATAACGCAAGTCTTTAAGTTCTTTAAAACCCAAATCTTTCATCAACTTAAAGTTGGGTGCAAAAGTTACCCCCGAAGTTGAAAATGACATACCAAGCAAACCACTGAAAACCATGTTTATATACCCCGTAGCCGACCAAGTCTGATCATATACAGAATTCCATTGGCCACCCTGCTGCCAGCCTCCATCAACCTTGCCCGTATCCTCATTATATATTTCATAAAAGCAGTTATTACCCTTATTGATGGCTAAATCAGCAAGATTCATCATCTCCTTCATGAAGATGTCATCTCGTCCACTCTTGCTACAGGCATCCGCCCAAAAGCCATTGACAAATGGCCACACAATCTGATTATGGCGACCGGGATGCTCCTTTGAGAAACGTTTAAATGCTGGATAAATGGAAGGCAAACCGTATTTTCCCATATAAACTCCGTTGATGATTTTTTTTGCTTCCTGAGGAGTCACAACCTGGAACAAAATAGCTAAAGAAATACCCAATCCTTCCTGATAAGCATGCACTTTGCCATTTCCATCAATCAGATAGTTCAAACGGTTCTGTTTCTTATCATAGAGATATTTACGTATATTTTCCTTTTGGATAGAGGCCTTTTGCTTATATTCCTTAATATTCTTCTTATCTCCTAACACTCGTGCCATATCAGCCAACAACTCATATGCTCGAAAATAAATACAATTTGTGCTCAAACACTTGATAGTCTTTGATCCTGGATGGTCCAACACATAAGAAGATTTATTGGTAGGTTCGTAGATGGGCTCTTCATATCCGGCAATACCGTCGTTGAAAACCGAAGGGCCTGTGAATAGACCGTATTTCTCATCATAGGCTTCCTTCTCCAATTTCTTCATTGTATTAGCAGAAGCTATATAAGCTTGTTTCAGAAAGTTAAGATCGTTGTTTTTCAGATAGAAATCATAGGCAGCCATAACCCAGATAATCTGATCCCAGTATTGATGTCCTATCAACTTCCGGTCATCGATTGTAACACTCCAGAGAGAATAAGCGGTTTTCTCCGGTATAAGTAGACTGGCAGCATTCCAAGCATTGATGGAAACATCACGTGTCCACTCACCGCCATATTGCCCTCCGGCTTTAATCAAACTGTCAGGAGCATTTTTATATAATGTCTTAGTGGCAAGTGTAAAGGCTTTATCGACTAACGGAGTTTCCGTTGTCAGTTGCTGAGCATTTACTTCTGCCGCTATGAAAAAAGCTGAAGCTAGAACAAAAAGACTTTTCATAATATTCTCGTTATTGATATAATGTTATATACTTATTAAAAAACTGCAAACTCATAAATACGTGTGTCCTTGCCATTAGCGGCCTGTACCGGTTGAGTAACCAACAGACGCAGATAGCGTACCTTCTCAGTCTTACCCAAAGAACGGTTGATAACATTCTGCTTGTTTCCGGTTACAAAGTCCAATGTGCGCCATGCTTCATTCGGGTTATTCCGGCCTTGCAAGAAGCAGCTGCCAGTGATATAAGAATAGCTTTCCTGAGCAGCATTCACCATCTTCCAACCGCTTATTTCCTTTTCCATTCCCAAATCAAAATCAATATAGTTAGGAAGCATAGAGGTATCGCACCATTTAGTATTCTCGTTTCCATCAATGAGAAATGCAGGTTTCTCATTGTCGTTGGTATATCCCGACCAAGCAACGATATGTTCCGGTTTCAACAGATTGATCTTCAGTTCTGCTGTCTTCTGCAAGCTGGTATCATCTTCATTGGCAGTCTGGAATAAAGTAGATAGTGCTTTAACAGGTGCATATGGTTCTTCAACCAATGTAGCAGCAAAAATAACAATATCTTTATTATCGGGCAGGATAACCTCAGTTGCTTTAGCAGGGATGTCAATGGCAAACTTGAACATATAAGTAAACTCATAAGCATGATCTCCCTCAGCGGAATGGCGGTGTGTACCGACATAGGCCACTTCTGCATCTTTCAAATAGCCTTGTGTATGGCCTGTATGTCCCCATTGTCCGATGAAACCGGTATAAGAAGGAACGACAATCTCCTGCAAATTCTTCCCTGCCTGGAATACGCCTCTAACATCTTCTTCAGCAGTTGCCGCAGCAGCCAGTATATACAAACGGTTATAGGAATGTCCGGCAGGCAGTTGCAAGGTATTTCCGCTACATAACATACCATTCATTTCTTCTTTTGTTTCCAGATGGAAAGGAACACGATTAACAGTTATATCGGCAGGTATTAATTCAGCGGCATAAGAATAACCGGCTTCGAAATTAGCCTCCCAACGAAATTCGTTCCAGCTGAAACATTTACGGTCATAATTGAGAGGCAGTTGTTCGCATCGCAATTCTTCCTTCTTATTATCATTGAAACGGACTTTATAAGTCTTGATACTGTTGGGCTGTATGGAGACTTCCAGCTGATTACCGCTGAAGTCCGCACTTCCTATACTCTTCTCCGTACCATCTGCTTCAACGGCACTTGTAATAGTTCCTGCAAATGTCAGCACTGCATTTTGTGGAGCTTTGCCACCCGTTTCGTACACACGCACCACATATTCGTCCGAACTTTCCGCTTTCTTCAAAGCTTTGATGACAACGTTACTATTGTCCGAAGATGCGAAAGAGAAGGCTTTGCCCAATGTTCCGGAATGTTTCTCGGCAGCAAAAGCCTTCAGACGCTGATTCAATACTTCAGACTCCTTAACGACCTGCGCCTTGTCCAAACCGCCGGCATGCCCTACCAAACTATAAGTGAAAGTATGATATCCCAGGTCCTGACGGTCCTGATACGGATAGTTGTTCTTAGTCTCGGGTGTATGAAGCAATGTCAGGCGGAGTGTATGATTATCAGGTTTATCCCAGCCATATTTACTGTCATTCATAATAGAAACACCATAACTTCCGTCACTATCGGTTAAATCCGCCCAATATTGGGCATATACTTCATAAGCGGTCAATATATTATTACCTCTCTGAACGCTGCCTATACCCAGATCGTAGGTCGCCTTTTTGTTATCAACATTCAAGGGGAATTCTGCTTTCAGCAGTGCATTCGTTGACTGCCAGTTTATCTCATTGTAAAAGTCTATACGGTCAGCCAATTCTCCCTCGTAAAGCCGGATATACTGACGGAACAACGATTTGCCATGGCGCTTTTCTATACACAAAGTCTTGCGCAGGGCACCATTCTCACACAGATTCATTTTCACATCTTCAGTAATAGAAACAGGTGCACGGTCAATAGTCTTTTTCAGAATCTCCCAAGCTGGCCAATTATATGATTCATTCTCAGTAAAAAGAGCCAAACGAATAGATTTGCCGTCCTTAACAAGTTCTTTATTATTTTTCTTATCGTAAAGCGAGATTATATCTCCCTGCTTATCCAATGAGATTTTATAGACAGAGTTCTCCACTGTTGTTTCTGAAACAAAAGAATCTGCCTGCTTCTGGCTTCCGGAAAGTCGGACATCATACACGGCATATCCTGTAGCAGGTACAGTTGCTTCTATCAATAAATACACAGTTCCATTCCGGTAAGAAAGTAATTGGGAAGCAACTTGCTTGCCTTCCGCATTATAAACACTGACACCTTTAGGGAATTTGGGAGCTTCAATCGCTACCTCCGCTACATCCGTAACCGGAAATCCAAGTGCATTGTAGAACACAACCGGAATACCCTTGACGCGAGTATCCATTTTCTCAGAAACAGCCCCTACCGAAGCTGTCAGAACACCTGAAAATTGCTTTAATGAAAGCAATTCATCATTCCACGAAAACTCATAAGCACGTGGGATACTGGTACCGGTAAGGTCATCATGGAATTGGTGGAAAATGAAACGCTTCCATGCTTCTGTCAGACTTTCACCCGGATAACCGGCTATACCCAACCAATCCGCTGCTACGGCCGCTCTTTCGGCAGCATCTCCCAAAAGTTCATTCTGACGGTTATAAAGTTTCATGGCAGCTTGTGAAGTATAACATCCGGTTCCATGTACATCCATCAGCAATTCACCGTTGAAAACGGGCAATTCCGAATGTTTTTCATAAGGAAGATAATCCTTGAATAACTGATCGCTCGTTGCGCTGATTATTTCTAACGGTCCGTTCCCCTTGATACCTTTCTCTACAGAACTGACAGAGCCTATTGAGGGAGAACCACCCGTATCACCCGTACCATAATAGCGATAAACCGTATTCAATGGAGTGCGCTTAGTCAGTCCCAACAATTCTTTATCTTCCGACAGGTCAATGTTATTCCAGCGCTTACCATAATCATAGCCATGAGCAAGCATAATAGAAGAACCGTCAATCCCCTTCCACAATCCAAGCATAAAAGGATGTTTACTCTCTCCATAAAAAGGATGGTTACGCCAGTCGAGTTTCTGCGAAGAAAACCCGATGAGACCGCAATGTTTGGCAATAGTAGGCAACGTCCAGCCAAAGCCAAAACAGTCGGGCAAGAAAATATCCGTACTTTCTGTCCCGAACTCTTTTCTGTAATATTCCTGTCCAAGCAGGATGTTACGAATGGAAGACTCAACAGAGGGTACCAGCACATCCGATGCTTCCCAACTACTGCCACTGATATGCCAGCGACCTGAACGCACAAATGCTTTGAGTTGCTCATATTCACTGGGAAAGTATTCTTTCATCCAAGCATATTTGACACCTCCTTCAAAATTGAAGATATAATCGGGATACTTCTTCAACAAAAACAGATTACGGGACAAGGTATTCCAAACATACTCTTTGATGGTGGTTTGGACATCCCAATTCCATTGAGTATCCAGGTGGGCATCTGCCACCATATAAGCTTTCGCTTTTTTCTCCGGTTTTGCACTCTGTGCATGCATACTACCTGAACAAAGCAGCGCAGATGCTAATAGGATAACTGGTAATTTCATAGTAAAATATTCTATTGTGAATAATACAGATATTTATCAATCGCAAAAATAGCGGCACTTACCTAAAAGCATACCTATATTTATGCCATAAAAGTGTAATTACATGGCTATGGCTGTAAAACGCACAAAAAAGTCAGAAAAGTATTACTCTTTTTTCTATGCTTCCCAACCATATCCTACCATAATTCTCTATCTTTGCAATACCTAATTAGTCCGATATACAGATATGAAAAACAAACACTACTTCTCTCAAGTTTCACTGCTTATCTGCATCTTATGCTGCTTTCCGCATTTGATTCATGCATACAGTCTACGGCAATTTTCAAACAAAAACGGCTTATCCAACAGTGCTATCTTATCCCTTTACCAGGATCATCAGGGAGTCATCTGGATCGGTTCATGTGATGGTCTGAATATTTTCGACGGCACCAATATCCATGTATATAATCCTGTCAACCCGACGAAAGCCCCATTATCCGGAAACCTGATTAACGACATCATGGAGACTGAAAAGGATGTATTATGGATACAGACCAACTATGGACTGGACCGTCTGGATACTAAACTCCAGACATCCAAAAGCTTTACGGAGTTCAAAGACAAGAACTATATGGCAAAAAGCAGGGATAATGACCTTTTCATTGTAAAAGACGACGGATATATCTATTACTATCAACCGGAAAAACAACTCTTCCAAAAGTTGGAAGTACCTCAAATAGCATTCGGACACGTATTATCCACTATCATCGACAAAAACAATATTCTATGGGTATTCACTTCGAATAATGACACCCGCAGCTATCAGATAATCAAGAATAAAGAAGAGATAGCCCTCACCCCCAACAATCTTTTCAAACATTCCGAACAGTTATTATGGGCATTCGCAGAAGAAGACCTGGTCTATTTCATCGATAAGACCTACTCACTCTATGAATATGACTTCGGAAATCAACAGCAATACTTTATTGCAGATCTCAAAGCAGAAGTCGAAACACGCGGAGAAGTTTCTTCCATCATCAAACAACAAAACGACTATTACATTGGCTTCAAAAGCAGCGGATTGATCGTATTGAAATATATGTCCGATCAGAAAATAAAATACCAGATGCAAGATACAGAAATCCATTCCGGCATCTTCTGCCTGATGAAGGACAAATATCAGGATATTGTTTGGATAGGAACAGACGGACAAGGGGTATACATGTATTTCAATGATACTTTCTCCATTACCAATACACTGCTAGATACTCCTGTATACCAGATAAACAACCCCGTACGTACCGTTTACTACGACGAGGAACAAACCTTATGGATAGGAACCAAAGGAGGAGGTATATTGCGCATCAGGAATTATTCTCCGGAAACCAATGCAGCAGTTTCTTTCGACCGGATCTCCATCAGCAACAGTACCTTAACCGACAACACCGTCTATTGCTTTGCCCCCGGTTCTGCGAACAGGCTATGGATTGGAACGGAAAACGGGCTTAACTACTATTCATACCAGAATAAACAGCTGAAAGCGTTTACAGTGATAGCCGATGGAAAGAAGGTGAAATATGTACACTCTATCAACGAACTAAATGATACCACTTTATGGGTATCCACTGTAGGTGAAGGTATCGTAAAAGTTATTTTGGATAAAGCCGGTAGCTCTCCTTCCGTTAAATCGGCTACCAGAATTGTTCTGGATGACGGGCGTATGGCTTCCAATTATTTCTTTACCTCCTTCCAGGAGAATGATTCTATCCTTTGGTTCGGTAATCGTGGCTATGGAGCCTACCGGCTCAATGTCGAAACCGAACAGCTAACTCCATACAGGTTTGATAATGTAGTGAACAGTCAGACGGCCAATGATATTTTCGCCATTTATAAAAATGAGAAAGGATATTGGCTGGGAACCAGTTCCGGACTACTTCACTTCAATGAAGATTACTCACATTATCATGACAGGGCTGACCTTTTCTCAAACAACACAGTACATGGCATTTTGGAAGACCAGCAAAATAACCTTTGGATCAGCACGAATCAAGGACTGGTAAGGTTCAATCCTAAAACCAATACCGGGCAGACTTACGACCGGGAAAGCGGACTGGAAGTCACTGAATTCAGTGATGGAGCTTTCTATAAAGACTCGCGGACCGAAACTTTGTTCTTCGGAGGGACAAACGGATTTGTTACCGTCAAGCCTAATGCTTATATTATGGCAGACTATATGCCTCAAATAAACCTGAAGGGATTATCTATCTTCGGAAAAGAATACAATATTCATGATTTTCTCCACGACAAAAAAGGAAAGAAGATACTTCAGCTGGATTATAGCCGGAACTTCTTCTGCATCGACTTTATGGCAATAGATTATATAAATGGTAACAATTACTCTTATTCTTACAAATTGGACGAAGTAAGCAGCCAATGGATAGAAAGTGGAACATCGGCCAGCGCCATCTTCTCCAATCTTGCACCCGGACAATATACTTTGTTAGTGAAATACAAGAATAACATGAATGGAAAAGAGTGCGAACCGCAGAAACTTCTGATTCAGATTACTCCTCCCTGGTATTTAAGTAATTGGGCATATATTCTCTATTTCATATTAATCGCTTTGTTCTGCATTCTTGCTGTTTACAGGATAGTTCATCAATACCGCCGGAAGCAGCACCGCATGATTGAGAAATTGAACCGGGAAAAGAAAGAAGAAGTCTATGAGTCCAAGCTGCGCTTCTTTACCAACATCACTCATGAATTCTGTACGCCACTGACGCTGATTTATGGTCCGTGCGAAAAGATACTTGCCTACCCGCAATCTGATTCGTACATCCGCAAATACGGAAAGATGATACAGCAGAATACAGAAAAACTGAATGGCTTGATTCTGGAACTGCTGGAATTCCGCAGGCTGGAAACCGGTCATAAGGTGCTTTCTATCCAAAGATTATCCGTATCGGACAAACTCCGGAACATAGCGGAATCCTTCTGTGAATTGGCTGAAAATAAGAATCTGAACTATCGGTTGGATATTGAACCGGACATTGAATGGAATACGGATATCAGTTGTTTCAGTAAGATCGTCAATAACCTGATCTCAAATGCCTTCAAATATACTCCGGAAAAAGGGAATATCACCATCGGTCTGAAAGTAGAAAACCAGCTTCTAACCCTTAATATATCCAACTCAGGAAAGGGGATAGCGAAAGAGAATCTTGCAAAGATATTCGAACGCTATAAGATATTGGATTCTTTTGAAATGAATGGCAAGAATTCACGGAATGGGCTGGGATTGGCTATTTGTAAGAATATGGTTACTCTGTTGAACGGTGAAATCAATGTCAGCAGTATTCAGAATGAGATAACTACATTTACAGTCACTTTACCGGAACTATCGCCCACTGCACAGGAAACAGAAACACCCCAAAAAGTGTATGCAACAGGACCTCTGAATACAAATACGGAGCCCATGGAACTGGAACAGACCACTGTTAATTTCGACACTTCCAAGCACACGGTTATGATCATTGACGACGATCCTTCTATGTTATGGTTCGTCTCGGAAATATTTGTAGATAAATACAATGTATTATCTTTCAATAACGCTACAGAAGCTTTAGCCAGCCTGGAACTGAAGCAGCCGGATCTGATTATTTCAGATGTGATGATGCCTGAAATAGACGGGCTTTCCTTTGCCCAGAAAATCAAGCAAAACAAGTTATGGAGCCATATTCCACTCATTCTACTGTCTGCCCTTCATCACGAAGACGATCAGGTGAAAGGCATTGAAGCTGGTGCAGAAGTGTATGTGACGAAACCTTTCAATGTAAAATACTTAGAGAAAGTAGTCTACCGATTGATTAAAAGAGAATCGGACCTGAAAGAATATTATAGTTCCATATTCAGTTCATTCAAAGTGGAAAACGGGAACTGTATCCACAAAGAAGATCAGGAATTCCTGGATAAGGTGATAGAAACCATAGAAAAGAATATCACAAACCCTGACTTATCCGTTGAACTATTGAGCAGTGACCTGGGCTATAGCACCCGTCAGTTCTACCGTAAATTAAAACCTATAACAGACAAATCTCCTGCTGATATCATCAAAGAATATCGCCTCACAATGGCCGAGCGACTGTTGCTGACAAAGAACTATACCATTGAGGAAATTATGGACAAGACAGGTTTCAATAACCGCGGAACGTTCTATAAGTTATTCTCCCAGCGTTTCGGTATGCCACCACGCCAATATAGGGAACAGCAGAAAGATAGTGTGAAGAAAGAATTGACAGATATGGATTCTATCAACGAATAGCGTCACCGGATAAGAATAAAAAAGGGAAGCTTTACTTCCCTTTTACAATCCTCTTAATATCATTCAATTTATTCAATGCCTCCAGCGGAGTCAGATTATTCACATCCAGATTCAAAATCTCGTCACGTATCTGGCAGAGCACAGGATCTTCTAACTGGAAAAAGCTAAGTTGCATGCCGCCACGCGTCTCTCCTACTTCCGCCATCGGCTTACTTGCAATACCTTGCTGACGATTGTCCGCCTCAAGCTGTTTCAGAATGTCATTCGCACGTTTTACGATACTTTTCGGCATACCTGCCATCTTTGCCACATGGATACCAAAGGAGTGTTCACTACCGCCACGTTCCAGTTTACGCAGGAAAATGACCTTATTATCCACCTCCTTAACGGAAACATTGTAGTTCTTGATACGCTTGAAGCTTTTCTCCATCTCGTTCAACTCGTGATAGTGCGTAGCAAACAACGTACGTGCCTTGGCTTTAGGGTGTTCATGGATATGCTCTACAATTGCCCAGGCAATAGAAATACCGTCGTACGTAGATGTACCTCGTCCCAACTCGTCAAAAAGCACCAGACTGCGCGAAGAAAGGTTATTCAAAATATCAGCCGCCTCGTTCATTTCCACCATGAAAGTAGACTCTCCGACAGAGATATTATCACTGGCACCTACACGGGTAAATATCTTATCTACCAAACCGATATGTGCACTCTCGGCAGGTACGAAACTGCCAATCTGCGCCAGTAGCGTTATCAACGCCGTCTGTCTCAGCAATGCAGACTTACCCGCCATGTTCGGACCGGTAATGATGATGATCTGTTGCGAGCTACTATCCAGCACCACATCATTGGCAATGAACTTCTCTCCTATGGGAAGTTGCTTCTCGATAACCGGATGTCGTCCCTGGCGGATATCCAGAACATCGTTATCTTCGATGACAGGACGTATATAGTTATTCTCACGTGCCACATTGGCAAAAGACAGCAAACAGTCCAGACGCGCGATCTGGTTTGCATTCACCTGAATGGCAGGAATAAACTCACTTAGAGCCTGTACCAATTCCATGTAGAGCTGGGTTTCCAGTATCAATATCTTATCTTCGGCGCCGAGAATTTTCTCTTCGTACTCTTTCAGCTCTTGTGTAATGTAACGTTCGGCATTGGCCAAGGTCTGTTTACGTATCCACTCCTGTGGTACCTTATCCTTATGTGTATTGCGCACTTCAATATAGTAACCGAATACATTGTTGTAACCGATTTTCAGACTGGGAATTTCAGTCAGTTCACTTTCCCGTTGCTGTATCTGTAGCAGATAATCTTTACCGGAATAAGCTATCTGGCGTAATTCATCCAATTCGGCATTGACGCCTGACTTCATAACACCACCTTTGTTTATCAGCAACGGAGGATCATTATTAATCTCTTTTTCAATGCGGTCGCGAATGGACTTACAGATATTCAGTTGTTCACCGATACGGTTCAGACTAGCATTATCCGCCTCCAGACAAGCTTCCTTTATAGGCTCAATAGCCTGCAAAGCTACCTTTAATGCAACTACTTCACGAGGAGAAACACGCCCTACAGCCACTTTAGAGATGATACGTTCCAGATCGCCTATCAAATGCAACTGTTCTTCGATCAGTTCTTTGAAATCCGGCTGACGGAAAAAATATTCCACTACATTCAAGCGTTCATTGATAGGCAGTACATCTTTCAACGGAAACACCAACCAGCGCTTCAGCAAACGGGCACCCATCGGACTGATAGTCTTATCAATCACGTTCAGCAAGCTGCTGCCTCCATCATTCATGCTGCCTATCAGCTCAAGGCTACGGACCGTGAATTTATCCAGACGGACATATTTATCTTCTTCAATACGTGCCAAAGAAGTGATATGCCCGATTTGGGTATGCTGCGTCATGATGAGATATTGCAGGATGGCTCCCGAAGCGATGATACCATTCTTGAGATGCTCTACACCAAAACCTTTCAGATTCTTTGTTTCAAAATGCTTCAGAAGTTTCTCACGGGCAGTGGTCTCTGTAAATACCCAGTCGTCCAGTTCAAAAGTAAAGAACTTACTTCCGAAGTTACCCTCAAACATGCCACGTTTTCCACGTTCAAAAAGCACTTCTTTAGGAGCGAAGTTATTCAAGAGTTTATCTACATAGTCGAAAGGTCCCTCTGCAGTGAGGAATTCACCCGTAGATATATCGAGAAAAGCTACACCGCACGCTCCTTTACCAAAGTGTACGGCAGCCAGAAAGTTATTTTCCCGGTAATTCAGTATATTATCATTGATGGAAACACCGGGAGTTACCAGTTCCGTAATGCCCCGTTTCACCAGTTTCTTGGTCATCTTCGGGTCTTCCAACTGGTCACAGATGGCCACACGCTTCCCGGCACGTACCAGCTTAGGTAGATACGTATCCAATGCATGATGAGGGAATCCCGCCATTTCAACAGTCTTTCCTTTACCATTGGCACGCTTAGTCAGGGTAATTCCCAGGATTTCGGCTGCAACAACAGCATCGGTAGAATAAGTTTCATAGAAGTCGCCGCAACGAAACAACATTACGGCATCAGGATGCTTGGCTTTCAGGTCCAAGAACTGTTTCATCATCGGAGTAAGGACAATATCTTCTTCGCTCACAGTAGTCGTTCTTTATAAATTTATTAATATGCAAAAGTGCAGCTTATTTTCGCAGCCATGCAAAGATAATTCTTTTTTAGAAAACAAGTACTGAGGGGACTCAAATCCTTAGTAAGCCTTAACAAAAACAACACTTTTACTAAAACATGTTATAAAACACTCTTTTTTATTTGTTTTATTTGCAGATATCCCAGAAGTCCGTATCTTTGCAATGTGTTTTTCATAGTATTAGATTTAAGGTTAACAAAGGTTGGAGTACAGCGGTACTCCTTTTTTTATGCCCATACCTCACAGAGATTTTTATAAAAATGCCATTTTGATTGAAGTATTGCCAATAATACCCTATTTTTGCAATCGCCACCAAAGAAAATACCTTGTAACATTATGGAAAACAGAATTCATCGTACAAAAATACAAAAATACGTATATCCTTTCCTCATTATTGCCTTTTTGCTAATAAGCATTTCCTCGCGTGCACAACAGATAATAGCCAAGCAAATGCCTTTTCTGGAGCAATTACCATCCAATGAAATCATAGACTTACATCAGGACCAGAGCGGATTTATCTGGTTAGGAACCAAAAATGGTTTGGGACGATATGATGGATACCAACTCCAAACCTTTAAATCAGATTTTAATCAGCCGCATTTATTAACCGATGACTTCATCTGGTGTTTTGCTGAAGATGATGATTGCCTATTGATAGGAACAAGACAGGGAGTTAACTTACTGAATAAAAGCAACTATCAGATACGCCCATTTCCCGATGCAGAAATCCAAAATACATGGATAAACTCCATGTTGGTGGATAGTCGGAAAGAAATATGGATATGCTCTAATTATCAAGTCTCCCACTACAATTCCGACTATTCTTTAAAAAAACGTTTTGGAGCTTCAGACAAAACATTTCACAATAAGGGCATAAGTTCAATATATGAAGATTATTATGGAAATATCTGGGTATGCTCATCAGGAGGAGGTTTATATAAATACTTAAAAAATACAGATACATTCATAAGTTTCCCCGCAATAGGAGCAAGCAACAATCCTTTCAAAATATTTCAGGATAAAGATGGTCGATATTGGGTTTTGACATGGGGAGATGGTATATATCGCTTTAATCCGAATGCAACGGAAGACAAGATGTATACACGACAAGAAGTTTTCAATGAGAAACTACACTTTCCTGAAACTATATTTTTCAGTGTGGTTCAAGATGATATTTATGGCTATATCTGGGTATTTAGTTATCATGAACTATATGCTTTCAAAGTAGTGGACGAACATCTGGAAAAAGTGGATCTTAGTTCATATATGTTCGATTACAACAAAATGTTCAGTCAGATCATTAAAGATAGAGAAGGAAACCTCTGGGCCGGGGCTTACGATAGTGGATATCACTTACTGATGGGAAATCCTGCCGTAACTAATAACTTTCTACCCAAACTGAAAAAGCATGTGGGATTCGACACAAATATCACAACTTTGGGCATTGACCCCAGCAACGGGCTCTGGTTTAATCAAGAACGTTGGGGACTCTGTTGGTACGATATAGAACAGGACAAGTTCTATGATTACTCAAATACAAATTCCGGAGTACAAAATGTAGGATATATCCTACGTTCAAAGCAACCGGGAGAATTCTGGCTGGGATGCAGAGATCAACCCACTCTTTATAAAGTGAGACTAAACAGTAAAAGAGAAATTGAATATCTGCTGGCAAAAGACTTATATACACCAAGGGGAAATACGGGCAGAATTACATTCATGTACGAAGACAGTAAAGGGAATTTATGGACTGCTACCAACGAGCAACTCTATTTAAAGCCGACCGGAAAGGATTTCATTATCCCCGAATTCTCGCTCCCCAACATTACATCTATTGCAGAAGACAAGCACGGTAACATCTGGCTGGCAACTGAAGATTCCGGTTTACATGAAGTTTCTTTGGGAGATAAACTGAGGCCGATAAAACAATACTCAACCCGAAATTCATCATTACCCAGTAACAATATTGATAAAATAGTAATTCAGGGAAACCACCTATGGATTGCTACTATCCAAGGTTCAGTCCTGAAAATGGATCTCGATTCGGAAGAAATGAAGGATTTCAGCAGTTCATGCGGAATGACCGGGCAGCCTATTTTAGGGATGAAACAGGATAGAAATACCCTTTGGATATTGACAAACCGACAATTGACAGCCTACGATATCCAATCTGATAAATACATCCACTATTCAAACTCAGACGAATCTGTTCAGATAAACTCTTTCAAGAAGGATGTAATAGACTTATTCAACGGCAAGCTCTATGCCGGCGGGCACGGTGGTTTTATATCTATGGCCTCATCAAAATTTCCTTCTCAAAAGGTTAATTCCAATCCGGTCATCATTACAGATATTAAAGTATCCAATAATTCCTTCTTCTTCAATCCCCAACGCCAATCGGAAGAGTTATCGACTCGCAGCATTTGGCTGGAACCCGAAGATAACAATCTTGAAATCTTCTTCTCTGCCCTTCAATTTACAGCAACATCAAGAATAAGATACGCCTACAAAATGGATGGTGTGGATAAAGAATGGGGATACACCGAAACCGGTAACCGATCAGCTTTCTACAACAAAATCCCTAAGGGATACCATACTTTCAGAGTGCGTTCCACAGACGAATATGGTTACTGGAAAGACGATGTCACAGAGCTCCGTATCTATAAAAAGCCGGCATGGTACGAGACATGGTGGGCATACGGTACCTATATAGCCCTCACGATTCTGATCCTCTACTCCATCATGTTCTATTATCTGTACAAGGTAAGGCAGTCTGATCAGATCAGGTTCCAGAAAGAACTGACAAAGACCAAGTTGGAATATTTCACCCATATAAGCCATGAACTGCTCACCCCGCTCACTACCATCAGTTGCGTAGCAGATGACCTGGAAGTAACAAAGACATCTCTGCAGGAAAATGTACATATATTGAAAAGCAATGTACTCCGTCTGAAACGCTTAATCCAACAAGTACTCGATTTCCGGAAGATAGAGAATGATTCGTTTGTACTCACCCCTACCTATGGTAATATAAGTTGCTTCATTCAAGAAATCTACTATACAGGAATACGACCAATTATTGAAAAGAAAAACCTTCATTTCAACCTTAATCTGGAAGAAAAAGACATTTGGGGATATATAGACTTTGACAAAATTGATAAGATCCTGTACAACTTGCTCTCAAATGCAGCCAAATATACACCTGCCAACAAAAAAGTAGAGCTGAGCGTATCGACTCTGCAGAAGAATAACTCCCGCTTTCTCAAAATAGAGGTACAAGATGAAGGAATAGGTATAGACCGGAAAGAAATATCCAAGATATTCACCCCGTTTTATGTGAACAAAACAGTTTATGCACCCCAGTCAAACGGCGTAGGGCTTTCATTAACCAAGAAACTGGTCACTTTGCATAAGGGAAACATCCAAGTAGAAAGCAGCATTGGAGAAGGTTCCAGATTTACCGTTTTAATCCCCATCGACCGTGAGTGTTATCCGGAAATAAAGGATATTATCGAAACCACAGAAACACCGTCAATAGTACCAAACGAAGAAACAGAGGAAAGAGAAGAGAAAGAAGGTACCATATTACTGGTAGATGACAATGAAGAATTCCTGCTACTGATGAAAAGAAAACTGGCAATGCACTATAGTGTACTCACCGCTACAAATGGGAAAAAAGCACTGGAGATTGTAAGGGCCGAAGACGTAGATCTGATGGTCAGTGACTATATGATGCCCGAGATGGATGGAATCGAACTTTGTGAAACTATGAAACAGGACATCAACACCAGCCACATACCGGTACTGATGCTCACAGCAAAAAATTCAGTAGAAGACCAAGTGAAATGTTTCAATGCGGGAGCAAACGGATACCTGACGAAGCCATTCGATATGAAAATGCTCAATGCACGTATTGACAATCTGATGAGATCCAATCAGAAACGGCAAGAAAAGTTCAGAGTCGATACAGAAATCAACGTTGTAGCACTAGAATATCAGAGTACTGACGAGCAATTTCTGGAAAAAGCCATAGAATGCATTGAACAGCATCTGATTGAAACAGAATTTGACATAGATACCTTTGCTTCGGAACTTAGCGTATCCAAGTCCACCCTAAACAGAAAGATGAAAGCGATGACCGGGCTCTCTCCGGTAGAATTTATCCGCAATATCCGGCTTAAGCATGCATGCATACTCCTAAAAAAGCCTTTCATCAACGTGACGGAAGTGGCCTATGCGGTGGGATTCAGTAATCCGAAGTATTTCACTAAATGCTTCAAAAAGGAATTTGACGTAACCCCTACCGAATATCAGAAAAAGGAATAAGAGAAATAGTTCATTCCTCTTATCGCTGACCCAACATTACCTCGTCAAACTAATTGTTTTTACCGTAGGGTATAACTCTGTTAACACCACACGGTAACTCTGTTAACACCACACGGTAACTTCATTTACATGCCGAGGTAAAGGATGTTACATACCGAGGTAAAGACCGTTACAATAAGGGATAAACGCCGTTACATGCAGCGGTAAACGCTTTTACATTCTGATGAAACGATCGGTAAATGCTATCAATTGATTATTAGCAAAATAACAAAATATTCATTAGTAGTCTTCATTACTGACGGGGTATGAATTAATTCCGCCGACAAGCAGTAATGAGTAAATATCTTCCCCGTCATTAAGTGTATTTTTGACGCAATTAAGGTATAAATATAACGCATTTCCCTCCCTGTACCCCTTTCTGCCTTATTTGAATACTCTCCTCACATCTTTTCTATATTTATTTGCACCGATCTTAAAATCTTGTAAGAATACATATAGGTAATAAGATGGTTTCTCAAGGTAACAAACATCTTTATATTATTAAACTAAATTTATTCAAGTAAATGGAAAAACACAAATTTCTAATGTGGTTTACCTTCCTGTTTATAGGAATGGTAAATGTGTATGCTCAACAATCCACACTTAATGGCAAAGTGCTGGATGGAAATGGAGAACCATTGATAGGGGTATCTATCCAAGTGAAGAATACTCCTCGCGGAACCATTACCGATTTTAACGGTAATTTTTCAGTTGAGGTGATTTCCGGGGAAACCTTGATCATATCCTACATAGGGTATCTCCAGCAAGAAATTGCAATTACCAACCAAAAGACCTTAAACGTTACCATGGCAGAAGACAGTCAAACACTGGATGAAGTAGTTGTTGTTGGTTACGGTTCTCAATCAAAAAGGAAAGTTACTACAGCTATCAGTAATGTGGATTCTGAAACGCTGACCCGCTCCGCATCTACCACTACGGCTGGGGCTCTCTCCGGTAAAATGTCCGGATTATCTACCCGTGCTAAAGATTCACGCCCCGGAAGAGGTATCCAATTAGAAATACGCAATATGGGAAAACCCTTGTACGTAATTGATGGCGTTCCTTATGGAGGAGAAGCAGAAAGAGATTGGCTGGGCTTAACGCGCATATCCGGTGAAGACGCCTTCAATGCACTGAATTTGGAAGATATCGAGAACATCTCTATCCTTAAGGACGCTTCGGCAGCTATCTACGGTTTGCGTGCTGCAAACGGAGTTGTATTGGTAACTACCAAAAAGGGACGCAAAGATGAAAAAGTTTCGATCAACATTAATGGATATTATGGCTGGCAAAATCTGACCCGTTTCCCCGAAATGGCAAATGCAGCTCAATATGTACGCGGCAGGGTGGAAGCCGAGCAAAATGCAGGAGCTAACCCCAGTCTGCTTTACTCGAAAGAAGAATTAGCCAAGTGGCAGGCAGGGACAGAGCCCGGTTATCAGAGTTACGACTACTATGACCTAATCATGAGAAAAAATGTGCCTCAATACCATCTTAATGCAAATATAACGGGAGGCTCTGCACGTTCAAATTATTATATGTCCTCAAATCCGCAACTACGCGCCTATATGATACAGAAGCGAAAATAATCTGCAT
>ENA-ORUA01001383-ORUA01001383.1-human-gut-metagenome-genome-assembly--contig:-NODE-1383-length-22086-cov-2.917979_pt1 | contig 22086 bp, 18 predicted proteins | sample MGYA00242076_ERZ509201 | MGnify/ENA primary metagenome ERZ509201 (study PRJEB26280, sample SAMEA2338863) | human gut metagenome | biome: human gut; feature: human-associated habitat; material: faeces...
GATGCGGACGATCTTGAGCAGCTCATCGCGCATATCGTCGAACAGGCGGTTGCGCGTCTGTTCAAACTCCTCGTCGCTGCCCATGTCCTCGATGCGATGGAGCTCGTCGAGCAGGTGGCGGTGGACGCCTGCATAGGACAGCAGTGCCTGGGCATGCTCGGTCTGCGCATATTTATGAGGGTTGACGCTCACGTCGTTATGGACAAGCTCGCGTGCTGCATCGGTGAGCTCGGGGTGCGACGCCAGATAGGTGCGCTCCAAGTAGGCGGGGATGTAGACGCTCGGATCCATTAGAGGTCCCCTCCCTTAAATGGAAGCCCCTGCTCGGCTGCGCGCAGGATGCGCTCGTCGATCTGGGAACGCACGATGTCGTTGGTGGCGACCCAGGCGGCAAAGCTGGCGTTGTCGGGAGCGCCCAGGCCCTCTTGCAGTACCGGCGTCGCCTCGGACAGTGCAAGGACGAGCTCGTCGGTGGAGCCTGCACCTACGTTGACGCGGGCATAGACGCCATCGGGAAACTCGGTTTGGAAGTAGAGCGCCTCGGCTGCGTGCGGGCACGAGCGTGCAAGGATGCGCAAGTAGTGCTCGGCACCCTCGTAGTCCAGCTCGCGCCAGGCAGTGCTCATCAGCGCGATGAGCGTCCACGGGTCCAAGTCGCGCTCAGCGTCCTTGGGACGACGGCGTAGCGGCGTGTTGGCGAGATAGGGGACGGAGTGGGCAGAGCGAAAGCGCTTGAGCTCCTCGGCGGGGTATTCGAGCTTTGCCATGGCGAGCATCGCGGTGTGGCGGACGCCGGCAGGGTCGTTGGGGGCAAAGTCGAGGCTGCGGTTTGCGGCTTCTAGCGACATGCGATAACGGCCGCTAATGAGGGCGCGCGATGCCAAGGCGGCAAGCCAGCGCAGATAGGGGCGGCGCGTAAGGTCGCCTGCGGCCTCGCGCTCGTAGGGGTCCTGGGCCGAGGCGATTTTGAGCGCTAGGTCGTGCTCCACCTCGTCGCACTTGGACACCAGATACTGCACGTATTCCTCGTTGGAGCTGGCGGTGAGGGCGGTCAGCATGCGCTGAGCGTCCCAGTTGGCCGGATCGAGCGCGGCTGCCTCGCGGAGCATGTTCTCGGCAGCTGCCTCTTCCTGCTCTGCCTGGGTATCGTCAGGGATAAAGGGAATGCGGTAGTCGACAGCCTCGACCACCTTGGCAATGAGGTGCCCGGCGCGGTCGCGGTCGTGCACGATGAGCGGTGCGGGGTTGCGGGTGAATTGTTCCATCAGATGCTCTACGGCGGCAGCGTCGGTGAGCGGGATATTGTCGCGGCGCAAGGCCTCAAGAACGAGGCGATGGCAATCCTCTTGAATGGGATCGAATGCCATGGGGCCTCCTTTGCTGCGGTTAGGGTTCAAATGTTTCTATATAAGGTTCTAGTTTACCCGCATGTGGCACACCGGGGGTGCCGCACTTGGACTTGCACCTTTGCACCACGAAGACGGATGTCGCACAAATGTCGGCACCTTGGACGAACGAGTGGTATCACGGTGCCGCAAACGGTCGATTTTTGGCGGCGAACGGTGCATATTTTGGAGGGGCACCGTCCTGCCCGGGATATGTAGTCAACCTTGATAAAACGTTTGCCCAGCTTGGGAGTATGAATGCCGCACAAGGGTCTTCAGGGATAGAAAAAACGTTTCATCATTGGCGGCTTTAGGTGAATAACTGACCAACCAGAACGGTAAAATAATGTTTGTCTGAGCGTTGAGACGTTTAGACATCGCGCATTGTCATCGCCGGCAACGCGCAAACCGGTCCTAACGGAGCCAATTGGGTGCTCCGTTATATACGCAAGTCTAAGAGGGGCTTGTTTAGGAGGCACAGTATGGGACGTTTTACCAATCCTCGCGATCTGTACTTTGGTGAGGGCGCTCGCCACGAGGTGAAGAACCTCAAGGGCAAGAAGGCCATCATCGTTTCTGGCGGCAGCTCTATGCGCCGCGGCGGATTCCTGCAGGACGTTGAGGCCGACCTCAAAGAGGGCGGCTTCGAGGTCAAGCTGTTCGAGGGCGTCGAGTCCGACCCGTCCATCGAGACGGTCATGAAGGGCGCCGAGGCCATGCGCGAGTTCGAGCCCGACTGGATTATCGCCATCGGCGGCGGCTCGCCCATCGATGCCGCTAAGGCCATGTGGGTCTTCTACGAGTATCCCGAGGAGTCCTTCGATAACATCATCCAGCCGTTCAGCTTCCCTGAGCTGCGTCAGAAGGCTCATTTCTGCGCCATCTCCTCTACCTCCGGTACCGCTACCGAGGTCACTGCCTTCTCCGTCATCACCGACTACGCCAAGGGCATCAAGTACCCGCTGGCCGACTTCAACATCACCCCTGATGTCGCCATCGTCGACCCCGAGCTCACCTACACCATGCCCGCCAAGCTGTGCGCTCACACCGGCATGGATGCTCTGACCCACTGCATGGAGGCCTACGTTTCCACCTGCGCCTCTATGTTCACCGACGCCAACGCTCTGCACGGCATCCGCGAGATCGTCGAGTGGCTGCCCAAGTCCTATGCTGGCGACCATGAGGCCCGTCAGCACATGCATGAGGCTCAGTGCATCGCCGGTATCGCCTTCTCCTCGGGCCTGCTCGGCATCGTTCACTCCATGGCTCACAAGACCGGTGCTGCCTTCGAGAACGGCCACATCATCCACGGTGCCGCTAACGCCATGTACCTGGGCAAGGTCATCCAGTGGAACTCCAAGGACCCGCGTGCTGCTGAGCGTTACGCTTACGTGGCCAAGGAGATCCTGCACCTTCCCGGCGAGACCAACGAGGAGCTCATCGCTGCGCTCGTCCAGAAGATTCGCGACCTCAACGACCAGCTCAACATTCCGCAGTCCATCAAGGATTACGCGAATGGTGGCGTGAAGGTCGACGCCGAGAACCCGCAGATGGTCTCCGAGGAGGAGTTCCTCGCCAAGCTGCCCGAGATCGCCGCGAACGCCGAGCAGGACGCCTGCACGCCCGAGAACCCGCGTGAGACCAAGGCTGCCGACTTCGAGAAGATCCTCAAGGCCTGCTACTACGACACCGACATCGATTTCTAATCGACTCTCGCTGTCTTGCAAGGGGTCTCGTGCTCTATGCACGAGGCCCCTTTTTGCTATGGTGCAAAGGGGTCAGGTTGCTTTGCACCAATCGTTGTTTGATGAAGGGCGGATTCTCGTATGGCGCTTCCCATGGTTTATGGCGGTCCTGGCCGGTATGTTCAGGGGCCGGGCGAACTTTCGCGTCAGGGCAGGTATTTGTCATGGTTGGGCTGCGCTGCCTATGTCTTGTTTGACCAGGGCACCGAGGATCGGCTGTGCAAGCAGATCGTCGATGGATTTCTGGACGAAGACCTAAGCGAGCCATTCTTTAAGATCTATAACGGTCCGTGTACGGAAGAAGCCGTTGTAAAAATGGCTAAGGAAGCCCAGGCCGAGTATTGCGACATGGTGGTGGGTATTGGCGGCGGCAAAATGCTCGATATCGCCAAGGCCGTTGCGTTTTATGCCGAGTTGCCGTTGTGCGTATGCCCCACGGCGGCTTCGATGGACGGTCCGTGCAGTGCGATTTCGGTGCTGTATCACGAGGATGGGTCGTTCGACCGCTACCTGATGCTCGAGAAGAATCCAGACCTGGTCGTGGTCGATACCAACGTGGTCTCGGCGGCTCCGCTGCGTATGACGGTCGCTGGTATGGGCGATGCGCTGGCAACGTATTTCGAGGCGCGTTCGTGCGCCGCGGCGCACGGCGCTAACGAGCACGGTGGCGCGCCGGGACACTTGGCCTTGGTTGCGGCTCGTGCCTGCTATGACACACTCATGGAGTGCGGCGTCGCTGCCAAGCGCGATCTCAAAAAGGGCCGTACATCGCCAGCGGTTGAGCGCCTGATCGAGTGCAATATTCTGCTCTCGGGTGTTGGCTTTGAGAGTGGTGGCCTAGCGCTTGCCCATGCCATAGCCAACGGCCTGACGATTCTGCCCGAGTGCAAGGCCATGCATGGTGAGGCCGTGGCATTTGGCCTGGTGGTGCAGCTGCGCCTGGAGCGTGCGCCCGAGCTTAATCAGGTGCTCGAGTTTTGCCAGCGCGTCGGTCTGCCGACGACGCTCGAGGAGCTGGGCCTTGACGAGATTTCCGATGCCGACCTGATGAGCGTTGCAGATGCGGCCTTTAGAAACGAACGCAATATGGCTAACGAACAGGCCAAGGTGACCAGACAAAAGCTCGTGCAGCTCATGCGCGAGGCATAGCTAGGCGCTTGATCGACCTTGTGCAATCGAGGCGGCGATAGGCATAGGCTATTTGCCTCAAAGGTGCTCCGCGTGTAATTTGCCCGAGTCGTGGGCCGATGGCGTATCATTATCTCTTGCTTGTTTGCACTGCTCAGGGAGGGGCCGCGCATGGCGCAGGAACACGATCTGTTTGATGACATTATCGAGATCAGCAAGGGTTTCGACTTTCTTAAAAACCCGCTTGGCGGCGTGACCGATGCACTCGATCCATCGGCGCCGCAGTGGAATCCTGCCGACTACAAGGAGCGCCCGCGCGGCAACACCATTCCGTGCTTGACCTGCAAAAACGAAAAGAGCGGCTGCACCGCGTGCATGGACGTGTGCCCGGTCAACGCTATCGAGGTCGAGGAAGACTCCATCGAGATTCTCGACTCCTGTCGCAAGTGCGGTCTGTGCGCCGCTGCCTGTCCGACCGAGGCGATCATCTCGCCGCGCCTGGCGCCTAAAAACCTGTATGACGATATTGTCTCTGCTGCTACGAGCCACGAGACCGCCTACGTCACCTGCACGCGCGCTCTTAAGCGCATGCCGCGCGAGAACGAGGTCGTCGTCGCCTGCGTGGGCGATATTACTGCTGAGACCTGGTTCTCGGTACTGGCTGACTATCCCAACGTGAGCGTCTACCTGCCACTAGGCGTGTGCGATAAGTGTCGCAACACCGGCGGTGAGGACATTCTGGGCGAGGCGATTGCGAAGGCCGAGGAGTGGTCCGGCACGGGCATGGGCCTGGAGGTCGACCCCAAGAGCCTCAAGTGCCATAAGCGCCGCGAGTACGAGCGCAAGGAGTACATGGATAAGATTGCCCGCACCACGGGCCTAACCGTGACTAAGCTCAACCCGGCGACGGCGGCACTGGCCTCGGTGACGCAGAAGTTGAAGGCCCACCGTCACCAGATCACGCAGCTCGAGCGCACACTCAACACCATGTGCGGCACCACGACGACCAAGCGTCGCCGTTCGCTCACGCACGGGCGGCAGCTGGTGCTCTCGACGCTGCAGAACCACCCCGAGCTTGCCCAGAATATGCAGGTGAGCACACCGGAATGCGATTTTGACAAGTGCACGTCGTGCGGCGAGTGCGTCAACGTGTGCCCCACGTTTGCCTGCGATTTGGTGGGAAGCGGTCGCTTTGCACTGGAGTCCACGTATTGCCTAGGTTGCGGAGCTTGCGTCAAGGTGTGCCCCGATCATGCGCTCAAGCTGGTCGAGCACGATGCGTCCAATCTGGTCGTTGTCGACCCCGAGGCCGAGGAAAAGGCCGCTCAGAAGGCCAAGGCCCACGAGGAGGCCGAGAAGGTCAAGGCCGAAGCAAAGGCCAAGCTTGACAAGATGCTCGACCAGGTGGAAAAGCTCGCGGACTAGTCAGCGAGCTCTATCTCTGCTTCATTTGCGCCGCCGCGGTGTCCGGATTCGCCCGGATGCTGCGGCGGCGCTATACTTATACGGTTTGAAGTACCTGTACCAAAAGGAGCTGTCGTGTCCCTTTCCATCGGTATCGTGGGCCTGCCCAACGTGGGCAAGTCGACGCTGTTCACCGCGCTTACCAAAAAGACCGGCCTTGCCGCCAACTACCCGTTCGCCACGATCGACCCCAACGTGGGTATCGTCGATGTGCCCGATGGCCGCTTGCAAAAGCTCGCTGACATCGTTAACCCGGGTCGCATTGTGCCGGCGACGGTCGAGTTCGTCGACATCGCAGGTCTGGTGAAGGGCGCTAACGAGGGCGAGGGCCTGGGCAACCAGTTCCTGGCCAACATTCGCGAGACCGACGCCATCTGCGAGGTCGTGCGCTACTTTAAGGATCCCAACGTTATGCGCGAGGTGGGCCGCACGGGCGAGTTTGTCGCCCCCGCCGGTGACGCCGACACCATCATGACCGAGCTTATCCTGGCCGACATGGGCACGCTCGAGAAGCAGCTGCCCAAGCTCGAGAAGGAGGCCAAGCGCGACAAGGAGCTCATGCCCAAGTTCGAGGTCGCCAAGCGCCTGCTCGCTTGGCTCAACGAGGGCAAGCGCGCCGCGTCCATGGAGATGACCGATGAGGAGCGTGCCGCCGCCAAGGGGCTGTTCCTGCTCACCATGAAGCCCATCCTGTATGTGGCCAACGTGGACGAGGATATGCTTAACGACGATCTGGCGCCCATCGATGGCGTCAAGCCGTTGCCCATCTGCGCCAAGATCGAGGCCGAGCTTTCCGAGCTCGATCCCGAGGACGCCGCCGATTACCTGGAGAGCCTGGGCCTGGAGCAGCCCGGCCTGGACGTGCTCGCGCAGGCGGCCTATAAGCTGCTCGGTCTGCAGTCGTTCTTTACGGCCGGCGAGATGGAGGTCAAGGCCTGGACGGTTCGTCAGGGCGCAACCGCCCCGCAGGCTGCCGGCGTCATCCACACCGACTTTGAGCGCGGCTTTATTAAGGCCGAGGTCATTGGTTACGACGACTACATCGAGCTCGGCGGCGAGCAGGGCGCCAAGGCCGCCGGCAAGCTGCGTATTGAGGGCAAGGACTATGTCATGGCCGATGGCGACGTCGTGCACTTCCGCTTTAACGTGTAAGGACGACGCATATGTTTAAATATGGCAAAAAAGCTGGCTACATGGGTATCGCGCTGCTCGTGCTTGCGGTGATTCCGCTGGTGGTCGCAGCGTGTGTTATCCCCAACATTGGTCCCGAGGTGGCAACGAAGTTTAACGCCGCCGGCGAGGTGACGCGCTGGGGCAAGAGCTACGAGTTGCTGGCGCTGCCGGTGCTCAACCTGCTGCTGAGCGTGGCGACATACTTTACGGCGGGACGTCAGGCAAAGAACAACGAGGACTCCGCTGTGATGGCACGTCTTGCGTGCGAGCGCTACCTGCGCAACGGTTGCATCACGGGCGTGTTCCTCAACGTGATCAACGTTTACTTTATGTACTCGGCGATTACCGGAACGGGCTTTGGCTTTGGTTTCTAGCTTGTCCTTTTAGGCAACGAGCCTGCACGCATATTCAATGGCTGCTGCGAGGCCGCCGCTCGATCGTGGTTTAAAGACCACATCGGCGGCGGCCTCGTTTTCGTATCCGGCGCCGCGAAGGCAGAGCGCGATACCGGCTTCTAAAAGGAGGGGCAGGCCACGCTGGCTGGTTGCTATTACTACGGCCTGGTCAAGGGCGCAGCCGTGCGTTCGGCATTGAGCGGCGAGCTCGCCTCTCGCCGGGTCGGGGAGCAGTGCGGTCGCAACACGGCTCGATAGCAGCGTAAAGGCTGTGCGTTCGTCCGGGGAAAGGCATTCGGCCTCAACGACGACAAGCTTGGGCTGCGCGCCGTCTGAGCAGCGTGATTTCTGACGCATGCAAATTGAGCAAGCCGACATAGAAAACTCCTGTATATTCGGCAAAATGTAAACTATAGTTTACGTTTTTGTTTTGCTCCATTTCAGACTCGTCTGCATGAATGAGCATGCGAAACAGATTCTTGGCGAGCGAGTTGAGCGGACGCGCAAGGCCCTTGGTATCTCCAAGGTCGATTTTTGCGTGGCGACAGGAATCAGCCGACCCTACCTCGACCGAATCGAAGATGGGACGGCAAATTTCACGCTCAAGGTTTTATTTAAGATCGCGCCCGCGCTTGGCATGACGGTATCGGAGCTTCTCGAGGGCATCGAATAGGGGATACCCGTCGAAAACTGAATTACACCATCGGGATACGGTCGTGATTGACTTGGCTGTAGAACAGGCGTTGAATCTCTGCCGCATCACGTGACTGGCCGAGTGCCCACATGGTTTTGGCCACGAGCGTCTCGGTTGTCATATCGTCGCCGCGTAGAATGCCCGGATGGTCGGCGTAGGCACGGCCGACCTCATAAACACCCAAATCGAGGCCCTCCTCGGGGACCTGTGTGGTCATAACGACAGTGCGGCCCGAATCGACCCAGCGGAAAATTGCCTCTTGGAACGAATCGCCGGACTCGCCAAACTCGGGAATACCGCCAATGCCAAAGGTCTCCAGAATCACGGCGTCGTAGCTATCGGCAAGGGCGTCGAGGATGCCCGGGTTTACGCCGGGCGTAAGCTTGAGTACAAATACGCGCGGATCGATGCTGTCGTAGAAACGCACCGGGTTTTCGCCCTGACGAGTGCCGTGGAGCCCGTTGCGCACGATGCGGTCGTTGCGGATATAGGCGATGGGCGGATAGTTGACGCTAATGAACGCGTTAAAGCTCATGGTGCGCTGTTTGCGGGCGCGCGTGCCGGCAATGGCGACGCCGCCAAACACGATCGAGACGTCGTGCGAATGCTCGTCGAGCGCATAGAGCAGGCTCTGGTACAGGTTGAGTTTGGCGTCAGTAAATGGGTTGCCCATGGGCTTTTGCGAGCCGGTGAGCACGATGGGCTTGGGGCTGTCCTGAATCAGGTAGGAAAGCGCTGCCGCGGTGTAGCTCATGGTGTCGGTGCCGTGCAGAATCACGAAGCCGTCGTGGTCGGCATAGCCCTCGACGATGACGTCGCGGATGCGCATCCAGTCGCTTGGGCGCATATTGGTGCTGTCGATGTTCATGGGCTGCACCACGTCGAGCTCGCAGAGGCCCGAGATCTCGGGGACGCTCTGGGCGAGCTCCTCACCGGTCAGGGCGGGGGAGAGGCCGTTGCCGTCCTCGGTCGATGCGATGGTGCCGCCCGTGGCGATGAGAAGGATGCGCTTCATGCTGGTATTCCTATCGTATTTGCCGCCGCAGAGGCGGAGTCGTTCGGCAGTATTGTGGCACAGAGCGTTCAATGTTCAAACGTATTACATCATCTGTAACGTCTGGTAACACTTCAATTGCCGTCAAATAGGGGCCCAGGTCGTGCGTTTGCCGTGCGCTGATGGCTGCGAGGGACGAGAAACCCCATATAACGTGTACACTATGAAAGTTATTCTCGTTTATTCGCGCGGGTGGGCACCGGCTCCCCGCCAACAAGAGGGGGAACCATGGATCAAAAGGCTTCCGCAAAGGTCCTCGTACTCGACTTTGGTGCGCAGTACGGTCAGCTCATTGCCCGTCGCGTCCGCGACCTCAACGTGTATTCCGAGATCGTCCCCTGCGACATCTCGGCCGACGAGATTCGCGAGATGAACGCCTCTGCGCTCATCCTTTCCGGCGGCCCGGCTTCCGTGTATGCCGAGGACGCTCCGTCTATCGATCCCGCCATCTTTGACCTGGGCCTTCCCGTCCTGGGCTTTTGCTACGGCCATCAGATCACGGCCGTGACGCTCGGCGGCAAGGTCGGCCACTCCGAGGTGGGCGAGTACGGCCGCGCCACCATCACGCGCACGGCCGGCGCCAAGCTCTTTAACTCCACGCCCATGGAGCAGACCGTGTGGATGAGCCACCGCGACGCCGTTTCCGAGGTGCCCGAGGGCTTTACCGTTACCGCCAGCACCGACGTGTGCCCGGTTGCCGCCATGGAGTGCGTCGAGCGCAAGATTTTCACCACGCAGTTCCACCCCGAGGTCAAGCACTCCGAGTACGGTCAGCAGCTGCTGAGCAACTTCCTGTTTGAGATCTGCGGCCTGGAGCCTAACTGGAGCATGGACAACCTGGTCGAGACCATGACGGCCGAGTTCCGCGAGAAGGTCGGTGACGACCGCGTGATTCTGGCCCTGTCCGGCGGCGTCGACTCCTCCGTCGTGGCTGCTCTGGGCGCTCGCGCCGTAGGTAAGCAGATGACCTGCGTGTTCATCAACCACGGTCTGCTGCGCAAGGGCGAGCCCGAGCAGGTGGAGGAGGTCTTCACCAAGCAGTTTGACGTCGACTTTATCCACGTCCACGCCGAGGACCGCTACGCCGAGCTTCTGGCCGGCGTGACCGAGCCCGAGGAGAAGCGCCGTATCATCGGTACGCAGTTCTGGAAAGAGTTCTTCGCCGTGGCGCAGCAGCTCGAGACCGACGGCAAGCCGGTCAAGTACCTGGCTCAGGGCACTATCTACCCCGACATCATTGCGCACGGCGCTCGCAAGACGGGCGGCAAGACGGCCACTATCAAGAGCCATCACAACCTGATCCCGTTCCCCGAGGGCGTGCACTTCGACCTCATTGAGCCGCTCGACCACTTCTTTAAGGACGAGGTCCGTGCGCTTGGTCTGGCGCTGGGCCTGCCGGGTCACATCGTGTTCCGTCAGCCTTTCCCGGGCCCGGGTCTTGCCATCCGCATCATCGGTGCGGTCGACAAGGAGAAGCTCGAGATCCTCAAGAACGCCGACGCCATCGTGCGCGAGGAGCTCGACGCCTACAATCAGCGTCTGTTTGAGCAGACCGGTGAGCGCAACTCCGAGCACAGCTGCTGGCAGTATTTCGCGGTCCTGCCCGACATTAAGTCCGTCGGCGTTATGGGCGATGAGCGCACCTACCAGCGCCCGATCATCCTGCGTGCCGTCGAGTCCAGCGATGCCATGACCGCCGACTGGGCCAAGCTGCCCTACGACGTGCTGGCTCGCATCTCCGGCCGCATCGTTGCCGAGGTCCCCGGCGCCAACCGCGTGTGCTACGACATCACGTCCAAGCCGCCCGCGACCATCGAGTGGGAATAATCAGAGACCCTTTGCGAGGGAGGTCTGAAACGGCCTCCCTCGTTTTTTATTTGCGTGCCATGGGTGCTTATGCATTGTGGTGTATGTGGTACATGCAAACCAGCCACGCAATCTCTCAAGCTGTTTAGCTGGGATTATTGTTTGCTGGTATGTTTTAAAGTGCTTTCAATTACCGAAGCAACACCATCAATTTATTTCTAATTAATGCTGACCGGCAGATTGCGTCCGCCCGCAAGAGGCCGCTCGGACTGGTACTCAAAATGTACTCACGACGTTTTGGGTATCGATTTGCAGGTACTCACAGACGGCAAAAACGGGTGTCTACCTCGATATATTCGTTATCCCCAACGATTCCTCAACGAATACTGACTAGTGATTGAGTGCTGCATGGCTCAAATTATCTACGTAATTACGTAATTACGTATTTTGAAGTAAAATGGTTTCGGCCAATTAAGGAACGTAGAACAGGTCAATTCGGAGGGGCGACCATGGAGGAAGATCAGGCTGTTCATGCCGAAAGGGAGCTGGATAAGTTCACGCTTTCGATAACCCGCGAGGATAAGCGGGCTCTTAAGTCCTATGCCGCGCGCCAGGATAAGACAGTGGCTAAAGTCCTGCGCGAATGGATTGACGAGAAGTGCAAGGGGGAGAAGTGATGTCCCAGACGGCGCAAGCAGTCGTTCAGAACCTTGTTGATCGCGCTGTCAAACTGGGCGATCGTCAGCTCGCTGCCGACATCCGCGCCTTTGCGGCGCAGCGCCAGTTTGGGCTTGTATTTGAACACAACCGTCCAGAACGACTTCGCCTTTATGGCAAACCTATCATGAAGGGCGATGTCGTACAGGTACTTCCCGAGCGTGGTAGAAAAGAGGACTCTAACTCCCAGCTGTTATGGTTGGTAAATACCGTTCGGGGGGGGGTTGCTGATCTAAAGCCATATCAATCGCCCTCATATGACGAAAACGAATGCGAGCCCCGCCCCGTTGCTGTCGACGATGTCGTGCCTGTCGCTGAATATGACCAGCCGATTTATGCCGGCCTCAAAGAGACTGGGCGTGTTGAGCGCGGTGGCGATAAGCCCTATCAGGTTGTCATTAACGGCGAAAACTACCATGCTCTTGAAACCTTAGCCTTTGCCTATGCAGGCAAAGTGGACTGTATATATATTGACCCACCCTATAACACTGGCGCCCGCGACTGGAAATACAACAATGATTACGTCGACGGCTCCGACGCCTATCGCCACTCCAAGTGGCTTGCCTTCATGGAGCGCCGCCTCAAGCTCGCCAAGCAGCTGCTCAATCCCAACGATTCCGTACTCATCGTGACGATCGATGAGAAGGAGTACGCAAGGCTTGAGCTTCTTTTAGAGAGCGTTTTTCCCAACGCGACCGGTATCCAGACGGTTTCAATCACCATAAACAAGAACGGGGTTGCCCGTGGCAACCAGTTCAAGAGGGCTGACGAGTACGCTGTCTTTTGCTTTTTTGGTACCGCCGCGCCGTGCCAAGTGGACCGCAGGCTCTATTCCGTCGAGTTCGGAGAACTTGAGGAAAAAGTGGCTGATGACGCGTCGAGCAGCCGCTCCCAACGTAAGGTACGTTGGGAGTGGCTGCTGAGGGGCGGTCCCAATGCCGCCCGCACCGCAAGGCCGAACCTCTTTTATCCCATCTATATCGATGAGGAGACAGCGACCATTAAGGAGCTCGGCGCTTCTCTCCCCCTTGAACAAGACTGGACAAAAATACCGACAAAAACGGGTCTCAGGGCAGTTTGGCCTATTAGGACCGATGGCCGAGAGGCGACTTGGAGGATCTCCCAGAATGCTCTACAGGCCAAGCTTGATCGCGGGTGCGCAAAAGTAGGTGAGTACAACAAAAAGAGTGATCGGTACTCCCTCCTTTACCTAGGAGATTCCCAAGAGGAGCGTCTCAAGAATGGAGAAATTAAACTCATTGGCAAGGCTGAGGATGGGTCCTTGCTTCTCGAAGAGCAGGGAGAGCGCTCTGCCATTCCAACAACCGTTTGGAGTGGCGCGCAGTTCTCTGCCGGTGAATACGGGAGCCGATATATCAAAAAGTTCATCGGCGATAGGCGCTTCACATTTCCAAAGTCCCTTTATGCGACCGAGCTCTCAATCGCTTCCGTTGTTGCCGACAAGCCCGACGCCCTTGTAGTCGATTTCTTCTCAGGATCGGGCACCACGGCGCACGCCGTCATGCGCCTGAACCATCAGGACGGCGGGCGCAGGCGCTCCATCAGCATCACGAACAACGAGGTCTCAGAGGACGAATCCAAAAAGCTCACCAAGCGCGGTCTTCGCCAGGGCGATCCCGAATGGGAGGCGCTGGGCATCTGCCAGTACGTTACCAAACCTCGCGTCACGGCGGCCATCACGGGCAAGACGCCCGAGGGCGACCCCATCAAGGGTGACTACAAGTTCACCGACGAGTTCCCCATGGCCGACGGCTTCGAGGAAAACGCCGTCTTCTTTGACCTCACCTACGAAGATCCAGACGCCGTCGAGCTGGGCGTGGCCTTCGAGGAGATCGCGCCTCTGCTCTGGCTGCGCGCTGGTTCGCGTGGCAGCATCATCAAGCACGAGCAGCCGGGCTTTGCCATGGCCGACGCCTATGCCGTCCTTTTCGACTTTGCTTCGGTCGGCTCTTTCATAGACGCCGTCAAGCAGAATGCCAGCATAAGGTGCGCCTATGTGATCACGGACGACACGGCTCGATATGCCTCCATCAAGGCACAGCTGCCCGGGCTCGACGTCGTCCGCCTGTACGAGAACTACCTGCAATCGTTCAAGATTGCCGCCGAGGATGCGGTGAGGTAAACATGAGAGTCGAACTTAAGGATTTTCAAGCCGGGGCAGTCGAGACCCTGGTGAACAAGTTGCAGTCGATGCGTCGACGCTACGAGCAGGACGGCGAGCTGTCCTCGATATGCCTCGCATCCCCCACGGGGTCGGGCAAGACGGTCATGTGCGCGGCGACGATCGAAGCGCTCTTCTTCGGAGACGACGATTTGGGCCTCATGCCCGACGAGAACGCCGTTGTCCTTTGGCTTTCGGATTCCCCGAGCCTGAACGAGCAGACGAGCGTGCGTTTCTCCAACGTGGCGGACAAGCTAGCAGACAGCATCCTTGACAGGCGCCATCTGGTCACGATTGCCAACGACTTCGGAGCTGCGCACGACATTCTTGAGCCGCGCCACGTCTATTTCCTCAGCAAGGACCTACTCAGCAAGAATGGCCTGCTCACCAAGGGTGGTGAGGCCAACTCCGGCCGCGTGTTCTGGGACATCCTTGACCGCACCATCAGAGATCCGGAGCGCAACCTCTATCTGTTCATAGACGAGGCCCACCGCGGCCTGGGGGCCAATGTCTCGAGCGAGCGCGGCACCGCGACGATCTACGCCAACCTCATTGATGGTCTAGACGGCCGTGCAGCGATGCCCATCGTCGTCGGGGTCTCTGCCACGCCGCAGAGGTTCGAAGCGGCCATGGACCAGCGCGCCGATCGCGTGCGTATGCCAAAGGTCGCTGTGACCCCTCGCGAGGTCCAGGAGTCGGGTCTGCTCAAGGACATCATCGAGTTGCGCGTGCCAGAGAAGGACGACCCAGTCGAGCACCAGTACCTCACTATGGCGTGCGAGCGCTATGCCCTGGCCTGCCGCGAGTGGGGCGAGTACTGTGCCCGTGAGGGCGAGAGTCCCGTCAACCCGCTGCTGCTCATCCAAGCGGCGGACAACGTGAGCAACTCGGCCCTGGCTGAGATGTGCGACCAGATCACGGGCCTGGTCCCCGGTCTTTCCGAGGCGATGTCGTTCGCCAACGTCTTCGGCGAGCATAAGGACATCGCGGCGGGAAAATACCTCATTCCCTATGTCGAGCCCGAGTTCGTTCAGGACACCTCGCGCATTCGCGTGCTCTTCGCCAAGGAGGCTGTCTCCAACGGATGGGACTGCCCGCGAGCGGAGGTCATCTTCTCGCAGCGCAGGCGTTCGGACTCGACCTATATCGCACAACTCGTGGGACGTATGGTACGCACTCCACTTGCGCGGCGCATCGAATCCGATGATCTTTTGAACTCCGTCGCCTGCTACCTGCCCCAGTTCAATCCCGAGAGCACTCAGGACGTGGTCGACTACCTCATGGGCCGCAAGGACGACATGGGCGAGAGCTCCATCGGCAAGCAGAACATCGTTCTCAACCCCGTGACTATCACGGCGGCTGCGCCCAAGTCCGAAGCCGACTACCAACAGGAGCTCAAGGCGTACGAGGAGAACGAGAAGGCCATCGAGGCGGCGCGGCAGGCACAACCCGGCTACCAGGCGCCGCTTGCCGGCATCGCGATTCAGGAGCCGTTGGACATGCAGGGAACGCAGCCCTCGCTTGCCTCGGCGGTCAGGCCCGTCGACGTACCGGCGCCAGAAGCGGAGCTGACGCCTCAGCCCGCAACGGGCAACTACGTTGTAGCACCTGCCCCGCAGCAACCTGCGACCCCTGAGCCAAGTTCCACACAGACCGAGCCGACCCAGCCCGTCTCGGTCGTAAAACCCGTGCCCATGGCAAAGCCCAAGCCGCCCACCAAGCGCGAGCGGTCTTTCACGTACCAGGATTGGCAGGGCATCCGCACAGCCTTCGATTCCATCCCCGTCCAGCGCATTCCGAAGAAGGCTAGAAACGAATTCCAGAGCCTGGTTAAGACGGCGACTCTGCTTGTCGAGACTGGCCTCGATGTCAATGCCGCAGCCGACGTGAAAAAACAGTTCGTCCAGAAGCTCAAGGGATACATCGTTGCTAACGAGGACGAGTACCGCGAAACCAAACACGACGTAGAGGTTGCCGAGACCGTCAAGATCACGCTCGACAAGCTCAACGAGACCGAGGACCAGAAGCAGGAGGAGGCCCGCACGGACGCCGAGGGTCTCAGAAAGGCCGCCCGCGACGCCGACATGCATTTCACTAAGGAGTTTGCGAATGAGTATCGTCGCGCCAACTTCAAGGAGCTTGGGCGGCCCGAGTGCGATCTGCGCCTTGCCGCGGCGGTGCGCACGCAGGCCATCGTTGATGCGCTCGAGGGCTGGGCGGCCCAATGCCGAAAGGGATACTTCGATAAGGTCGATGGATCTGGCGATTATGACTACCTTAACGACGCGGCAAAGCAGCGCTACGACGAGCTGGCCCGTGAAACCGAGGGCAAGCGTCTCACAAAGATAGAGTGGCCCACGTCTGCCAGCACGTCGGACGACTTCGCTAAGGATCCGTGCCATATCGTGCAGAAAGAGGACGGCCTCTGCCCGCTCGACCTGAACCCGGCGGAAGACTATATCGTTAGGAACGAATTGGCGAAGAATCGCACGGTTGCCTTCTATCGCAATCCGTCGGGCAGCATGTCTGCCAAGGCGTTTTCGATCCCGTACATGTCTTCGGTGGGACGCAAGGCCCTGCATCCAGACTTCCTCTTCTTCGTGAAGGATGCTGAGGGTGTCATCAGGCCGTCCATCGTCGACCCGCATGGCGAGTTCCTCGGTGACACGCTGGCAAAGCTCAGAGGCTATGTAACCTACTTGCGCGATTATCCCGACGTGTTCAAGCAGGTGCTCTTCGTCGGTGATATGGGCGAGGGCGTGTACAAGGTGCTCAACCTCCTGCGCCCCGAGGTCCAGGATGCCGTCATGGCCTACAGCGATGTCGACTGTAAGGCGCTCTTCTACGGTTCCTTCGCAAACGATTATCACTAGGATCGTCGGGATTTGCCCGGCAGACGTCTCGGCCATATACCAGAAGAGAAATAGTAAGGCACGCTAAGGCGGCCATCCGTTAGGGATGGCCGCCTCTCTTCAGTCTTGACCCATGTTTTCCAACGTTTCGGTGGCATTCGCCGGTCATGACCTCGTATCCGTTACGCGGGGGGCACCTCCGCTACGCCGCGTCAAGGGGGCCCATGAGACCCCGCACAAACCTCCGCTCCGCTCCGGTTGGTGGAGGTCGTCATGGACCTCCCTTGACCCGCCTTCGCTCCGGTGCGGCTTTGCAGGGAGCAAAGCCGACGACGACGCGCGGCGTCGCCATTCGGCTTTGCCCGCAGGGGCGAGATGTTGAGGGCAGGGTGCCCGGAACGGAGGAAGAGATGCAGCAGCTGATGACGAGGGAAATCGCCAAGACGGCTCCAAGGCTCTACGAGCAGGACGGAGCAGAGGACCCCACGGTCTACGCCCACTACTTCTCGTGCGTGAACGGATGGGACTGGTGGCTGCTCGAGTTCGACGGCACGGACGAGGCGTTCGGCCTCGTCGAGGGCTACGACGACGAGCTCGGCTACTTCAGCATCAAGGAGATGGAGGAGCTGAACCGCCAGATGGGGTTCGCCGCCGTCGAGCGCGACGAGCACTTCACCCCGAAGCCGCTCAGCGCCGTCAGGGGGAGGTAGCTCCATGGAGATGGACGAGTTTGGCGCCGTGGGCAGATTCGGCAAGTCCCTGAGCGGGGCCGCCGGGCTGACTGTCGTCGTCGAGTTTGAGTCGGGCGGCGAGAGCGGGGCGTTCGAGATGGGTGCCGCTCCGGAGGGGTCGCCCGAACTCGGGCGACTCGTCTCGTGCGCGCGCGACGAGGCCGACGCTCTGGTGGAGGATGGGGGCGGATGGGCTGCCGTCCGCATCGGATTCGGCGACGTGGAGAGCATCGACTGCGAGAGCGGCCGAACCGTGCACGTTGCCGGAGAGGAGTGAAGCGCACACAGAGAGCGCGGGCATGCCATCGGCGTGCCCGCGCCAGCTTTTCCGGGGATGCCTCGCGTCATCCCCGAACCCCTGCGCGCCAAGGGGCGGCGCCCCTTGGAACCTTGGCCAAGGCGACTCGGGAAACATGGAGGATACTGAGACCCATGCACCCGGCGGCATCAATAGATCTCAACCTGATGCTTGACCTCTATGGCCTAGAATTCGGCGGCTTCCGCTACTTCGTGGCACCGCAAGAAGAGCACTTATACCCAGTGGTCACAGTTTCATCCCATGCCTTGCTCACCTGCACCTGCTCGTCATAGGCCGCTTGGTCGGTCACGGTTTCATAATACCCCTGCTTTACAGTCACATAGGTAGAGTGATAGCTTCCGCAATTACCGCCATTCATAAGGGAGTTGTTAATATGCCCCCAAGGGTCAGACGTGATATCAGCACCGCACTGGTTGCAGATATAGTGTTCCTCCGTCACCGGGTCATGCCATACCTGATGCGTCACCGCGTCGTGGTGGACGGTCTTGTACTGCGCGTCGTGATGGACGGTCTTGGTCTGGGCAACCCAGTTGTGCTGGTGCGCCGGGGTGTCGTCCTTCTTCGATGAGCCGCCCGAGTTGGAACCGGAGCCGGAGTTTCCGCTACCTCCGCTCGGCTTGCTGTCCGACTTATTTCCAGAGCCGTTGTTTCCGCTATCGTTCTTGGAACCGGAATCGTTCTTCTTGTTGTCGGAGGTCTCCGGGGTCTTCGCGTCAGACGTGTCCTCCCTGGCCGCCTCCTGCGCCTTTTCGCTCTCCTTCTCGACGGCATCGGCATCGGCGTACGGGTTCTTCTTGATGTTGTCCTCGAACTTCTTCACGACCTCGGCACCCTTGTCTCCGGTCAGGGTGGAATCGCCCTTCTTCACGGCTGCTGCAACGTCCTTGGCGATGGCGGTCAGGTCATCCTTCGTCACCTTATCCGCATCCACCTTGTTGAAAGTCACTCCCGTGCTGGCCGTCTTCTTATCGGCCTTCCCGGCGGTAACCTTCTTCGATGGCACCTTATAGATGGAACCGTCGGCGTTCACCGGCGAGATGAATGTGACGGTATAGGTACTGGACTTGCCGACCTTCACGGTCACCTGTTTGTTCGCGGCGATGGCAGTGTAGAAGTCCACTTCCCCGTCTGCATCCTCTATATGGGCGATGACGGGCGTGGAGGTGTCCGCATCCCAGCCGTCGGCCTTCACTTCAAGGGTAAGTACCATGTCCTGCTCCTCATCGTCCTTCGACTGCGACACCGCAGGGGCATTGGAATCTCCCGTCCAACTGGCATGTGAGATAGCGTAAGCCCCGCAGCCGATGAGAAGCGCCGCACAGAGGATTCCTGCACCAGCCGCGCAGACCTGTTTACGGGAGAACTCGCGCCCGAAGAGCTTGATTCGACCGCTATTTTCCATTCGTGAACACCGGGTCATACATCGTCTCTCCCAGCTTCAGAACCAGGCTGTCGTTACGTTTCTCGAGGGTATAGGCCACCGACGCCCCATCGGCCGTCAGCTCGCCCTTGTAAACGAGCGGGCGCGGTGTCGAGTCGGTATCCTTCGCCCTCTGGTCTTTGACCGCGAGGCTGTACTTTCCCGAATGGTCCGATGCGGCCCATTCGTCATCACTGGGACCTTGAGTGAACAGATAGCCCTTTTGGTTATACGACGCCTTCTTGAATGCGATCTTTCCGCTGTCGAAGTTGATCTCCTCGGGGCTCGCCATGGACTCCGGCCGGTTCGAGCGTTCCCATTCCTGCGATTCAAGCAGCTCTTTGACGCGGGCGACCGCCTTGCCGGTGTAGTCCTCGTAGTACTTCTTCGCATCGTCCTCGCTCAGGAAATAGCGCTCGCCGTACTCCTCGTCGCCAGAGGGGATATAGGCATCCGCATCGTCGGCCTTCTTGAGCGTCAGGGTACCGAGCTCGCTTGAGCTCAATACGATGTTCTCGTCTTCCTGCCTCCACGTTCCCGAGGACTCGAACGACCCTGCGTAATGCCAGCCGTCCCCGTCGTCGAAGGTGATCGTCGTCTCGGAACCCAGCTTGTTATTCGTCATCTTCCCGAGGGCGACGTTGTCGCAGACCGATATGTAATAGAGCGTCTTTCCCTTCACTCCCGTCGGTCCGCATCCGCTCAAGCCGCTCAATCCGGCAATCGACATCAGTCCGACAGCGCCCAAAAAGCCGCGCCGGGATACATTCATCGCCATGGCAGTTCTCCTTTGATTCATAGATGGTACTTACGGCGATCCCCTCAACCTGGAAAAGGGCCACGTGAGCATTGTATTGCAAATTGTCACTTATATAGGTGTGACTCATATAGGTCCGACTCAAATCATTGGCACCACCAGTCGGGAGGTACCAATGACTCAGCTAGATGCAAAAATGAAAGTCGGACTTCGCATCAAGGAATTGAGAAACGCTCTTGGATACAGCCAGGAAGCCCTTGCGTACTCGATAGAGATGTCTCGAACCTATTTTGCCGAGGTCGAAACCGGGAAACGGAACATCTCGATCGAGAACATAGAGCGCATAGCAAGGGGCCTTGGTGTTTCTCTAAGGGAGTTTTTCGATTCCGACCTGTTTACGGGGTGACTCGGTGACGGATCGCTGGAAAAAATCTGTGAATGCGCGGTGCTGCTTCTCTTTATGCTATTCGAATATCGCGAGACCTGTTGACTTCTATTTCCGCCACGAATCGGCGGTGCAGGATAAGGCTTCACTACGTTTCGCCGGAGGCAAACGGCGCAACTCGGCGAGCCGAGTTCGAAAGCGCAGGTAGATGCCTGCGCCTAAAACGAAAAACACCCGCATCCACGTGTAGCGCGCGGGCGCGGGTGCGTAGTTGATTGGGGCGTTTCCGCTGGATATGGGCGATTACGCGGCTAGAAGCCCTCGGGAACGTAACCTGCGGCCGTTTTCGGCTTCGTCGGCGCTGTCGACGTGGCGTCGGGGGCGGTCGGGCCCCGCCAAACCCTCGGTGCCGTCTCGTTCCTGATCTTGCGGCGAGCGGTTGATCGCTCCATGAGTGTTCGTTCGGCATCGGGTGACGTCATCCCGAGCATGGGTCCCACGAAAGTCTCGGTAACGTCCCTGCTGGGGAAGGCCATGGGTACGCCGTCGTGGATCACGAGGGCTCCCGTCTCGCGGCCGGTCCAACGCTGGAGCTCGTCGGGCGTGATGAGCGGTCTGCGCACGAGTCCCTCGCTCGTGCCCGTCGAGCCGGTGTTCGTTCCCTTAGTTCGGCTCGTGGACTGCGCGACCGCCGTGTAGGAGCCCATCGACTCCGAGAGCTTGCGCGCGGTGTCGAGGTTGGAGCAGGAGAGAACGACCTTGTCCTTGAGGAGGTCGAGAATCGTCTCGGCCTCTTCTCGGCTGTAGCCGGAGACGGACTGGAGCTGGAGGAGCGACTGACAGAACCAGAGAACATGGACGCCTTCCGAGCGCATCTCTCCCAGGTCCTGGACGATCCTCTCGTTGCGGCCGAGGGAGGCCGCCTCATCGAGGAGGAGGACGGTCTCGACGGGGCAGCGCCCGGCATGGCCCGCGGCGCAGGAGCGCAGCGCCGAGAGCGCTTGGGAAACGAACGTCTGGACGAGTCGCTTGTAGTTGCCCGTTGCAGAGGATGATGAGATGAAGACCACCGTGGGCTCCTCGCCGATGCCCCCGAGGCCGCACTCGTCATCGTGGAGCATCCGAGCCACGTTGCCGTCGACGTACTCGGTGAGGCAGTTGCTCAAGGTCGAGACGATGCCGGGCCCGCCCCCGTGCTCACCGTTGAGCCCGCCGAGGAAGGGGCGCGCGGGGTCTTCCGCGGGCAAAGACGCCGCCAGGGCGACGATGCGGTCAAGCGGTCCCTGGTCGCCCGACGGCGAGATCGCGGCAGCGACGGACATGACGGTCTTCTCGTCTTCCGGGATGGACGCGTCCTCGATGAGGGCGAGGGAGATACCGACGAAGAGGTTCCGAGCGCCGTCGTAGAAGAACGGTTGGCTTTTCGACGGCGCGGGCACGATGCAGCGTGCGAGCTCACGCAGCTCCCGTGCACAGCCGCCGGCCCCCTCCGCCCCAAAGGCCTCCTTTGCCCTCTCGAGCGGATCGAATCGTACTGAGGATGCAGGCGCGTCGAACATCACGTCGACGATGCGGTGAGTGCCCGTCTTCTCGAACACAGGCTCAAGGAAGGCCCTGAGCTCGCCCTTGATGTCGTTGATGATGAGGGAGCGGCCTTGCTCAAAGTTTGCCAAGGCTGACAAAATGGCGACGCGGCGGCTCTTGCCCTCGCCGCTCTCGGCGAGGACGCAGGCATGGACCGAGTCGATGAGCCTGACGCTCCTCCCGATCTCGCCCACGACCAACGTGCCGCCCGAGGGCTTGCCGCCCTCCTGCCATGACTCGCTCCTGCGCTTAAGCTCGCCGTGCGCCGAGACGAGCCTCGCGTCGCCGTGGATGG
>ENA-ORUA01001388-ORUA01001388.1-human-gut-metagenome-genome-assembly--contig:-NODE-1388-length-22028-cov-3.137988_pt1 | contig 22028 bp, 19 predicted proteins | sample MGYA00242076_ERZ509201 | MGnify/ENA primary metagenome ERZ509201 (study PRJEB26280, sample SAMEA2338863) | human gut metagenome | biome: human gut; feature: human-associated habitat; material: faeces...
CCTGTCAGCACAGGGGATACCGACCATTGTTCCAGTAAATTCACCGTACTTACAATACTCATCTGAAAATTTTGTCGTATCAAACGGTATTCCTATCTTATTGTAATCTTTTCCGTTATAGCTCCAGAAGAACTGTGAATGTTTTCCTCTTATTTCAAGCCTGAAGTAAATAGGTACATCATCTACTGCAAGTCTTGTGTTGACAAACTCAGTTTTTTCTCCGTTTTCAAGTGCGATTATTGAGATTGCACTCTGTCCAAGTGTCTCGCTGTAATATTTGCGGAGATTTATATAATTCATATTGTCATAATAAATTATAAGACCTGCTGAATGTTGGTGCACTTCCGGCACAAATTCCATCTTTGTTGTAACAGTGGCATACACACTTGTAAGTTTCCTTGCAAGTATGCTTACTTTATTTAAAGATGCTCTCGATTCCTGTCCACGCAAACGGACATAACCTTTTCTTGCTGTTACATCAGCAAAACTCTGTGGCATTATTCTCGGTGCATAATAGAAATTGCCGAGTGTTTCATCGTCAAAGTCATCAAAATCAGGTATCTGTTTTACCGGATATTCAGGTAACTTACTTTCCTCACAATACTCTTTTGCAATATTGCTGCCATCTGCCATGCGAAGCCATCCGTCCTCTGTCCATTTCATTTTCTGGATTGCCGTTTCACGGCCGAGTGTGCAGCGAAGTTCAGGTCTGAACGGTCTTGAACAAAGGTGCACAAGATATACCTCTCCAAGCTGTGTCTCAACATAACTTCCATGTCCGGCTTTTTGCAATACCACATCAGGATTGAAATATTTTGGTTTTAAATGGTCCGGGTCATGTCTCTCATTTGATACGAGCGGATTTGATGTGACTATAGGATTCATAGGGTCACCTTCATATGGTCCCCACACATTTTTTGAGCGTCCCATTGTTACACAGTGGTTATATCCCGTGCCGCCCTCCGCACACATAATATAATAATATCCGTTTCTCTTTGTAAGATGAGGTGCTTCGATGCAACCTCTGTCCGTGCCACCACGCCATATGCGTTTTGGATAGCCGATTATCTCTTTCTTTTCAGGGTTGTACTCAGAGATTGCTATAACGCCCGGCTTTTCGTAGCCCTCTCTTGTCTCCCAGTCAAGTGAAACAATATATTTTCTTCCGTCATCATCGTGGAGTATTGATGCATCAAATCCTGATGAATGTAAATATACAGGCTCGCTCCACGGCCCCTTTATAATCTACCCATACGCCGTTTGCCGTGTCGGTCAGGCTGAGATTGTAGCCCTCCTTTGCCGTGATAACAAAATTATCTACATCAAAATATCTTGCATTCATTGAGTTCATGACACCATACACAACATAGAACATATCTTCCTGCTCACAATATGTAAGACATGGTGCCCATATTCCCTTTGCTGAAGGAAGTTTTTTTAGGTCTGGATTTGTATCATCTGTGAGGACATGAGTGTAAAGTTCCCAGTTTTTCATATCCTTTGAGTGATAAACCGGTATTCCGGGAAACCACTCAAATGTTGATACTGCAATATAATAATCATCGCCTTTGCGGCAGATACACGGGTCAGGGTTAAAACCTTTTAATATTGGATTTTTAAGCATTATTTAGCAGCTCCTTCCTTTTCAAGTGCTTCAACGATTCCGTCATACTCTTTATCAAGTTTGTAGAACCACATTACAACAACCTGTCCTATACAAAGGATTGCAGGAATCCAGATAAATGTGATTTCCGAACCCGTACCTGCTCCTGCTGCACCGATAACCCAGCCAAGGATTGCAGAACCAAGTCCGTTTCCTACCTTGAAACCAAAACTTGAAGCTGAATTTATAAGTCCCTCTGTACGGTAGCCTGTTTTCCACTCACCATACTCGATAGTGTCAGATACGATTGCAAACATGCATGATGAAATTCCTGCATTTCCAACACCTTTAAGTACACACGCAATTATTATTCCTGTCATATTTGTTCCGACGAAACCAAACATTGCAAAACCTAGTCCATAGATAACAGCTCCGACGATGAGCATATTTCTCTTACCAATCTTCTTAATGATAAATGCAGTAAAGAACATTACACCTATCTGAACAAGGTTTGCAACAAGATTCATTGTTCCGACCATATCACTGTTGTGGAGTATATTTTTTGCATAATATACTGCTGCTCCGCCGTTTAATGAATAATTGATAAAGATAAATACAAGTGTTATTGTTATCATCATCCAGTATTTATTCTGAAATAATAAACGGATTCCCTTTACAAATGGAACTTTTTCCTGCTTTGTATCTTTTGCAGGAACTACACGCTCTTTTGTCCCCGTAAATGTAATCATAAATACGATTACTGCCAAAATTCCAAATACGCCGAATGTCTTTGTCCATGCTGAAAGATTATTTCCGAAAAATTCAACTAAAGGAAGTGTAAGATTTGTAATAATCAATGTTCCTGTTGTTGCCAATATCATACGGAAAATACTGAGTACTGAACGCTCGTACTGATCCTGTGTAATCAGTGAATTAAGCGTTGCATACGGTACATTTATAGCCGTATATATAACAGAAGAAACTAAGTTGTAAGTTATAAAAATATACGCAAGTTTTGCTGTATTGCCAAGTCCTGACGGCACGGTAAACAGTAGGATTCCTGCCAGTGCAAACGGTATCGCCATACGAAGTATCCACGGTCTGCACTTTCCAAATCTTGATTTTGTCCTGTCAACAATAATTCCCATTATCAGGTCCGTAATACCATCAAACACTCTTGACAAAAGCATTATAGTACCGATAACACCTGCACTTACATGAACATAATCTGTGTAATAAAATAAAAGAAATGATGACATTGCTGAGTAAATGATATTACATCCTAAATCTCCGCAACCATAAGAAAATCGCTCCCAAAAACGAATTTCACTTTTTTTCTGACTCATAACGAGCCCTCCTTTCGCATTTTGCACATTATAATGAACATTTATGAGTTTATTATGTAATCACCGGTTTACAGAGGCATATGTAAAACAATAGTTATAATGTTTTGCATTTACCTTTAATGTAACTATAGTATAAATGCTCAATCCCAAAATGAAATCCATCTATTCAGACGCAAAAAAGGTATTATTCCGACTTTTAGTATATAATGCACAATTCAAAACCAACTGACAATGCAACAAACCACAACATCAGACTAGAGCAAAATATCTTTTTACTTAAGCATAATAATATAAACAAAATAAAAGACACCATAAAAATGCTGCCTTTATCTATGTCTTATATTTACTTTGTTCTTTTTTCCTGTGCTCCCTCGGTGTGCAGCCGTACTGATTGCGAAAATATTTCATTGAAAGATGATGATTGGTGCAGCCGTGTCTCTCAAAAATATCAGTCACCAAATCATTTGTATTGACAAGAGCACGGTGTACATATCCTATACGCACAAGATATATATAATCAGTAACAGTACAGTTCATATATTTCTTAAAAAATCTTGCCATGTAATCAGGATTGTATCCAAATTTTTCTGCGATAACGGCTGTTGATATGCCATCTGCATGATTTTCATCTATAAAATCCATTATGTCTTTTAATCGGTTAAAATACTTGTCATCCCTCTCAAAATCCCTTTGCAATAGTTTCTCCGAATAGGAATGGATAAGTGTAAATAAAAGTTCATAAAGCAGACTGTTAAACCGAAGCAGATACCCCTCCGGTCTTACATCATAGATAACATACATATCCGTAAAAATCTTTTTCAACCGTTCAAGTTTTGTTCTTTCAACCTCATCCCCCGGATGCATATCAACAAAAAATCTTCGCAGATGCATTGACGGAACATATTTGTCATAAAAACGCTGTGGTATCTGAAGCACAAGAGCCTCATTTTTTTCAGAAAAAACTGAATGGATTTCCCTCGGATTTGCCATAAAAAACTCACCGTCACTCGCCGTCACCTTAACACCTCTTGGAAGATTAAGCACAACTTTTCCCTTTATAACATAGACAATCTCAAGACTGTTATGCCAATGTGGTGAAACATAACTGCCCTCATCCTTAGACAGATAAAATCTCACATCTACATCCGGATTACTTGTCACAATTTCATGACGCATCTTTTCCTGTTCCATATGATTTTTACCTCTGTTTATGTTTGTATTTTCTTTCCACTTTTTATAAAAAATCATTCTCCATATTTTATCTTAGGAAGATTCCACTCAAAGTGAGCTGCCAGCACACGCACCACCACGACAAGCACCGAGCAGCCGACTATTGCCGTGTTTCTTCCTATATAATTGTCAATGACAATATAAGCACCTGCTCCTACTGCCGATGCAACTGCATATATATGTTTCTTAAATATATATGGTATCATGCCGCTCATTATGTCACGCAGAACACCACCGCCCACTCCGGTTATAACTCCGACAAATATAAGCAGAAACGCATTTGTGTTGTAATCGCTGACCGTTTTTTTCGCCACATCTATTCCGATGACTGTAAATGCTCCAAGTCCTACGGCATCAGAAAACATCAGAATATTTTCATATATTTCCACAAATTTTTCACTCGGATTTTTTGTATGCTCAGACGCATTCATTATCATAAATATAAACACAAGACATGAAACAATTGCAGCTATACTCACATCTCTTGGATTTTTAAATACTGATGGTGGCGTATTGCCAAGCAGCACATCCCTTGTTATGCCGCCACCGACTGCCGTCACGATTCCAAGCACACACACACCTAGCAGATCCATTCTCTTTTTTATCGCGGTCATCGCACCTGATATTGCAAATGCCATCACACCTATTATATCCAAAACATCTATCAAATCATTCATTCTTAATCTCAACTTTCAATATGGTGTTTTATTTTTCGGTTCCGTAACTCTTACCGTTCTTGCCATATCCATCCTCCTGCTATATTATATGTGCTCTCGTTGTAAACTCCTGTTATTTTCTATTGTATTATTTGTAACAGTTCAGCCTTGCATTTCTTACATTCATAAACCTGCCAGCAAGCTGTCAGTCGCTGCTATGCAGCTTATGTTTATTTCATTTCAGAAATGAAAGGCTATTCTACCATAAAAAGGTACTTAACAATACAATGAACAAGCTCATTGTATTGTTAAGTATCTTTTTATGGCTGAACTGTTACTATTATTTAGCAACATTCTAACATTTGGACATATTTCTGTAAAGAATAAGCCATCTTGATATTCTCAAAATGGCTTTTTCCACTACTTTCTCTCTGTTGTCAGTATCCCGTGATCCATCTCATAGACTTCATCACACAACACATCAATATCTTCCCTGTTGTGGCTTGCAACAAGCATAGTCCTCCCCTGTTCTTTCAGTTTCAGAAACAGTTTTCTCATATCGGCTACGCCCTGATTGTCAAGTCCGTTCATCGGCTCATCAAGTATCAGTATGTCCTGCCCCTCCATAAATGTCTGGGCAAGTCCGAGACGCTGTCTCATTCCCAGCGAATATTTCCTGACATGTTTTCTGCTTTTTGGGTCAAGTCCGACCATCTCTATTGCTTCGCATATCTCCTTTTTCCCAATCCTGTTTCTTATATCGGCAAGAAATTTAAGATTTCTGTAACCTGAATAACTTCCCAAAAATCCCGGTGTTTCTATGATGCTCCCTATATTTTCAGGTGTCGAATGACTCTTTGTAAGCTTCTTTCCGTCAACTATTATCTCCCCGTCACTTGCACTGTAAAAACCACAAATCAGCTTAAAAAGAACAGTTTTTCCGCTCCCGTTTCTTCCAACAATCCCTACTATACTTCCCTTTTTAACCATCAGGCTCACATTATCAAGCACCTTTTCTTTCCCAAACATTTTAGAAACATTCTTCACCACTATCTTATCTTCCATTTTGCTCTCCTCCTTCTATATACTACAACAGACATTTGCAAAACTGCCAATAATTTTTCCTGGTTCATATGGATATAACAACACAATATATAATCAGTTTTGCAATACTTCATTTATTTTACAAGCTCAAGTTTCTTCTGCATTACAAGCACAAAATTTACAATAGACAAAACCACTACACCCACAAAAAGACCACTGATTATATTCTTTGATGCACTTATATTGTTTCTTCCAAGATTATACCAGCCCTGTGGTGCATATTTCATAAACGAGCGTATAAAATCTGTTGTGTTCGTCTTTAAAAATATCCACGCAACGCTCCATACCGACAATACCACTGTTCCAAGTTTTCCTTTCTGCAGACCGTTCAGCAGAAATTCTACCATTCCATAACATATCCCCATCAGCAAAAATATCGTCATTGAAAACAGCAATGCCTGCGGTACCGTATAATTTTGAAATACATTTTTCGATATTACAAAGCCACTTGAATATCCAAGTTTTTTTACCGTTCCTGCGGCTGCACTTCCCCATACTTTTCCCCAGCTTGTAAATGTAAGATTTGTACCACACAGCAAAACTGAAAATACAAACTGTTCCAGCACAAAAACTATTGTTGCAAATACTATCGAAAACAGATGTCCAAGTGCAAAGCACGGCATACCGCATCTTTGTAATATCTGGTTCTGCACCCTCTGTTTCATCGGCACATCACTAAACCAGAGCAAAAGAAACAGTATTTCTATATTTCCGTAACTCACATCGGCAAAATAAAACGGCAGCACAGCCGGTGCTATAGGCAGGTTATAATCGTGTGAAAACATCCTGTATCCTCTTACTGTAACATCCATTATAATAAAAGCCAAAACCGACAATATCAGGAACTTTGATGAAAAACACATAAGTTTTAATTCATAAATGGCAACCTTAAATACCTTTTTCATTTTATTCATCCTCCACACCTCCAAAAACACCGCTCCGTCTCAACTTAAAAAGAAGTATTCCATATATAAGTAACGAAATAATCATTAGCCCCAAACCTGTTAATGCAACAGCACTATAAGGTGATATTTTTAAATATTCAGAAAGACCGTATGTCGTATCAAACACAATCGAAGGTTTTAAATATCCCGGAATAAATTTACTCTTTGAAATAATAAATTGATTAAAAAACCATAATATCATCGGAAAACTGATAATAACTTTTTTCTTGGGAACCACAATAGAAAGCAGCAAACTCATCAATGAATAAAACACATATGCAAATCCTGACAATACTACCAATGTAAATAAATACTCTTTGCTTCTTCCCTGTTGCAATAAAAGATTTTCCGTCCATCCTAAAGGCTCATTACTGTTTATTTCTAAAAATAATGGAATGTGGTAAAATAAACCTAGTGCTCCAAAACATACCAAAATTGTTCCAATTCCACATATAAATGAACTAACTATCGTCTGCAAAACCTTTCCTGCAGAATATCCCGCCATTCCTAATCTGTTTACACGCATATATACTGAATTTGCTTCATAATCCTCTGCATATAAAACCGCTCCGCTACAATTTGCAATGCAGTAACCCGCCACACTAAAAAAAGCCGATTTCATATTATAATAATAAAGTATATCACTTGATAATAAAGTATGTATTTTAAGATTATCAGTAAAAAACATACTTGAACATACATCAGCCATATTCACCATCCCACACAATAAAACAATTATTGGAAACTTTACTGTCGCAAACCATCTTCTCCATTCAATAAATCTTTTACCATGGAATATACTCATTAACATAACACTCCCCCGTAACTGCATCATAAACAAAATATGTCATCCTTTTCTTTTCACCATCATAAACCTTTACCGACCAAACCGGAGCAAATATAGGCTTTACCATATTATTATCCCTGCCATAATATCCTGCATATTCTAAATTAATTGATTTTATGCAAACTTCGTCTACAATCAATTCTTTTTCATAAAACGAAATAACTTTTTTTAGTATCTTATTTGGACTGATTATATTTTGATTATTCTTATATTCCTCTCCCATGTATCTGTATATATCTGCTTCTATATACTCTATTTCACCATTGCAGAAAATAATATAAACCGGAGATTCCGTCATTGTAAACAGGTTTTCCCTAACCATTGTTGTTTTTGCCCATTTATCTGGTTTTTCATCTGCTTTAAGTACATATGATAAATCAATATTATTAATTGCCATTTCATCTGCTTTTTTATAAAACATTATCATCTGGTACTCTTTATCTTTAAACTTGTAATCACATAATTCACTGTCATTCAAACTTTTGGATGTCTTTTTATTTAATTCAAATATTCTGTACTTATCATCCAAACTTGTTCCTATAAATTTTTCCAACCAATTTTTATATACTTTTGCATTTTTCTCTATCTCAGTAAGCATTTTTGTCTTTTCAACCTTTATATCAGTTTCTGTCATATACTTAATCGCATTTATTGCATCTGCATCACTCCCCTGCTTTTCCATGATAAACTGAGGACAAAAGAAAAATCTGCTATGTCCCAAAGCATTGTTATAAGTATCCCATATTGTTTTGCAATCATATTTACTTCCATTATCCGCTGAAAATACTCCATCTAACTCTGGAGCATTTTCACTATCTTTTTCTATTACAAACTCTTTATAATTTAACTTCCCATGTATTATTTGATTTAACATTTTTTCAATTTGTTTACGATTTTTATGAAATACAGTAGGATTATTTTTAAATTTATTTGTTGTTCCTATTTTCGTTTCACAATATTGTTTTTGATAATATGATTTTAATCCGTTTTTATATAATTTTTGCTTTGTAATATCAGCATCTATTTTCAATTTATCTTCTACATAAAATGAAGCCTTGCCGCTCTCTATCTCATTTGAACTTAATTCTCTTCTGTAATCATTTTCCGATATTTTTCCCTGTTTATTTTTTTCTCCGCTTTTACCACATCCTGTTATCATACTGGCAATTATAAACATAATGATTATTTTTCTAATTTTCTTCATGTAATCCCCTCCTTAGTCAAGCAGATATTTGCAATCTGTGCTTCTATTTGCTCATAACACTATTAGCCGCTATCATATCAGAATAGGCTTGCCCTCTCCTGATACAAGAAAAGTCCCCCACCACTTATTGCTCTATGCAATAGAAATGTGGGACTTTCTTGATAGTGTTAAATCCAAGCTATAACAAATTTTATTACAACCATTGCTATTTTTTATAATCTTTTTTAAGGCATGAAAACATATTTTACGTCTGTTTCATCTGAAGCTGATGTATCAGACATTGAACATCTAAAGTAAAAACTTGCACCTACTTTTCCTGTTCCTGACCTATATGGAGCGTATTTTGTTGTTTCTTCATTTGTATTTCTAAAGGATGCCGCTTTTTTAGAAACTATATTTCCATTCTTATTAATAACTACAAAATTAAGCGTATCATTAGCTCCAACTCTATACTTACAAGTAAACATGGCAGATGAATCTTTTTTTCCGGCTTTTTCAATCGGTGTACTTTTCAAAACAGTTACATAATTTCCTTGTTGAATTTTAAAACTGCCACTCCTACTTCCTGCCAAAACCACATTTCCTGCACTCAAAGTCACTGCTGCCGCAACTGCTAAAGCGGCTCCTTTTTTCACTAAACTGTATTTCTTCATATCCATTTCTCCTCACTTTCTATTTTTTCTTACTTTGTTCAAGAAGCTTTTTTGGCACATTTGGTTCATACATATAACCATGGCAAGCTGAATGTGCTTTTTTTTCAGCCGTATGTACAATTAAATTTGCCAAAAATCTACATACTGTCTCATTAGCCTTTTTCATACACTTGACTCCTCTCAAATAAATTTATTACATTGACTATTTCCATTTATGTAATATATAATTTATATTACATAATTTGATATTTTTTTCAATATGCCTATGCACAAACGGTATCTGAAACAGCACAAACGACATTTTAATTACAAATTATACTTACTTTTTTAAAAAAAGAATACATTTTTTAATAAAAACAGGATGGTACTCAAAATGATAATAAATGCAGCTATATTAGAAGATAATATATTATTTGCAAATCAATTAAAAAATTTAATATTAATTTGGGCGGATAAAAACTCTCATAATTTTAATATTGATGTATTTAATTCAGCAGAAAATTTGATTTCAGGCAATACAAAATATACTTATTATGATGTAATCTTTATGGATATTCAATTACAACCTGATGTTCCTTCAGCTATTACAGGAATGGATATTGCAAAAAAACTCCGACTTTCAGGTTTTGATAACGATATTATTTTTATAACATCCTATCAGGAATATGTTTTTGAGGGTTACAATGTAAATGCTTTTAATTTTCTGCTCAAACCGATACAAACTGATAAGTTATATCCTGTATTAAATTCTCTGATTGAAAAATACTCAGATAAACAATATGTATTTAAAAACCGACAATCAATAGTAAGCATACCTTATGCAAATATAATAACTATAACAAGTAATCTTCACGAAATAAATATAATGACATCAAACGATACATATACTGACCGCAGTTCACTTGAAACAATCGCAGATACTCTGCCAAAATCATTTGTTCGCTGTCATAAAACCTGCATTGTCAATCTTAGTCATATTACAAAGATAGAAAAAAATATAATTTTTCTGTCAAATAAGAAACTCCAGACTATAGGCAGGAAATATTTAACCACACTAAAAAACAGTTATTTAACTTATATTATGGGAGGTGGAATATAAATGTTAAAAAAATTATCAACAGTGCTATCAACAAAAATTTACAAATTACTTAAAGACGATACATATGATATTGATGTTTTAAGTTATGGACTTGAATGTATATTAAACACACTTATTACAACCATATTTATATTAATGCTTGGCATAATCTCACATCATATAATATTGTATATCATATGGATTATATATTTTTCAATCTTGCGAAAATATTTTGGCGGCTTTCATGCACCTACACATTTTTTATGTATTACCCTCAGCATAATCACCTGTACACTGACAATTCTGCTTAGCATAAATTGTAATAATACATACAAAACCACTTTTATAACTGTTATATTTGTTCTTCCTTTTATACTTAAATATGCACCTATTTCTTCAAAACAGAATATTCTTTTAAATAATACTCAAAAAAAATTTCATAAAATTTTTGCATTAGTATTTTTTATATCTGGGATTATAATATCTGTTATTTTTAATTTTTATAAATTTACCAGCTTATCATCACTTATTATTTATACAATCATAAGTGTATATCTTCTTGCAATCATAGAAATTTTTTTAAGAAAAAAACAAATAAAATACCAGAATAACAATACGGAGGTTGCAAAATGACAAATTATTTATCATACATTTGGGAATATATTATTGATTTCGCAGAATACATTTTATTTTTCTATTTAATGAACTCCAAAGCGGAATATAAGCTTAATATTAACAAAAAATTATTTATAACATTAAGCACCGCCGGACTTTCAGCTTTTTTATTTGTTTTAAACAGTTTCAATCCATCTGTAATATACACTTTGCTTATTACTTTTATTGTTCAGTTTATTATCTGTCATTTTATATATGATACTGATTTTATTAAGTTATTTTTTTGGAATATCGTATATACATTACTTACTCTTTTCACTGATACTTTATCCATAAATATACCTTATATATTCTTTAATATTACCCCAAAACAATTAATGTTTGGTGGAAATCTTCGCTATAGCATAACACTTACATATATAATACTGTTCTCCTTTTTTATTATACTGATATGTCATATAAACAATTCTGATATTTTTTTAAATATATATGAAAAAATAATTTTTGTCTCTTTATCTGCCATATATATTTTTATGGGTGAATTTGTATTAACCGAATCCATAAAACTTCGTCCGGATAATAATGCACTTTCAAATCGACTTTCAAATTTTTGTTTTATTTTCTTAGCTACTTATGTTATTATTCTCATCTTCATTTACCAACTTGGTAAATCAAGGAACTATAATATTAAGTTAAAAGAAGAACAACAGCTTTATGCCATTGAAAAAAATAACTTTCAAAATATAGTCGAACAGACGAAAGAACTTCGTTTTATGAAACACGACCTCTCTAGTCATCTTACAGTTATAACACAAATGGTTAGGGAAAAAAAATATGATAAACTTCTTGAATATTTAAATGAATATAATGCCAAGATTGAAGTTTCCCATCAGCTTATCAGTACTGGAAATATTATTATTGACAGCATTGTAACTTTTTATATTCACAAGGCACATATAAATAATATTAAATTTGAGCATATGCTGCATCTTCCACAAGCTCTGCCTTTAACTGATGTTGAAATTTGCTCCTTACTGGGTAATATTTGTTCAAATGCTCTTGAAGCCTGTCAAAAAATCACCCAAGATAATGTTCCTAACTATATACAACTTATTATAAAGCCATATCGTGAGTCACTTATAATTCACTCCGAAAATACTTGTAACAATATTTTCAACATTAAAAATGGTAATTTTCTTACCACAAAAAAAGAGCATACAGAACATGGTCTTGGTTTGAACCGAATTAATAACATAGTTGAAAATGCAGGAGGTTTTATGAAGATTGAAACATCTAGAAATATCTTTAAGATTAATATTGTACTTCCTCTCACAATTAACGATGATGACTGTATTTAATATTTTAATTGATAGTTCTTCACACTTACAATGAAAATAATTCAGACAGCATTTTCCCTCATATGTGCTGTCTGAATTATTTTCATTTTTAATATTTTTATTTTACAAATGTCAAGTTATCTAATGTCCGTCAAAACTTCCTTGTCGCAGTTTAAAAAACAAACTGCAACAGATTTTGGCAATGCTTCGCATCCTTAATTGCCGTCTATCAACACCTCTTTACTTTTAAACGCAAATCCGTAGTGATGTATGTTTTCCTTGTTTACTCCACGGTTTATCAGTTCTGCATCATAATTCTTTTCTTCTATCTGTTTTAGTGCAGCTTCAACAGTTTCTTCAAGTGAGTTCTCTTTTCTTGGATTTATCACTTTAAATTCTATAACTATTCCCGGATATTTTTGAGTCTGTTTGTCTTTTGGTTCAAGCATTATATCATAGCGTCCGAAACCGCTCTCACGGTTTGAAGTTATGATATAGTTTTCTGACTGGTCTACCATAAGCCCTAAAACAAATCCATGGAAAAAACGCGATGACTGTTCAGTCATCGCATACAAGTTTGAACTATAGTTCAAACTTGAGCCATTAGCTACTCCTTGACAGTCGTAGCATGAGGCTAAATTCTCAGGTGCTTTTTTCTCAGATGTATGTTTTCCTGTATCAAATGAACTGAATGTGCGTAATGCAACATCATTCATATATTCATTCATGCTCTCTATATCTCCACTTATAAGTGCCTTTATGAATTCATTTGTTTCATTTTTTGCAGGACTGAACCATCGGAGTATCATTTTTTTGAACATAAACAATATTTCACGGTTTGTCAGAGCAAGTTCATACTCATTATCACTTTCTCTTATAAGATTTAATTCTTCTGACGAAACAACTTTCAAATAACCGCTTGCAAGCATAAGGCTCCATACGGCATCCTCTGAATAATCAAGTTCTGAAAATACTATCTGTTCATCTATCGGCACATTGATTGTTGAGCCATTTATAAGTTCTTCAACCATCATTTTTATATTTGAACTTCCCTTTTGCACTAAGCTGTTTATCAAACCATTTGAACTTGACTCCGCCCAATACAATGCTATTTTTTTCTTATCCAGACAATTTATTATCGACCACGGATTATAAATATCATTTTTACTGCCAAATCTAAAACCGTCATACCATATCTTAACATCGTTCTTTTTGTCAGAAAGTCCCTGTTCATCTAATGCCCTAAACACTTCTTCTTCCGTAAATCCAAATGCAGTTTCATACTTTGGAGTCAGTGTCGTAACTACCTCAAGATTGTTAAGGTCTGAGAAAATACTCTCTTTAGACATAGTCTCGGCTTTAGCCGAGCCATTAGAAGTTTGCTTAGCAAACTTCCTAACAGCTGAATATTCAGCTGTTGTTATACCGGTCATTATCGCTCGCTCTAAATACGGATTTGTCTTAAATGTTGAATTAAAAAGGCTTCTTGTAAAAGCTACAAGTTCTTCCCAGTATCCATTTACATACGCCTCCTGCATCGGAGTGTCATATTCATCAAGAAGAATTATAACCTTTTTTCCATAGTATCTGCTTAAAAACAGTGAGAGATTATTTAAAGCCCTATATACAGTTTCATTTGCAATTTCTTTATCTACACTTATATTGTTTGCATATCTGTCAAAACTTTCAAATATTTCTTTTTCAGCATCCGATAATACATCACTGTCTAAAAGATAACTATGACTTCTGAAAGCACCGTTTATAACTGCTACTATATCATTTTTTGTATCTGTAAAATTATTCGATTTAATGCTGGCAAAACTCAGAAATATAACCGGATATGTTCCCTGTATCTCACGATATTTCCCATCTTTCCATATCTCAAGTTTCTCAAATAACTCCCCTCTGTCCGCATACTTATTTGAAAAAAAACAGTTCAGCATACTCATGTTTAATGTTTTTCCAAAACGGCGTGGTCTTGTTATAAGTGTAACCTCATCTTCACTCTCCCACCATTCTTTTATAAAACCTGTTTTGTCTACATAAAAACAGTTTCTCTGTATCATTTTCTCAAAGTCCTGAGTTCCTATACTTACCGTTCTTGCCATATCCATCCTCCTGCTATATTATATGTGCTCTCGTTGTAAACTCCTGTTATTTTCTATTGTATTATTGAGCTACATTCTAACATTGAAGTGTTTTTCTGTAAAGAAAAACAAGCCACTCTGAAGTGCTCAAAATAGCTTGTTTTTATCTTTCTCCCTTATCTATAATGTCATGGCAATTTTATTTTCTCTGCTTTTTCTCATAGGATGCAGTATAAATACAAATGCAAATGCGAGCAAGCCGATTATTCCGACAATTACTCCCTGATAAAATCCTGGTGATACATATTTCATTGTTATGGTATGCTTTCCTGATGAACAGTCAAATTTAATAAAGGAGCCTGCATATTTTGTATAGTCTGCTTTTTTCCCATCAATATATATTGTCCACCCCTCATCATATGGAATAGAAGTCATAATTTGATTTTGCCAATTATCCAATATTATCTCACCTGAAATACTATTGCCATTTTGCTTTTTTATTTTCAAACCGTGCTTTTGCAATGAAGCCGTTGTATTTTTAAGTGCCGCCACATCCAATTGTACAATATCCGTAAATGTCTGTGAGTAAGTATTTCCGTCATCAGCAGCCACTACCTGAACAGTCACCGTCTGTCCTGTGGTAAAATCGCCAAGATAAAGTGCACCTGTTTTTCGTTCTGAAAAATAATCACTTATGCGGTTGTTGTTTACATAAACATCCGCATAGCCTGCATTTGACTGCATATATAAATACATAGGATTATCTGAAACTGCCTGTATGCTATAAGTCCATGTATTTGCAGTATCCTGTTTAACACTAAACTGACAGCCTGTAAAATAATTTACAGTAGTTCCGGTAACAGATGAAAGGTAATTGTTCTGATTTGCAAAAATTCCCGGCTGATTTAAATCAGGTTCAGTACATTTATCTGATACTGCATACGCAAAAGGAAGTGCCATGTCATTTTTATAACTGCTTCCGCCTTCTGCTGTAGTATCAAGCTGCGTATAGCATGATGCCGGCATTGTTTCATCACTTATCGTATATTTACATCCAAATATGCTGTCTGTAAGCGGAGTTGACGAATATCCTGAATTCCAAAAATAACTCTGACCAAGACCAAGTTTAGGTATAAGATTATTTATATATGCATTAAATGCTGATGAATAATGTGTCATACCATGATAACCAAGAAGCATTGCATCATTTTTCGAATAATCATATCGCTGGTTTATTCTGTATAAATCATTGTCATTCTTTTTTATACCATCAACCAACGGTTTTGTCTTCCTTATAAATGATGTGTATTCTTCCATTTCGCCATAGCCAAATTCATTTCCAAGTCCCTTTATAAGAATTGCACCATTATTTGCCATTTCAAATAAAACACCAACAATTATAATAAATGCAGCCATTTTATACATATATTTTGGTATAATTTCCAGCAAATGCATTTTCAACTTTGCCTGACTTAAATCAATTGATATAAGTGTACGAAGTGCCATATAAATCAATGTAAAGCTAAACAAAAAAGCATACCTGTATGGGAACCAGTTTGGATATTGAAATCCGTGCCACACCTTGTCAAGTCCAACAAAATAAAAGCTCAATAAAAACAGGCATATCAATAGTATCATACCGATTTTTTCTCTGATATTTATATTTTTCATAAAGAAAAATAACGCTGCAAAAATAATTATCACGAAGCCGCCGGAAGTCCTGTATTCGTAATACTGTCATATTTTCCATATAAGAACTTGGTAAATATTTTTGCAAACACAAAGTTTGTACTTTCAGCAGGTTCATAACCTGTATATACATCTGAAAGTTTTCCTGACATTAAATCCTTTAAAGAAGCTAATAGCAGTGGTGCAGCCAATGCAACAGACATAAGGCTTGTCATTATAAAATGTATCAAAATTGACAGCTCTTTTTTTATGTTTCTTTTTGAAATATCATATTGACTTACGATTTTTATAATAAAATAAAGTCCGGTAAAAATAGCAACCATATATCCGGTATAATAATTACTTATAAACAATAAAGTAAGACACAGAACATACTGAAATCCCTTTGAACCATCAAATATTTTTTCAAGCCCCATAAGTATAAGTGGCAAAAAAATAACTGCATCCAGCCACATGATACTTAGCGAATATACCATTGTATATGACATAAAAGCATAACATATTGATGGAATTATTAAGCATATATTTAATATTTTTGACTTTGCATTATACTTGTCAAAAAGATATTTAGCATATATACAAAAACTGATACCACATAGTCCGATTTTTAAACATGTGAGAAACTCAATGGCAACAGGCACCTTTTCAACTGAAAAAAACAATGTCAAAAACGAAAACGGACTTGCAATATAATAAGCAAAAACACCTATATAATTTCCTCCCATAGAGCGTGACCATGAAAAAAATATTGAATCTTCTCCTCTTATAATATTTCTAAGAGAAGTTATAAATTCAACATACTGATTTTTCATATCCATTATAAGCATTGATTTTGTACCAAACGGATAAAAACCATTATTTTTCAAAATATAAAGCATCATTAATTCTGCCAATATAAATACACTTATAAACATAGGAAAATCTTTGTATATTTTCCCTGATTTCACAGTTTGAACTTTCATTGAATATCCTCTCATTTCATTAATAATTTTAAATAATAAACATGTTTGGCATATCAATTTTTATGCCATTCTTATTTACATCATCAGCCAGCCGGCATCACCGATTGTGAATATACAGCTGGCCGTAAACATAAATCATTTTATTTTTTCTATATCATCTAAGCTGCTTTCTGAAACTATATAATGAGGTCTGTTTTTCACCTCTGAATAAGTCTTAGATATATATTGTCCCATAATTCCCATACAAAAAAGCTGTATGCCGCCTATCAAGGTTATGATGCACGCTGTAGATGCCCAGCCTGCAACAGGATCTCCAAATATAAGTTTACGAAGAACAATAAAAATGATTGCGAAGAAATCTATAACTGTCATAAAAATACCAAACCACGATGCGATATTTAATGGAACATTTGAAAAATTGATAATTCCCTCAATAGCATATTTAAACAACTTCCAAAAGCTCCACTTAGTTTCTCCTGCAATGCGTTCATGATTTTCAAAAGGTAACCAATATGTTTTAAATCCTATCCAGCCAAAAATACCTTTTGAAAAACGATTATATTCCGACATTGATACTATAACATCAACCATTTCCTTCTTCATAAGTCTGAAATCACGAGCACCATCAACTATATTGGCATCAGATATACGATTTATCAGTTTGTAAAACTGTCTTGCAAAAAAACTCTTGATTGCAGGCTCGCCTTTCCTTGAAATACGCCTTGTAGCAACACTGTCATATCCATCCTCCTTTATAAGCCGGAGCATTTCAGGCAGCAATGCCGGGGGATCTTGTAAGTCAGCATCCATTACCGCAATATATTTACCATGTGCATTGCAAAACCCTGCATACATCGCACTTTCTTTGCCAAAATTTCTTGAAAATGAAATATATCGTATATGCGGATCATTTTCTGATGCTGCTTTTAAAATCTCAAGAGTATTGTCAGAAGATCCATCATCTACAAAAAGTAATTCGTATGTACAGCCCATCGTTTTCATTGTTTTGTTTATTTCATTGAAGAAAACAGGAAGCGACTCCTGCTCATTATAACATGGTACAATCAATGAAATTTCATTAAGAATATAAGTTTTCAAAATTAACCTCCATAATTTATCTAATAATAATTTCATCCTCTTGTATTATAACATACAACCATCCATATATAAGTACCCATCACCGCATATAACACAACCATTGCAAATAATATTTTTCTCACAATGTCTTTAATGCCAAGCGTATTCTGAGGAACATTTCCCTCCGAACCAAAACAAAGCAAATTTGCCATAAGACATACCAAAAACATTGACAGGTACGGATGTTTTGCAATCGTGTTTATTATATTTTCAGTTATTTGTTTATTTTGACTCATAATATTCTTTCTCCGTATTTACATTCCATATATTTGTTTTATCAGTTACATTGTCTTTTATTGCTTTTGCAGTATTTATTGCCGTAAGCATTGAGTGGTCCATATTGTTGTATCTGTGCTGACCGTTTCTTCCCACGCAGAAAAGATTGTCATAACCATCTAAATATGTTATCAGCTTATCAAAATCGCTGTATGTATCAAAATATGCCGGATATGCTTTCTTTACTCCCTCCCTATGTGCATCAAGGACTGCATCCGCTTTTATCACTTCCATTCTCACAAGCTCGTCTTTTGCAAATGCGATACATTCTTCATCCGTCATATTCCAGAATTCATCACCCTCGGCACAAAAATATTCAAGTCCAATCCAAACCGTGTCCTCAGGTTTTTCAACCATATACGGTGACCAGTTGTTAAATATCTGTATTCTTCCGAGTTTTTATCCTTTATCCTGAACATATATCCAGCAGTCGGGTACTATATCTGATAATGTTTTCTTGTCCGTCTTATTTACAAGTTCAAGTTTTTTTACAAGAAGTCCAACCGTAACAAAATCCCTGTATGGAAGTCCTGCCGCCACATCCCTAATATCGTCAGGCACATCGTTCATTCCCTCAACAAGATTTTTTACAGGCATTGAAGAAATAAATACATCACCTGATATTTCTTTTTCACCATCCGGTGTAGCACATATGACCGAAACTATCTTACCGTCTTTCTTATTTATCTTTTTTACACTATGTTCAAATAAGATACTTCCGTCTTTTTCTTTTATCTTTTCTCCCGTAAGTTCCCAAAGCTGACCCGGCCCGTACTTCGGATACCAGAACTGTTCAATAAGTGAAGTTTCTGAATTTGAGTTGTCTTTTTTACCGAATATCTTAGAAAATATATCTTTAATTATCGCACGGATAGAAAGTCCTTTAACACGCTGAGCTCCCCAGTCTGCCGATATTTCTCTCGGATGCCTGCCCCAGAGTTTTTCCGTATAGCCCTCAAAGAACATACTGTATAATACTTTTCCAAAGCGGTTTATGTAAAAGTTTTCAAGATTTGTCTCAGGTCTTTTCTTTATACATGAGCCAAGATAACTCATTCCTGCCTTAAATGTAGTAAAAAGCCCCATGTTTTTTATAGTCTCAGGCTTCATTGATATAGGATAGTCAAAGAAGTGTCGGTTGTAATATATTCTTGAAACCCTCTCCCTGACAAGCATTACCTCATCTTCCTTTTCAGGGTCAGGACCTCCTTTTGCAAACTCTTTTTCTCTGCCAAGCACCTTATCATCATAAGACGGTTTACCCTGTACCGGGAGCATATCAGACCACCACTTCATAATCGTATCATCTTTTGAAAAGAAGCGGTGTCCGCCAATATCCATCCTGTTGCCGTGGTATCTTACTGTCTGTGATATACCGCCGAGCGACTTACTCTCCTCAAGTATCGTAACTTTAATATCATCATTATCCTTTAATAGTTCATACCATACCGTAAGACCAGCCGGACCTCCTCCGATGATTACAACATTTTTTTTAAATTTTCATCCATTCTTATTAACTGTTATCCCTCATTTTATAACTCATTACATTTATATATCACAACATTCTGAGCATCATATACCTTTTCCGCAATCTGTCCTAATCCCTCGAAATTAATCTGGAATTCGCCAGTTTCCACATCACTTACAAAAATATATGATACATTATATTTTTTATACAATTCCTTATTTCCAACCGGGTCTGCGTACATATTTGCGACCTCATTTTTACGCTCCGCCGTGTTAATTCCGTGATAATATAAAAATGTATCTGCCCCGCATACAATACTTCTTCCCGTCAATGCCGCAACTGCATTATTATGATTATCTCCCGTAAGAAATACCGCTTTTTCAGCAGTATTTTTTTCTATATATTCAGCCGCATCTACCTGTGCTTTTGAATACAATTCATAGTCAGACACACATTCTCTCGCAATAGTCATACTGGAAGAAAATACTCCTACAAACAGCAAACTTACCGCTAATGCACCTTTAAGTATTATATTCCAATTTTTCTCAAATAATTTTATCACAAAATCTGAGACAATTCCACACATAAATACAAATGCTACAAACAATAATTTATTATTGTCATATTCATTTGGCTGAAATACTACTAGCTCAGCAATAAAAAATATCAGTAACATTGGCGAAGCAGTCTGAAGTTCTTTTTTCTTTGCCGATACCCAAGCTGGAAAAAAAATCAAAAAAGTAATTCCTATATTTTTCAGATAAAATATAAAATAATTATCATTTGCATTAGACCAGTTAAAGTGGCTTCTCAAAAATCCATCACCTGATGCCTGACCAAATGTCCAAAATAATAACTGTGGAAATGCAAATAATATTACTGGAATAAGAAATACTCCCCATGTTTGTATATAACTTTTAATAGTCGAATTTTTAAAACATGATACAATTTCTTTAACAAAAAGAACTGCTATAATGCCTAAGCCTACAATCATTATAATAAAGCCATTTTTTTCTATCAATCCCGTCTTGTCATTATACATTCTCAACAAAAAGAAAAATACTACCCAGATTATTCCAGCGAGTTTTAATAACAAATAACTTTCTTTTTCTTTATACATATCCCAAAATAGCCATACGACACATATTATACCCAGTGCAAGAAATGAATGAGTGTGTATCATAGGTAAACCTGCTGCCATTATTCCGGCTATAAGAAAGCTCTTAATGCTTCGATTTTCTTTTGCATAATATAAAAACGCAAGAAGCGGAAATAATACTGCCCATCCAAACAAAGTCGCACGTTGTGGAATTAACATATTTGCTATTATCTGTGCCCAGCGATAATTGTAATCGCCAATACTTGTCGGTGTAAAATAAAACTCTGTAAAATTTTTAGAAAAATTTACTTTGTTTAAGAAATGGATGAAACCAAATCCCCCATCGTAGAAAAATAATATAAATGCAATAAAAGCTACCGAACCTTTTTTGAACCAAAACTTAATAAAACAGTAAAATCCACAAAAAACCTGCATTACCGCAACAAGCATTGGAATAATATATGCCACTCTAAGTGATGCTCACAATAGATACAGACTTGAACTTATACTGTCACTTAAGAACGGATATGCCAGTTTTATGCCCGGATAAATAGAATATTCCGGTTAACAGCAAAAATATTTTCAATTCATATAACACTGATAATAAGCAGACTAACTTTTTATCAGTGTTTTTTATTACCGGAAGCCTTGCAGATTCCAAAAGTTTCACTACCTTTGCAACCGCAATCAAGC
>ENA-ORUA01001411-ORUA01001411.1-human-gut-metagenome-genome-assembly--contig:-NODE-1411-length-21816-cov-3.405496_pt1 | contig 21816 bp, 19 predicted proteins | sample MGYA00242076_ERZ509201 | MGnify/ENA primary metagenome ERZ509201 (study PRJEB26280, sample SAMEA2338863) | human gut metagenome | biome: human gut; feature: human-associated habitat; material: faeces...
GGGAAAAGGTGATATTTCCCTGATCCCGCCATGACACACCTTTGGGGCGGGGAGTGGTGAGCTGTAGTAGGCAACTGTAAAGATTCTGATTTTTTGTGAAACGGATGGCACCCTCTATGGTACAATGCGCGTATGCGCTTTGCAGGTAAGCCACGAGATAGGGCTTTACCTGAATGGTAACTGTAATCATTTTGTATATTGTTTTGAAGTGAAAAATATTTCCATACGTTTGTGTTCCTGTGGCGGGGAGCGTTCCTCGGAGCAGTGGAAGAAGGTAGATGTGTTACTCCGGCAAACGATGGAAAATCAAATGATTACGGTATGTCGATGTTGCTCTACGACCAATAGGTCGTTTCTCTACGAGGAAGGGTGCTTTGCCCGTAGAGGAACGCATGGCTTCTCTACGGGACTCTCAATCACCCACCTCTGACCTTTGGTGCAAATATCTGTCAAATTAACATCTCTGGCAAAACTTAAAGAAGGTGGTTAAAGATAGTATTGTAATGAAACATTTGTCTTTAATGCCTGTTTGTGACGTAGTATATGCGCGTGCAATAACGTGCGAAAAAATGAATGAATATGAAGACAGTCTATTTAAACAATTTTATGAGTTCGGTGGTCACTGAACTTGAAAGAAACGGGCAGTACAGTACCGCCCATGTATGTGGTAGCGTGCTGCGGTCCGTGATGACCTTTGATGGCGACGGGTTGCTCCTGTCCAGCATTACGCCCCTGTGGTTGAAGGCGTATGAGCATTACCTGCTCCATAAGGGCGAAAAAGGCCTGGAGTGGAATACAATCTCTACCTATATGCGTATGCTTCGGGCGGTTTATAACCGGGCAGTAGTGCGTAAACTGGTGCCTTTCGTTCCCCATTTGTTCAGGGAAGTGTTCACAGGGCGCAAGGCAGACCATCGGCGGGTATTGGAACGGGATGATATGCGGCAATTACTGGCAGAAAAGGATTTGGATATTATCTCTCCCGGTATGGAGTGGGCACGCGCATGTTTGGAACTTATGTTTCGCTTTCATGGGATGCCTTTTGTTGATCTTGCCCATCTTCGGAAGTCCGATTTGAAGGATGGCTATCTGACCTTGCGCCGCAGAAAGACGGGGATGCCGCTTTCTGCGCGTGTGGATAGTCGAGCTATGCAGTTGTTGGAGCGCTACCGGAACCGGGACGACACTTCGTCTTATCTACTTTGTTTTCTGGATGGAGGTCTGGAAGGAATGGCTGCTTACAGGGATTACTTGCGGATATTACGCTTGCTTAACAGTAAACTGCGTGCGCTTGCTCTGTGGAGGAAAGTACAGGGTAAAGTGACATCGTACACGGCCAGACACACGTGGGCTACTGCGGGCAAGTACTGTCACATTCCCATTGAAATCATTTCCGAAGGGCTGGGACACGCTTCCGTAACTACTACCGAGGGGTATATGAAAGGGTTTGGAAATAGTCGGATGGATCGGGCGAATAAGGTTATAATGAATTACATATTTGAGAGCTAGTCTAATATGTTATTTGAAGATTAAATGCTTGATTTATAGTTTGATGTGAATAAATTACCTTGTAGGTAACGTAGATGTTATTATGGCGCAAAAGTAGATAATATATTTCTAAATCCCAAGAGAAATATATTTTATTTGCTTGTTTACATGCATTTATCAACCGGTGATTTATATTAGAAAACAAATACTACAGATTTTACAAGTTTCTTTTCCTGTATACAGGTCTGGCGAATGATTATTTTCTCCTGCACCGTGCAAATTTGTATACTACTTCCCTTACCCGTTTCTGGAAGCTGAAGACGGGAAAAGGATTATTGTACACCGTGAATCGTATGTACATATAATTTTTTGTATATATCGGGCTTGTATGAGTCTTGTGTCTTGCTGTATATGTGTATATCCATTACCTACAAGGTAATGCCAGTGCATATAATGGATAAAACAGAACAATTACCATGATAACATCCAAAACACAAGCTGCCATCGCAGTACTTAACGACATCTATGCGGGAGGAGACATAATCCGTGCGGATGCTTGCCAGCTTACAGAGCAAGATATGGACATCCTGCTTTCAAAGCTTTTAAGTGCCGGACTCATAAAACTGTCTGACAAGGGAGATTCCCGTGATATACAGGTGTACAGTCCTGCACGTGACTCTTCTGATGTTTCCCTTCTCGATATCCTCGAAGCTACTGGCGAGCATCTGGATTGCAATCACCCCACTACTGAAGAATTTCACATGCGATATGGGAAAGCTGCGCAGAAACTCGGTATAGTGAACTATATCACGAGGGAATATCTGAAAGAGATAAAGCTGTTTGAGTTGTAAACGTAATCCGCGAAACCTTTTGAAAAGAAATACTTTCATATTGTCCCTGATTATGCTGCTGTTCTGTTTTGCAGACTTGCATTCTCAGATTCTTGTAGTGAAGAGTGATCTGCTAACGGGAGCACTTTCTTCGCCCAATTTCGGGGTGGAAGTGAAGCTTTCCAATCGGCTTACATTAGAAGCTGGTTTTCATTACAATCCTTTTCCGGCAGGCGGAGACAAGCGTTGGAAACATTGGTTTGTGCAGCCTGAACTGCGCTACTGGATGTGCCAGCCTTTTGGCGGGCACTTCTTCGGTGCGCATTTGTTGTACGGAGTATACAATATGGGAGGTATGAAACTCCCTCTGGGGCTCTTTAAGGGAGTACGTTCTTCAAGATATGAAGGGGACTTTATGGGGCTGGGAGTATCATACGGCTACCACTTTATTCTCGCCCCCCGGTGGAGTATCGAAACAAGCGTTGGCGTAGGATTTCTGCATACCGGATACGAACGCTACCGTTGTTTGCATTGCGGTGAACGGATCGGTGGCGAACATAAAAATTTCATTGCGCCAACCCGGGTTGCGGTATCACTGATATATCTGATAAATTGAGAGTTGTTTATAATTTAGTAATTTGTAATTAAACATAGAGCATGAAAAACTTAATCCGTATTCCTTTGACATTGACACTCCTGTTCGCTACGTGCTGTCTCTGTCTCGGGCAGGAGTTTTACCGGGGAGAACTATTTGTTACCGGACAACATTTTTCGCTGACGAACGGACACCTGAATGTGGAGTTGTCTGTTGACTTCGAAGGCCTGAAAATGCCTTCGGATGAGTCGTTGACCGTGATACCCATACTTAAAAACGGTGAATACGAGCAGGAACTTCCTGCCGTACTCATCAACGGGGCGGAGAAACAAAAAGTATATCAGCGGACACAGGCTTTGGCGGCTGGTAAACGCAATAGCGCTAAGGTACGCACTTCGCCAATTCCGGCAGTGGTGATACGCAACGATCATGCGGTTTCCCGCGCGTTTACCTATAAAGTGTCGGTGCCCTACGAGCAGTGGATGGAGAGGGCTATACTCTTGTTGCGTTCGCAGGAATGTGCCTGTCATGGTAAGAAAGGGGATGTTTATGAAGATAAGATAGCGGATGGAATCCGCCTGCCGAAGATAAGGGTATCCCGGTTGGATGCGGATATCGATGCTGATTTTCTTTCATTGGTGAACTTTATTCAGCCTGCACCGGACAAGGACACGTTGCATTGCATCACAGGATCTATCCCATATTTCAAACGGAAGGAAGTACAGAAAGATGGGAAACAACTTGGCGAACTCTCCGAGGAAAAGCAGAACTTCGAGATTTACTGCCGTCTTCGCGACGCACTGCATGATGTACGTCAGGAAATGGGTACAGAATTGGCGAAAATCAGTGTAACCGGTTACGGTGTCCCTGTGGGAAACCTGAAGAAAAACGAGACAAATGCCCTGATACGTGCTCTTAAGCTAAAGGAGTATTTACGTGAAAACCGCCTGGCGGGAAGAACCTTACTGGATGTGAGTTGGATTTCTGAAGATTGGGACTCCATCACCAGTCTGGTGAAAAAAAGTGATATGCTTCTGAAAGAGGCTACCCTCGACCTTATTAATAATATAGAGATTGTTAAAGGCCGCGAACGTATACTGATGTCGTTTGCGGACGGCAAGCCTTACAAGTATCTTATGGAGAAGATATTTCCTGAAGTAATGCGTGTGGACTATCGGATAGAATACACCCGCAAGCCTCTGGGCGCTACTGAAAGTCTTCAGTTGCTACGAAGTGGAAAACAGCGCGCTCTTCATCTGAATGAATTCTTTGCTGTGGCAGGTAGCTATCCGGTGGGTTCTACTGAATATAATGATATACTGGACCTTGCGGCAAGGCTTTTCCCGGAGAGTCCGGAAGCCAACATCAATGCGGCGGCGGTAGCTTTGAGCAAAAAGGAACTGTCTAAGGCACGTGGGTATCTGGAACCTTTTGCCACCCTTCCGATAGCCTATAATAACATGGGGATTCTCTGTCTGCTTGAAGGTAACCGGGATAAGGCGGAGGTGTACCTCACGATGGCGGCCGCCGCCGGAGTGGAACAGGCGATTCAGGCGTTGGAACAATTGAAAATTAAGGATTAAGCAATGAACAATAACCATAAACGGTATAATATATGAAAACGAGTAATTATTTGTGGGCGGTGCTGGCAACAGCAACCCTTTCGCTGTCTGCATGCAGCAGTGATGAAAACGAGAATGGAATGCAGCCGAAAGAAAAGACTGCAAAACTTGAACTTACATTAGTGGGAGCACCAGCGGACAGCCGTGCTACGGGGACTCTACCCACCACCGATGAATCCCAGATCAACCGCCTGACAGTAGCTGTATTCACCGGAGCGACGGGTAACCCTGTCAATGCCTTGCGAGAATTTACAGGCAAGGATATCAAAGACGCAGCGACTGGTAGTGGAAAGACGATTTCGATACTTTGTGAACCCGGCGACGAGCAAACAATCTATGTGGTAGCCAATGCTTCATCGGCACTTTTTGCGGGAGTAACCAACCTTGCCGGGTTCAAGGCCAAGCTGATGCTTCTTTCGGAAACGACCAAGGCTGCGGGAGCAGGTGAGGTAACGGATGCACAAAAGGCCAATAACCTTCCGATGTTGGGAATAGTAAACAAACAGAATCTCACGGCGGGCGCAGAAGCCACGGCTACCGCGGAGCTAACCCGTCTTGTTGCGAGGGTATCCATAAGCAGTATCAAGACCGCTTTCGACAAAGCGGGGCAATTTAAAGATGCCACATTCAACGTGACCGGTATCTATCTGAAGAATGCGAACAGTTCCGTCAATGCAGAAAAGACTGGCAGTGTCTCTATCAGTGGGAGTGACAAGGCCAATAAATACCTGTATGAAGCGGTGGCTTCCCATACAGCTAATACGGAACTCAACACTCCGTACTACTTCTATACATTTCCGAATGTTTCGACTACGCCAACTAAACTCATAATTAAAGGAACGTTTGATGCGGATGGAACCGGTTCAACCAGCGCTCCCGTGACCCGGTATTATCCCATCACTATTAATAAGAAACAGGCGAACACCACTATTACAGGAGGAGAGGGCACAGACAAAGGCAGCATAGCAGCTAATACCCGATACGTGCTTACCGCCGTTATCAAGGGAGAGGGGGTGGATGATGATAGTAAGGAAATAGATCCTGCTACTTTGAAACTGACGGTTACTGTTGCTGATTGGGCGCTTACCATCAATCAGAATGTGACTTTTGAGTGATATTTTCTATGAGACAGATATGACATTATAAACCAATCCGTACCAGCCTATGCGAGTTTTCGGAACATTCCCTATCTTTTTGCTAATTCTTTTTCTTCTCTGTTTCGTTTCGTGCGTGCGTGAGGATATGGAAGGTTGTGCCCGGTATGAACTGCATGTTCGTGCGGTGGATGCGGACGGGAACGACCTTACCGGAAATGGAGTTTTGCAGAAATCGGATATCTATCTTTTTAATGAACAAGGTTTCGTCAGAATGATTCCCTCTGAGGGCTTTTCGGACTTTTCATTTGGAGAGGACAAGGACGAACGACTCACGCTCGTAGCTTGGGGTAATCTGAAAGAAGATACTCTGATTACTACGGAGATAGTACCGGGAACATCCCTGAAAGATGCGAAACTCCAGCTTCGGCAATATACCCACGGTACGCACATTCCGCTAACAGACCTGTTCTATTGTCGCAGAGAAATAGGGGAGATAAACACGCGGGGTGTGGAAGGAACGGATATTACGCTCGTAATGGAACGTATGGTGGCGGGCCTCAGTATACGCACGCGTTATCTTGCCGAACGTTATCCTTATAACGGTGAAGCATACCGTTTCATCGTACACTGCATCGGTACGGAAATGGATTTTATGGGTGAGGCTTCGGGGGACGGAGCCGGATACGAACCGGTTTCCGTTACCGATGCCAAGGGGGATGTCTATGCACCGCTTTTTCATATATTCCCTACCGGGGAGGGAAAAACGTTGGAAATAGACGTCTACCGGAAAGATGAGAAATTATTTACTATCACTAAAGATAATGAACTTCGTCCTTTGTATGCCCCTGTGGGGCAACAGACCAATATCGACATAGACTTTCGTTATGCGGAGGTTAAGGTTATTGTGAGTGTGGTTCCCTGGGGAACGGTCGGTCAGGATGTAGAAATGTAAGTAAAAAGTGTATGATTAGGTTATTTGAATACAGAGTATACCCGAAAACGGAAGAACCTATACCGTTTTGTTGGAAGGTACTTTTCGTGCTGTTCATGCTGGGCACACTGTTAGCAATGGCGGCTGTATGCAGTTCTTGCCAACCGGAAGAAGAGGATATGGAGGCTGTGGACATGAAGGAAGGGTTACCCGCTACCATTCGGCTGGAAGTGCAGGGGGAAGAACAGGCGAATTTCGTTACCCGGACAGTCAATGAGAGTGTGATCAGTGACCTGCACATTTTGGTCTATAACAGTGCGGGTGAACTGATCGGACAGAAATACCAGACGGGTAGTTCTACGGTTACCATTAATACGCGCAGTGCTACCGGATGTACCATATATGCCGTTGCCAATACGGGTAAAGCTGACTTGTTTAAGGGATATACCATGCATAAGGAGTCTTATCTGAAAAGTATGGTATACAGCCTGACCAATTGGGATGACTTGAATAAAGGCACCAATCTGCCAATGACGGGAAGCATGAAAAGTGTGAATATCAAGGTGGGGGCAAACACATTGTCGGGAACACTGGTATTAACTCGTATGGTCGCAAAAGTTGAGTTAAAGATTAAAGTGAAAGAAAATAGTGGGATTAACATTACTAATTTGAAAATTTATAATCTTCCTAAAAGCTCTTACTATGTATCCGGTACAGCAGATGCGACAAATACCACTTGGTTGAACTGTGGCGGTATAGGTCCAAGTAGTACAACCACTGCCGGTACAATATTCTATATGTTTGAAAACCGTAGAGGAACCAAAACGATTTCTGCCCAAAAGGATAAAACGACTGCAAATGCGCCTGCACATGCTACGTATGTAGAAATTAACGGCACAATAGGCACTGTTACAGCAAAGTGGACAGTGTATCTTGGAGAAAATAATACGAGTGATTTCAATATCAAGCGGAATGGCAATTATACGTATAACATTACTCTGAATGACGTTGCGGTAACAGATACGAGGGTTGTTGTAGATTTTACGGGAACAGAAGATTTGAGTAGTGCAGGTACGGCAAATTGTTATCTTGCCAAGAAGGTAAATACATGGTATAAGTTTAAAGCTACAGTGAGAGGAAATGGGGCTTCCACTGCTGCATTGATTTCTCCGACCGGAAGTGCTTTGGCTGCTAACGCTACTATCAGTCCTGCAAGTGCAGAACTCGTTTGGGAAACCAATGGTCATGGGCAAATAATACAAGGTATGATTCTGAAAGATGGATATGTTTATTTCAAAACTGGCCCGGCAGCTGAAGGGAATGCAGTGGTTGCGGTAAAAGACGGAAGTGGTAATGTGCTGTGGAGCTGGCATATTTGGAAAACTCATTTTAATTTGACGGAAATGCCTACGCAAACATATAAGACGAATCCAAGAAGTGGAATGAATGGTACAATTTATTCAGACGTTTTGCTTGCAAAACGTACACTGGTTATGATGGAGTGTGATTTAGGAGCAGCTAGTAATGCTGCTACCAACAATAATGAGGTTGTGAAGACGTTTGGATTGTATTATCAATTTGGGCGTAAAGATCCTTTTCCAACAGCAAAGAACAGAGAAAGAAGAATTGATAATAACTCAGAAACAGTAGATGTTTTTGATCGAGATGGAAATAAACTGAATGCAGCTACATTGAGGGGGGAGAACTATCAAATTATAAATAGTCTGATTTCAACATCTGTACAGTCAATTATCAGCTATTCAATAAAACAGCCGTTGACTTTTATTTTATGTAGTGAGGATAATTCTTTCAATTGGATTTATGGAGCCATAAATCAGTCCGAGGCATGGAATGCTTCCAATCGGTTGTGGGGTGGTAACCTTAATAATGAAACAAGTAGTAAACGTCTTGATACTAAGTTTACAGGTAAAACAATCTATGACCCTTGTCCTTCGGGGTGGTGTATGCCCCCTCAAGATACATGGACAAATTTTACAACCACTCTTTTGAATGGAGATAAAAATAGTAACTACAATATAAGTATTGCAAGTTTATATAATACTCCAATTGAAGATAAGAAAAATTATGTAGATGGTAATAATTCTGGATTTGTAAATTCCACCGGAGTTTTTGGCCGTCGTTATTATATTAATGGCAATACAGGTGATCAAGCTTTTTATCCTGCGTCTGGTTATAGAAACGGTATTAATGGACAGATCTGTGATGTTGGTGCCAGTTCATGTGCATGGTCATCATCCCCCGTCAGTGCTGATTTGCCACAAGGGGCTTGCTTGAATACAAATATTGCATGGGTGTATCCTGTTAGTAGCCATAGTCGGGCAAATGGATTTCCTGTGCGCTGTGTTAAAGAAACATCTTTATAGATGGAAGATAATCATGTGGTTGCTTTAACTGACATTACAACATAATAGGCGGGGCATGTCAAATCTACTGCCTGCTATTGTATGTTGGTAATGGCTGGCAGTAGAACAAACTTTCGTTAAACCAATACGTTCATTCTTTATTATCAAGTTTTTAGGCTACCTTTGTATTTTATTAACTTATTTACCAAACATTATGGGACTACTCAAACCGAATCAAGTTCTGAACAAAGCATATAGGCAGGTTGCGATTGAAACAGCAGATTTTGACCTGTTCAAAAATGCCCTTCGTACATTGAGGGACAATGTAGTGGATGGGCAAAGAGAAGAAACGCAGAAAGAACATTTACGTAATTTCCTCAGTGAAACGTTCTACAAGACGTATTACATGGCTCCCGAAGAGGATATTGATTTGGCTATCCGATTGGATAAAACTACCAAGTCCAATATAGGATTATTGGTTGAGGTAAAGAGCACCACTAACAAAGGTGAGATGATTTCTAATGACAATCTCAATCGTAAGGCTTTGCAGGAATTATTGCTATACTATCTTAAAGAACGTGTTAGTAAGAAGAACAATGATATTAAATATCTAATCGCTACCAATATTCATGAATTCTTTATTTTTGATGCCCATGAGTTTGAACGTAAATTCTATCAGAACAAACAACTGCGTCGTGAGTTTCAAGATTTTGTGGATGGACGCAAGACCAGTAGCAAAACCGACTTCTTCTATACTGAAATTGCAACGACCTATATTGAGGAAGTGAAAGACAGCCTTGAATACACTTACTTCAACTTACAGGACTATCAACATCTGCTTGATAAAACAGATGGCAGCACTTCACGTAAGCTTATCGAACTTTATAAGATATTCAGCGACACACACCTCTTGAAGCTATCGTTCCAAAACGACAGCAACTCACTCAACCGTGGATTCTATACTGAGCTGCTACACATTATTGGCATTGAGGAGCGCAAAGAGAACAACAAAACCGTGATTGTACGCAAAGTTGTGGAACGGCGTGACGAGGCTTCATTGTTGGAGAATACCATTAACCAACTGGATGCAGAGGACTGTTTGCGCCACGTAAATGGTAGTCTATATGGGAACGATTATGAGGAACGGTTATTCAATGTTGCAATGGAACTGTGTATCACTTGGATGAATCGCATCCTTTTCCTGAAATTGTTGGAGGCTCAGATGTTGAAATATCACAATGGAGATGTTGCCTATAAATTTCTTTCAACAGCCAAGATTCATGACTATGATGACCTCAACACACTCTTTTTCCAAGTGCTTGCACGTGACATGAGTCGCCGCACACAGTCTGTTATGCATGATTTTGCTTACGTTCCCTATCTCAACAGCTCTCTTTTCGAGGTGACAGATTTGGAAAGTAAAACTATTAAGATAAACAGCCTTTCACAACGTACGGAACTTCCTGTCTTAACGAGTAGCGTATTGCGGAGTAAAAAACGCAATCTACAAGTCAACGTATTGCCTACCCTCCAATACTTGTTCGCTTTTCTCGATGCTTATAACTTTGCGAGCGAAGGTAGTGAAGAAGTGCAAGAAGAGGCTAAAACACTCATCAATGCCTCTGTTTTAGGTCTTATATTCGAGAAAATAAACGGTCACAAAGACGGTTCGGTATTTACACCGGGCTTTATCACTATGTTTATGTGCCGCGAAGCAATCACCAAGACCGTACTGCAAAAGTTTAACGATTACTATGGCTGGGATTGTGCCACCCGAACAGACCTATACAACCGTATCGACAATATAGCCGAAGCCAATGAACTGATTAACAATTTACACATATGTGACCCCGCTGTTGGTTCGGGACACTTCCTTGTTTCTGCTCTCAATGAACTGATACTCTTGAAATACGAATTGGGTATTTTGGTGGATGCTACTGGTAAACGTATTCGCAAAGCTGACTATCAGTTTGCCATTGAAAATGATGAACTGATTGTGACCGATGCCGAAGGCAACTTATTTGCTTACAACACACTCAGTGCGGAAAGTCGCCGTATGCAGGAAACTCTTTTCAAGGAGAAGCGTCGAATCATTGAGAATTGTTTGTTTGGCGTTGATATTAATCCCAACTCTGTGAAAATTTGCCGTCTACGACTGTGGATTGAATTGTTGAAAAATGCTTACTATACGGTTGAAAGTAACTATACTTATTTGGAAACCCTACCAAATATCGATATTAATATTAAGTGTGGTAACTCCTTGCTTCACCGTTTCGCTTTGACTGACAGTATTCAAACTGTACTGCGAGAATCAGGTATCAGCATCAACCAATACAAGGAGGCTGTAGCCAAATACAAAAATGCCCAAGGAAAAGGGGAAAAGCAGGATTTGGAAACGCTTATCACTGAAATCAAGTCGAAACTGAGAACAGAGATTAGCCGCAGGGATGTACGATTGGTTAGGTTGAACAAACGTCGTTCTGAGTTGGCAAACCTACAAGCACCTCAACTGTTTGAACCGACAAAAAAGGAAAAGAAAGCGTCGGACAAGCGCATTGCCGATTTAAAGAAAGAAATTGCGACTTTAGAAAATATATTTGAGGAAATACGCTCCAACAAAATTTATCTTGGTGCATTCGAATGGCGTATAGAGTTTCCAGAAGTACTCGATGCCGAAGGCAACTTCTTGGGATTTGACTGTATCATTGGCAATCCACCTTACATTCAGTTACAATCTATGGGTAAGAGTGCCGATGTATTGGAACGTATGGGTTACGTAACTTATGCACGTACTGGTGATATTTACTGTCTCTTCTATGAATTGGGTATGAATCTACTTAGTCCTAATGGTTATCTTTGCTATATCACGTCTAATAAATGGATGCGTGCAGGATATGGTGAATCCTTACGAGGTTACTTTGCAAGCCAAACGAATCCTATTATGTTGGTAGATTTTGCAGGTGTCAAGATATTCGATGCAATAACGGTGGAAGCAAATATTCTTTTATCTCAAAAAGCAGTAAATATTTCTAACACACAAGCTTGTTTGGTACAAGATGCGAATGGCTTGAATAATTTGAGCGATTTTGTGCAGCAACAGAGTGTGGAGTGCAATTTTGTTTCCTCTGATTCATGGGTGATACTTTCGCCTATTGAACAAAGTATTAAACGAAAAATTGAAGCTGTTGGAACTCCGTTAAAAGATTGGGATATTCAAATCAACTACGGCATTAAGACTGGATTCAATGATGCATTTATCATCAACACAGAAAAGCGTGATGAGATATTAGCGAACTGCCAAACAGAGGAAGAACGTATCAGAACGGCTGAACTTATACGACCCAATAACTGATGCTATCTTGTGTTTCAAACCATTCGTTACAGGTTTTCTTTCGGGCTTTTATTTTTTTGCCATTAACAATATGAGTTTCTCCTGTTTGTTCTAAACGCTCTATGCCAATTGACAGAAGATAATTTTTCACCGCAGGATAACTTTCTATATCATAATGCCGCGAAGGAAATGTGGCTATAATCCACAAGTCCGCCCATTCATATTCATATCTCTTGATATCCCTGCCACGAAGAATCGGTCGTATAAGTTCAGCCGTTCTGATACGTTCTTCCTCTGTTTGGCAATTCGCTAATATCTCATTTCGCTTTTCGGTAGATATGATAAACGCATCGTTATACCCAGTAAGTACTCCACGATAAATGTCTATATCCCAATTTTTGAGTGGTGTACCAATAGACTCTATCTTCTGCCTGATACTTTGCTCAATTGGCGACAATATTACCCAACTATCACTGCCGGAGAAATCGCAAATAGTATGTTCTTGCTGCACAAAATCGCTCCTTATGTTTCTACCATAAAAGTCTTGATAAATCGAGCGAGCGTATTTCTATCCACTTTACAAATTTTAGAGATTTTGCGCTGTGATACTTCAGCTTTTAATAGTTCTTGTATGAGAATTTTCTTACCATGAAGTTTGTACTTCTCTGGAGCACTCTTTTTCCCTTTAGGACGTCCCAATACCACCCCCTCTGTTTTTTTTCGTGCCAAGGCTTCTTTGGTTCGTTGGCTAATAAGGTTGCGCTCAATCTCAGCTGACAGTCCAAAAGCAAAAGCCAATACTTTACTTTGAATGTCCTCCCCCAACCGATAGTTGTCCTTGATAGTCCAAACCCTACATTCTTTGCCCATGCAAATATTCAGAATCTCCATTATCATAAAGAGATTACGACCCAATCTTGACAATTCAGCGCAGATAATCAAATCATCTTTCTGTACCTTATTGAGCAATTTTCCAAGCTCACGTTTACTGTAGGCTTTTGTTCCGCTAATAGTTTCTTCAATCCAACCATCAATTTTCATTTTCTGGTCGTTACAGAAGTTATTGATTTCAAAACGTTGATTTTCCACAGTCTGCTTATCACTGCTTACTCTAATATATCCGTATATCATATCCTTAAATTTAAATGTTTATATATATATAATATGGATAGTTTTAACAGATAAACCTAAAAAGAGCGTTGATATTATTTCTAATCCTTATTATTTCATCTTTGGTTAATCTTCAATTTCCATTTTTGTATAGAGTAATTTGATTTTTTCTTCTTCTTCTATTTATGCATAGAACGAATTACTTGAAAGCATTGCACAGCAGAGCGCAGCAATAGGCACGGTTGCCAACTTGTTACCTCAAAATCGGCACTTCTTCCAAAGCCTTTATAATAAGGCGATAAGAAATTTATTCCAGACTTACAGAATAATATTGTAACTATAAAAATATTTAAATCTTAAGTATAAATTGCTTGAACTTCAGATTGGTGATAATATTGGAGTTTGAATAAAAGTATTTTCTTAATTTTAGGATAGTTGTCTCCCCCCAGAAGCTTCGTAGTCTCCATTACCGTAAATATAGCAAAAAGCCGCTTTTCAGGAAAAGACAAAGGTGCGGTGAACACACGGATAAATTCGACTTTGCACATCGTGCCTTTATCTGTAAAAAGAACTGTTTTCGATCTTAACTATCTTTCTCATAATGTCTATTTTTTTATAATACTCTAAGAGGGACATCCCAACGGTAATAATAGATTTTCACTTTGTTTCTGTAACAAGGAAGTGTTCCCGAGTATATGACCCGGGGCTGAGTATGAAACTTTTATAAAACAATTTATCAGTTCTTGACGTAGATAAAAGAAAATTTATAAAGGCGGTCATTGAATTCTCCGGATATACTACCGTGTTTTCTTCCTGTTTTTTTGAGTAGGTATGTGATATGTACATACGAGTAAATGATGATTCGCTCTTACAAGGCGTATAGGTCTTATATTGTATAGGTGTATAGCTTTGAAATACCATAGTAAGTGTTCATTTGAGCTTTATAGAAGTTGCTGCACCTTTGCAACGTTAACGTTAGCAAAGAGATTTTGAACATGATTTATTTAATTTAAAAAGAAAAAGAACTATGAGTATTTTGTATAAGAAGGTTTGGAGATTATTAAATCCCCTTGATAAGAAATCGGCAAAGAAGGTATATCCGGTAATCACCTATAAGTATGGTGTGGCGATGGATTTGAAGCAGATTGCGAAAAAGATCAGTCGACTTTCCGGTGTGAGTGAAGGTGTAGTGAACTCTGTGCTGAAAGATTTTCGCACGGAGTTGAAAGAAGAGTTGCTTTTGGGGCGGTCGGTAAATATTGACGGACTGGGATTTTTTTATCTTGCCGCCCGTAGCAAGGGGGCGGATACAGCAGAGACGTTTACGGCGAATGACATCACTGGCTTGCGCGTTTGTTTCCGTGCCAACAAGGAAATTCGTATTACGGCTAACGGAAGCACCCGCTCCGAAGGACTTAGCCTCAAAGACGTGGATCGCATCAATGACGAACTTCCTACAGAAGGTGGTGGTCCGTCGTCACCTGATGGAGGAATAGTGGAAAACCCGCTTGGGTAAAGTCTAAAGCTGAGGAACTTGGAAATTAAAAAAATGAAGAATTAAAAATTAAACGATTGTATTTATGAAGAAGTCTGTTTTGAAAAAAATACTGAAAGTAGTGATGGCTATTGTTTCGGCTGCGCTGGGAGCACTGGGGAACAATGCAATGAAGTGATGACGAGGAGATATAAGATCTGAGTTAAATAATAGATAGGGGAGTGTCGGAATTCAGGCACTTCCCTATATTTTTAATGAACCATTCCGTAAAGTAAAGATTGTAAAAAACTATTCTGCGGAGTCGGTACCGTACTTGTTGCACTGGTGGGCAAAAGAACTATGTGTAAATAACGAATGAAAATGCGTAAGAAAAAACTCGTTACTTAATTGTGTTTTCGCCTGAATAACTTTACCTTTGTTTTCATAAACCTAAAAACCCGGTAAGTCATGAAATACAAACTATTAGTTCTTGATGTAGACGGAACTCTGCTCGATAGTGAGAAGAAAATCAGCAAGCGCACACTGGCCGCCTTGTTGAAAGTGCAACAGATGGGCGTACGCATCGTATTAGCTTCCGGCAGGCCCACCTATGGCCTTATGCCCATTGCCAAGGCTCTGGAACTGGGCAATTACGGAGGCTTCATCCTCTCCTACAATGGCGGGCAAATTATCAATGCGCAAAGTGGCGAACTACTCTTTGAGCGTAGGATAAACCCCGAAATGCTGCCCTATCTTGAAAAGAAATCCCGTAAGAACGGGTTCGCCATTTTTACGTATCACGAAGATACCATCATCACCGACTCGCCCGAAAACGAGCACATACGCCGCGAAGCCGAGCTGAATGGCTTGAAGATAATTGCCGAAACCGAATTCTCGATAGCGGTGGACTTTGCTCCTTGCAAGTGCATGCTGGTAAGCGATGACGAAGAAGCTCTCGTGGGACTGGAAGACCACTGGCGCCGAAGGTTGAACGGAGCGCTGGATGTATTTCGTTCGGAACCCTATTTTCTGGAAGTGGTGCCCTGCTCCATTGATAAATCCAATACGCTGGGCGCCTTGCTTGAAAAGTTAGGCATCAACTCCGAAGAAGTCATCGCCATTGGCGACGGAGTTTGCGATGTCTCCATGATACAATCCGCCGGACTGGGCATCGCCATGGGAAACGCCCAAGACTCGGTGAAGGTCTGTGCCGACCGCATCACCGCCTCCAACGATGAAGACGGCGTGGCCGAAGCCGTGGAGAAGGCGATACTTGCCGAAATCCGCCCCGCCGACGTGCCCCTGGAGCAACTCAACCAGCGTGCCCGCCACGCATTGATGGGAAATCTGGGCATACAATACACTTACGCCTCCGAAGACAGGGTAGAGGCCACCATGCCCGTGGACGAACGTACCCGCCAACCTTTCGGCATCCTGCACGGAGGTGCCAGCCTGGCATTGGCCGAAACCGTGGCCGGACTGGGTTCCATGATACTTTGCAAGCCGGACGAAATAGTGGTCGGCATGCAAGTCAGCGGAAATCATATTTCCTCGGCTCACGAGGGAGACACCGTAAGGGCTGTTGCAACCATCGTGCATAAAGGCCGCTCCTCGCATGTGTGGAATGTGGATGTGTTTACTTCCACGGCCAAGCTGGTGTCTTCGGTGCGTGTAGTCAATAGCATACTGAAAAAGGGATGATCGAAAATGAATTGGACAACGGGCCACAAGAACCACCCGTTGAATCCGCTAAGAAGAACAATACCCGGACCCTCGTAAAAAGAACACTTGCGATTGCCGGTTTAGCCTTGGTTGTATATTTTTTGTACTCCATCGTTCACCTGTTTGTTTCGCCCGACCGCAACATTCAGCAAATCTACCTGGTGCCCGAAGACGCGGCATTTATCATCCAGTCCTCGGCGCCCATCGACGATTGGGCAAAGTTCAGTGGAAGCGCAACCTGGCAATGCCTGAAGCGGGCGAAAGCCTTCGAGGACGTCACCCGGAATGTGGAAACGCTCGACACCGTGGTCCGAAGCAATAAAATGTTGTTATCGCTTGTGGGCAAACGGGATATGCTCATCTCGATCCATAAAGTCCGTGCCCGCGATTGGGATTTCCTGATTGTGCTGGACATGCAAAAGGCCTCCAAGATGGACTTGTTGAAGGATCAACTTGAAACGGTGCTCACCATGGCGGGCAGTTCCGTAACCAACCGGATGCACAACGGGATTAACATCCTCGAAATGCGCGATCCGGATACACGCGATATTTTTTATTGCGCTTTCGTGGACAACCATTTTGTAGGTTCCTATACCTCCAAACTTGTAGAATCGGCCATCGACTCACGCAACAAGCCCAAAATCGGTCTCGATCATTCTTTTATCGAAGCCGAAAAACTGGTGTCCGGCAAAGGACTTGTCCGCGTTTTTATCAATTATGCACGCCTGCCCCAATTCCTGAATATTTATCTGGGAACCGGGAACGAGTACATCGATATGTTCAGTAATTCCATGGATTTTGCCGGACTCTATTTCAATACCGACCACAAACGGATGGAGGTGAAAGGATATACCTTGCGTAAAGACACCGCCGATCCGTACATCATGGCCTTGCTGAACTCGGGCAAGCACCGGATGAAAGCCCACGAAATCCTGTCCGGACGGACGGCACTCTATACCAACATCGGTTTTAGCAATCCGGTGACTTTTGTAAAGGAACTGGAGAATGCACTTGCGGTCCACGATCCGCAATGGTGCGAATCTTATAGGAGTTCTCGGAAGAAGATTGAAAGCCTGTTCGACATCTCTCTGGAAGAAAACTTCCTGAGCTGGATGTCGGGAGAATTTGCCATCACCCAATCCGAGCCGGGGCTGTTGGGGCACGATCCGGAACTAATTCTGGCCATCGGCGCCAAAAGCATCAAGGACGCCCGTAAGAATATGGAGTTTATAGAAAAGAAGATCAGACGACGCACCCCGCTCCGGATAAAGACGGTTGATTATAAGGGATTTGAAATCAACTATGTGGAAATGAAGGGCTTCTTCCGTTTGTTCTTCGGAGGGCTGTTCGACAAGTTCGAAAAACCCTATTACACGTACGTGGACGATTATGTGGTGTTTAGTAACAAAGCCTCGTCTCTGCTCTCATTTATAGAAGATTACGATCAGAAGAACCTGTTGAAGGATAATCCGGGCTTTAAAAATGCCTTCTCGTACCTGAATTCGAGCTCTACCGTTTTCTTATATACGGATGTACATAAGTTTTATTACCAGTTGAAGCCTATGATGAATGCCGTTACGTGGGGAGAGATACAATCGGACAAGGACATTGTCTACTCATTTCCCTATTGGACCATGCAGATTACGGGAGACGGCCAGTCCGCCTCGTTGCAATGCGTGATGGACTATAAACCTTATCAACCGGAAGAAGCGGCCGAAGCGGTGGTAGTGGACGATGAAGCCGACGAAGTAATGAACGAAGATGCCGAAACGGAGAAGGAGCAAATGAGTGAGTTGCAACGCTTCTATGTTGAGAAATTTGAGGGCAACGTCTTGCGGGAGTTTTATCCCGAAGGAGCGCTGAAGAGTGAAGCGGAAGTGAAGGATGGAAAACGCCACGGACGCTATCGCGAATATTATGAGAACGGCAAACTGAAACTCCGCGGAAAATATGGAAATAATATACCCAAAGGCACATGGAAGTACTATACGGAGGAGGGAGAGTTTGAACGGAAAGAGAAGTATTAAAAAAGAGAAAAACAATGCTTGCATATACCTATATTGAACACGGAAAATTTGAACTTATAGAAAAACCGAAACCCAGGTTGAAAGACCCCCGCGACGCCATTGTCCGCGTGACGCTCGGTAGCATCTGCACCAGCGATTTGCACATCAAGCACGGTAGCGTACCGCGTGCCTTGCCCGGAACCACGGTGGGGCACGAAATGGTAGGCATCGTGGAGCAAGTGGGCGCGGACGTCACTTCCATCAGGCCCGGCGACAGGGTTACGGTGAACGTAGAAACCTTTTGTGGCGAATGCTTCTTTTGCCGACACGGATATGTGAACAATTGCACCGATGCCAATGGTGGTTGGGCACTGGGTTGCCGCATCGACGGAGGTCAGGCCGAGTACGTCCGCGTGCCTTATGCCGACCAGGGACTGAACCGCATTCCGGATGCGGTGAGCGACGAACAAGCGCTCTTTGTGGGCGACGTGCTTGCCACGGGCTTTTGGGCGGCCCGCATATCGGAGATTACCGAAAAGGATACGGTGCTCATCATCGGCGCCGGCCCTACCGGAATCTGCACCCTGCTTTGCGTGATGCTCAAGCACCCCCGCCGCATCATTGTTTGCGAGAAATCTCCTGAAAGAATACGCCTTGTGCGTGAACATTATCCGGACGTACAGGTGGTGAAGCCGGAGGATTGCCGGGAGATTGTGTTGCGGAGTAGCGATCATGGTGGAGCCGACGTCGTGCTCGAGGTGGCAGGAACCGACGACACCTTCCGTCTGGCGTGGGAGTGTGCACGCCCCAATGCCATCGTCACCGTGGTGGCCCTCTATGACTGCCCCCAGGTGCTTCCCCTGCCCGATATGTACGGAAAAAACCTGACCTTCAAGACCGGTGGCGTGGACGGGTGCGATTGCGCCGAGATACTCCGTCTGATCGAAGAAGGCAAGATAGACACCACGCCGCTTATCACACACCGCTTCCCGTTGAATGAGATTGAGGAGGCTTACCGGATTTTTGAAAATAAACTGGACGGGGTGATGAAAGTTGCGGTATCTGAAAGAGAAAAGAAAGGAATAAGAGTGATTAGGGGTTAGTGATAAGTGATTAGCGCCATTCGGTATATGATTTCAGAGGATTCTTTGTACCGGAGACATAACAAATGATGCGGGAACTGTATACCGAATGGTGCTAATCACTTATCACTAAACTCTAATCACTTTATCCATACCCTTATTAAAAAGAATACAGCCTTATGCCCATTATTGAAATATCCTCCTTGTCGCACCCCGGAATCGAGGTGTTCTCCACCCTCACCGAGGCCCAGTTGCGCAACCGCATCGAGCCCGATAAAGGCCTGTTCATAGCCGAAAGCCCGAAGGTGATCCGTGTAGCATTGGATGCCGGATATGAACCTCTGGCCCTCTTGTGCGAGCAAAAACACATCACCGGTGATGCCGCCGACATCATCAGTCGTTGCGGCGACGTGCCCGTCTATACGGGCGGACGGGAGTTACTCGCCACGCTGACGGGCTATGTCCTGACGCGCGGAGTGTTGTGCGCCATGCGTCGCCCCGCGCCCCGCACGGTGGAAGACACATGTCGGGATGCCCGGCGCATCGTCATCATCGACGGTGTGGTGGACACTACGAATATTGGTGCCATTTTTCGTTCGGCGGCCGCCCTCGGGATGGATGCCGTGTTGTTGACGCGTAACTCTTGCGATCCGTTGAACCGTCGTGCGGTCAGGGTGTCCATGGGTTCGGTCTTTTTGGTTCCCTGGACGTGGCTGGACGGCACTCTCAGAGGTCTGGCCCGCCTTCCGCACCGCTGCCATGGCACTTACGGACGATTCTATCTCCATTGCCGATCCTGTCTTGACGTCCGAACCCCGGCTGGCCATTGTGATGGGAACGGAGGGAGAGGGGCTTCCACTCGATACGATTGCCGCGGCGGACTATGTAGTCCGTATCCCGATGGCGCATGGGGTCGATTCGCTCAATGTGGCGGCGGCAGCGGCCGTGGCGTTCTGGCAACTTAGGATTACGGATTAAAACTACTATTGTTTTAATTTCGATGAGTATCATTAGGTAGCTAATAATTAGCAATCTGAAGATTTTTCGCATGACACTTTCTTTTTTGCTATTTTCGGTAGCTTGAGAGTGACTCAAAGAACGGGTCGTCTGTCACGGAAGTGCGAGAAAGGAATGAGTGTGAGGTGATAAAGTGATAAAACTTCTTTCAACCCATTATATAATAAACAAAAATATATTCTTTTGTATATTATATGATGGGTTGCTACACTACAATTAATATTTTTTCTTTTCGTCTTTATTTAGCTCTTCGTGTATATTCATCCTTGATGGCGGTGAAATTTTCTTTTACCTGATTGTACTCGGATTCTTGCTTCTCTTCCAATTCAAGATCTAATGCATATATTTCGCTCGTTATTTTATTGTCTAATTTTGTCTTTTCAGCTTGGGTCAATATATTGTTGAATCGGGAAAATAATTTCACTTTCAGATCCAATAGTCTTTTTTCGAACCGTTCAAGGTCATATTTCAGGTTGTAGTCAAGATAGGTATTGGAAATATGTTTCTTTTCACCTTCTTCATTATACTCAATTACTTTCTCCTTTTTCTTCACCGCATTGAAAAGGGATGAAACGGACTCATCAAAATCCTGAAGGATAAAATCTATCCATTTATTATATATATTAATTTTGAAGCGCGAAACGTTGACATTCTCGGGCAAAGGATAGAATAATAATATGAAATTCATCTGCGTTTGAGATAAAAGTTGCTGTCCCTCACCTGTGTAGTTTACGGGTAGATTTTCATAGCACATAAACTCGCCCTCATGGATAAAACCCGCTCCATCCACCAATAAAACTTCATTAGAGGCGAATGTCCAATTCTCATGCCCTCCGATGTTTTTTATGTTTAGGACCAATTTATCAGCAGTAAATTTGGATTTAGTTTTGCCATTTCCCATCGTTAACTGGGCTGGACAATCTTGATAGTATTTTTTATCTTTAATATAACGACAGTTCTTGTTACATTTTATCTCGACGTTTCTCTCGAATGAGAGGATTGTATAGATAAAGCCTTCATTTTCTTTTGGAATATTAATCTCGCTCATAAATAATGTATTTTAGTGTTTTAATTTGTAGATTATTGGTGATTAGCTGACATGTCTATTTTCCGACGCAGCATATTTACATCACTGATTATCAGTGACT
>ENA-ORUA01001416-ORUA01001416.1-human-gut-metagenome-genome-assembly--contig:-NODE-1416-length-21780-cov-28.750518_pt1 | contig 21780 bp, 18 predicted proteins | sample MGYA00242076_ERZ509201 | MGnify/ENA primary metagenome ERZ509201 (study PRJEB26280, sample SAMEA2338863) | human gut metagenome | biome: human gut; feature: human-associated habitat; material: faeces...
CCGTGGAGAACAAGACCAACATCCGCTTCGACATCGACGAGATGCGCATCAAACTGTCTGACAAGAAGCAGAGCAAGGCTACCAATGCGCAGATAGTTGAACTGACCCCAGCCCTTGTGTTGGACGATGCGAAGACCTTCAAGTATGGTTATCGCAACGTGATTGTGGTGAAGAAAATGACATTCCCTAACGACAAGGTGCTGACCATCGAGCTGTCGGAGAAGCAGATAAGCGGACGCACCATCTCGCTCAGCATCGACTACGAGGATGTGCTGTCAGCCGATTCGTTTAACCATATACTTTTGGAGGAAGAATGATGAAAATGAAGAGTGAAGAATGTAGAATGAAGAAACACCGTTCGGCGGCTAAAGGGAAAGCCAATAGGCTTGCGCATACCTTGTTACTGATAGTTGTCTGTTTTATGGCAAGCATGACATCAGTAAAAGCGCAGCAGAACAGCGACCGCATATCCTTGGGCTTTGGCTGCCTGTACGAGCGAGGACTGGACGTGACGCTGTCCTACGAGCATGAGACGAAGTACCACAATGCGTGGGAGTATTTTGTCAACGGCTACATCAAGTGGGACGAATGCGCATCATGCGGTCATGTCTGTCCTGAGAGTTTCTGGAACAACTACCGCAGTTATGGGTTCGGCTTCGCCTACAAACCCTGTGTGGCAAGAGGGCTCAACCATCATGGCAACATGCGCATCGGAGCATCTGCAGGCAGTGATACCGACAGGTTCTTGGGCGGAATCCACCTCGGTTATGAGCATAACTATACACTCAGACACGGTTGGAAGCTCTTTTGGCAGGTGAAGACCGATGTGATGATCAAGGGCGAAGACCTGTTCAGAACGGGTATTGTCCTGGGTGTGAAACTTCCTGTAAAATGACTATGCGTATGAAGAAGCTATTATCAATACTTGCAGTTGCGGCAACGGTGTTGCTCACTGCCTGTGACGAGCATCAAGACTTTCCCGACACCGCCATGAAGGTCACCCATATCTTGACCACTGACGGCAAGGTTATGCCCTACGAAACCTACGAGCAGTCGGGCAAGCAAGCCATTGCCGTGGTGTTCAATATTAATCAGAGGGAAGAAATGGAGGGGAACGGATATGCCGTCTATCTGTGGGACATCGCTCCCGAAGCCTTTGCCGACAGCATCGGTGTAGAGCAGGACACATCCTGTGACCTCACCGCCTACGACGGCAATGCCAACACCTTTGCCCTTTATGGTACGACCGATGTGAAGTCACCTTTGGCAGAGCGTGTCTTCGACCTGTGGCGTTACGGTCAGAGTGCCTATATACCGAGTGTGGCACAGATGCGTCTGCTCTATCATGCCAAGGATGCCATCAATCCGCTGATTGTAAAATGTGGCGGCACGCCCATCCCCGACGAGGATGATGACTGTTGGTATTGGACTTCAACAGAAGTGGAAGGACAGGCGACCGCCAAGGCATGGCTTTACTCCCTTGGCAGCGGAGCTATACAGGAGACTCCCAAGTGGCAGCCACATAAGGCGAGACCCATCATCACGATTATGGATTAACCCATATACAGACATCAAGTATCACCCGTATCATCATCATAGTACAACAATTAAAAAAGAAAAAGCATGAAAAAGAATTTGTTTTTAATGTTGGGACTTGGAGCCATTCTCCTCACGTCCTGTGACCAAGACATCGTCAATGAGATTTACCTGCCCGGTGGCGGCGGTTCTGTGGTCGTGACCGACAGCACATCGACCAAGCAGCTTCAGGTATCCACCAATCTGGAGATGCTGCAACCTGCCGTCTCCACACGAGCCGTTGACAACCAGTGGGAACTCAATGATATGATTGGCATCTCTTCCACAGGGATGATCAACAATATGAAGTTCACCCGAAGCGGCGGCACGAATCAGTTTGTGTCAGCCAACAAGGTGTTTTTCACGGACACAGACACCCACACCTTCAATGCCTACTATCCCTATACGGCAAATCCTACCAACGACCTCATAGAGTTCCAAGTGCCGGAGGCAGCTGTACAGAGTGAACAGAAGGTCAATGATTTCCTGTTTGCCAGTGGAGCGGCATCATACGCCAATCCGAGCCTTACATTGAACTTCACCCATCAGATGGTGCGTGTCATCATCAAGGTCTATACCTCACCAGAATACGGTTTCACCACCAATGATTTTGCAGGAAGCCTACTCACGTTCGTCGGTTATTTTGACAGCGGTACTTTCAACATCAAGACCGGAAAGGTGGAATGCAGTGACGAGTCGGTGACGACCTATTATTTCGGCGACCCACAAAGTGACCATATGGAATATACGCTTTATGTTCCTTCACAGGTTATGCCAGACATGACATTGCAACTCAGCAATGGGGAGAACTTCGTATTCCTCACAAACGACACTTGGAAAGCAGGTCATTCCTACAGCTATTCATTGAAGCCTGTGCGTAACACCTTGGAGGTCATATCTGCAACTATCTCTCCGTGGACAGTAGAGTCTGAGAAGACCATCAACGGCTACGAATAAAACTCAAAAGAGGATTGGAGGGTGTCCACCGTGGCATCCTTCTTCCTTTTGTCATTATCACCCAACATCATCGTAAAGTAAATGGAAGAAAGCAAAGAGTTACAGGGTTTTTACAAGATATTCAGGGCGGTGATTTACGTCTCCATCCTGATGGAGTTCTTCGCCTACGCACTGGAGCCGGAGCAGTTGGACTTCTTGGGCGGCGTGGTGACGGACATCCACGGGCGCATCAAACGGTGGATGATTTACCATGACGGCAACCTCGTGTATAGCAAGGTGGCTACGTTCCTGCTGATATGTATCACCTGTGTGGGAACGAGAAACAAGAAACATCTGGAGTTTGACGCTCGTCGGCAGGTGCTCTATCCGCTGCTGTCGGGAGTGCTGCTGATTGTGCTGTCCGTATGGCTGTTCGGTCATTCGATAATGCCCTGTTTCTATACCCTCCGTTTGAACACTTGGCTCTATATGCTCACTTCCATCGTCGGTGTCGTACTGGTGCATATCGCCCTTGACAATATCTCCAAGTTCTTGAAGGAGGGGTTGCTGAAAGACCGATTCAACTTCGAGAACGAGAGTTTCGAGCAATGCAGGGAGTTGCAGGAGAACAAGTTTAGCGTGAACATACCGATGCGCTATTACTACAAGGGTAAGTTCCGCAAGGGATGGGTGAACATCGTCAATCCGTTCCGTGGCACATGGGTTGTGGGTACTCCTGGTTCGGGTAAGACCTTCTCTATCATTGAGCCATTCATCAGGCAGCATAGCGAGAAAGGCTTTGCCATGGTGGTGTATGACTATAAGTTTCCCACCCTTGCCACCAAGCTCTACTATCACTACTTGAAGAACAAGAACGCCAAGGACAGCAAGATGCCCAACGGCATGAAGTTCAACATCATCAACTTTGTGGATGTGGAGTATTCGAGGAGGGTGAACCCTATTCAGTTGAAGTACATCAACAACCTTGCCGCAGCGAGCGAGACCGCCGAGACCCTGCTTGAATCCCTGCAAAAGGGAAAGAAAGAAGGCGGTGGTGGCAGCGACCAGTTCTTCCAGACCTCTGCCGTCAACTTCCTTGCTGCCTGCATCTATTTCTTCTGCAACTACGGCAAAGAGCCCTACGACAAGGACGGAAAGTTGCTGATTGCCGAGCGTCGTGAAGACCCGAAGACGAAACGGCTGATACCCACAGGACGGGTGTTCGACCATTCGGGCATGGAGGTGCAGCCCGCCTATTGGTTGGGCAAATATAGCGATATGCCACATATCCTGTCGTTCCTCAATGAGAGTTATCAGACCATCTTTGAGGTGCTTCAGACCGACAACGAGGTAGCCCCCTTGCTTGGCCCGTTCCAGACCGCCTTTGCCAACAAAGCCATGGAGCAGTTGGAAGGTATGATTGGTACGTTGCGTGTCTATACCTCCCGACTTGCCACCAAGGAGAGTTATTGGATATTCCATAAGGATGGCGATGATTTCGACCTGAAGGTCAGCGACCCGAAGAATCCGAGTTATCTGCTTATTGCCAACGACCCCGAAATGGAGAGCATCATCGGTGCGCTGAATGCCTTGATTCTCAACCGCCTTGTGACAAGAGTGAATACAGGACAAGGCAAGAACGTGCCTGTCAGCATCATCGTCGATGAGTTGCCGACCCTATACTTCCATAAAATCGACCGACTGATTGGCACTGCCCGAAGCAACAAGGTGAGCGTGGCTTTGGGCTTCCAGGAGCTACCGCAGTTGGAAGCCGACTATGGCAAGGTGGGAATGCAGAAAATCATCACCACTGTGGGCAATGTTGTGAGCGGTTCGGCTCGTGCCAAGGAAACCCTCGAATGGCTCTCCTCCGACATCTTCGGTAAAGTGGTACAGCTCAAAAAAGGCGTGACCATCGACCGTGACAAGACCTCCATCAACCTCAATGAGAATATGGACAGCCTCGTGCCGGCGAGTAAAATCTCAGACATGCCCACAGGATGGATATGCGGACAGACCGCCCGTGACTTCGTAGCCACCAAGACCGGCATGAACGGCTCGATGAACATTCAGGAGAGCGAGGAGTTCAAGACCTCCAAGTTCTACTGTAAGACCGACTTCGACATGGCGGAAATCAAGAAGGAAGAATCAGAGTATGTCCCACTCCCTAAGTTCTATAAGTTCAAGAGCAAGGAAGAGCGTGAGCGCATCCTCTACAAGAACTTTGTTCAGGTTGGGGAAGATGTAAAAGCCATGATCAAGGAGATACAGCAGTTTCGCACACTCACCTAACAGTAATCATCAAAAGCAGTGAGAATCATCATAACCATCATCACATTCGTCCTCACCATTGCCGTGGCTCCCGCACAGAGTCACGGCATTTATCAATTGTCCCCATTCGAGCGGGCAGTCTGTTGCATCAAGTTCTTTGAGGGGCTACACCAAGCCCAGGATTATCCCTATATCGGATATGGCCACCGCATCCAGCCCGGTGAACATTTCCGTCTTCCACTCACCCGAAAGCAAGCCGATACCTTGCTTCGCCGTGACCTCCGCAAGCTCTGCAAGATGTTCCGCTTCTACGGCAAGGACAGCCTTCTCCTTGGCACCCTTGCCTATAACGTGGGTTATGGGACGCTCATGGGCAACGCCAACCACCCCAAGAGCCGCCTCATTCAAAAGATAGAAAGCGGCGACCGCAATATCCACAACGACTACATCCGCTTCTGCCGCTATAAGGGGAAAGTAGTTCCATCCATCAGGAAGCGGAGGAAAGTGGAATTGCTATTGTTATACAGGAAATAGCCCAAAAACAATCGGACAGAAAGACAAAATAAGCGTTCTTTCTGTCTTTTTTGTGCGTTTTCAATACATTTTAACAAGAAATCAAGGCAGGCTTCACTAAATATCGTTCAAATTCATTATCTTTGCATCTGAAATAACAATATTAGCAAAATGGAAGATATCAATAGGCTGAAAATCGTCTTGGCAGAAAAGAAGCGAACCAACAAATGGTTGGCAGAACAGGTAGGGGTAAATCCTACAACCGTATCGAAATGGTGTACCAACACCTCCCAGCCCGACCTCAGGATGCTCACACAGATAGCGAACATTCTGGATGTGGATGTCAAGTCGCTTTTACACAGCAACAAGGAGTAGCTTATGACGGTAAATGGTCTGGAAATAGAAGTGGAATACAAGTGCATCAAGAATGTACACCTCTCTGTCTATCCTCCCGATGGCAGGGTGCATGTCTCCGTGCCCAATGGTTATGGAGAGGAGCGCATCCGCATGTATATTCTCCAGAAATGGGTGTGGATTGAGGAAAAGCGCGAGATGCTCTCTTCCTACAACAGACTTCCCGAACGTGAGTACATATCAGGTGAAACCCACTACTTCAAGGGGACGAAATATCGGCTGAAAGTCAACCGCCGTCCATCAGGAGCCTACTCTGTCCATATCGAGGGCGACTATATCGTAGTGGATGTGCATCGGGACACGTCCGCTGACCATATCCGTCAGACACTCTATTCCTGGTATAAGGAGCAGACACTGCCCATCTTCATGCGCCTGATTGCCAAATGGCAGGAAATTCTCGGCGTTGCCCCATCCCGATGGGAACTGCGCCAGATGGCATCACGTTGGGGCAGTTGCTCACCCTCCAAGGGGGTGGTATTCCTCAATGTCGAGTTGGCGAAAAAGCCCGTCGAGTGTATGGAATACGTGGTAGCCCACGAGATGACCCACCTCATAGAGCGCAACCATACCGACCGTTTCAGGCGGCTGATGGACACTCATTTGCCTACATGGCAGCAGATAAAGACAAGGTTAAACGAATATCCGATTTAGTATATGGCAGACTATATAGAAGATCTTGAAAGGCAATACCAGAACGAAGTTGTGGCGTTGTTTTTGAAAAAGCTGAAGTACAAGTATCTCGGCAATTTGCAGTATGTCAAGGGAGCAAAGGTGAATTGCCTCGGCAAGGCAAACTCACCCATCATAGAGTCAGAGGTCGAAGCTTATCTGACCGATGCCGGCTATACCGCCATGCAGATAGAAGGTGCCATGTTCCAGCTGAAGCGCACGGTGCGCCTTGCCGACAAGCGCATGGTCACGCTCATGGATGTCAGCAACGATGTCTATGACCTGCTTGTTACGGGATGCTCCGTCAAACCATCCACCGAGGAGACGGAGCGTGACGTGATGTACTTCAATTTTGCGGAGCCGGAAAAGAACAGGTTTGCCATAGCCGAGGAGGTTAGCTATATCGACCCGCTCACCACCTGCCATTCACGCCCCGACATCGTGGTATATGTCAACGGCATTGCCTTTTGTGTCATTGAGCTGAAGCGCAGTATCGTCTCGTTGGAAGAAGGCATTCGCCAGCATCTGTCCAACGAGTCCGACCTTATTCCCTCGTTCTTCACCACCACACAGTTCACCGTGTCTGCCCGTCATGCCGAGCATAAGGAACTTGAACAAGGAGAACGAGTGGAAGACGAGCTGTATGGATTCAAGTATGCCACCATCGGCACCCCGTTGCCGTTCTGGTGTCCTTGGAAACCCGACACCAACCGCACGAGCGTTGTGCTCTCCGACATGGAGTCGTTTGCCGACTTCTTCACCAAGGAGCATTTCCTGTTCCTCTTCCGTTATGGCGTACTCTCCGACGGCGGCATCAAGAAAGTGATGCGCCCCCACCAGTATCATGCCCTCCGTGCTGCCGAGCCACGCCTGCAGACAAAAGCAAGCGGTGTGATATGGCATTCACAAGGTTCTGGCAAGTCGCTCACCATGGTCTGGCTGGCAGGATATATCAAGGCCAACTTTGAAGACCCCCGTGTACTGGTCATCACCGACCGCACGGAACTTGACCTCCAGCTATCGTCCGATTTCAGCGATGCCGGCAACAACATCCATCATGCCACCTCCCAGAGCGACCTGCTCAGCAGCCTGCATGGAGGCAAGGAATGGCTGATAACGACCCTCATCCACAAGTTCGGCAAGCACGCCAAGCGCACCGAGGGCACATCCACAGACCGCAGTACGCGCATACCGCTCGACCGCTATCTGGAGGATTTGCAGCAAACTATCAGAAAGGAATACCCATTGGGCTTCAAGGCCAAGGGCAAACACATCTTCGTGTTCATCGACGAATGCCACCGCACGCAGGGAGGCCGTCTGCACGATGCTATGCGTGCCATCATGGGACAGGACGTGATGCTCATCGGCTTCACCGGCACTCCTCTGCTCAGAGATGCCAAGAAGAACGGCTACAGTGCCTTCCGCAATGTGTCGGAGGTGAAGTTCGGTGAGTTCATCCACAAGTATCTCCACAAACAGGCGGTGGAGGACAAGGTGATACTCGACCTGCAATACGAGGCTCGTGAGGTGGACCAGAGCATCACCTCCAAGGAAAGGCTTGATGAGAAATTCGAACAGATTATCCACGGCTTGACCGACGAGCGAAAACAGCTCATCAAAGACCGCTGGGCAACACTAGAAAGGGTCTATTCGGCCACGGAGCGCATAGAGCGCATCGGCTACAGCATCCTCGACGACATGGCCAACAGCAGCATCCTCCGTCAGGACTGGGCCAACGCCATGCTCGTGGCAGGCAACATCTATTCCGCCTACAAGTATTACGATTTTTTTCAGAACCGTTGTCCCGACCATCGTCTCCGCGACCGTGTGGCGGTGGTGACAAGCTATAATCCCACGGACAACGACTTGCGCAAGGACACTACGGACACCGCCAAGCAGACGCAGGAGAAGTTTAAGCACGACATGGCATTGCAGTCGTTCAAGGATGCCGGCATAAGCACCGATGACAAGAACGGCACAGCTGACAAATACGAGGCATGGGCAAAAGGGCTGTTCGTCACGCAGCCCGGACGCATGAAACTGCTCATCGTGGTGGACAAGCTGCTCACCGGCTTCGATGCCCCTTGTGCCACCTATTTATATATTGACAAAGACATGCGCGACCACACCCTCTTTCAGGCCATCTGCCGTGTCAACCGTCTGGGCAGTGACGTGAAAGACGAGGAAGGCAACGTCGTGTGCCGTTCCCACAAGGAATACGGATTGATTGTGGACTTCAAGCACCTTTTCGGCAATATTGAAAATGCCGTCACCAAGTTCAACGACGAGAACGGCGGACTCGGTGGCTTTGAGGAGGCGGACATCGAGGAACTACTGGCCGACAACATCAGCAAGAACAAGAAGCGGCTGCTTGCCGCCGACAAGGCGTTCTGTGCGCTGAAGGCAATGTGGCAGAGCCGTGGTCTTACCAACAACGACCTGCTTGCCGATTATTACACCACCGATTTCCACGACGATCCTGCCGATGCCCGACGCACGGCACTCTACCGTATCACGGGAGCGTTGACCGCTGCCTACGACAACCTGGCGGACATGATGGCACGTGCGGGATTCTCTACCGAAGAAGCCGACTACTATGAGCATCAGGCACGTGAGGCGGCGCACATCAACCTCTATGTCAAGCAGAAGTCGGGCGACCTCTTCGACCCTCGCAACTACGACCCCGACATGAGGGCTTTGCTCGACCGCTACCTGCGTGCCGAGGATGCCGAGACCATCGTTCCTGCCACTGCCGACTTCTCATTCCTCGACCTCATCGACGGCAACACCGACGCCAACGATGCCGCTGAAGCCACGAAGAATGCGGCTGGAGGCAGTGAGAAATCAGCTGCCGAAGTGATTGAAGCCAAGGCACGTGCAGTCATCAACAACTCGCGCGACAAAGACCCGGCTTTCTTCCTTCGCTTCAGCGAGCGTCTGCAACAGCTGCTCGACGGGCTTCACCTTGCCAATGCCTCATTTGCCGAGCGCATGCGACAGCTCATCGAACTCATCAAGGAGGCCAAGCGAGGTGGCGACGGTTATCCCGAAGGCATTACCACACCAAGGCAGAAGGCTTTCTGGAACAACCGTACCGCCTGTGGCTTCAGCACCGACGACTACGAGGCAGAACAGCAAATCATGGTGGCTGAGGACTTGGTGGAATACAATGCCCGTCCCAACTTCCGCGACCCTGCCAGTGCCCACGGTGTGCTCTTCAAGAAAGATCTGCGCAAGCGGTTCCCCATGCTCACTGACGAGGAGCTCCAGAACGTGTATCTCATAGCAATCAGAAATTAACATCCCCAACATATTCATCATGGCAATCAAGAAATCACAACTATACAGCACCCTTTGGGAGTCGTGCAATGCCCTGCGCGGCTCCATGGATGCCAGTCAGTACAAGGACTATGTGCTGATGATTCTCTTCGTGAAGTATCTCTCCGACAAGGCCCGTCAGGGACAGATGGAACTTGACGTGCCCGACGGCTGCTATTTCGAGGACTTCGTGGCACTGAAGCAGAATCCCCATATCGGAGAGAAAATCAACGAGAAGTTGGAGGCGATACGCGAGGCTAATACCGCCTTCATCGGTGGTCTCACCTTGCCCAACTTCAACGACGACACCAAACTCGGGTCGGGCAAGACCAAGGTGGAGACGCTCTCCAAACTCATCGGTGAGTTTCAGCGCGACGAACTGGACTTCTCGCTCAACCGCGCCGCCGACGATGACCTGCTGGGCGATGCCTACGAGTATCTGATGAAGAACTTCGCCGCTGAGAGTGGCAAGAGCAAGGGGCAGTTTTATACCCCCGCCGAAGTGAGCCGTGTAATGGCCAAGGTACTCCATATGGAGGATTTCACCCGTGCCAACCACACCATATACGACATGACCTGCGGCAGCGGCTCGCTGCTGTTGCGTGCCCTCAGCGAGACACCCAACGGACAGCCTACGCTCTACGGACAGGAGAAGGACTCCACCACCGCCTCGCTTGCCAAGCTCAACATGCTGCTCCACGGCATTGTGAGTGCAGAGATAAAGGTGGGCGACACACTGGGCGACCCGCAGTTCACCACCGGCGCGATGCTCGACACCTTCGACGTGTGCGTGGCCAATCCTCCTTTCTCATGGAAAAACTGGATGCCCTCCAATGGCGAGAGCGACCTCTACCACCGTTGGAATCCCAACCTGCTACCTCCTGCCAAGTGTGCAGACTTCGCCTTCCTGCTCCATCTCATCGGCAGCATGAAGCCCGACACGGGACGTGGCGCTTGCATCCTGCCTCACGGCGTGCTCTTCCGTGGTAATGCCGAATACACCATACGCCGCCACATCGTGGAGCGTCACTACCTGAAGGGCATCATCGGTTTGCCGCCCAACCTCTTTTACGGAACGGGCATACCGGCCTGCATTCTCATTCTCGACAAGCGTGACACCGCCCACCGTGAGGGTATCTTCTTCATCGATGCCAAGGACGGCTTCATGAAGGACGGCAACAAGAACCGCCTGCGCGAGCAGGACATCAAGCGCATCGTCGATGTGTGGAACGAGCAGAAGCCCGTCCCTCACTATGCACGCATGGTGACATGGGAGGAGATTGAGCAGAACGACTTCAATCTGAACATCCCCCGTTATGTGCAGCCGCGCGACACCGAGGTGCAGCACGACATCGACGCTCACCTGCATGGCGGCATACCTGTCCACGATGTGGAAGCACTGGATGCCTATTGGCAGGTGTGCCCCTCCTTGAAGTCGGCACTATTCGCCCCGCGTTCCGACGGTCGCTATGACCTTGCCACCGACAAGCAGCAGATAGCGCAAGCCATTGCCGGGAACGACAGTTTCGTCAGCCAGAAGCAACTCTTCACCCAGAGCCTTGACCACTGGCGCAGCGTGGTGGAGCCGGAGATGAAAGCCATCGACCGAGGCTGTTCCCCAAAACAGCTCGTCAGCCGCTGGAGCGAGAGCCTGTTGCAGACAGCAAAGGCAGACCGCAGCCTTGCCGATGCCTATTCTATCTATGACCGTCTGATGAACTTCTGGGCAGAGACGATGCAGGACGATTGCTACATGGTGAGCAACGACGGCTGGACGCTCCCCTCCGACCTTACGCCCGAAAAGAAGTCGGGCATCTACTCCGACATTGTCTGCGACCTGCTGCCCGTGTCGGTCATCCTGCAAGAGTATTTCTCTGCCGAAACAGCGGCTATTGCCGAGGCTGAGCAGACGGTCGCCAGCAAGGCACAACTCATCGACAGTTTCTTGGAGGAGCAGCAGGAACTCTTCGACAACTTCGAGAAGGTGAATGAGTCGGTCATCAAGAAGGCGGTGAAGGATGCCGTCCAACTGGACTTTGGCAAGAACGAAGTCGAAGCGTTAAAGCATTACCTCAACCTGTGCAAACAGAAGAAGGAAGCCTCCAAGGCACTCTCCGACCTTCAGACTGCCCTGACCGACAAGGTGCTGGCGAAATATGCCGCTCTCGGCGAGGAGGACATCCGCCGCTTGGTGGTTGAGAAGAAATGGATGGGTGCCGTCATGTCATCCTGCATGGAAGAGATGCAGCAGGTGACGCAGCAACTGTCTGCTGCCATCACCGCCGTATCGGCACGTTATGAGCGCACGCTGCCCTCGCTCGAAGCAGACGCTCAACGCTATGAGGAGGAAGTGAACGGGTATTTGAAGGAAATGGGATTTATCCTGTAACAACGATATAACGATATAGACAATGGCAAAGAAATTTGAAATAAGAAACAGTACGGCTGAGTTCCTTACCTTTGTGGCAACGGGCAAGGAAGACGGCATACAGGTGCTGTATAAAGACGAGACGGTTTGGGCTACGCAGAAGGCGATGGCCACATTGTTCGATGTAGATAGAAGCGTGATAACCAAGCACCTGAAGAATATCTTCGACTCCGGGGAACTAATTGCAGATCGAGTATGTGCAAAATTTGCACATACTGCCGAAGACGGTAAGACCTACAATACGATGTTCTACAACCTCGATGCCATCATCTCTGTAGGTTATCGCGTCAATTCCATCCGCGCCACGCAATTCCGCCAATGGTGCACCTTCGTCATACGCCAGTTTGCCATCCGTGGCTATATCGTGGACAAGAAGCGCATGGAGAACGGCTCGTTTATCGGAGAAGATTACTTCGAGCATCTGCTTGCGGAAATCAGAGAGATACGCCTGAGTGAACGGCGTTTCTATCAGAAGCTGACCGACATCTACGCCACTGCCATAGACTACAACAGAGATGCCCCCACTACACGCCTGTTCTTCAAGAAAGTGCAGAACAAGATGCACTATGCTGTGCATGGACATACCGCAGCGGAACTCATCGTGGAACGGGCGAATGCAGAGAAAGAGCACATGGGGCTTACCTCATGGGAGAAAGCCCCCGACGGCAAGATTGTGAAGACGGATGTCTGCATCGCCAAGAACTATCTCAAAGGCGCAGAACTGGAAGATATGGGACGGCTCGTAAACAGCGTGTTGGATATGGCTGAACGTATGGCTAAACGGCATATCCCCATGACCATGGAGGATTGGGCAAAGCGCATCGACATCATCCTGGAAGCCGGAGGCGATGCCATTCTTCAAGATGCCGGAAAGATAACGGCTGAATTTGCCAAGGAGTTTGCCGAGTCGGAGTTTGAGAAGTATCGTGTCATACAAGACCGCCTCTTCCGTTCCGACTTCGACCGCCTCTCCGATGGCGATATGCCGACGATAGACCCTAATTCAATAATTGAATGACGATGAAAGATACAAGAAAATATAAGCAGACGGAACTCGGATTGCTGCCGGAGGACTGGGAAGTGGCTAAACTGGGGGAGAAATTCCGTTTCATCTCAAACAACACCTTCTCACGTGATTTTCTTTGTGAGGATGGTGAGATTAAGAACATCCATTATGGAGACGTGCTTATAAAGTACGGCTCAACATTGGACGTATCTCAATCGGATATACCGACAATCAACTCTGAACCCCTGCCGTCATATCAACCCAAATGCTTTGCTGAAGATGGTGATATAATCATTGCTGATACAGCCGAGGATGAAACAGTTTGCAAAGCGACCGAACTCTGGAATATTGGGGGAAAACGAGTCGTTGCAGGACTTCACACTATGTGGTGTCGCCCTGCTCAGAATACATTTGCGATAAAATTCTTAGGCTATTTTATGAACACAAGCCTATATCATAATCAAGTTTTACCGCTAATTCAAGGAATAAAGGTGTCTTCCGTTTCAAAAAGTGCCATTCAAGGAACTTGGTTGTGTATTCCTCCTATCGAGGAGCAACGCCGCATAGCCTCTGCCCTTACCTGTATTGACAACCTCATCGATTCCTTGGACAGGCTGATAGCCAAGAAACGAGACATAAAGCAGGGTGCCATGCAGCAACTTCTTTCTGGCAAGAAAAGACTCAAAGGGTTTACTGACAAATGGGAAACATTGTTGTTTAAGGATATTTTCACCTTTCTTACGACAAATACATTTGCGCGAGAACTATTGAATATAAAGGGTGAAATAAAAAATATTCACTATGGGGATATATTAACCAACTATTGTGAAATATTGGATGTTTCTAAAACGGATTTGCCCTATATTGATAGCAATAAAGTAACGAGGTATAATCCTGTCATTCTTGCAAAGGACGGCGATATAATTATTGCTGATACAGCAGAGGATGAAATCGTATGCAAAGCAACAGAAATATACAATATTGGCAATGCAAAAGTTGTTTCAGGTTTACACACAATGTGGTGTAGACCGAAAAACAATATCTTCGCACCAAAATTTCTGGGGTATTATCTAAACTCGTCTATGTTCCACGATCAAATATTACCTCTTATTCAAGGGATAAAAGTTTCTTCTGTGTCTAAGAATTCTATAAAAAACACTTGGATTAGTTTTCCAACCATCTCAGAGCAGCAAGCCATCGCCTCCGTCCTCACCTCCATGGATAACGAACTGTCTGCCTTGGATGCCAAGTGCAGGAAGTACGAGCAGATAAAGCAGGGCATGATGCAGCAACTGCTGACAGGCAGGATAAGGTTGAATTAAAATAGAAGCAAATATGTTTGGATATAATACAATACGTTCATTTTCAGAAGTTGATTGGAATCATTATCAAGATGAGATGTACCAATCAATAGACAAGGAATTATCACGTAATGACGATGATTACATTCTGAATGTTTGTGAGGAACAATATGTCTCATATCTGACAGAGAAATACACACTAGCACCAATTTCTATTGTCAAGGATAGTGAGGAGGTACATGAACCAGAGGAGTTTCGAGAAGAACTAAACAGATACAACACATATAGTGCCTTTGCAAGATATGGAGGGTATCTTACTGGATATCGCATCAAGATTTCGTACTCCTTTACGGGAGATAGTGGATTGTTTAATGTCCGTCCCAATCCTTGGACCATGAGCAGTTATGACATAATTGTCGATTCTGTGAGCAACTGGGTATCATTTACAATTCAAATCTATTCGCAAGATGTGTCAGAGTTTGAAAGAGAAAAGGCATCCGCTTACAATAGAGCTTTTGCTAACATGGATAATATGAAGCGTTGTGTCACGAGTTTTAATTCCGATTTAAAAGAGATTATTAGCCGTAAGTTCAAGATGGAAAAGGACAAGCGGAAGAGCAAGAACAATTTCTTCTCGGCTATAAAAGTGAAGAAATCGTCCTCTTCACCATCCACCTACGGTGTTCCAGTTATTAAAAAGAAGGAGTTTTCGAAACCAGGTGTTGGTGATAACAGACAATATACCATTGAACCTACGCTTGATCTTTCTACTTACGAGAACATCATTTCTGAATTGCATCAAGTCGGGACAAGTATGGAAAGGAAGCCGTCACTCTACATTGGAAAGGACGAAGAAGGCATAAGAGACGTACTTGTTACGATGTTGGAAACACGGTTTGAAGGGGTTACTGCCACAGGAGAGACCTTCAATCACAGTGGCAAGACAGATATATTATTAAAGAACGCCTCAGATGGTTCTAATCTGTTTATTGCAGAATGTAAGTTTTGGCATGGGCAGAAACATTTTAAGGAAGCAATAAGCCAACTTTTTGATAGGTATCTCACGTGGAGAGACTCAAAAGTGGCATTGATTGTATTTGTCAAGGGCGCAGATTTTTCTAATGTTCTACAAACCATCTATTCAAGTGTATCGTCACACGAGTATTATGTCAGACTGAACAAAAAACACGATAACACCTCGAATAACTACATCTTTAGGCTGCCGCAAGACAAAAATAAAGAAGTCTTTCTGGAAGTCATGGCTTTCAACTTTGACAAGACAAAAGAATAAACAGAAAAGAATATGAGATATACATGGATTCCCTTTTATAAGGAGTTTGCGGAAAAGTTGATGAACTACCGCAACGACCGTGCTTCGCTGCTCTCATTGATATACGAGAACAGAGAAAAGCTACTGGCCAAATATCTGCATGACAATAAAGGCGAGGATGATTTGCTTGTCGATGTGGATCCCTTTACGGTTTTCGGACTGTTCAACCGTGGCATCAAGTCAGAGAATAGAATCAACTCAGCGAAGCTGTTCAAGAAACTCTTCAATATGGATAGTGATGCACCGGCAGACTTCGAGGGCATCCCCATATTGAACAACCAACGCTCATATTTCTTTGGATATAGAAATCTGAGGGAGAAAGAAGACATAGATAATCTATGGAGTCTGTTTGAGAAAGTAGTCAAAGGTGAAGATATTGAAGACACGTTCAATGTTGTCATCAAGCAATATGGCATCAACATCAATATCACGATGGCTCTGTTTTGGATTCGTCCTGAGGACTTTCTTGCTTTCGACAGTACCAACAGGGCTTACCTGCATCAGAACTATGGCATTGAAATCCCTGATAGAGTACCCGATTATAAACAGTATCTGAAGATGGTGAATGAAATTAAGGATAAGATGAAGGACGATACTTTACATGAGAAATCATTTGTAGAATTGTCTTCGAACGCCAATAATAGCGGTAACGGAACAGAGAGCAACGAGGAAGAATCGTGGCACGATTTCTATGTCAACCTGTGGAAGAAGCGTCAGAACATTGTTCTGCAAGGTGCTCCCGGAACGGGTAAGACGTATTGTGTCCCCGAATTGGTGGTACGCCTGTGCAGCCCTGAGTTTGATGCAGAGAATGCCACTCGCGAAGAATTGATGGCAGAATATAACCAGTTGAAGAGTGACAGAAGAGTGATGTTCACCACTTTCCACCAATCCATGGACTATGAGGACTGGTTGGAGGGCTTGCGCCCTGTGGTAGAAAACAATCAAGTAACCTACGAAATAGAGCCAGGCATATTCAAGAAACTATGCGATGAAGCGGACAAACCTTTTTCTACGAAGAAGGACATTGAAATTTCTGATGATGCCACTATCTGGAAGGTGTCCTTGTGCGGTACAGGAGACAATCCTGTGAGAAGGGATTGCATGAAAAACGGATATATCCGCATTGGATGGGATGGATATGGGGAGAATATCACTGAGCAAACCGACTGGTCAGCCCACGATGGAGAAGGGCGAAACATCCTTAACGCATTCATGAACACCATGAAGATTGGCGATGTGGTCATGAGTTGTTATTCGAGCCGTACCGTTGATGCTATCGGCATTGTTACGGGCGACTATGAATGGCATGACGAGTTTGATGACTACAAGCGAGTAAGAAGAGTGAAGTGGTTGGTCAAAGGAGTGAACGAGGACATTGTCAGCATGAACGATGGCAAGACAATGACTTTGGGCACCGTCTATCGCCTCAATGCCATGACTTTGGACAAGGTGAAGACACTGTTGGACAAATACGAGGTGTCCAAGACCTTGACGGATAACACCAAGCCATACGTCATTGTCATTGACGAAATGAACCGTGGCAATGTGGCAAAGATATTCGGTGAATTGATAACCCTGCTTGAAACCGACAAGCGCAAAGGACGGAAGAATGCTGAAAGCGTTATCCTTCCCTATTCAAAGAAGCCGTTCTACATACCGTCCAACGTGTATCTGATAGCCACGATGAATACTGCCGATCGGTCGCTCGGGACAATAGACTATGCCATCAGAAGGCGTTTTGCTTTTGTCACCATTAAGCCGATAGAGCTGGAAGAGGATCACTTCAATGCAGAACTGTTCCGCACGGTAAGTGAACTCTTTATTGCAAACTATGACGAGTATGTAGAGAGTGGCTTCAATGACAGGATAAAGCTTATCCCTGCGGAAACACTATGCGAAGAGTATCGACCGGAAGATGTATGGATAGGTCACAGCTACTTCCTCATGGAGGACGACAGCGAGGTGAAAAATAGGCTGGAGTTTGAAATCATCCCGCTCCTTGAAGAATACATCCGTGACGGCGTGTTGACCAATGACGCACAGGAAACGATAGACGAACTATATCACATACTTACATCTGAATGACACTCATCCAACTTCAAGAGCAGCTCATCGACGGCACTTATCTGCCCTCTGAAGATGCAAAAGCCATTGTCCCATACGTGGATGACGGTAAGGAAGTTGTATATACTGTTCGGAGAGGTCGTGAGGATAAAGTTTGCTTGTCCTTGCGCCGTACTGGTGATGACATTGTTGCCTGTGGTTCCTATTTTGTAGGCATTGACTGGGTGGAGCAAGGTAAGGTGGCTGTTCAAGTCAATCCAAAGATTAACGATGGTTTTGAAGTGGATTATGTGCGTATGCTGAACGATGCTCTTTCAGAACCAGCCAACTATGACCATCTTCAGCATCTCGTCACGATACATTTCAACAAGCCTTCCATCAAGGTACACCAACAGCGTGATGTATTGAGTGTGTTTCTCGTGACAGAGTATATCAACATACTTCAAAGTCTCGTCCGCAAAGGCTTGAAGAAGAGTTTCTATCTTGTAGAGGACAATTTGCACAATACCGTCAAAGGGCGGCTTATGGTAGGGCGCAACGTCAAGTTGAACCTTGCCAAGGGGCACATAACGGACAATGTCTGTAAATATCAGGTCTATGACATCGACACTCCCGAAAACCGCATCCTCAAAAAGGCATTGTTATTCTGTATAAAACAGTTGGAAGTGTACAGACATGTCTTCGATACGGAAATGTTGGCAGCAAAGGCTCGCTATGTGAAGCCCCATTTCGATAACGTGGGCGATGATGTTTGTGTGAAAACCATCAAAACCTGCAAGTGCAATCCTGTGTTTAAGGAGTATGCCCAGGCGTTGGAGTTTGCCCAACTGTTATTGAGACGATACAGCTATGACATCACCTTCGTTGGGAAACATGATATTCCCACCCCTCCGTTTTGGATAGACATGAGCAAGTTGTTTGAGTTGTACGTCTTCCATCATCTGCGGAAAGTGTTCACAGGCAAGCAGGAAGTCCGCTATCATGTGAACGCCAACTATCAGGAACTGGACTATCTGCTCAAACCTGAATTGTGGTCATCCCCATACGTTATTGACGCAAAGTACAAACCGAGATATAAGGAAGCGAATATTACAAAAGAAGACGCAAGAGAGGTGGCTGGATATGCCCGATTAAGCAAGGTGTATTCACTCCTTGGTCTTGATGAAGAGACTTCCTTGCCCATCAAGTGTCTGATAGTTTATCCTGACCAAGAGCAGGAAGAATATTTTTCGTTCAATAGAGTGACGGAACCTGTCTTTGACAGAATCCCAGAATATATACGGATGTACAAGGTGGGGATAAGGTTGCCAATTATAAAGTCATTGATAAATCATAAAATATAATAATGTATATGGATATACAGATGTCATACATAGTTGCTCCTTGTCTCGGAGGAGTCATAGGTTATATCACAAATGACATTGCCATACGCATGCTGTTCCATCCGCACAAGGCGAAATACATCCTGGGATGGCACGTGCCGTTTACTCCTGGCATTATCCCCAAGGAGAAGGGACGCATAGCTGAGGCTATTGGCGGGGTGATAAGCGAAAACCTCATGAACAATGAGGTGCTGGAGAAATACCTATTGTCTGAAGATATGATAGGGAAGCTCCGTGAAGCGGTGAAGGATTTTATCGACACGCAAAAACGGAATGGAGAGACAGTCCGTGAATTCCTGCGTCATTATCTGTCAGAAGAAGAGATTGCCACTATATCCAACAGTATCAATGAGAGTATCACGAAGCAGACTTATAGCAAACTGTCAGACTCTTCCGTAGGCGATAAGGTAGCGCATATTGCCATCGACCATTTGGCGAACAAGTTCAGTGTCGATGGTGCTCAGGAACTGCTTTCGGGCATCAGTGGGGCAATAGGTGGCATAAAAGGCATGGCAGCGGGATTGTTTGGTGGCAGTATCGTTGCCAAGTTCTTGGGACTGTTGCGGGAGCCTGCAGAGCATTTCCTTGCCAAGCATATCAATGACATGCTGAAAAACAATGGTGCAGAAATTGTGTCCAATATGATAGACGGAGAGGTGGACAGTTTCTTGACTACCCCTGTCTGTGAATTACTCAAAGGGCACGATGAGCAACTGACGCAAGCCGTGAATGCCACGGAGTCCATCTACCGCACTGTAATCAGCGAACACCTTCCACGAATTCTTGAATCCATCGATATCAGCAAGATCGTTCGTGAGCGCATCAACGAGATGGATGTCAAGGAGACAGAGAAACTCATATTTCAGGTGATGGACAAGGAACTGAAGGCCATCGTGTGGTTGGGAGCCTTGCTTGGTCTTATTATGGGAAGCCTGAACACCCTTATTCAAGTCCTCCAATAAAGTATGTGCAGATACTTGGTCAAAGATGTGCATATACTTTGCCATTTATCTGCACATACCTGCCCATGGCAGTATTACTGGCTATTTATGACTATTTAGTGCCATACGTGGTTTATCAAGCCCATATTTGGTGTTATCTGGCGCATTTGTATATACAAAAAAACGGTATTTTGATAATTTTCTTGGTTAATTTCCGTTAATTTTAAGATTTATGAAGATTTTCTTTTCACTTGTTATCATGTAATTGAGATATTTTTCCTAACTTTGCACGAAAACAATCGATGCTTTTGCGACTAGTTGTAGTAGTAAACCCTTTGCTTTCTGCATCAAGGAGCAGCATATTTAAATTGTTGAGACAGATTGAAGGATGATAACAACATACTGTGTTTGCGACCCGCAAAAACGATAAACAGGGTCAATGGCATGGGACTGATATATAACGATGGCGAGATGCCACCTTGACGCGATGAGAAAATATGCACGGAGACAACTTTCGGGTATGTTCTTTTCGTACATATAATCGACGTTCATTTGTTGGAGTCGGTTTCAGCAGCAGATGGGGTTACAGACCTTCCTGTCGGTATTGATTATTAAAGACAATACGTAAAGATGGACACATTGCCTAATGTGAACACCCGACGAGGCGGGAACAAACCCTCTCACGCTGGACTTACCTCCAACGTCTCCCCCAAAGTTCAAAGCCCACAGGCAGAGAACTCCCATACAGGGGTCACCTCGGACTTTGTGCCTAAGGCAAACCACGAATGGTTTGTACTCCGTATCTTATACGGACACACCAAGGATGTCGTTGAAGCCTTCAAAGAGGAAGACATACTGTACTATATCCCTAAACGTTATCAGAAAGTGGAAATATCTGGGAAGAAGAGGCTGCGCAAGGAGCCTCTCCTTCCCGGTCTTGTTTTTGCCTATATGACTCGCGAGCGGACTCACGACTTTGTCAAGCAGCCTGCCAAGACTGCAAGTTACCTGAAATACTATACCGACAAGACAAAGCCCATTGAGCCAGACACCCAACTCAATCCACCTATCACTATCCCTGATGGCAGGATGAAGTCATTCATCAACGTCGTGGAAACAAAGAATGAGCATATCATGGCAGCCTCGAAAGACCGTTGCCATTTCAAGAGTGGTGATTATTTCAAAGTTGTGTGTGGCGACTTCAAGGGAGTTGTAGGTCAGGTGGTCAGAGCGGCAGGTCAGCAACGCATCGCTGTAGAATTGAATGGCATCGGATATGTGCTTACAGCCTACATTCCCAGTGATTTTATGGAGAAAATTGAAGATGACTTGATAGAACTGGGATAGTTGCCCACTCCTCTACAGTGTTGACGGAATAAAATAAATACGAAAAAGACAGCATTATGATACACAACAAGCAGATACTCACAGGTCTCGACCACAGTCAGTACGAGCATCCGTTGGACAGAGCCGCCTTGGAGAAACTGGAAAGCATCCCGTTTCTCACCACGGCTTGCAAATGGGTGACATCCAACTTCATCGAGCAAAATCTTTGCAGGTCATAGGCTTCTATATTAACGTGAGTTCGAAATAAAATTAGAAAATAGACAGTTGTCCGTCATTGACAAA